>WNFF01001648.1_pt1 | contig 21524 bp, 27 predicted proteins | sample 5400441 | NCBI WGS metagenome assembly WNFF01 (sample SAMN13153345, study PRJNA577476) | soil metagenome | isolation source: 120 cm saprolite under Douglas fir tree site 2 hole 3 replicate 1 | place: USA:California | collected 2015-04-18
CCTGCCGGATCTCGCTGGGGCGCACGTCTTCGACGATCGACGGCTCGAGCGTCGACAGAGCACCCGCCACCAGCAACGGCAACTTTTTGCCTTCGTCCTCCGGCGCACCGGCCGCGACCTGGAATACGCGGGCGAGCCTCCCGGATCGGAGCTGCTCCGCATATTCCCGCAGCGGTTCGATCAGGATGCCGTTCCAGCCGCGCCGTTCCAAGTCACGGGTCTGCGACAGCAAGATGGGATCGTTGGCGCCTACCTCCACGAAGGTCCCCGGCGCATTTCCCAGGAATGCACCGATCAGCTCCTGCTCCCTCGCATCGCCGAGAACGGATTTTGCAAAAAGTGCCGCCATAACGTGGATTACGATAGCACATTGTCCGATGGCCCGGCACCAGCTAGGCTCGACGACATCACGAAACGCACAAGGGGGTAATCATGCGGATGGGCGTGGCATTCGTGCTGCTATCGTTGGCGCCGGTCGGCGCGCGCCTGCGCAGACCCCTCGCATCGATCGCATCGACGTCGTCGAATACGGAATCTACCGGACCGAAACGACCAAGCGGACCGAGACGCCGGGCACGGCCGGCGGATACGTCCGCACGCTGACCAATATCCGGAACAGCGAAGTGACTAGGACCATCCCGGCGCGGCCGGGGGTGAGGTTCGGGTTCCGCTACAACGTCGTCGGCGCGCCGGACGGGACCCAAGTGCCGGTTACCATCGTCGACAAATTCCCCAAGCAGGGACTGCGCAAGCCGGGCTCAGCCGAAAGCTTCTATCGGGAAGAATATGTCGCCCAGAAAACCATCGGCAGGGAAAGCTACACCGATTACGGCTTCGACCACGATTGGGAGCTCGTTCCCGGCACCTGGACCATCGAGCTCTGGTACCAGGGCCGCAAATTGACGGAGCAAAGCTTCACCGTGATCAAGCCGTGAACAGTGCGTCGGCGCGCCGGCATTGACGCGCACCCCGGCAAGGCGGAAATTGTGCCCGGGGACAGCGCAGAAGGAGAGCGGCAATGCGGCTAGAATCGTATCCGGCCGAGGGCAGCGACATCAGCGCGGCGCGATGGCAGGCGCGGGTCGATCTCGCCGCGGCTCACCGGCTCGCGGTGATGCACGAGCTCAACGAGGGGATCTTCAATCATTTGACGTTCCGGGTTCCCGGTGGCGAAAGCTATTACCAGATCCCGTTCGGGCTGCACTGGTCCGAGGTGACCGCGAGCTGTTTCATGGAAGTGGGCTACGACGGCAAGCTGCGCGCCGGCCGGGGCGAGATCGAGCAATCCTGCTATTGCATCCACGCGCCGATGCACCGGCTATTGCCGCAGGCCGCGGCGGTGTTCCATACCCACATGCCGTTCGCGAGCGCGCTGACCCGGCTCGAGGACCCGCAGATCCTGCCGATCGGCCAGACCGAGCTCGGAACTGCGGTCCACACCGCGTATGACGATTGCTACGACGGCCCGGCGTTCGATCCGGCCGAGGGCGAGCGGCTCGCCGAGGCGATCGGCGACAAGACGGTGCTGATGATGGCGAACCACGGCGTGGCGACGGTGGGCAAGACCATCGCCGAGGCGTACGACCGGCTCTATTACCTCGAGCGCGCGGCGCAGGTGCAGCTCTATGCGATGTGGACCGGACGTCCGCTCAAGCGCATGTCGCCGAAGGCGATCGACGCCGCGGTCGCGGAATTCCGCGACCAGCACGGCTACGGCGGCAAGCCGCCGGCGCTGTGGCACTTCGAGGCGCTCAAGCGCATCCTCGATCGCAAGGAGCCCGATTACAAGAATTGATGGGAGTAACCCGGATGAAGCGCCGCAAGGCGGCGCGTGATCGGTGGCCGAAGGCCGCCGTCCCCGCGAAAGCGGAGACCTCGATCAACAAACTCCGGCTATCCCGGATTGCGCGGCGCTTCACCCCGCTCCATCCGGACTACGGCAATCCCACCAGCGCCAACGCCGCATCTCCGTAAGTGTGCCGCGCCTCGGCCCGCAGCGGCCTCACCGCCGCGACGAAAGCCTCGTGCGCGTCCGGCGCAAGCTCGAGAATTTCGCAGCCCCGATCCTGCATGGCCGCTCTGGCCTGTCGTTCTTCCTCGGTCGCGAGCTCCCTTTGGAAGGCGACCGCATCGATTGCCGCGTCGCGGATCGCGCGCCTCAGCTCTGCCGGCCAGGCATCGAATGTCCCGGCGTGGATGAAGATCGGTCTCGATACGTAGAAATGCCCGGTCAAGGAATGAAACCGATGATGCCGGTGAACGCCGTAGGTCACGGTGTTCGCCAGCGGGTTTTCCTGCGCGTCGATCGTACCCGCCGCGATCGCCTGCAGCGCCTCGGTCAAATCGAGGCGCAGGGGCGCGGCCCCGAGCAGTTCGAACGTCCGCGCGTGAACGCTGCTCGGCAGCACGCGGATCGTCATGCCGGCGAGATCCGACGGCATGCGCACGGGGCGCAAGCGGTTCGACACGTGCCGAAACCCGTTCTCGAAATAGCCGAGAATGCGGTAGCCGATGCTTTGCTCGATCGCGCGCGTTAGAGAGGCCCCGAGCCTGCCGTCGATCGCCGCCCGCGCCTGTTGCGTGGTCGCAAACAGGAACGGCAGGTCGACGAGGCCGAGCTCGGGAATGCGGTCCGCCAAATAGCTGCTGGACTGATAGCCGAGCGTCAGGATTTCGTGCTCGACCAGCCACAAAATGTCCTCGGCGCGGTAGCCGAAGTCCAGGATATTCCAGACGTAGCGGATCTTGACCTTGTCGCCGAGCTCGGCTTCGAGCCGATCGCCGATCCGCTTCAGCGCCCGGCTGAACGAGGTGGTCGCGGGGCCGTACCCTCCCATCCGAATGTGAATGGGGTAGCTCACTGCAATCGTCTCATCGCAAAACCATCGGCGTAGCCGGAGGGAGCGTCAGCGAATCCCGGGTTGCGCATCGGCGGTATGAGACCCCGCACGAAGCCTAACCCGGATTTCGCTCGCGCTCCATCCCAAGTGCCACGACATCCTTCGCCTGCACGAACTGCGGTGCAATACGAAATCCGACCAACCGGGATTCGTGATCGAGGTTGCTGGTGCACAGCCGCAATCAGGACTCACGCGAGTCACATTGTGGCCCGGTCGGACTTCGACGATGGCGAATCGACAGTCAGGGGGCAACCTGAGGAACCGGGATCGTTGATGTCCTGAAAGGCGCCATAGGCAGTCCCATGACAACCGATGCATCCGAAGGCGGTCCGGTGCGTCCGGCGTTCAAAGCGGCGATGCCGGCCCGCCCACTCCCGCGCGGAGAAACCCAGGCAGATCGCCGGAGCGACGCAATCGAATCTCAGGCGTCGGTGTATTACGGGACGATCGAGTACCGCAGACTTCTGCTGAACGTTTTCAGCACGCCCGCGGGCTGGCGGGTGGCGGTGACGAAAACCGCCTATCCGTTCCGAGAACTCCATGCAACATTGGATCGGACCATGGATGCCGCCATCGAAACGGCGAAACGCTGGGCGGATGAGACCGAGCTGCGGCATCCGACGTATCGCTAGACCGCCTCTCGCCACAGGATCCGAAGAGAACGGCCATCTCGGCCGATCTTGCGGGTCAATTGGCCCCGAGAGCTTCGCGGGCGTCTACGTAGCTTTCCATTGCTTCCGCCGACTGCGCCAGGACCGACCATGTCTCGGCCATGCCGAGCAACAAGGATTTGTGGTGGGAATCGCCGGCGTCCTGCGCCAGGCGCATGCACTCCAGGGCGCGGCTGCGAAAGGTCTCGGGACTCATACGCATTGCCTCCGGACCGGGAAAGGATCGCCGCGTGTTGCGGCAGAATTCCGCCGCGATTTCGGCGAGCCTCGGGTTTTCCGCAACGATCGGCCGCGTCGCGGCCGAGCGGCTATCCGCGGCGCTGCCCTGAATAATTCAAGACATTCCGGCCGATGATCGTGAGGTGCCAGGCTCTCATGCCCGGAGACACATCGAGGCATCTCCATTCGGCCCAGCCGCGTACCTGACAGGCGCGCTTGGTCGACTTCCGCACCGCCGCGGTCTGCGCGTTGTCCCGGGGCCCGAGGTCCCGCAACGCTTCCAGAAACCTGCGCTGATCCTTCGACGGGCGTTCACCCGGCATCCGCCGTTTTGCGTAACCCACCATCCCCCGCCCCTCCCGCTTCCCGAGATATCGGCCCCGCGGACGCGCAAGGAGCTGCACAGATCAAGCGAATACCGGCCTTGCGCCTGTCCGGCATCGGATCCTTCGCGCGGCTAGCGAATCCTCTTGATCACCGGCACCATGCGCGGGTCGTATTCGAACTCGGCGACGGATTCCTTCGCATCCCGCGCTCGCGCGCGAATACAAAATCGCTGCGCTCTTCGCAGAACAGTCTCGCGACAGTCGATCTCGCCGATTTTGTTGCCGAACCCGAACAACTCGATCCATTCCATCGTGCCGGGTTGAATATCGGTCTCCGGCAGCAGCGTCGTGTCAGCGCGACGACGCGATATCCAGAAGGCAGAGCGAACGAATTCCCCGCCCTCCGCCACCACGGAGACGTCATGAAGCGTTCTGTTGTTAGAATTGTTCCGGATCGCAACGGCATGGTATTCCCCGCCGTCGACTCCCGTCGGTCCAATGTCGATTTTCCTGCGAACAAACCTCGGATCGGAATTGTCGTACGCGATTTCGAGAGCCGGGACTTTCCACCGGCGAACGACCGCAGGCCACGGGTATTTGGCGAGCAGGAACGGACAAGCGAATATGATCAAAATCCATCCGAGGTTCGGATGCGCCGATATCCAGCGTTCCGCGATGTCCTGAAACTGCGCGAGGCGGTCCAGCCACGCTGCGAGCGAGGCCGATTGCAGGTGCTCCAGCGCCAGGACAGCCGCTATCCCGCCCAGGACCCACTTGCCGAAGGCCCATGCCAGCCCCGCAAGAAAAATGAGCGCGATCGAGATCGACTGCAGCGTACGCATTGCTCGGAAAGCCCCGCCGGGCCCCCGCCCGGCGGGTCCTCTCGTATTCCACATCAGATCAGAAAGCCCAACGCGAGCACCACGATCAAGCCGACGCTCGCGAACAGCATCACCACTTCGCTCAGGTCCAGAGAGACGAGTGGATTGTGTACCCCCATGGTCCACCTCTGACAGGACTACCCCCTGCGAATCGTATTTTTGTTAGCTCATTCGCCGGAAATATGACCCGGCGTAGACCTGATTGAGGCACGCCCCCGGCGCGATCGAGCCGGCCGAAGATATCGTCGCCAAGCTGCGCCAAGCGGAATCCTTCATGGCGCAAGGCCATACCGGGATCGGCAGTCTCAGCGAGCGGCCCAGCCGGCCACGGGAACGGCACGACTCGAGGAGCTTCAAGACGGAAAGTGCCCAGCTTCGAAAGACGGTCGCACACCTGGTCCTCGACAAGGGCATTCTCCAGGAGTTGGCCAAGGGAAATCGGCAGCGCCGATCGCGGCGTACCCGGATCCAAGCGAGATCCGAACGCCTGTCCGCGCAACGACAAACAGATCGAAACTGAAAACATCGAACCCGGTCGATCCACTGGGCGCATTTTTCAGGATCATCACAGCCTTGCCACAAACATCGGCAACCATTTCCGGGCTGGGGCGACGTGTCAGCCCTCCCGGCAGGGACGGTCCCGGTTGTCAGGTTCCCTCCAGGCGATCGGGGCCGTTCCGCGCAGGCTTGAAGCTGACGGGGCGACAGCCGAATGCGGTCGCCGGCGGCGCCGCCGCGGTTCGATCGGCTCAACCGGATCGTGACTCGGTACGGCCTCATTCCAGACCGAATCAAAACAACGAGATGCGATCAAGCGAAGGACGGAGGATCCGCGCCGTCCTGACATGCCATCAGGGGAGCAAGCGAATGCCACATCCCGCTCGATCGTTTCTCCAGACTTGGTTCTCCGGTCTTCTCGCTGCCGCGATGGCGCTGTTCACGATTTGCGGCGGTGTCGCTCACGCCAGTGAGCCGTGCGCCACGGACCCGAATTTCACAGCGGCCCAAGGCGGCGGCCATTGGTACTACCGGATCGATCGCGTCAGCCAGCGCAAGTGCTGGTTCCTGGGGCGACCGGGAATGAAGGTCGGGCGGCCCGCGGCTGCGAAGGCGCAATCCGCTTCAAAGCCGCCGCAGTCGGCCGCGGATACGCCGAAAGCGCGGGAAGTCACGAGCAACAGCCGGCGCTGGCTCGATGAACCGATCGCGGTGGCACGGAATCCCGCTATCGTGCAGGCAGTCGACGTTGCCCCGGAGTCGATACGCGAGGCCGAAGCAGATGCGCAGCTGGAAACCAGCTTCAGGGGTGAGGCTCCATCGGTATGGCCGGTGCTCGCCGCACCCGAACCCCAAGCTGCCCGGTTAGCGACGAAGCTTCCGGTCGAACCCGCGCACTTGATTGCGCTTCTGGCGGCGGCGCTCGGACTCGCCGTTGTCGCAGGTCGACTGATCTTCAATCATTCCGTGGTCTTCTCAGCCTGACTTCAGCGGGGAGCTCGACAAGGGTTGATACACTCGGCTTGACAGAACAAAGACAAACGCGTCGGCGAGATGTCGCCCGGCCTGGCGGACGAGCGAACCCCGGCTGGAAGATGGTGCAGACAGGGGCTCTCCCGCCGGGCCACTGATAAACGCCGCCAGGCGGTAGGGCGACGCTACCGGCAGGAATCGCGAGGAGCGTATGACCTGGGTCACGTTGGCGGCTCGTCGGCGGTGGGTTGCGCTCGATTCCTAGGCTCGAAGTTCCGTGGACCTTTCCGCCCGGGCGCAAAATCCGTTACAGTTCCGGCCCTCGACTACCGTCTGCGCGACGGCCGTGCGGGCCCGGAAACGGCGGTCTCGCGAGCAAAGCTTCCTACGATCTCCGCTCGAGGTCATTGCCATGGTCGCGATTGCGCGCCGCGCCGTCTTGCTTCTATGGATTCTCATGGGACTCGCCTCGCCGCTTGGCGCGGAGCAGCCGCTCACGGTGTTCGCGGCGGCCAGTCTGAAGACTGCGCTCGATCAGGCCGGCGAGGCCTTCACCGCCGAAACCGGCATCCCGGTGCGCGCCAGCTATGCGGCGTCCTCGGCGCTCGCCAAGCAGATCGCGCAGGGCGCGCCGGCGGACGTATATGCCTCGGCCGATGTCGACTGGATGGACGATCTGGATTCGCGCAAGCTCGTTCTCGCCGGCACGCGCGTCGATCTTCTGGGCAATCGTCTGGTGGTCATCGCCGCAAACGACAGTCCGGTTTTGGCGCTCGCGCTCGACCCGCCTTCCTTCACGTCGGCGCTCGGCGGCCGTCGTCTGGCACTCGCCGAGGTAACCTCGGTTCCGGCCGGCCGTTACGCCAAGGCCGCGCTGCAAAGCCTGGGAATTTGGGAAAAGCTGCGGCCGCATCTTGCCATGGCCGAGAACGTGCGCGCGGCGCTCCGATTCGTATCGCGCGGAGAAGCGCCGCTCGGGATCGTCTATGCCACCGATGCCGCGGCCGATCCCGAGGTGAAGATCGTGGCGACGTTCCCGGCCGATTCGCACCCCCCGATCGTCTATCCGTTCGCCGCGACCGCGGACGGCAACGCCGAGCGCGCACGAAAATACCTGGAATTCCTGCAGGGCCCGTCGGCGCGCGCCGTCTTCGAGAAGCAGGGATTCACCGTTCTTCCCGGCGGGGGCTGAGGTCTCACGTCGGGTCGCCCGCGGGCGACGGCGCGGCCGATGAATGACGCGCGACCGCGGCTTCACATTGCCACCCCCTCCGGGCGGGCGGTAAGCTCGGGCGCGAGAATGTCGGCTACGCGGTCGTGCACGGCCCGGTCGGCGGCGCGCGGTTCACCGCGTCGGAACGGAGGATACCATGAAAGGGTTCGTTCCCTTGCGCCTGCCGCTTGCCGCCGCAGGCGCGATGCTCGGCGGTGCGGGCCTGCTTGCGTCATTTGTCGCCCTCGGCGAGCGCATTCCCGAAGACCCAAGCCCGGCATCCGCCAGCGCCGCGCCGACGGCGCGGTCGCAGATCGAATCCGCTTCCGGTTTCTGCCACGCGTCCTCAACCGCGGCTGCCGGGATGAACTCGATGCTGCGCCTCGCCGCCTCGAGGACCGAGGTGCCGCAGGCGGAAATGCAGGCCGCGACATCGGCCCCGGCGTTCGCCGATACGGATCCGCCCCTGTGGGACGGACTGGGCGCGGTGAGCTACAAGATCACGACCTCGAACCCGGCGGCGCAGACCTATTTCGACCAGGGACTGCGCCTGACGTATGCGTTCAATCACGGCGAGGCACAACGCGCCTTTCGCAAGGCGCAGAAGCTCGATCCCGCGTGCGCCATGTGCTTCTGGGGCGAGGCGCTCGTGCTGGGCCCCAACATCAATCTGCCGATGCAAGACGAGGCCGTGGCGCCCGCCTTTGCCGCGGCACAAAAGGCGCGGGCGCTCGCCGCCAAGGCAAGCCCGCGCGAGCAGGCGCTGATTGCGGCGGTCGCGGCGCGCTACGCGGAGGACCCAAAGGCGGACCGCAAGCCGCTGGACGCCGCCTATGCCGGGGCCATGGGCCAAGTCGCCGCGGAATTCCCGGAGGACAACGAAATCGCGGTTCTCTACGCCGAGTCCGTCATGGATCTCAGCCCATGGAACTACTGGCAGCCCGGCGGGCGCGAGCCGAACCCGCAAAGCGTCGCCATCGTGCCCACGTTGGAGCGCGTGCTCGCCAAGGATCCGAACCATCCCGGCGCGATTCACTACTACATTCACGCCGTGGAGGCGTCGGACCGGCCGGAACGCGCCGAGCCCCATGCCGACCGGCTGCGCGGCGCCCTCCCCGGCGCGGGCCACCTCGTGCACATGCCGAGCCACATCTACTATCGGGTCGGCCGATATCTCGACGCGCTTGCGGACAACAAGACCGCGGTGGCGGTCGATGAAAGATATCTGGCGGCGACCGCCGCGCCGATGGCCGTCTATCGACTGGGCTATTATCCGCACAACGTCCATTTCGTCATTGCCTCGGCGCAAATGGCGGGCGACGGCCCGGTCGTGATCGCCGCGGCAGAGAAGCTGCGCGGCCTCATCCCGGACGAGATCGCGCGCGGCATCGCCATGACGCAGCCGGTGAAGGCCGCACCGTATTTCGCCCACGCCCAATTCAGCCCGCCCGATACGATCCTGGCGCTGCCCGATCCCGGCGATGCCATCCCTTACGTGAAGGCGATGTGGCATTACGCGCGCGGCATTGCGGATGCAGCCAGCGGGGATTTCGCCGCGGCCGACGCCGAGGCGAACGCGATCGAGGCACTCGAGCGCACGGCGGATTTTTCCTTGCTCAAGACGGCGGGCGTTCCGGCTCAAGACGTGCTGAAGCTCGCGCGAGCCTTGGTGCAGGGCCGCGTGGCCCAGTCGCGCGGCGATACCAAAACGGCAATCGCGCGATTTGAAGAGGCGGCGGCGCTCCAAGACAGGCTCCCTTACATGGAGCCGCCATACTGGTACTATCCGGTGCGCCAATCGCTCGGGGCCGCGCTGGTGCAGGCGGGCCGACTCGATGAGGCGGAGGATCAGTTCCGGCGCGCTCTCAAACGCGCGCCGAACAACGGATGGTCCTATTATGGGCTCTCCGAGCTTTACCGGGCACGCGGCGACGCCGACGCAGCCCGCAAGGCGGAAGCGGAGCTCGCGAGGACCTGGATCGGCGACCGCGCATTGCTGCAATTGTCCAAGCTCTAGCCCGGATGGAGCGAAGCAACCGTGCGGGCTTCGACCGAGGTTCGACGACGCGCCCGTTGGGCTTGACTCAGGCTCCCGCGAGGGGCGCCGCTTGCACGCGGGAACCATTCCTCCGTATTGTTGATCTTCGAGTCCCCCGAAGAAACATCCGGAGAATGACGTCATGTCGCAAATCCGAATCGCGCTCATATCGGTAGCGTTCGCGGGTGCCGTAGCCGCCGGAATGGCCCTGGCGCCGACCGCGTCCATCGCACAACCGACCGGTCAGTCGATGAAAGACAAGGCGAGATCCACCACGGAAGACGTCTCGAAATGGACCCAGAAGCAATGGGACGCCGCCAAGGCGAAATGGGTGAAGCAGAAGGACAAGTGGAACAACTGCAACAAGCAGGCGGCCGACAAGAAACTCAGCGGCCGCGACAGCTGGTCCTTCATCTATACGTGCATGACGAGCTGAAGGCGCGCTCGCGCCGAGCCAAACCCGCCGGGCGGCTTTCGTTCATTCCGGACAAAACCCGCAAATCACGTTCCGCGGCTAGTAGATGCGCGACATCAGCTCTTCGCGCGAGAACGGACGAATTATCGCACGCCTCTTGCCGTAGAATCCGCCGCGACCGTCGTACTCGAATCCAGTCCAGCGGTACCGGCGCGGCACGACCGGCCGATCCGCGGGCTCCTCGCCGGCGTAGAGCCGCCGCATGCGCGGCTCGGATGGCGCAACGGGTGGTGCGGGTAGCCCGGGTGGCCCAACGCCGGGCTCCGAATTGTTTCCGACAGCAGCCGCCGCATCCTGCGGAGCGCCGGCGCTCGGCGCCGTGTCGCTCGGGGACCTCGTATCGAAATTGGGCAGCCTTGCAAGATTGTCGGTGGTGATCAGCCGCCCCGGCGGCGTCGCTTCGCGTGCATCGGCAAGGCAGCGCCGGTCGAGGTAGGGCCACGTCTGCCGCGCGCAGGACGCATTCGCGGACGCGTCCGCGCGCGTAGCGACAGTCGGGGGCTGGTCGGGAATGGCCGGCGCCGGCATCCGGGCAACCGCGAGCACCGCAAATGTGCCGCCGAGGATCGCGACAACGCCGGCGGCCATGGGGCGCGGATGCACTGCCCGCAACGGGCGCACTAACGGGCGCATAATAGACGGCAGATCGAGCGAACGAAGTCGAGCACGCCATGCCTGGAAAGCGACCCGCACGCTCCTTGTCCGCGGCAAGTCCATCCGCAGGCTGCGCGGCTCGAAAGGCCGTATCCGCACTGGCCGAAAGTCCAACAAACGAATGGCGGAAGGCATGTCTCAGCCTCCTTCGCAACTCCTTCCAGATACAGGCGGATGAGAACGCAACGGGCAGCCGAATGGTTCCGGCTGCATTCCTGGTCGTCGCACCACCCTGCCACGAGGTTCCACACCCGATTACGCTGCGCGCGCGGGGCGACGGCGCGCCCCTTGAGCGTGGCGATGGCGCTCATGGCGCGCGTAGGCGCAGGCTTCCGCAAGCGTCCGCCGATCCGGGCGGGATAGCTTTCCTCGGTCAGCGGGCCGATATCCGGGACTCGGGAGACGCTCGGCCATTACCGGAAGCGGTATCGCCCGGAACGAGGGTGCCGGAGGTTCTGCCGTCTCGTTCCTCGTGATAGGCTGACCACCTATACGCGGGGAAGCGGCGCCCGAGCGCCATTTGCGCGACGACGCAGCCTCAGCCGGGAGGAACCAACGCGACGCACTCTCGTCCCCGGAACCATCGCGGCCGGAATTGCCGTGCAGACCCGAACGCCATTTGCGAAGGCGTCGCAGCCCGCGACGGCGGTGAGCTTCGACGTGCCCCGCGGGGCATGCGATTGCCACACGCATATTCACGGCTACCCGGAGAAATTCCCGTTCTTCGTCGGGCGCGTCTACACGCCGGAGGCCGCGTTGCCCGAGGAGATGGCGGCGCTTCACAACAGCCTCCACATCCAGCGGGTGGTGATCGTCACGCCGAGCGTTTACGGAACCGACAATTCCGCGACCCTCTACGGCGTGAAGGCACGCGGCGCGGATGCGCGCGGCGTTGCCGTCATCGACGAGAAGACGGCGGAGAGCGAGCTCGACGCCATGGACCGCGCCGGCATTCGCGGCATCCGGCTCAATCTGACGACTGGCGGCACCAACGATCCGGCGGTCGCGCGACGGCGTCTTGAGACCGGCATCGATCGCGTCAAGGACCGCAACTGGCACGTCCAGATCAATACAGACCCGACGATGATCTCGGCGCTCAAGGACGCGTTCGCGGCGGCACCGGTCCCGATCGTGTTCGATCATTTCGCCGGCGCTCGGGCCGCGCTGGGTCCGGATCAGCCGGGCTTTGCCGACGTGCTCGATCTCGTCGGGAGCGGAAAGGCGTATGTGAAGATTTCCGGCGCCTATCGCGCATCCACGGCCGCGCCGGACTACGCCGATGTCGTTGCGCTCGCCAAGGCGCTGATCGCCGCCAATCCCGACCGCATCGTGTGGGGCACCGACTGGCCGCACCCCAATTCGGTGACGCCGCCCGGAAGCAAGTCGACCGATGTCACGCCGCTGCTCCAGATCGACGACGGCCGGCTGCTCAATCAGCTGCCGGCGTGGGCACCCGACGTTGCGATCCGCGAGAAGATCTTGGCCACCAATCCGGCGCGCCTGTACGGCTTCGCAGGACCGCGGGCTTGAAGCGAAGGCGGCGATTGTCCGGTGCGGCGCCGGAAATTGGAGGAGGAGGCGGGCAACCACCGCGCACTTGGGCGCAGCGGTAGGATGTGGGACAACATGCGGGTGGGGAGGGAAATTCCATGACCTGGTATCGCAGCATTTCGGGGGTGGAGCGCAGGACGTTCTGGGCGTGCTTCGGCGGCTGGTCGCTCGATGCGCTCGATCTGCAAATGTTCAGTCTGGTCATCCCGGCGATCATCGCGACCTGGCATTTGAGCAAGACCGAGGCCGGCTTGATCGGGAGCGTCACGCTCGTTGCGGCTTCGCTCGGCGGCTGGCTCGGCGGCGCGCTGGCCGACCGCATCGGCCGCGTCAAGGCGCTGCAAATCACCATTCTGTGCTTCGCCTTGGCGACCTTTGTTTGCGCCTTCACCCAATCCTTCGAGCAGCTCCTGATGGCGAAGGCCCTGCAGGGCCTAGGCTTTGGCGCCGAGTGGGCGGCCGGCGCCGTGCTGATGGGCGAGATGATCCGGCCCGCGCATCGCGGCAAGGCGCTTGGCGCGGTGCAGAGCGGTTGGGCGGTAGGATGGGGCGCTGCGGTGCTGCTTTACACTGCGGTATTCTCGCTGGCTCCGCAGGAGCTCGCCTGGCGCATCCTGTTCGCGATCGGATTGCTCCCGGCACTGCTGATCTTCTACGTGCGCCGCGCGGTTCCCGAGCCGCAGCGGCCGGCGGCCGCGCAAAACCAGAGCTTCGCCGGGACGCTGTTCGGCATTTTCGCCCCCGAGACGCTGCGGATCACGCTGGTCGGCGGGCTGTTCGGCTTCGGCGCTCACGGCGGCTACTATGGCCTGTTCACCTGGCTGCCGACATTCCTCAAAACCGAGCGCGGTCTCTCGGTGATGGGCACCGGACTCTATCTCGGGATCATCATCATCGCGTTCTGGTGCGGCTGCATGGCCGCCGGGCAACTCCTCGATCGGCTCGGCCGGCGCCGGACGGTGGCGATGTTCGCCGTCGGCTGCACGATCGTTACGGTCGGCTATCTGCTGCTGCCGATCGGGAACACCGCGATGCTGATCCTGGGATTTCCGCTGGGGTTCTTCGCCGCCGGCATTCCCGCCAGCATGGGCGCGGTGTTCAACGAACTCTATCCGGCCGGCGTTCGCGGGAGCGGGGTCGGTTTCTGCTACAATTTCGGCCGCATTCTCTCGGCGATCCTGCCGGTCCTGATCGGCTATATGAGCGGCTTCGTCTCGCTCGGCACCGCGATCGGCATCGATGCCGGCATCGCCTACGGTCTCGTAGTCGTCGCCGCAGCCTTGCTGCCGGAAACGCGGGGCAAGGCGCTCGACGGCATTGCGCCGCCCGAGATCGCGCCGACGGCCGCAACCGCAGCGGCCGTGGGCTAGCGCGCCCGCAGCGCGGGCGCTCGGTCCGGGCTACGCCCCGGCTTTTTCCGCGGCGGGCTCCAGGATCGAAGGATCGTCGTTGTCGGGCGAGTTCACCCGCGTCGAGATCGGCCACATCCTCATATCGGCCGACGGATAGGACCGCAGCAGATCGGCCGGGTTTTGCTCCGGCCCGAGCCAGCGGTCGAGATCGGCGCGCGCCAGGATCAGCGGCATGCGGTCGTGAATGCGGCTCACCATCACGTTCGCCGGCGTCGTGATGATGCAGAAGGTGCGGACCCATTGCCCCGTCACCGTTGACTTCCAGTTCTCCCATAGCCCGCCGATGCCGAACGGCGATCCGTCCCGCATGGCGACCGCATAGGGCCGCCGGCTCCTGCCGCCCTCCTTCGAGTGCCATTCGAAGAAGCCGTCGACCGGAACGACACAGCGCCGCCGGGCGTAGGCGTCCCGGAACGTCGGCAGCCTCGCCACCGTCTCCGCCTTGGCATTGATCGGCTTGCGGCCGCCGGCCTCGTCCCCGCACCCATGCGGGATCAGGCCCCAGCGCAGCAGGTCGAGCGAGCGCTGTCCGGTTTCATGATTTTCCCGGATCACCAGCAATTCCTGGCTGGGTGCCCCGTTGTAACGCGGCTTCAGCCTGGAAACGCGGGAATCCGGCGTATTCAGCCCCTCGACGATCGCAAGGCGCAGGGGCCCGCTCGACTGGATGATCCGGCCGCACATGGGCCAAATCTATGCGCGGCTGCATGAGGATCAACATGGGAGCCCTATAAGCCAGGCAAGACGCCGCGCGCAGCACCTTCGAAAGCAGGGCCTGCCGCCCCCACCTTGCCTGCCCCAACGCCCCCGATGCCCGCGCCAAAAAATTTTTTGACTGTTCCGGAACCGGAGGATCGCCGCGGGATTGATCTTTTGCCGGGCGCCCTCAGCCCCCCTTCCCCAGCGTCCGGCTTTCGACACTGAGGCCCCGCCGCTCATCGCCGCGGGGCCTTTTTTGTGTGTCTTGCGGGATTGCATCGACGAATCGGGGCAACTGCCTCAAATCGGCCGGAAATCAGACCAATGACAGTCGCAAGGGGAGTATTCGCGCCAGGCAGAGGAGGCCATGGAACGCACCGAATTCCTGCGAAAACAGGCAGATCGGTTTTTGCGGCTCGCACAGGAGTGCACCGACCCCGAGATCTGCCGCCAGCTCATGAGCATGGCGAACGAATACCGCGACATGCTGGAAGCGCCGGAGCCTGATCCGCAAACCGGCCTCGGCAAGGCAAGCTGATCGGCAGGCCGCCCGCTGGGCGGCCTCGCCATCTCGGCGCCCTGCAGTCCTTCAATGCGAGCCCTCGCCTCCATGTCAGGGTGCCCCAATGTCGGGCTCCCCGTTGGCGAGCTCAGGAGTCATTGATGAACTTTCGCGCATGGTGGCGCCGCCGTCCGCCCCGACCGGTGTCGCACGGGGGCGAGCCCAAAGGCGATACCGGCGAGCTCGCGCGCCTCGAATTGCTGGCCGAGCAGGCCTATACGGCGATGTACGATGTGCCGCCGCTGCGCAGCGTCAAGGACGATTACGATAATGCGCGCCTGAATTTTCAGCGGGCGATCGACGCGGCGAGGCGCCTCGGACTCTCGAGCGAAGTCGCGCGCCTGACGCGGCGGCGCGATCACGTTTGCGCCGTCTACGACAGCCAGTTCCGCGGCTTTTGAATATGACGCGGGCTGGAGTGCAGCCTCGCCGGCAGAAAAACGTCGCCGCCGCTGCCGCCGCTCAATGCCGCGACAGCCAATCGCGGGCGGCGCGCTGTGCCGCCGCGATCTCCGCTTCCGACATCTCCGCCGCAATCTCGCGCCGATAGCCGATCGCTCCGCTCTTGCCGCGCATCGCGGCCAGGTTGAACCACTTGTGTGCGGAAACGAGATCGGCGGGCACCGAGCGTCCGGTCGAATATTTTATTCCAAGCTCGAACAGGACGTCGCCGGAGGCATACGCCGGTCCGAGCGACGCAGCTTCGACTTCGGCGAGTTCATAGCGAGCCATGCTGGCCTCCCCTGCTCGTGCGGCCCTTTTTTGGCCGTCACGGGTCCCAAGCTCGAGCTCAATTTCCCCGCTCGAGCGCGCCGATCATTGCCCGCGAATTTCAAGGACGGCTTAAAGGGCGCGATGAATGAAGTCTGAACGGGCGGGAACGCGACCGGACGCGCAAGCCGGCATTAACCGGCAGAACCGCGAAAATACGCGGATTTTCAGGCGGGAATTACCAGGTGGAAACCGTGACGATTGGCGTTGCGATAACCACGGTTCGAACCGCGCGCAGCCTTGAATGTTTGTGATCTCGCGCACGGCGATCGCGAGCGCCACGCTCTCGCAAGTCGCGGTTCGCGCTCCGCCGGCAACTCGACGCTCACCGCGCTCGTTGATTGAACAACAGGTTCCAGACCTTCGGGTCTTTCATGTCGACCTTCTTGGCGTCGTCGACGGCGAGCGCGAGACCCCTCTGGACCGCCGGTCGCGCCTGCAGCGTTTCGAGCCAGCGCTTCACATGAGGGAACTGACCGGGATCCTGGCCCTGGCGCTCCCATCGCGTAGTCCAGCCGACGGCGGCCATATCGGCGATCGTATATTCCGCGCCGGCCAGATACGGATGCTCCGCAAGCCGCTTGTTCATCACCCCGTAGAGTCGATTGCACTCGTTGGTATAGCGATCGACGGCATACGGAATTTTCTCGGGTGCATAGATGCGGAAATGATGGGCCTGCCCGGCCATCGGGCCGAGGTTGCCCACTTGCCAAAACAGCCATTCGTCGACCGCTACGCGAGCCCGCTCGTCGGCGGGATAGAACTTCCCGGTCTTGCGGCCGAGGTATTGCAAAATGGCGCCGGACTCGAACACCGAAATCGGCTTTCCGCCGGGACCGTCCGGATCGACGATCGCCGGCATGCGGTTGTTCGGCGAGATTGCCAGAAATTCCGGCTTGAACTGGTCGCCCTGGCCGATGTTGACCGGGTGCACGACGTACGGCAGTCCGCACTCCTCGAGCATGATCGAGATTTTCCAGCCGTTCGGCGTCGGCCAATAGTAGAGCGCGATCGGCTTCGACTGAGCTTGTGCCATGCATCACCCCGTGAGCGAACCGCCGAAACGTTGCGGCCAAAGCTTCAGGTAGGCTGCCTTCGACCTTGCCGCAATAGAAGCGGCGATCGACGCCATGCGGTCGCCGCGCACGGTTCGGCTGCAGATCGTCTATCGGATTTGGGGCCGATCGCGCGGCTCGAACCCGGATCCCAGGCTCCAAGCTCGGCAATTTCCGGCACGATACGGACCGCCCGCAATGCCTAGGGGCGTTCGCGAACTCGGGGTCGGTCGAGAAAGAATGCGACGAGCGGCGCCGTCACCGCGCGGGGCCATCCGGCGAACGCAAAAAGGATCGACGATGTCCGGTATGGCGCGCAACGACCCAACGGCAGGTCGGGCTTAATTGACGACCTATATGAAAACCGCCTTCGGCGGGAGCCGAGGGCGCCGGCTGTCGCCGACGCCCTCCGTCGTCGACTTTGTCGGCGGGTCCCGCAGCAGCGTTGCGCATGCTGGCATGGGAGCCCGCCGACAGATGCGACGCCACGCGAGGCAACTAGCGAGCCGATCGCGTGGACGCGGCGGAGGCTACTTCTTCCTGCGCGTGGTTTTGCGCTTGGTCTTCTTCGCAGTCTTCTTCGCCGCGGACTTGGTCTTCGATTTGGCTCTCTTCGCCATACTGCCCTCCTAGCCATAAGAGATGGCGATTTCGGAACAGTGCAGTCGCGAATCGACATGCACTGCACTCCGATTACTACAGTACAATGAGAAAAACAGCGACTCCGCTTAACAAATTGTGGACGGCGGAAGCCGCCGCCGCCATCGCCGTGCGGCGTCTCCGCGCTCGCCACGTGCGACGATGCTTCCTGCCGATGTGCGCGCAGCGCGCGCGCGGAAATTTCACCGACCCACGAAAAGCCATGTGGCACAAGGGTTTCCGGCATGCGCACCGGTTCGCGTCGCGTGTGCCCGAACCGCTGCGCGTCGATCCGCGACGACCCCGCGATGACCTGCAGGCGCCGCGGTCGGACGATTCTTCGCCCCCAAAAAAATTTTCGCTCCGGGCGGCTTGCAAGCCGCGCCGGCCGGAAAATTCCGATCGAGCACACCGAATCGCGCCACTGATTCGCCGCGCACGAACCGGAGCGCAACCCATCGAGCGCCGGCACTCGCGACGCGACGCAACGCGGTCGGGCGCGGACCTTGCGCTCCATGCCATGGACGCGCCGGCCAGTCGCGCTCAGATGCCGAGCTTGCGCTTGAGCAGCTCGTTGACGGCCTGGGGATTGGCTTTTCCCCCTGACGCTCGCATCACCTGGCCGGCGAACCACCCGATCAGCGTCGGCTTGGCCTTGGCCTGCACGACCTTGTCGGGATTCGCGGCGATGATCTCGTCGATGATCTTCTCGATCGCGCTCACATCCGTGACCTGCTGCAGGCCCCGCGTTTCGACGATATCCCGCGGATCGCCGCCCTCGCTCCAGACGATCTCGAACAGGTCCTTGGCAAGTTTTCCGGAGATCACCCGCTCCGCGATCAGGTCGAGAATGCCGCCGAGCTGGTCGGCCGAGATCGGAGATTGCTCGATCCCCTTGCCTTCCTTGTTGAGGCGCCCGAACAGCTCGTTGATCACCCAGTTCGCGGCGCTCTTGGCATCCCGGTCCCTGGCAACGGCTTCGTAGAAATCCGCCGTCGCCCGCTCGCCGACCAGGACTCCGGCGTCGTAGGCGGAGAGTCCATAGTCACGGGTGAAGCGCGCCTTCTTCTCGTCCGGGAGCTCCGGCAGGTCGCCGGCGAGCGCCTCGACATACTCGGCGGTGAGCTCGAGCGGCAGCAGGTCGGGATCCGGGAAATAGCGGTAATCGTGCGCTTCCTCCTTGTTGCGCATCGAACGGGTCTCGCCTTTGCCGGGGTCGAACAGCCGCGTCTCCTGCTCGATCCTGCCGCCGTCCTCGAGGATTGCGATCTGCCGGCGCGCTTCATATTCGATCGCCTGGCCGACGAAGCGGATCGAATTGACGTTCTTGATTTCGCAGCGCGTGCCGAGCGGCTCGCCCGGACGCCGCACCGACACGTTCACGTCGGCGCGCAGGCTGCCCTTCTCCATGTTGCCGTCGCAGGTTCCCAGATAGCGCAGGATCGTGCGCAGCTTGGCGAGATAGGCCCGCGCTTCATCGGCCGAGCGCAGGTCCGGCTTGGAGACGATCTCCATGAGCCCGACGCCGCAGCGGTTGAGATCGACCAGCGACATGGAGACATGCTGCTCGTGCAGCGACTTGCCCGCGTCCTGCTCGAGATGCAGCCGCTCGATGCCGACCGTAACGGCTTCGCCGTCGGGCATATCGACGATCACTGCGCCCCCGCCCATCAGCGGCGACTTGTATTGGCTGATCTGGTAGCCCTGCGGCAGGTCGGGATAGAAATAGTTCTTGCGGTCGAAGACCGACTTGAGGTGGATCTGCGCTTTCAGCCCGAGCCCGGTGCGGATCGCCTGACGAACGCATTCCTCATTGATGATCGGGAGCATGCCCGGCATCGCCGCGTCGACGAGCGACACTTGGGAATTCGGCGCACTGCCGAACGCGGTCGAAGCCCCGGAGAACAGCTTGGCGTTCGAGGTGACCTGCGCGTGCACCTCCATGCCGACGACGACTTGCCAATCGCCGGTCATGCCCTTGAGCAGCTTGGTCGGTTTTTCCGCAACGCTCATTCGGCGCCTCGTCCCGTCCTCGTCGATGTTGTTGCCGGCAACAATGCCGCCGCGATCGCTTCCCACTCCACCTCGAGCGAGCCGGATGCCGCCGGGCGCCCCGCCGTTCGGTACCAATAGCCCGCGTTGCCGAGATCGCCCTCGACCCGATGCAGATACGCGTGGACCCACGCGGCCTCGCGGCTCGGGTCGTCCTGCACCAGCCCATGCGCCCGGTTCCAGTCGCCCTTGGCGGCCCACCACAGTGCCTCGAGGGCAGGCGAAAGCCGGTCGGGCGGTGCGGCCTCACGGGTCGTGCGCTTGAAGGAATCGGGGGTCATCGATCGGGTGCTACTCAACAGATCAACGCTTGGATATGCCCCTGCTCGGCATAATCCAAGAGCAATCGATCGCGTGTCATGAGCCTGTACCCGAACTCGCGCACCGTCGCCGCAATGATGCGATCTGCAGGATCCCGCGGCGGCGTTCCCGGAAGAAACGACGAGGTGATCAACAGATCCGTCGACATCTCGGCAAGCCGTAAGCTCGGAGCATCGAGCAGGCGCCGGAACCAAAGCTGCGGCTTGATCAGGCAGGCGAGCCGCCCGCGGGAGATCAACATTCCGACCTCCCACGCAGAGATGGGCGAAACATAGACCGGCCGTCCCGTGCGGTATGAGCTGTTCAAAGCCTCCGCTGCCGGTTCGGAAATCATCGCGTCCTCGGCGATCCAGATCAGTGCGCAGGTGTCGAGAAGCAGCGGTGCGCTCGCTTCAGACATCCTTGCCCCATTCCGGGTCCGCCGGCTGCGTCAGGTCCGCCCCCGGCGGAATCCGCATCAAGCCTTGCAAAAGTCCGAACAAGGGATGCCGAGACGAGGCCGGTCCGGCGCCGCGGGCCAGCGGCGTTCCGATGTCCGCCGCGTCAGAGAAACCGGAAGGTTTCGGCGACGGAGTCACGCGCCGAAACACCAGCTTGCGACCAGCCATGTCGACGCGCTCGGTGCGATACCCTGCCTCGAGCCACGTCTTCGTCATCACGCTATTGAAGGCATTGTTGCTCCACCATGCGCGATACTTGTGGGACTCGGGAAGCTTCGCTCCGATCACCCGTTCGATTTGCGCGAACGTCATCGGGACTTCGCTCCGCGTCTGCGCACGCAGATAATCACCAAGTGCCGAGTATTTACCCATGGCTTCGGTCCCAGCGGCAAGGCAAATCTGTACATAAATGTAGTACATATTCAGTACATGTCAAGCCCCTCTGGCGCGGAATTACCACCACCTTTCCGGCGAGAATCGTCCCGCCGCCTGCTCGAGCACGTGCCCGAGCGAAAACAGGCGCTCCTCATCGAACGGCCGGCCGATCAGCTGCAGTCCGAGCGGCAGCCCATTGCGGTCGAGCCCGGCCGGAACCGAGATGCCGGGCAGACCCGCCATGTTCACCGTGACGGTGAACACGTCGTTCAAATACATCTCGACCGGATCGCCGGAAGACTTCTCGCCGACGCCGAATGCGGCGGACGGCGTCGTCGGGGTCAGCATCGCGTGGATCCCCGACTCGAAATTCGTTTCGAAATCCCGCTTGATGAGGGTGCGGACTTTTTGCGCCCGCAGATAATAGGCGTCGTAATAGCCGGCGGAGAGCACATAGGTGCCGATCATGATCCGCCTGCGGACCTCCTTGCCGAAGCCGGCCGCGCGGGTTTTTTCGTACATCTCCGTCACGTCCGCGCCGGGAACTCGCAGCCCGTAGCGAACGCCGTCATAGCGGGCGAGGTTCGAGGAGGCTTCGGCGGGCGCGACGATGTAATAGGCGGGCAGCGCATATTTCGTATGCGGCAGCGACACTTCGACAATCTCGGCGCCCGCGGCTTTGAGCCAATCGGCGCCGTTCGCCCACAGCGCCTCGATCTCCGCCGGCATGCCGTCCACCCGATATTCCTTGGGGATGCCGATGCGCATGCCGCGGACGGAACGGCCGATCGCCTGTTCGT
>WNFF01001513.1_pt1 | contig 21523 bp, 20 predicted proteins | sample 5400441 | NCBI WGS metagenome assembly WNFF01 (sample SAMN13153345, study PRJNA577476) | soil metagenome | isolation source: 120 cm saprolite under Douglas fir tree site 2 hole 3 replicate 1 | place: USA:California | collected 2015-04-18
AATCGTTGTAGCAGCCATGACGCTCCCGCTATCGCCTCGTGCGGACTGTGGCAATGACCGAAAGACCTGGTCGCAGTTCGGGGGCCAGACTGGCATCATCCAGGCCGATCTTTACTGGAACGCGCTGCACGACCTTGGTGAAATTTCCGGTGGCATTGTCGGGCGGCAGTAGAGCAAATTGCGAACCGCTGGCCGGCGCGATCTCGATCACTTTGCCGCGGAAAACTTTCTCGGGATACGCGTCAATGCGGATCTCAGCGGCGTCACCAACTTTCACGTTCGTTAGCTGTGTTTCACGATAATTCGCCTGAACCCATTTCAATTTGTTGACGAACGGGATCACCTGCGTGCCCGGAGAGACCAACTGTCCGGGACGAACCTGCCGTTCGCCCACAGTGCCGTCCGCGGGCGCCTCAATCTTGGTGTAGCCCAGGTTCACCTGTGCCACGGTAAGCACAGCCTCTCTGCCATGGAGGTCGGCGATGAGTTGGAGCTCCTGGGAGTTCAGAACGTCGAGCCCGCGGCGTTCGGCGTCGACCGCCGACTGACTGCTGGATAACATCGCCTTGGCCTGCTCCAGGGATGCTTGACGGCTCACGAGTTGCGCGCGTGAGCGTTCTTCGTCGGCCACCACTTGCTCAACTTTCTGGCGCGTAGTGGAGTTGGTCTCGATCAGAGCCTCCTGGCGGCGGCGTTCGGGAAGAGCGCGGTCCAGGTCGGCCTGCCCGGCCACAATTCCAGCTTGCGCCGCGGAAATTTCGGCTTGCGCCTGCGACACCCCGGCGAGCGCGCGGTCGATTTTTGCTTGCTGCAGTTGTTTCTGGCGCCGGTTGTTCTCGATCGCGGCTTTTGCCGCAGCTACCGCCGCACTCGCCTGGGCTACCTGTGCGCGGTAGTCGTCATCGTCGAGTTGAACCAGCAGTTCTCCCTGGTGCACAGTCTGGAAGTCGGACACACTCACGTCGCGTACGATGCCGGCGACCTTGGTGCTCAGCGGTGTGAGATCGCCTCGGACGTACGCATCGTCGGTAACCTGTTCCGCTTTGCCGCCTTCCCATGAATTCCAGTTTCGAAAGATCGTGAATACAACGGCGGCAGCCAGCAGCACCACCAGGACCGGGGTTAGATACTTCTGCCAGTTAGGCCTGGATGGAGCCGGGACATGCTCAGGCTCAGCGGGTCGGGCTGGAGCAAGCGGGGGCTTCGCGGTTTCGGTAGTGGTGGCGACACTCGCAGCTTCTGGAGCCACGGTCCACCTCCTCTCAAGATTCGGCTGGAATGCCAAAGTACGTGGGTGCACGAACGCCACCCCACTGTGCAGGGGTTATTGCATTCCCGGTGCCAAGACCAAAACCTGTTGATCCGAAGCAGTTTTCCCCGTTTGGAATCGGTTGGTTGTTTGTCACTTGACAAAATGTTCGTCAAACGCGCAAGACGGGCGACGTTATGCCACTCGGAGCGCTAAGGAGGCGTCGGAAGGAAACACTTACCAATAAGGTTTCAAGACAGGTTGTTCACAGCGTCCCCGTTCAGCAGAGTGGCTGGTGACTTGCATCAACTCTGCTGGGTTCAGGAAAGGTGGGATTGAACAAATGAATGCTCAAGGACAACACAAGTGCGCGTACTCGGCGTGCGAATGCGCAGTGGCGGATCGAGAAACGTACTGCAGTGACTATTGCTCTGACGCCGCCGACGTCCACGAGACCGAAATTCAATGTGATTGCAAACACACTCGTGTGCACTCGACTAGGTAGAGCGAATGCGCGCTGAGGGGTGGGGTAGGGACCTCGAAGATTTCTTCGCGTACGGACAACAACCAATGGCCTTCCCTGAGCGCCGCACCGCGGACGTCCTGCTGACGATACTGTTCTTTGCCGTTGTGTGCGCCGCCGTGTACAGCGCACGGCGCATCCTTCTGATCTTCGTCCTTGCCGTATTCTTTGCCTACTTGATTGATCCCGTGGTCAAGTTCCTGCAGCGGCATTCCTTGTTTTTCAGGAATTTGAGAGGACCCGCAGTGGTGGAAGTCTATCTCGCCTTCGTGGTTCTGATCGCACTGTTGGGGTATGTATTTGCACCAGGTCTAGCCAGAAACACCGTGAAATTGGTGGATGAAGTGCCTGTTTTGCTGGATGGCCTCTCGACCGGAGACATCGCGACCGAACTGGGAGGAAAGTACGGTTGGAGTGAGGAACAGGAATTTCGTTTCCGGGCCTTCCTGGCGAGGCACAGAGAGGACATCCAGGGGCTGGTACGAGGCGTGGATCGTTACCTTTCCAATGCCGCGCAGGTGCTGGGCTGGCTGTTTCTTATTCCCGTCCTGGCAATTTTCTTCCTGCGCGATGGTGACCGTATCGCCGATCTGCTGATCCAGATGCTCTTTCCCCGGGACCGGCGCCCGGGGATTCGTGCCGTAGCGAACGAGCTCCATGTCATGCTCACCCGATACATAAGGGCCCAGGTACTTCTCTGTGGCCTTTCTTTCGTGTTCTATGCCGCTGCCATGCTTCTTCTGCGATTTCCTCACGCCATCGCACTGGCTATGTTGGGGGGATTGTTGGAGTTCATCCCGGTGTTTGGCTGGATGAGCACGTTGGCCGCGATTACGAGTGTTGGTATTGTCAGTCATTCGCACTGGATCTGGATGGCTGTGTTGCTGGGGATTTGGAGAATGGTGCAGGACTATTTCACTTCTCCGCGGATCATAGGACGTCACCTGGATATCCACCCACTGGCGGCGATTTTCGCCTTGCTGGTCGGGCGAGATCGGAGGAATCGTTGGCATCTACCTCGCCGTGCCGCTCGTGGCGTCGATGGGAGTGATCTGGCGTGTGTGCGCTGGAGCAGAGGGAAGCTATCAAAGCGATTCGGAGCCCACGCAGGAAACGCCATCCAGCCTGGCCGAAACGGCTGCCGATTGAAAATCGCGGATCTTACTAGGTTCCGTCGTTTAGCCAGAGGGTTGCCGCTGCCAGATCACGAAAAGGCTGCACCACGCACACATCTTCGACGAGAATCTGGAGCATTCTCAGGATCCCGTAGGCAACATCGGTCGATACGACAACCGCGGTTCGGCCCAGGCGGCGGCTGCGGGCCAGGGAGCGCAACAGTTCGACAACTTGCTGAAGCTCGGAGGAGGAAAGCCTGACGACTACGTTCCGAGCGTCGATCAACTCCCTGTAAGGCAGGGCAGAGTCGCTCTTCTCACGATGCAAGTGGGCACGTACTTCGTCGAGCGTGACGGTTCCCTCGGCTATCGTGGTCACCTCGCTGGGCTCAATGTCCACGGTGTGGGAGAAAACCGCCGCGCGCGGGCGCAGCGCCCTTACGGCGAGCCGGGTCTTTCCTGCTTTCATCGCTTGAATCAGCCAGCGATTTGCCGTGCCGCGGGCGACGAGTTCTGCGCCTTGTTCCAACATGGTGGCAAGCAGGCGATCGGCACTGTCTTCGATCAGCGTCACCTCATTGAGGTCGATTACAGAGCGCCGGTTGCCAAGTTGCTGGCGCAGATTCTCCCAGACTCTTTGCAGCTCCCCGATCCACGGGCCCACGAGTTTACCGTAGAGCACCAGCCGTTGTTCGGTCGGACTGTCGACGACAGTGATCCTAAGCATGGTCTCCCAATGACCTGCGCAGGTTTACTCGGAGCAACTGTCGGCCCAACCACAGAGAGGGCCTGGACGAGATTGCTAAGTGGCTGCAAGCAAATGCTCACCCTGGAACGCCGATTGACGACGACCAATGGATGGCATGGGCGAGCAGTTTGTCACGTGCCAAGACAAACTCGTTAGCACTCCACAATTTAGATAAGACTTCATCATGACTTCTCCTTGGCAGGGATCGGCAATCTTCGTCGTGAGACAAACTGGCAGCCACTCGCCGTACCTCGACACAGCAAGCTCCGTGCCAGATCGACACGTGGCAGGATTTACGGCGAGATACCTGAGAAACGCCTACGCTTAAGCGGCCTTGGCGGGCAGGATGAACACCGCGGAAACGTCCTTTTGATGGCACAAATCCATCTGCCATCCGTCAAAGACTTGGCAATGTTTCGTAACTGAATGGAACAGCGATGCTGTGCCATTCCGCTTGACACCTCCAAGTAGCTCTATCGAAAGGAGTAACAGTTAGCCACGGGCAGGAGTCGAATTGGAGTTGCGAATGCTCCTTCTCCAAGCGAGCGGTGATGAATTTCGTAACGGGCAGTAATGCTTTGTGAGATCGATCATCCGGTCTAGGCCATGAAGGAATGCTGGCGCGACGTTTTGCCGAAATCCACTAGAGCCGGTCATGCCAGCGAGAGGTCGTTTCGCGGGCTAGGTATTTGGGGCGCAAGCTGACGCCAGGTGAGGAGAGGCAATGAGGGCAGATTATGTTTTCTTGTGCGGGGTGATGTGGACGCAATACGCTTCCGAAGACGCCCGCCTGGAACTGGTTCGGGCACAGCGTTGCGGCGATCCAGACGTGGCATTTCTCGCCAGCGCTATTCTCGGAAGAGATTCACCTCCGCCTAGCATAAGGTTAGGACTCTGAAAAAAGAACGCCCGAGATGGCCATTACGACTGCCGCGAGCTGAGCGCTTGCGGTGGCAAAGGAGCAAAATGAAAATGCGATCGCTGGTTGGCGCCCTGTTGTCACTTGCCGTGATGGCAGGTACCGCCTTAGCCCAAATGGCGCGAAAGGGCGCAGATGTGGAGCGGCCTCCGCTGGAAAAGGTTCTTGCCAGCGCCAAAACCCCTAATAACGCGCAACTTGCCGAGCTGATGGCAATCAAACCAGAACTCCCGCTTGGGCCGACCGATGTCCTGAAGGAATACGAACATGGCATGGCCCTGATCGCTCAAGAAATGTCTGCCGACGTCGTGAATATCTCTCGAGCGCAGGAAGCGAATCAAGTTACTCGCGAACAGGCGGAGTATCTGATCGGAGAGAGATACCAGATCGCAATGATGCAATATCAGGTGCTCAGCGCCTTGCACGACGCTCTGGAGCGCGACGTGGCTCAGGAGGCAACGCGGTCCAAGCGCGCACGTGGGGGTGCGGGGCCAGACACGGCCGTCGTTGTAGTGCTGCCCTCATCGACTCCATCTGCCGAAGCAAAATAGAATGACCTGCGCCGACCATCGGGCTAAAGTTTCTCCACACTGAGAATGGCAGTCATTCTACGCTCCTGGCGGGGCTCAAGGTGAACGGCGGCGTTTAGAATGTTGCTCGCTTCAACACACAAGAACTGCGTCCATTCGCCCTCACCGAGATCCCGCAACTCGGAGGCTTTGTCGCGCCACGGGTTCCACACGACTGTAGTGAGCGAATTGGCCTTCGCCAGCCGAATTCGACGTCGCATCTTGGGATCCGACAGTTCCACCGTGTTCCGGGTATTCAGGTAGGCGCTGTCGGTCTGCGAGGCGATCGCCACGTCCCCCCGCTGCGCCTTCTCCTTGTTCGAGTCAGTGTTGTCCAGAAAGCTCACCGCGTCCAGACCGTGCAAGCGCACATGCTGAACATCCGCCACACGGTTGTAGGTGTGGAGCGCTTCTTCGAAGCGCAGGGGCGTTGTCCCCGTATTAGTGCAAACAAGCTCCAGCTTGAGTTGAGAGCCGAAAGTAGCCCGATGAACGAGTCGGAACTCTCCCGGCCACCAGTGCCGAGTATGCTCACCGCTCTCCGTAACCATAGTGACGACCACCGCGTCATCTTCTTCGAGAATGGATTCAAGCTGCCAGGCTCTTGTCCGCACGAACCCATGTGCAGGGGCCTGGGGATCATTTGCCTTGGCCCGAAACCAGGGGAAACAGATGGGGATTCCGCCACGGATTGCCTGGCCATCCGTCCATCGCGCCTTCGCACTCAGGAAAAGCACCTCGTCGCTGCCCGCAGGCTTCCAGGAGGTTACTTGTGCACCGTGCAGGTACATCTCGGCCTCGCAGAGGGAAGAAGTGATCTGCACTCGCGGCAATGCGCCATGACCTTCGCGAACGCTGGCGACCCCCGGAATTCCGAACCGGCGGTCCAGTTCTGCTACCCCGGCGAATGTGTCCATATCAAGGTTCTCCTTCGCCTTTAGACCTGCAAAGAGTGCGATTGAAGATCGTCCGCCGCAAACGCCCTGACCGGGTTGCGACGTCAGTATAGCGACTGTAGTCAGACACGCTTGTGCTCAGACTGACTAAGGATGGGTTGGCTTGTTACAGAGCCGCCAAACAGTGACTCACCGCTTTGGCCCGGCACCTTTTGCTCTGGCAGTACCAGGCTTCCTCGTAGCGTTGACCGCCCACTCCCATTCCGGGAGCCAGTTCCTGCCGCACCTGCCGCAGCATTCGAAGTCCCTCATGTGTCCGCCGCACTGTGGGCAGACAAGGTTGATGATCGAAGAAATCATGCTCGCGTTCGGTTCGCCCGGCATCGTCTCGATACGCCTCATTGTGCCCCCTAGCTGACTGCAAGCTTCTTCCCGGAAAGTTCTCCGAGTTGCGAAAATGCGAGGCGGCAGCCAAGGACCGCGTACGACGGTTAACTTGCCACGGGTATCTGTCGCTCTCAAGCGCTCCGTGCTGGTTGGCTACGGAGTTCGTCTGGGCCACTGTACCGGCTGCCGCCTCGCTCGGTGCATGATCTTGCAAACGCGATGCCAATTCCGAACACGCTAATGCGCAGTTCCGGCATGTCGCGTGTCAGACCATTGGCAAGCTTTTGGCAGCTGACAGACTGTCACGCGGCGTGCGGCAGCACCCGCGGGGGCGCGGCGAGGAACTTTCACGTGTGAATGGATTGAAAATCTACCTGCTTAGCAAATCCTGATTCAGTTCTGGTATCTGGCATCGCGCTTGCATCTCCGGCGTTGAGCGGAGGGCCGTTACACACGTACCTGCACTAACTCCGCGAATGGAACACATTTTTCTAAAAGGAACTGATCATGAGATCTGAATGTACGGCATCACGTATTGTCTTCATTGCGCTGTTTCTGTTGGCTGGCGGAATCCCGGGATTTGCGCAGAATGGCAAGCTCAAACTTCATGTCACCCCCAAGCAGGCATACATCTTCTTGGACGGCCGCGCGATCAGTGAAGCGAGCAAACATCCCTCCCTGAGCCTGAGCGCCGGGGAACATAAGGTCGAGCTGGTCAATTATGGCTATCAGCCCGTTACGCGCACTGTCACCATCACGGCGGGAAAGACGACCAATCTCGAAGTCGTTCTGGCGGCAGTTGCCGCAAAGGTCTCCGGGCCGTTCGGCGCGATCGCGATCAAGGGAGCTGACCGCGACGCCGTTTTGTTGAACGGGAAGACCCCTGACTTCTTTGTTGGGCACGGCGACGAATCCAATACCGACTTCTTGTGGTGGAAGCAGGAGTTGGTCGTCCCGCCTGGCAGATACGAGGTGAGCATACAGAGCGGCGATAAGGACGTCTGGTCAGGCCCCGTCGACGTTCCTGCAAACCAGCGGGTGGTGCTGGACGCCTCCAAAGGTGTCCGCAAGACTGTGCCCTGGTCGCGCGGAGAAAAACTCGGTACGGCCCCGCGCTTCAAAGCGGGAGTAGCCAGTGCGACTGTGGCCGTTGCGAAGCCGACGGCAGAATTGGCAGCTACAACCGCGCAACTCAATTGCGGAGACTCTTCCCAACTCAAGTGGAACTCCAACGACGCACCGCAGGTTGAAATCAAACCGGTTGGAGCGGTCGCCGCCTCCGGAGAGCAAGGGGTTCAGCCCAAGCAGACGACCACCTACGATCTCACCGCGTTAGGGCCGGGTGGAACGGCCACCTCCAGCGTCACTGTGAACGTGAACAGTGCCATCCAGGCAAATCTCAGCCTCTCGTCCGCCGAGACCCACTACAAGCGCGTGGGAGACAAGGTGGTCGAGGACAGCACTGCCGCGTTGAATTGGACCGCGACGAACGCTTCCAATGTGGCGATCGATCCATTAGGCGCGGTCGATGCGAGCGGCAGCCGTACATTGACCGTGGCCCCTCAAAAGAGCGACTTCGGGCCCGTGGACGAAACCGTCAACTACACTCTGAAAGCAACCAATGAGTGCGGCGGAGCCGAGACTCAAACCGTCGCTTTGCACATCGTCGGCTCCATCGAACCGGGTGCGCTGTCGATGCGCAGCGTTTACTTTCAAACCGATCGGCCCGGATCTCTCAAGTCTGAAACCGCCCTGCTCCCGAGCGAGAAGCAGGCGCTGCAGACGATTGCCGAAGAGTTCAAGAAATATCTTTCCTTCAAATCCGATGCGCATCTCCTGCTCACTGGCTACGCCGACCGGCGAGGGCCAAAGTCCTACAACCAGCGTTTGTCGGAACGGCGCGCGGAACTGGCCAAGCGTTTTCTCATAGAGCAGGGCGTCCCTGAGGCGAATATTGAAACCCAAGCCTTCGGCAAGGAGAAGAACCTGACTACCGATCAAGTCAAACAATTGTTAGACCAGGATGCCGGCTTGAGTGTCGAAGCCCGGCAAAAAGTGGTCCGGAAACTCGGGAACATCGTGCTGGCTTACAACCGCCGGGTGGATTTCACATTGAGTTCCACCGGGCAAGAGTCGGCGCGCGCATATCCGTTCAACGCGGACGATTTCGCCAGGCTTGCTGATCGAAATGGTCTGAGAAAAGCACAGCCTGTAGTACCGGCAGCTGAGAAAGAAGGGATAGGAAATTAGCGCATCTCGAGGGGCAGGACAGGAAGCCTGACCAGGCCGTCCTGCTTGCCCCAACGTTGTTAGATGAGAGGAACGATCAATGTTCAAACTACTGTGCGCGATCTGTATTTGTCTGGCGGCAGTTCCCGCTTTGTGCCAATCGACGTCGAAATATCAAGTGGGCACAATTACTTCCGTCAAGCCTCATCAAGCCGCATCTAACGCCCCTTCCGATGTCGTCAGCTATGATGTGTGCGTCAAAGTGGCGGACACAATCTATGTAGTGCTGTACACGCCGCCGCTCGGCATGAACACGGTGAAGTATGCTACGGGCCGCGACCTTCTGGTTCTGGTCGGCACGAAAACGATTACCTACAACGATATATTGGGCCAATCGCTGGAGGTACCCATCGTTAGCCGGAGAACGGCCGCAGACACGAAGCCGTCCAGATGACTTCCCCTGGAGCGGAAAGAGCAGCCTAAATGAAATGGGAATATCGCTTGACTGATCTTCCGGTTCCTGAAAGTCGGGATGAGATGGAACAAGTGGATGCAACCTTGAACGAGTTTGGAGCTCTGGGCTGGCAAGCTGTGTCCGCATCGATAGAGGGTGATCAAGCCATTCTTGTGTCATTTAAGCGGCCAAACTAGCACGGTACCTGCCTTGTTCTGCCAGTCATTTGCCAAGATCTTCGTCACTTGATCTGTGAAGATGTTCACGTCGAACGCAGCTTCTTCTGTTTGCCCACACTCTGGTCTGGAACCCCAAATGCTTGAGGCGTTAGGAAGACTTTTGGTTAAAGCCTACCCGACGATGAAGGAATTCCGGATGGGTCGGCTTGGAGAGAAAACATGAATCGCACAGTTGTTCCGTGGCAACACACGCCGGATGCTCACTTCCTGATACCGCGTCGGGTTTTAGCGTGCCTGATCCTCTTCATTTTGTGCAGCGTCGCGGCGCTTGCCCAGAATGCCAGCCAGCCAACGAATTTGACCGCACCGTTCAGCGCTCGCGTCACCCATCTCTTGGGTTTCGAAGGCGCCCCGACCAATACTAACGGGACTCTGTCGATTCAAGACAGCGTTTTGCAGTTTCAGAACGGCGGGAAGCCCGCAGTGGAAGTAAAGATAGCTTCTGTCCAAAATGTTTTTCTCGGCGAGCAAAGCAAGCAGGTCGGTGGCTTGCCCATGACTTTGGGCAAGGCCGCGGCTCCGTACGGCGGGGGCCGAGTCGTTAGTCTCTTTGCCCACAAGAAGTACGACGCTCTTACCCTGGAGTATGTGGATGCGAACGGGGGAATTCACGGAGCGATCTTCCAGCTAAACAAAGGGCAAGGGGAGATTCTCAGGAATGAACTAGTGGCCAAGGGCGTACGTGTCAGCCAAAGCGAGGACGCAGCCACGAAGCAAAGCACGGCGGAGGTTCCTAGTGAAAACAAGTAAACGAGTCTCATGGATACTGCTCACGATGGCGATTGTGACGATCATTTTTGCGCCACCTCGACTGTCTGCTCAAACCGCAACGGCGAAATCCTCTTCCGGCAACGGTGCTTCTGGTGCCGTGCAGTGGAGCGTGCAGGTAGACAAAGTAAACCCTGGCGACGTGGATATCGAGCCCGCCTTCCGAGTCGCTATTTACGAAAACCTGGTGGACGAGTTAGGCAAGACGAAGCGCTTTCAGCAAGTGTTTCGCGACAGTGATCGTACCACCAGCGCTGTTCCCAACCTGCTGATCCTGAAAACGACGGTACAGAAGTACACGGCCGGCAGCGAGACTCGACGCGCTGTGACCACCGTGAGCGGTGCGACAAAGTTAACCGTGCGCAGCCAACTGTGCACTCGCGGGGGCCAGGTCATTCTGGAACGTACGGTCGACGGCAATGTCCGTTTTCTGGGGAGCAACTTGCGAGCAACCCACAACCTCGCCCGCAATGTGGCCAAGACAATCAAACAATCAGCTGTGCCGGAGCCCTCGCTCTCAGTTCCGGCACAGGGTGCGCAGTGACTCGTGATCAACAATAGGTTCCGGGATGGTGTACGCAGCTTCGAGGATTGAAGCGGGGAAGGAAATGCGCTTGGAGGGAACATGGCAACGCCGCTAATCCAAATTAAACCTGTTTTCATCGCCGCGATTCTCATCGGCCTGACAACGTCGGCAGTGTCCGCAATGGCGCAGTTTGGACAGGAAAGCGACCAAACTCTCGCAACTCCACTCGAACCCTTGCGATCAGGCGTTACGGAAGGCCAGATTGTTGCGGAGTTGCTGGCTCATAACGACTTGCGAAAGACAGCGCTAGCCGATTACTCGGCCTTGAGAACCTATCAGGTCGTCGATTTGAAGGGGAAAGTGCACGCCGAAGAGATCGGGCGGATGGAGTTCCGTGCGCCCGACAAAAAAACATTTGTCGTTACGTCCGAAAAGGGGTCAGGACTGATCCGACACCTGGCGCTGAACCCGCTCATCAGCAGTGAAATCGAAACCGCCTCCGGCAAGGAGCATCACGACAGCGCCATTGCTCCCGATAACTACACCCTTACGCTGCTCGGGGGACAACAGGTAGGACCGCACCGCTGCTTCGTCATGCAAGCGGTGCCGAAACGAAAAGACAAGTATCTGTTTGAAGGCAAACTGTGGATTGATGTTGAGGACTACGCGGTGGTCCGGATCGAAGGTCATCCCGCGAAGAAGCTTTCCTTCTGGATCGAACGAGCCGACTTCGTGCGTCAATATCAGAAGATCGGCGGATTCTGGCTACCACAAAGAGACGAGACGTTTGTGCAGGTCCGACTGTATGGCAAGAAGGTCCTGACCATTGACCACCAGGATTACGTTGTGAATGTAGCTCAAAACAAAGAGGTATCGACACCGGCCCAGGAGGCCCGCGCGCGCGCCGTCGTCGGCGCCAACTAACGTTGTTGGCATTATCCAGCTCGAAGGAACAGATATGAAGGAGGCAGGTTCACGGACGAAAATGCTCCCATGGTCATCCGTCACCGATGATCCGGTTACTGTCCGCAATATCCTGCTGGCGACTGACTTCTCCCAGTATTCGGCGCGAGCCCTTAGTTATGCGCTCGGAATCGCGGCCAGGTACGCGACAACATTGCATCTGTTCCATTGCATTGACCCAACACCCTACAACATGGTAGCCCCCGATGCGGTCCAGACCGCCTGCGGGGCTGCTTGGCGTGACATGCATCGCTTGGAGTCGGACCTCCGCAGCAGAGGTCTGGCGAAGGACGTCGAAGTCAAGCTTCGAGTCGAAGCCGCGGACCTGCCGACCGTTCTCCCGGAAATTGCCAGAGACCTCGATCTCGGCTTGATCGTCGTGGGCACGCACGGGCGAACCGGCTGGAGAAAAGTGGTGCTTGGATCCGTCGCCGAGATCGTAGTGGATCACGCTCCTTGCCCGGTGCTTACGGTGGGTCCTTCGACGGATCGAAATCGACTGGAGCAATTCGGACCCGAAAGTATTCTCTTTGCGAGCGATCCTTCCGCGCGCTCCAAACTTGCGGAATCGTACGCTCTCTCGCTCGCGCGGAAATACAACTCTCGGCTTACCGTCGCTGATGTGCTTGAAGACCATGCCGGACGCGTTCTCGCAGAAGTGTCCCGGTTCGAATGGTCTGAATCTGCGTTGAGGGACACCACCACCACCCTCGAAAGGGAACCGGCCAAGCTTCCGCAATTGCCAACTGAGATCGGCACGGAGAGCGACCTGATCCTGCAGGTGGCGGATGACGCAGCCGCCGATCTGATCGTGCTTACTGTGCCCGCGGCCCACAGATTCACCAATCGCTTCCTGTCTACGAACTCATACCGAGTGGTCTGCGGGGCCCCCTGTCCGGTGCTCACCGTGCGTGCTGGGTAACTTGTCCTTCTCAACAGCGTTCGCCACTCAAGCAATCATCGCAGAGGCAGTTGGCGATTCGTCACTTGCAATGCTTTCGACGGTCACTTCGAACGCTCGCAGTCGACAAGTCACGCCGTCGTTGATATCTGCATGTTCTGAAGTACTTCCGCGTTTGGTGGTTCGGTTGCTCCCGGATCGTCAGGACAACGAAGAACTAGACCGATCACTGACGCAATGAAAATCCTCGTGCTCAACTCGGGTTCCAGCAGCCAAAAGGCCTGTCTGTACGAAATTGGTGAGACTCTGCCCAATCGTCCGCCAGCCTGCCTGTGGGAGGGGAGAATCGAGTTTGGCAGTGATACCGCGACGATCGCGGCGAAGAATTCAGAGGGGGCCGTTCTCAAAGAGAAGATCCCAATCTCCTCACGGGAGGAGGTTGTCAGGCATTTGCTGCGCACAGCGCGCGACGGGAAGACCCGCGCTATCGGTTCTGTTAGCGAGATCGAAGCCGTGGGGCACCGTGTCGTCCACGGAGGCCCGCATTTCGAGGAACCCGTGGTAGTGACGCCCGAGGTGCGGGCGGCGATCGCCAGCGTGTCCCCGCTCGCGCCACTGCATATTCGCGCCGAACTAGAAGGCATGGAGATTATCGAAAGTGTTCTGGGCGCTGTTCCGCAGATCGCCGTTTTCGATACTGGCTTTCATCGCCAAATGCCACAGGCGGCGGCAATTTATCCCGGTCCCTATGAGTGGGTCGAAAAGGGTATCCGGCGCTACGGATTCCACGGTATCAATCATCAGTACTGCGCCGGCCGTGCCGCTCAACTGCTGGGGAAAGACCCAAGGTCTCTCAAAGTTGTCACTTGCCACCTGGGTAACGGTTGCTCTGCGACCGCTATTCAGGGAGGACGCAGCATTGATACCACGATGGGATTCACTCCGCTGGACGGATTGATGATGGGAACGCGCTCAGGCGCGGTGGATCCCGGAATTTTGATTTTCCTGATGCGCCAAAGTCAGCTGGATGGTCACAAGATCGACCAAGTGCTGAATCAAGACTCGGGGCTGCTGGGAATCTCAGGCCTTTCGGGCGACATGCGCGACATCCTGGCGGGTATTCAACGAGGTCACGAGAGAGCGAAGTTGGCATTCGACATCTACATACACCGTCTACGGGCAGCGATTGGTGGCATGGCCGCCGTGCTGGGAGGAATGGATGCGCTGGTCTTTACCGCGGGGGTCGGCGAGAACTCCGCCGATGTGCGAGCGGCAGCGTGCAGCACATTGGAATTCCTCGGTCTCAAACTTGATCCCGAACTGAATGGCCGCCCCTCTCTCGATTGCGACATTTCTACCGCAGATTCTCGGATTCGGGTCCTCGTGATTCGGGCCGAAGAAGACTGGGCCATTGCAGCGGAATGCTGGAAACTCACGCGCGCCGCCCAGGTGGGCACGGCAAGCTGAAGCATCAGGAGTGGGCGTGCCAATGGCAGGCTCTGTGTCGGGCTCGCGCCAGTCACTTGCCAAGGTCTCGTCACCTGCACGTGGGCAGGGCACGTGAAGTACGCGTTCGTCTGGCCAGCATGTGGAACTGTGAGTGCACAGTGTCCAGGAGGAGCAAAGACGGCATGAGCGAAGTACTCCCAGTAGTGTATATAGCGCGGCACGGTAACACAGCGTGGACTCTCTCAGGCCAGCATACCGGCCTTACCGATTTGGCTCTGACTCCCGACGGCGAGCGTAATGCGCAGCGGCTCGGGGAACGGCTGAAGGGCATGAAGTTCGCCAAGGTGTTCACCAGCCCATTGCAGCGCGCAGCCCGAACCTGCGAACTGTCTGGATTTGGAGCCGGCGCCGTTAGTGATCCAGACCTGGTGGAATGGGACTATGGCAAATATGAAGGGCTGACCTCGGCCCAAATCCTTCGCGAGCGCCCAGACTGGCAACTGTTTCGGGACGGCGCGCCCGGCGGCGAATCTCCAGAACAAGTCGGCGAGCGGGCAGACCGCGTCGTCCAGCGTGTCCGTAGCGTCGCGGGTGATGTACTGCTCTTTTCCAGCGGACACTTCATTCGCGTGTTGACCGCCCGCTGGCTGGCGCTAGGCCCGGGAACTGGGGGCAGGTATTTTCTGCTGAGTCCGGCGAGCCTGAGCGCGCTCAGTTATGAACACAATCTGTCCCGGCCGGTGATCCGGCTCTGGAATGACGATCACCACGTGGCGGCATGAGTCAAACGCCGCAATTCAGTGAAGACCTGCAGGATGTTGAACATTACCAAATTCAGATGACCCGGAATAGGAGGATCCCCAAATGAGCACGAACCGAGCGGTGCGCCCAGACTCTGCGAAAGTGGTTCCGATGACTGCGAAGCCAGCCGATATTTCTGACCTTCTCCAACAGTACGGCTCTAGCGCCATTAAGTTCGTGGGAACGGAAGACGCGCTCTACGAACGGCATCTGGTTTTTGATCGGGCCATCGACCCGAAGGTAGCGAGCGCCCGGGAGAGCTTCGAGGCGTTCTCCCGTTCTGTGCGTGACATCCTGGCGCAGCGCTGGGTGAAGACGAAAACCACTTATGAGCAGCAGAATGCCAAACGCATTTATTACCTTTCCATGGAGTTTCTCGTCGGACGTTCGCTGGCCAATAACATTACGAACTTGTTGCTCGATCCCATCGCGCAGCATGCCATCCAAGAGAAAGGGATCGATTGGCTTGAATTGATCGAGCAGGAACCCGATGCCGGCCTGGGGAATGGAGGCCTGGGGCGGCTCGCGGCGTGCTTCCTCGACTCGATGGCGACCATGCAGCTGCCCGCCACGGGCTATGGTCTGCGGTACGAATACGGCATGTTCAAGCAGTCCATCGTGAACGGCTCGCAGCAGGAGAACGCCGACAATTGGCTGCGCGAGGGCGATCCATGGGAGATCGCTCGCGCGCACGAGAAAGTGGAAGTCAAGCTGAACTGCACCTTCAAGCTCCGAGGCGGACGTTTTGAGGTCATTCCGAATCGGCCGTCAAGCCTGTTCGGAATACCTTTTGATCGTCCGGTGGTGGGCTACGGAGGAAAGACGATCAACACTCTCCGCCTCTGGGCTGCAGCTGCTCCCGATTACTTCGATTTCCAGGAATTCGGCACGGGCGACTTCGTCGGCGCACTGGGCGAGACGCTCGAGGCAGAATCACTGACTCGTGTGCTGTATCCCGACGACTCCACCACCGCCGGACAAGAGTTGCGATTTCTGCAGGAATATTTCCTGGTCGCGTGTTCCCTGGCCGACCTGGTGCGCCGCTTTCAGCGCCACAACACGGATTGGGAGCAACTTCCGGAGAAGGTCGCGATCCAGCTCAACGACACGCATCCTTCAATGTCGGTCGCGGAATTAATGCGCATCTTGCTGGACGATGCACATCTAGGGTGGGACCAGGCCTGGGAGCTGACGAAAAAGACCCTTGCTTATACCAATCACACGCTGCTGCCTGAGGCTCTCGAGAAATGGCCCGCTGCGTGGTTTGAGGTACTTCTTCCCCGGCATCTCGAGATCATCTACGAGATCAACCGGCGACTGCTCGACGAAGTTCGTCTTCGCTTCCCCGGCGACGAGGGGCGGGTGGAGCGTGTGAGCCTCGTGGAGGAGGGCAAACAACGCAAGATCCGCATGGCCAACCTCGCGATTGTCGGATCGCACAGCACGAACGGAGTAGCCGCTGTCCACTCGAAGCTGTTGCGGACGACGACGGTGAAGGATCTGGCCGAAATGTTTCCCGAGCGTTTCAGCAACAAGACGAACGGGGTGACACCGCGACGCTGGTTGCTGGAAGCCAATCCCGCGCTCGCCGGAGCTATCACGAAGGCCATTGGCGAAAATTGGATTACTGATCTGAGCCGCCTCAACGAACTCAAACCATTTGCCGAGGACCGCAGCTTTCGTGAAGTCTTCCTCACGTCGAAGCGCGAGGCCAAAGCACGGTTCGCCAATTGGCTTAAGTCGACGTCGGGACAGATTGTAGACCCCGATACCGTATTCGACTGCCAGGTCAAGCGCATTCACGAATATAAACGGCAATTGCTGAACGCGCTGCGGATTGTCGTCGTTTATAACCGGCTGCGGGAGAATCCCGATATGGAGATGGTGCCGCGCACATTCTTCTTCGCCGGTAAAGCGGCACCAGCTTATCGCCTGGCCAAGCTGATCATAAAATTTATCAACAACCTGGCGGGCACGATTGACGGTGACCCTGCCGTGGGCGGGCGAATCAAGGTCGTTTTTCTCCCGGAGTACAACGTTTCCCTGGCAGAGCGGCTGATTCCGGCGAGCGACGTCTCCAATCAGATTTCGACCGCCGGTTACGAAGCCAGCGGAACCAGCAACATGAAGTTCATGATGAACGGAGCTCTGACGGTCGGCACGCGCGATGGCGCGACCATCGAAATGGCGGAGGAGGCTGGGGAGGAAAACATGTTCCTCTTCGGACTCACCGTGGAACAAGTCGAGAACAGCCGCTCCTGGTACAGTCCGAGCTGGCACTATGAACACGAGCCCGAAACCCGGGCGGCTCTCGACCTTATTTTCTCCGACCACTTCAGCCGCAACGAGCCGGGGGTATTCGCTCCGTTGCGCGATACACTCTTGCTCTTCGGCGATCACTATATGCACTTGGCGGACCTGACTTCCTATTGCCAAGCGCACGAACGGCTCGGCGTATTGTATTCGGATCCTGGGGCATGGGCGCAGAAGGCGATCCTGAACGTGGCCAGTTCCGGAAAATTTTCGAGCGACCGCACTATTCACGAATACGCAACCGAAATCTGGAAGGCGGAACCATGTCCCATACCTTAGAAAAAGGGCCCATGGCCGATGGACCGGCACTCTCGCCGCTCGCGGGCAAGCCTGCGCCCAAGGAGATGCTGATTGACCTGGCGCGTTTGGAGAAAGAGTACTTCGAACGCAAGCCCGACGTGAGCGACCGTAACCAACTCGTCGCGTTTGGCACCAGCGGACACCGCGGCTCACCGCTTCACGGCACATTCACCGAAGCGCACATCCTGGCGATTACCCAGGCAATCTGTGATTACCGCCGGTCACAAAGAACTGATGGTCCTTTATATATGGGGAAGGATACTCACGCCCTTTCCGCCCCGGCACAGCGCACTGCTCTCGAAGTGCTGGCGGCGAATGGCGTTGAGACCATCATCCAGGAGAACGACGCTGTAACTCCGACGCCGGTCATCTCGCGCGCCATTCTCGTGTACAACCGCGGCCGCGAAGGACATCTGGCCGATGGCATCGTCATCACGCCATCACACAATCCGCCCGAAGATGGCGGCTTCAAATACAACCCGCCCAACGGCGGTCCGGCCGATACCGACGTGACACGCTGGGTGCAAGATCGGGCGAACGAATTGTTGCGAGCAGAAAACGCAGACGTAAGGCGCATTCCGTTCGACAGAGCGATCCGGGCTGCGAGCACGCACCAGGAAGACTTCGTCCTGCCCTACGTTCGCGATCTCAAGAATGTCGTGGACATCGACGCCATTCGCGGCGCCCACCTCAAACTTGGCGTGGACCCTCTGGGCGGAGCCGCGCGGCCCTATTGGGAGCCGATCAACTCGATTTACGGACTGGAGGTTACTGTCGTCAATCCAACCCTTGATCCAACCTTTTCATTCATGACGGTGGACCACGACGGCAAGATCCGCATGGATTGTTCCAGTCCGTATGCGATGGCGCGCTTGGTTGGGCTAAAGGATCAGTACCAGGTGGCTTTCGCCAACGATCCCGACTCTGACCGCCATGGGATTGTCACGCCATCCGCGGGTTTGATGAATCCGAACCACTACCTCGCAGTGGCGATTCAATATCTGCTCACGCACCGTCCGAAGTGGCGTCACGATTCGGCTGTGGGGAAGACTCTGGTAAGCAGCAGCATGATCGACCGCGTCGTTAACAAGCTCGGACGCAAGCTGTCCGAAGTGCCGGTAGGTTTCAAATGGTTTGTGCCGGGACTGGTAGACGGCTCGTTTTGCTTCGGAGGAGAAGAGAGCGCGGGAGCGAGTTTTCTGCGCCGCGATGGCACCGTGTGGACGACCGACAAGGACGGGCCGATCATGGATCTCTTGGCAGCCGAAATTACCGCCTGTACCGGCAAGGATCCCGGAGAGCATTACCGCGAGCTGACCGCAGAATTCGGCACACCCTATTACACGCGCATCGACGCCCCAGCTACACCCGAACAGAAAGCAAAATTGCAGAAGCTGTCCCCCGACGCGGTTAAGGAGTCGGATCTGGCGGGTGAGCCCATCACCGCCAAGCTGACCCGGGCTCCCGGGAATCAGGCTTCGATCGGGGGACTGAAAGTCGTAGCAGCAAGTGGCTGGTTTGCGGCCCGGCCCTCAGGGACGGAGAACATTTACAAGATCTACGCGGAGAGCTTCAAGGGTGAATCACATCTGAATGCCATCGTCAATGAAGCGCAGGAAATGGTGAACAACGCCCTGGGCTCGGGGGCCAGTCGATGAACAGTACCGGCGGACTCGCGAGTGTTCCCCCATTTCCACCGGATTATCGTGCTTCCGGCTTGTTGTTGCACATCACGTCACTGCCGTCTCCGTATGGTATCGGTGATCTCGGATCGTCCGCGTTCTCCTGGGTGGATCGTCTCCACGACGCTGGCCAGAGATGGTGGCAGTCGCTGCCGCTCGGTCCGACCGGCTATGGAAATTCTCCGTATCAATCGATGTCGTCGTTCGCTGGCAACGCCATGCTGATCAGTCCCGGATGCCTGATCTCAGACGGGCTGCTCTCGGCGAAGGATTGTGAGTCTGACTTTCCTTCCGACGTGGTTGACTACGAGGCGGTGATCCCCTTTAAGATCCGGCTGCTCGAAACAGCATGGGCAAAGTTCAAAGCGGGGGAGCGCAAAGATCTGCGGCCTGTTTACGATGAGTTTTGCGCTCAGCAGGAACATTGGCTGGAAGACTATGCGCTATTCCGGGCGCTGAAAGCCAAGTATCATGGCGCCTATTACCTTGAGTGGCCGGCACAACTGGTTCAGCGCAGCGCGGAGGCTCTAGGCGAGGCCCGTCGGGAGTTGGCGAATCAAATCGACCAGGTCCGCTTTGCGCAGTTTCTGCTGTTCCGCCAGGGTGATCAACTCAAGGCGCACGCGCATTCCAGGGGCGTGGGCCTGATCGGCGATCTGCCTTTCTTTGTTTCCCCGGATTCCAGCGATGTCTGGGCGAACCCGGAATTATTCCTGCTCGACGAGCGGCGCCGGCCACGCTTCGTTGCCGGTGTTCCTCCCGACTACTTCAGCGCGCAGGGACAGTTGTGGGGCAATCCCGTTTACAACTGGGAGGCTTTGCGCGCAAGCGGCTATCGGTGGTCGATCGACCGGCTGCGTGCCCTGCTCGCTCACGTGGATGCGATTCGCCTGGATCACTTCCGCGGGTTCGGGGCGGCGTGGCACGTTCCAGCGGGCGCGTCAACGGCTCAGTCCGGACAATGGGTGGAGGGTCCGGGCGCCGGCTTCTTCGAAGCGGTGCGTCAAGAGCTGGGTCGCCTGCCGTTCATCGCCGAAGATCTGGGTCTGATTACTCCGGACGTATACGCACTGCGTGACCAATTTCAAGTGCCGGGGACCCGCGTTCTGCAGTTCGCCTTTGACGGTCATTCCGACAACCCCTATCTGCCGCACAACTTTGTCCCCAACACGGTCGCGTACACCGGCACCCATGACAATGCGCCGACTCGACAATGGTACGAAGAATTGCCCGACTACCAGCGGCAGTACTTGTGGAGTTACCTCAAGAGTGCGCCGGGCGGGAATGCAGAAGCCGCTCCGGCACTGATCCATCTGGCATGGTCGTCGATGGCAGCGCTGACGATGGCGCCGTTGCAGGATCTTCTCAATCTCGGAGAAACAAGCCGGATGAATGTGCCCGGCCGCGCCAGCGGAAACTGGCGTTGGCGCTGTCCGGAAGACATGCTTTCGCTCCCGGCCTTTGAATGGTTGCGGGACCTGACAGAAACTTCAAAGCGCTCGGGTCCGGCAATCAATCCACAGGTGGAACCGGAGCGTACTGATCTTGCGCGAGCGGCGCCCTTTCAAGTCTAAGGGTCGCGATTCCAAAAGATCGGGAGGCGCGCGGCTCGCCATTGTAAGCCGCGCTTTCCGCGGAAGGGCGAGGCCGTGCTTCGAGTTGCGCAGAGCATTCTTCTGGTGGTGAGCGCGCTATTTCCGATTGTGGATCCAATCGGTGGCAGTCCTGTGTTCCTCTCCCTCACGCTCAATTACGATACAAAGACTCGGAGACTGCTCGCTCGTCGCATTGCAATCAACAGTTTCATATTATTGGTAGCATCCTTCAGCATTGGATCCCACGTACTCTCTTTCTTTGGGATTCGCTGCCGGTAGTGCAGGTGGGCGGTGGGATGATCGTGATTGCGACGGGCTGGGCTATGTTGAAGAAGCGAGACGAGAATGATCGAGACACAGTCGGACAGACGGTCAGCGGAACGGATATCCTGCGCGATGCGTTTTATCCCTTGACCCTGCCCTTGACGGTCGGCCCGGGCTCAATCTCAATTGCCATCACATTAGGGGCAAATGAACCGCACCATCTCGGGCCAAACTTACTGGCGCTTCTGGCGGCCGCAATCGGTTCTGCCTTTGTGGCGGCAACCATCTATCTCTGCTATGGGTTCGCCGACCGGTTAGCCGTCGTCATGGGTCCGACCGGAATGAACGTGATCGTAGAGCTCTCGTCGTTCCTTCTGGTATGCATTGGCGTCCAAATCGTGTGGAACGGCGTGAGCCAATTGCTTGCGTCGGCGTTGCAAGCTGCCGTTCCTGCGATATCTCACTAGCGAAGCTCAGCTCAGCTAAGTGTCTTCATCGCTGCCTCTTTCCTATTCAGTCAGGATTGGTAACTTGCTTGTCAGTTGCCAAAATTCCTGTCATTCGGTGTGTTAACGACAAGCCGTGCGGAGAACACATCTCTGGCGGCCAAGGTCGGTTAACTCTTTCTGCCCA
>WNFF01001463.1_pt2 | contig 21504 bp, 18 predicted proteins | sample 5400441 | NCBI WGS metagenome assembly WNFF01 (sample SAMN13153345, study PRJNA577476) | soil metagenome | isolation source: 120 cm saprolite under Douglas fir tree site 2 hole 3 replicate 1 | place: USA:California | collected 2015-04-18
GGTGCCAGACGGACCATCGACTGCAACGTCTCGGTGGATATCTCATGGTTTCCCGACCATTCCAGCCGGCTGAGCTTGTACTCCTGTCCGGGAGTAACGGTGAAGTGGACATCCACGATCGTCAGATTCCTGGGTTCGTCCGCGCCCTCTTCCGCCGGCTCATTCGCCAGCGTGGGCTGCGGTGGACCGAAGGTCGCCTTCAGATATCCGCGAGCGTAATAAACCGGCAGTAGCTGACGCTGTACGAAAAGGTTGAGCCGGCTGAGCGAGTATTCGCGGTCCGGCAGCCGCTGGGCGGCCGCTTCCAGCGCCGTCAGTTCGCTGGCGCCCGCCCCGGTGAATCTAATGTTCCGAATTCGAATCAGAACGTTCGATACCGAATAGTTAAATGCCTCGATTTGCCCGCTGGGCCCTTCCGCGCGCAGGTAGTCCACATGGCCGGGGATCCCCTTCTCCACCAGCATTGCCTGCAATACGTCGGAGACCTCGTCCGGCAGCCGTCCCGATGCCGGCAGTTCGCCGTTAAACAGAGGAACATGGGCCCGAATTCTTTTCTGCAGTTCCTCGTCGGAGAACCAGATGAAATCCTCAAAATGGGCGGGGAGGAACCTCGGAGCATCCACTAGCTTTAGCTCCAGTTTGGTTCCCGCCGCCGAATAGGAGAAGCTGTAGGCAATGTCGGTGAAAGCGCCCGTATCGCCGAGGCGCCGGCTGGCCTTCTTAAAGTCGTCATCGTTTACTTCGGCACCGATCTGCAGCCCACTGGCGGCGATTACGGCCTCGGGCGAATAGCGCATGGTCCCCGTGACAATAACCGCGACCAGCTTGCGGGAGGAGCTCGGCAACGGCGGAGCGGCACGTTTCTGGACGGCTTGTGCCCATCCCAAGTGCGGTGATGTCGGGAGTGCAAGGAGGGTTACGAACAGGATTCTAGCCGTCGCCGTCATCATTCACTTCAAGCCCGGCACCAGTTCTTCGGCAGGCCTATGCTTCACGGCAATATCAATAAACGCGAGGGCGGCGCGGCTGAGGGCTTTGTCCTTGCGGAAGACTAACGCCAGATCGCGCCGGATCTGCGCATCCGCGATTGGAATCGCGACCAGCACCTTGGCCCGCACGTCTTCCTGCACGTTGGAGCTGGCGATGAAGCCGATACCGACGTCGGCAGCCACGAAGCGCTTCAGGAGTTCGCTCGAGTCCAGTTCCATGGTGTAGTTCGGCTTCAAGCGCCGCTCCTGAAAGAGCTGCTCGATTCCGTCGCGGGTATGGCCCAACTTCGGCACGACCAGGGGAAACTTGGCGATCTCGGCTACCGTCACCGACTTCAGCTTGCTCACCGGATGCTGCGGAGGGGCAATCAGCACCAGTTCGTCCTGATGGATGAGCACCGCCGTAAGCCGATTGTCTGTGATAGGAAGCGAAACGACGCCGAAATCCACCGAGTTGTCAGTCACGGATTCCAGAATCTTGGCATAGTCGGAGCGCTTGATATTCACCGACACATCGGGATAGAGCTTCTTGAACCCGGCAAATACCTCGGGAAGAATGTGCAGGCAGGTCCCTTCATTGGCGCCCACGACAATCTCGCCACGTGGCACGCGCTCCATCTCGGCCAGGGCCACCAGCATGGCCTTCCGCGCCTCCAGCGTTTCCTCCACGTATTTTTGAAACGCCTTACCCGCCGCCGTCAAGGAGACCTTGCCTCCGGATCGATCGAACAGCTTTGCCCCGACCTCCTCCTCCAGCGCGCGAATCTGTGACGAGATAGCGGGTTGAGTGCGGAAACGTTTCTCCGCGGCACGCGAAAAAGACACGTGCTTGGCTACTTCAAGAAACGTCTCCAGCTGGTCAAAGTCCATAGGAGCAGGCAACAGTCAGGGCTGCGGAGGCCAGTCGAACTACCGAATGGCTCAAGTGTAACAGGGCCTCGCGTGCAGCGAACAAGGTGCTAGCGAGCCACCCATCAAAGGTCGCCCAGAGTCAGTGAATGAAGCGCGGATGTTAATCGTGGGCTGTCTTGAACTGCTCGTCTATCTCTACCTGGTAGCCCGTCACCACCTTGTTGGTCTCGTTGGCCATTCCTACGACGGACATCAACTCTTTGAACATATCGTCAGTCATGCCTTTTTTTTTCGCCGACGCGGTGTGCGAGGCTATGCAGTAGTGGCACTGGTTGGTGACGCTGACGGCTACGTAGATCATTTCTTTGGTCAGCGGGTCGAGCGCGCCCGGCGCCATGATCTGTTTGATGTCTTCCCAGGTGCGTTTCAGGGCTACGGGGTCGTGGGCGATGGCCTTCCAGAAGTTGTTGATCCAGTCGGTTTTGCGGGTGGCCATGATGTCGTCGTAGATGGCGCGGACTTCGGGGCTGGCGTCTTTGTATTCGATTAGGCCTAGGGTGGACATGGGGTCTCCGAACGTCAAATTCAACGTCACAAGAATATCGCAGAGGTCGCTGAGAAAATCCGCAGAGTGCGCTGAAAGACGCGGCAGGCAAGAGGGCTCTCTTGCGGATTACTTGCTTGGGAGCTGTCCGGCCAGCAATTTTTCCAACTGGGCTGCGGGGCAGCGGACGCCTACGTAGAACTGGCCGAACAAGGCGTAGACGGCACTGACGTGGTCGAAGCGCATCTCGTAGATCAGCTTCTTGAACACCAACGGGTCGTCGGCGAAGAGGTCGACGCCCCACTCCCAATCGTCGAAGCCGATCGAGCCGGTGATGATCTGCTTGACCTCCCCAGCGTATCGCCGGCCTACCAGGCCGTGGTCATTCATCTGGCGGGCGCGCTCCTCGATGGGAAGCGTGTACCAGTTCTTGTCTTCGCCGCGGCGGCGGTCCATGGGATAGAAGCAGAGGTAACGATTGGGCGGAATCTCGGGGTACAAGCGCGGGCGCATGGCTTCGCGGTGGCGTCCGAGCTTGCATTCGATTTCGGCTTTCCACTGATCGGAGTGGGGCTCGATGCCCTGGTCGGTGAGTTCCTTGTAGATCTTGAGGGTGGAGTCGTAGAGTCCGAGTTCGATGATCGAGAGGTAGGAAGTGGTCGGCTCGAGATAGTCGCTCAAGCGCAGGTTGGCGAGTTTCAGTTCGGCCTGGTTCAGGTCGGCGAACGACTCGCGGAAGTGCACGAGCATCAGGTCGCCCTTGTGTCCGATTAACGAGAAGAGGGCAGACTGTCCCGCGGAATTCTGCTCCATGGCGGCCAGGGTCGACGACGCTTCCTGGGCGATCGCGGTGCGCTCGGCTTCCGGCAGGGCGCGCCAGGCGGTGCGGCGAAAGCGCATCATCTGATGGAGAACGCTGTAGCCTTCGGTGGTGAGCGGGACGGCGGGGGTCTCGGCTATGGATTCCGGACTAGGTGGATGAGTCGTTGTCATGATTTCTATTGTCAATGTTTTCTGTTGCGTGACAAGTTTCCATTGTACGCGGGAGGGCGCGCCGAGCGAAGGTTGGCTCAATACTTGGCGGGGAGAACCCTTTTAACCACCAAGGTCACGAAGGTACACGAAGGAAAAGTGCTCTACGATATAACTGGTTTATGGGAAGAAGCTGGCTGCGGGTTAGCCTCGTTCTGCTCTTCGCCTTGCCCCTACTGGGGCAGGGAAAGCGGTTGTGGGTGCTGGGGGTGGGCGGCGAGATGGTGGAGTACGATCCCGCGACGTTCGCGCAGAAGCAGATGGTCAAGGTCCCGGCCGAGGCGGCGCAGTCTCCGCAGAATGTTTCGGTGAACCATCTGGGTCAGATCCTGTTTGCCCCGACCGTGTCTTTGCCGCTGGCTGAGAATGATGCAGATGCAGCGCACAAGATCTGGCTCTGGAATGGGCGGGCGGCGACGACGATCGATCAAGGTGTGGATCTTAAGAGCGCCAACCAAGGGTCGAATGTTGTGATTACCGAGGTGGCAGCAGTGCCGTACCTCTCGGCGGATGGAAACTATCTGTTGTGGTTCGCGAATCAGGCGCGGAGACTGCAGCGAGAAGAAGTGGACCTCTCCACGACGACGACCTGGCAATTCTGGCGCACGGACTTGACCGGAGCGATCCGCGAGGAGTTGACCTCATCCCAATTTCCGGAGTGCCGCTGCACGACGGGAAGCTGCGAGGAGACTTGTCCCTACGGCGTGATGTTCGTACCGGAAGCCAGCGTCGGAAAATTCTTTCTGATGACGCAGTTTGTCGCCGGTCAGACGCAGCCGGTCTATAAGGCCAGTTCTCGTTATCAGGAAGAAGCCGGAAAGTGGATCGCGAATCCCGTGAGCCCGCCTTTACGTCGTGTGCTTGATGCGGCGTCGGATGGGGATGTGATTGTCGAGGCGATTCCCGACACGGGCTGTTGTGGATGGGTGAATCGAAGCAACGATCAAACGCTGCTGCGGAGCTATGGGAAGAGCACTACGGTGTTCGATGAGCAGGTGACTTTCAAGAATCCCGACTACGATGTGAGCTTCTACACCTCGAATGCCCGGCTGTCTCCTGAAGTCGGGTACGTGGCGATGAACATTGTCTCAACCGCCCAGTCAAATAAGCCGATTCAGTTGGCGCAGGAGGGGCAGGCGAATCCAGAAGAATCGCAGCACATCCGGAAAGCTCTGGCGGACTTGCCTGCCGTGGAGGTGAAGAGCCTCGATGATACGCCGCGGCGTGTTGCGTATTTGCCGCACGCGTCGCTGGTGGGATGGATCAGCGAGAAGGAACTCTTGCTTGTGGAGAGTCACTTGCTGGTCAGCTATAACGTGGCTACTGGCGCGCGCCGGAAGTCGAGCGTTCGCGTGGAGGATGCGGCGCATGTATTTCTGCGGTGAGGGAGCCCGCAGTACTTTCGATCTGTGACGGTCTATGTATTGAGCACGAGTGATCGCGCAAATTACGCACCTGAAGGCACAGTTTTCGCGGTTGATCTACGCGTTCGGACGATGGCTCCGCTAACCACGATCGCGAATGGATCAGCGAATGACCATAGAATCCACGCAATATCCACAGGCTGATGCGTGGCTACCCATACCAAAGAAGCGCCAATCAATCCGCAAAGGACCAGAGCCAGCGTCATAGTGGCGACCATCTCCCTGCCCTTGGCCGCCAACGCGACCATACACCCCACGCACATCGACCCGGTGAGATGTGCGATCGCCATTCCGTTGAGCACCCAGAGGTAAGCTTGGAAATGAGTCGACCAGAACGTGAGGTATTTGTCGGTCACTGCGGACAACAACTTGTCGGGTAGCCCGGAGACAAAGCGGAACAGCAGAAATCCTCCGACTGCGATGGCAGTGGTCGACCACGGAGCGACACGGAATCCGTTGCCTACAAGATGCGTGATAGTTTTCAGTGTCTGTCGCCAATACCACCCTCTTGCGATCGCAACTCCCGATTTCGACGCGAGTTGGGAGAATTCCTCAAGCAGGTCCCCAACAATTGATTCTTCGTCGGCAGGGGCGAATAGATTCACGAGCCAGGCGGCAAGGCGCGGCGGTTGAACGAAATCTGCTTGGGGGGTCATGAGTAGCTCCGGATGAGGGCGAGACCTTGGGTCATACTCTCGAGTGCATGCTGGGTGCGGTTCACAGCCGCCACTCCCTTGGCTGTGACACGAAAGAAGCGTTTCGAACGTCCGCCCCGTTCTGGCGTGGGATCGCCACGGCGGGACTTGACGTAGCCTTTTGCCTCCAGACGATCAAGGGTGGCATAGACCGAGCCAATTGACACCTCGCGGTTGGTGCGGAATTCGATCTCCTGCCGTACGGTGACTCCATAGGCGCGATCTTCCAGACGCAGAAGTGCTAGGAGAATGATGTGCTCGAATTCGCCGAGGTAATCGCGGCCGGACATTATCTATACAATATAGAGTAAATTGGGGGGCGGCCACCAACCTATTTATTTCTGGGTGAGAGACTCAGGTGATGAGTGGCTGCTACTCCGCTGGCCGGCGCGGTAGATCATCCAGCCCAGGAAATTCGCCCCTAGCACGACGGCGGCGATCTTCAGCGAATAGCGCCACGAACTGTCGACGTCGATGACCGGAAAAATCGACAGCGCGACGAAAAGCAACGTCACGAGCAAGCCTGATGCTGCGGCGACACGCACCCACACGCGCGGGCGCAGGCCTCGGTTCTTGGGCGAGAAGATGGGGATGGCGAAGAGTGCGATGTAGGCGATGCCATAGAACGTGAAACTCCAAGTCAGGAGAAGTTCGTAGGACTCCTGCTGGCCGACCCCGACGAGCGCGGCTAGTGCAACGATGAGCGTGGCTGCTCCCAGGAACAAGACTGAATTGATCGGCGTCTTGTAGCGGGGATGAAGCCGGGAAAACCATTCGGGAAGAAGGTGATCCCATCCCGCGACCATGGGCAGACGTGTGCTCACCGTGAAAAAAGCGCAGAAGGTGGCCAGATAGTAGATGAAAAGAAACAGCACTGCTGGAGGCATTACGAAGCCAGCCAATCCGAAAGCCTGCACGCCGCGGCTTAGGGCTTGTGGGATTGGGGCGACAACGTCCTCGGCCGACGGGGGGACGAAGGCCAGGATGGCGCTGGTGGCTAGGATATAAATCAGGGCAACGATGGGACCGGTGAGCAGAACGGAGCGTGGCAGATGGCGCTGCGGATCGCGGCATTCGCCGGCGAAGACAGCAACGTACTCGAAACCGGTGAGTGCTCCGAAGGCCATTTTGCTGAAGACGCTCAGAGTGAACAGAGTGAGTGGGGGTGCCACCAAACGTACGGGATGGTACTCCGCGAGCGTGCCGTGCCAGAGATTCAGAAACGGCATTGCGATCAACGCGGCAATCGTGATGAGGAAAACCAGAGCTCCGATGTTGTTAATCCACTTGCCAATTCGCAGGCCCAGACCCGCGATGCACATGGTGGTAGCAATCACGCCGAAGGAAGCGGCGACGATCAGCCATTTGCTGGATGCGATCGAGGCGGCGCCGGGGATTACGTAGGACGCGAAGGAGACGGTGACAAGTCCGCCCAGGCCGACGTACAAGATCACGTACAGCCACAGGTTCCAAGCCACGAGAAATCCGATCTGATCATTGAAGGCGATGCGGGCCCACTCGTAGAGTCCGCCCTCAAGCGGGAGCAGACGGCTCATGTGGATGACGACGAGGGCCAAGGGCACGAAGAACGCCAAGATGGCAAGAGCCCAGAAGAATACATGAGAGGAGCCTGCCTTGACCGCGGTTCCCATGTAGTCCGCCACGATGATGATTAGGATCTGGGCTAGGACCAGGTCGAAGAGGCCGAGTTCTTTGCGCAGGACGGCGCTATGGGCCTGGACTTCGGTCTCGGCTTTCACCACGGACGGATTGTTTGAGGTGGCCAAGGCGGAATCTCTGAGTCGAATGCCGAAAGTCAAAACCCCCGCTCTTTCCCGCCAACGGACAGCTGAAAGAACGGGCACCCTCTAGTCTTATTACCCTCCCGGCGCCAGTGCATTATTTCTTCTCTGCCGGCTTCAGCAGCAGGTCCTGATAGTCGAAGCTGAAGTCGGCCAATGGAGAGACGGCCTTCATGCGCGCGCTGTCGATGCTGCCGTCTGGGTTCAGGAAGAAGGCGACGAAAGCGTCTTCAATCGTGCGGGTGCGCCAGTGGGCTTTGAAAGTGTCGTACTGCCAGTGCTGTAGGTCGCCGATCATAGTCGGCGTGTGATCGAAAGTAATGACCAAGCCCCGGTTTTCCATTCGGATGGTGATGGGGCCGTACCAGGCGTCGTTGTAAACGCCAGCATATTTTTCGAGGGGAAGCGAAGGCTTGGAGTCGGCGGCGCGGGCGCCTTCAGCCTTCTTCATGGTCTCGGCAGCGTCTTTTTCTTCTGCGTCTTTAACTGCCTTGTAAGCGGCGATCCAGTCGGTGGGTGAAAGATTGAAATAGTGGTCGAGCACGTGGTAGAGGATGGAGTCGAAGGCTCCGCCGTCTTCGGCGTTAGTTAGCACGACGACTCCGAGGTTTTCGTCGGGAACCAGCATTACGCGGGAAACGAATCCGGCTACGCCTCCGGTGTGTCCGACCAGCTTTCGGCCGTGATAAGAGCGCAGGCCCCATCCCAGGGCGTAGTCGACGAAATCCGTTTTCAGTCCAGACAGTGCCGGGGGCGGCGGATTAGTAGGCAGGATGGTCTGCGGAGACCACATCTCGTGCGACTGGCCTTCGCTGAAGAGGCGACCTTCGCGGTCCACGAACTTGCCCTGGTTGAGCTGCAGTTGCACCCACCTGGCCATGTCGGAGGCGCAAGAGTTGATCGCTCCCGCCGGTCCGGCGTTGTCGAGCACTTCAAGGCTGATGACCTGCAGCTTGCCATCAACCCGTGAGTGCGGAGATGCGTAATCATCGCCGGGCCTGAAGGCCGCATTGCTCACATTCGAGTTGTTCATGTGGAGCGGCACGAAGATGTGCTGGCGAATGTAGTCATCCCAGGAAACGCCGGTAACTGCGGGAATGATCTGGCCTGCCGTCATATAAAGGAGGTTGTCGTAGGCGTAGCGGCTGCGGAAACTGGAGGCCGGCTTCATGAAGCGGAGCTTGTAGATGATTTCCTCGCGCGTGTAGGTGGATTGTGGCCAGAAGAGCAAATCGCCTTCGCCGAGGCCCATGCCGCTGCGGTGGGTGAGCAGATCGCGGACGGTCATCTCGTGTGAAACATAAGGGTCGTACATTACGAAGCCGGGCAGGCGCTGGTAGACGGGATCGTCCCAGGAGAGCTTGCCGCCATCCACCAGAGTGGCTAGGGCGGCGGTGGTGAAAGCTTTGGTGTTTGATCCGATGCCGAACATGGTGTGCTCGTCGACGGGGATGGAATCGCCGAGTTTGCGAACACCGTAACCTTTGGCGACGAGAACTTTCCCATCTTTCACAATGGCGACAGACAGTCCCGGCACGTCAAAGGTCTTCATCGACCTTGCGACGTAGGAGTCTAGATCAGCGGGCGGAGCGGGCGGAGCGGCAGGAGCGGGCGACTGTGCCCACGAGCAATTTGAAAGGATGACAGCGCACAACACGACTGCATACTGGCGCAAGAAAAAGTGCGGCATCGCTCTCTCCTGAAGGTCAGGTGACGGAGGATAACGCCGCGATTAGAACACAGAATTGCGGAATCGCCGAGGGGGAGCGGGGATGGGTGCATCATGCGTGGGAAGGGCTCTCCCCACCTGCCCTCGGTCAACGATGCCGTGGCGTCAATTCATGCGTTTTGTCAGGACCGCAGTAAGGTATTCGAGCAAGTGAGCTGTTTCCAGCTCGGAATTGACTAACGCTTCAATGTCGGCGAGGCTCAGCCCGGTTTTGGTCGAGGCCTCTTCCATCAGTTGCCACACGTGAGCAACAGGTGTCCGATTCAAATCGAAGATCATCTCGCACTCCTTTTCGTTTCCGATCGTCGGTGGGTGATAAAGAAAGGGGCAGTGGACGCATCGCGGGACCTCCCCCCGGAAGAACCCGGACGCATCGCGGAACTGCCCCTCTTCCTGCTCCGGAATACGAAGCAAGCTTGAGTGCAGTCGGCGAAATTTCTAGCGGCGAATCGTGCGAAGAAGAATGGGTCGAAAATTGGGCGCGGGGTAGAGTTCGGGATCCCGCTGCCTGTACCAGTGACTCAAGGTTTCATTCGGAGAGGGAAGCGGGACCGCAACAGCGATGACGATAGCTGGCGGCGCCGAAGTTGCCTGGGCGTGAACCACGGCTGGGGCTGTTCCCCTGTGAAAGGCGGCGTCGGGCAGGTCCACATCGTCGGGGAGTACCACGACGAGCAGCATGAGGACCATCAGGCCGCCGAGCAGGAACACGCTCGCGAGGCTGATGTTCCAATCGGTCATCCGCCGCCGGGTCATCTGGTAGGTTTTGCCAGAGTTTGAGGCATAAGTCAATCCCACGTAGGCTCTATATAGTGTGCAACTTTGTGCGACTCTTGCGGTTTTAGCGCTCGTCCTTGTCGCGATGATCTCGGTGGCGGTCACGGTCATGGCTGTCATGATTGTGCCGCCTCGTCAATATTCTTTCTGTTCCTCGGCGGGAAGCCTGCGGAAATCGCGATTAGCGTACCGGTGGTTTTCATTCGACCATTGCCGGTAATAGACGGTCTCGTCATTGTTCCAGACGTGATAGTCGGTGTAGTAGGGGTCGTAGACGCGGCAATAGTGGTGTGCGGAACATCCGATTCCTCCAATGGAAGGAACTAAGTTGATTCCCAGCAAAACCGCGTCGGGTGTTTGGAAGCAATACTTGTAAGTTGGACGCTTTTTGGGTTTGGTGCCTTGCCGACAGGTTGTGTTGCATCCGACTCGATTCCGTTCGGTGGGAAAATCGTCGCAACGGGAACGAACCATGAAATACCTTCCTTCCGAGCCTGGTTTCGCTTTCTTTCGAATGCTTTTCAACCGAGTCGGATTGTAATAGACTGGCTGCACTGAAACGGAGATGTCTTAACCTTGCAAAACCCCCTGCAGGCGCTGCTGGATCTGCCTCAACACGAGAAAATTGGGCGTGGACTGGAGCACACGCCACACGAGATTTGGCAGCAGCCGGACACCTGGAAGACGACCTACCGCCGCTGTCAGGATCTGCAAAACAAGCTAAAGGAGAAACTGCACCGCGCCGGGATCGGCTTGGGAAACGTCCTTGCGCCGATTGTTTACCTGGTGGGGGCGGGCACGTCCGACTATACCGGGCGCGCGCTGGCTCCGTTGATGCGGAAGCAGTGGGGCTGCGAGGTGTGGCCCATTCCCAGCACGACCATGCTGACCGAGTTCGAGGACTTTCACCGTCCGGGGCGGGATTGCTGCTGGATCTCGATTTCGCGGTCGGGTGACAGTCCGGAAGGCGTGGCGCTGCTGGAGCGGGCGCTGGAGCGGCGTCCGCGAATGCAGCATCTGGTGATCACCTGCAATCAGCAGGGAGCGATGGCGCAGCTTTGTGGACGCAATCCAGATCGCGCGTTGGCGTTGGTGCTCGATGAATCGGTGAACGACCGGGGGCTGGCCATGACCAGTTCGTTCACGAACATGCTGTTGGCGGGGCAATGCGTTGCAAATCTGGAGCGCCTCGAAGAGTTCGGGGAGGTGGTCGGGCAATTGTCGGAACTCGGCAGGCGATTTCTTCCGGTTGCGGCGGAAACGGCAGCGGCGATCACCCAACTCGGATGCTCCCGGGCATGGTTCGTCGGGTCGGGCTTGCTGCAAGCGGTTGCGAATGAATCCGCGTTGAAAGTGATGGAGTTAACCTCGGGGCGCGTAGCAGCGATGTCTGAGTCTGCTTTGGGTCTGCGCCACGGGCCGATGTCCAGCGTCGATGCCAACACCGCGTTTGTGTTCTTCTTGTCGACCGATGCCGGGCGACGAGGATACGAACTTGATTTGTTACGGGAAATCGACCGCAAGCGGTTGGGCCGGGTTCGGGCGGTGGTGACCGCGAATGAAACGGAAGATGTTGCGGCCCTGGCGGATTACTGTCTCTCGCTCGAGGCTGGCCCAGGTTTTTCGGATGAATATCGGCCCGCACTCGATGTCATGCTCGGACAATTGCAGGGACTATTTGCATCGATGAGTTGCGGATTAAAGCCCGACCAGCCGAGTCCGAATGGGGCGATCACCCGGGTGGTTTCGCCGATCAAGCTGTACGTGTGAGACTGGTGAGCGGCGCTGGCACTCGGTGTTCCCCGGACATTGAACAGTCCTTCGCAAAGGAAGTAACATCCTCCTATGCCCGTTGAAACGGAAATTACCCAGGCCCCGGCCTCGATCCGCGCACCCCGCGGAAACTCCATCACCTGCAAAGGCTGGCAGCAGGAAGCCGCCATGCGCATGCTCATGAACAATCTAGATGAAGAAGTCGCGGAACGGCCCAAGGATCTCGTGGTGTACGGCGGGACCGGGCGTGCGGCGCGGAGTTGGGACGCTTACCACGCGATCGTCGCGACGCTGAAGAAGCTGGAGAATGACGAGACGTTGCTGGTGCAGTCAGGGAAACCGGTGGGAGTGTTCAAGACGCACGATCACGCGCCGCGGGTGCTGATTGCGAATTCGAATCTCGTGGGGCACTGGTCCAACTGGGAGAAGTTCAACGAACTGGAGCGCGCCGGACTGATGATGTACGGGCAAATGACCGCAGGTTCGTGGATTTATATCGGCTCGCAGGGAATCGTACAGGGGACGTTTGAGACGTTTTCAGCGGCAGGCGAGAAACATTTTGGCGGTGATCTCGCCGGCAAGCTGATCGTGAGCGGCGGAATGGGCGGGATGGGTGGCGCGCAGCCTTTGGCGGCGACCATGACCGGCGCGGCGTTTCTGGGGATTGACGTTGATCCGGAGCGCATCAAGAAGCGGCTCAAGACCGGCTACTGCGACTTCATGGTCACGACGCTCGATGAGGCGCTGCGCATCCTGAAGAATGCGGTACGGAAGAAAGAAAACGTTTCGGTTGGACTGGTGGGGAACTGTGCGGACATTATTCCGGAACTTGCCGAGCGCGGCGTAGTGCCGGATATTCTGACCGACCAGACGTCGGCGCACGATCCGCTGAACGGATATGTGCCGAACGGAATGACGTTCGAACAGGCGCTGGAGCTGCGCCAGCGCGATCTTCAGGCGTATCAGGAGAAGTCGCTCGATGCCATGGCGCGGCATGTGGAAGGCATGCTGCGGTTGCAGAAGATGGGGTCGGTCACGTTCGACTACGGAAACAACATTCGCACGTTTGCGTTTCAGCGCGGGGTGAAGAATGCTTACGATTTTCCGGGGTTCGTGCCGGCATATATTCGTCCACTGTTTTGCGAGGGTCGCGGTCCGTTCCGCTGGGTGGCATTGTCAGGCGAGGCGTCGGACATTCATGTCACCGACGACCTGGTTTTGGAGCTGTTTCCCGACAACCTCATCTTGCGCCGGTGGATTGAGCTGGCGCGCAAGCGCATCAAGTTTCAGGGACTGCCGGCGCGTATCTGCTGGCTGGGATATGGCGAGCGGGCGCAGTTCGGATTGGCGATAAACGATCTGGTGAGGAAGGAGAAGATCAAGGCGCCGATCGTGATTGGGCGCGATCATCTGGATTGCGGGTCGGTGGCGTCTCCGTTCCGCGAGACCGAGAGCATGAAAGATGGTTCGGATGCCGTGGCGGACTGGCCTCTGCTGAATGCTCTGCTGAACACGGCGGCGGGTGCGTCGTGGGTGTCGATTCACAATGGCGGCGGCGTTGGCATCGGATACTCGCTGCACGCGGGCCAGGTGACGGTGGCTGACGGCTCCGAGATGATGGCCAAGCGCATTGAGCGTGTATTGACCACGGATCCGGGGATGGGTGTCATCCGGCATGTGGATGCGGGTTACGAGGAAGCGAAGGCGTTCGCGAAGAGCGCCGGAGTGAGAGTGCCGATGGGGCAACAGTGAGTCGCTGAGAGCCGGGCTTTGTCGGCAGGTCAGCCGGCTGCCCCACATGAGCAAGTTAGTGCGCCAGGCGTTGGTCCGGCAGACGTAAGAGCCTGTTAAACTATTTGCTGTTTGAGCCTAACCAGAAAACCTCACCCCAAAGCTGAGACGGCGCTACTGCTCGTTTCCATCCGCCAGCTTCTCACGCTGCAGACTTCGCCCGCGAACTCCAGACCCCGCCGCGGCCGCGAACTTAAGGAACTGGGAATCATCGAGGATGGGGCAGTGTTGTGTCTCGGCGGAAAGATTGTTTCAGTCGGCAAAACAAAAGATGCTCTCCGGGATCCCTGGCTGAGAAAGAATCGACGGCAGGTTATCGAAATCGATTGTACCGGGAAAGTAATCCTGCCTGGTTTTGTTGACTCGCATACTCATCCTGTCTTCGTGAACCCTCGCCTGGTGGATTTTGAGAAGCGGATTGAAGGCGCTTCCTACGAGGAGATTGCCCAGGCTGGTGGCGGGATCCGGTCAAGCCTTGACGGAGTGCGGAAAGCAGGGAAGGGCCTGCTCGCCGCGAAGGTTTTGTCGGCGCTGCACGACATGGAGGCCCATGGTACGACCACGGTTGAGGCCAAGTCGGGCTACGGTTTGACGGTGGAGTCAGAACTGAAGTCGCTGGAGGCGATTCGTGATGCTGCATCGGGCTGGCCGGGGACCGTGGTGCCGACACTGCTGGGAGCTCATGTCGTCCCAAGAGAATTCGAGGGCCGCTCACAAAAATATGTCGAAACCGTCTGTAAGGAGATGATCCCGCGGGCGACACGGCGGAAGCTCGCCCGCTTCGTGGATGTGTTTTGCGATAAAGGGGCATTTACGGCGGACGAAACCGAGCAGATCTTTGAAGCCTCGGCGCTGTATGGATTAGAAGTTCGGGCTCATATGGGTCAGCTGTCCGAAACGTCTTTGTGGCCGTTCTTACGCTTTAATCCGGCGTCGCTCGACCACATGGACCATGTCAGCGACGATGACATTGCTCAGCTGGCAAAGCGCGATACCGTTGCGACGCTGGTGCCTGGTGCGAATTATTTTCTGGGGCTGAAGGACTACCCTCCGGCGCGCAAGTTTATCGACGCGGGTGTGCCGGTCGCACTCGCTACGGACTACAACCCGGGTACGTCCCCGACAATGAGCATGCCCATGGCGATGTCCCTGGCGTGCACGCAGATGAAAATGGCGCCTGAGGAAGCAATTGCAGCGGGCACCATTAACGGGGCATGGGCGCTGCGTCTCGCCGACCGGAAGGGAAGCATCGAGTGCGGGAAGGACGCTGATCTCGCGGTATTTGCAGTCGACGACTACCGCGAGATCCCTTATTGGTTCGGGGTAAACCGCTGTGAGTTGAGGGTGCTCAACGGAACGGTGCAGGCGTTTTCGTGAACTTTCACGATGAGGGTTTCGTATTCAGCAGCGGGGAAGTCGTCCGTCTTGAAGTGTTGGGGCATTTCATAAAAAATAAATGAGGTCATAGTAAGCGAGCGATCCGGGTCAATTTCTCGAGGACAATCTATGAAGCGAATTCTTGTTCTATCAGCCTTCGTTGTGGCGACATTTTCGATGGCAGCAGCGCAACGGCTGTCTCAAGTGGCCACACCAGAGAATTACAAACTGGTCTTTACCCCCGATCTCGAAAAAGCCACCTTCGAAGGCGACGAGACGATTTCGCTCAACGTGCTCAAGCCTACGTCAGAAATCACGCTGAATGCAGTCGATATCGACTTCCATGATGTGACCATTACCAGCGGCGGCACCTCGCAGAAGGCCAAGGTCACGTTGGAAAAAGAGAAAGAGATGGTAGTACTGGCACTGGACAAGCCGCTGGCCACGGGCCCAGCGACGCTCCACATCACCTATACCGGCATCCTTAATAGCGAGATGCGCGGCCTGTACCTCGGGAAGGATGATCAGGGACGTAAATACGCTGCCACGCAGTTCGAAGCTACCGATGCACGGCGTGCGTATCCGTCGTTTGACGAGCCTGGGTACAAAGCAACCTTTGACATTACAGCAGTCGCCGACAAGGGTATGGTCGCGATCTCGAACTATAAGGTGGCTTCCGACACTCCCGGTCCGGGCGATAAACACACGGTTAAGTTTGCCACCACGGCAAAGATGTCTTCGTATCTAGCAGCGTTAGTGGTGGGGAATTTCGAATACGTCGAAGGCGCAGTCGACGGCATTCCGATTCGCGTTTACAGCACTCCGGGAAAGAAGGAGATGGGCAGGTTTGCGCTCGATGCGGCGGAACATATCGTCAGCTATTACGACAAGTATTTCGGGATCAAGTATCCGTACGGAAAGCTGGATCTGGTCGGGCTGCCGGATTTCTCGGCGGGGGCGATGGAGAACATTGGGTGCATCACTTTCCGCGAAGTCATTCTGCTCATCGATGACAAGCAGGGGTCGGTCGATCTGAAGAAGACGATCGCGTCCGTGACCTCGCACGAGATCGCTCACATGTGGTTTGGCGATCTGGTCACAATGAAGTGGTGGGACGATATCTGGCTCAACGAAGGTTTCGCCACATGGATGTCGAGTAAGCCGGTCCAGGCCTGGAAGCCGGAATGGAATTTCAATCTTGACGATGTGAGCCAAACCGGCGGCACCCTGAATCTGGATTCGCTGGCAAATACCCGGCCCATTCATCAGGCAGCCGATACGCCGGCGCAGATTCAGGAATTGTTCGACGGCATTGCGTACGGCAAGGCGGCCGCGGTGCTACGGATGTTGGAAGCATATCTGGGCGAGGAGACATTCCGGGCGGGCGTGAACGCATATCTGAAGGAGCACCAATACGCGAATTCCACAGCGGACGACTTTTGGGGAACCCAGGCCAGGGTCTCCAAGAAGCCGGTCGACGAGATCATGCCGACCTTCGTGAGACAGGCGGGCGCGCCAATCATTAACGTGAAGGCGCAATGTTCCGGAATCTCCACCAGCGTTACGCTTTCGCAGCGGCGCTTTTATTACGATCGCTCGAAGTTCGCAGCGGCCAATGATCAACTGTGGCAGATTCCGTTGTGCCTGAAGGGTTCGGCCGGCAAGAGCGCAGAGAAGTGCGAGTTGCTTACCAAGCGAGAGGCGACGTTCACGCTGCCAGGATGTTCGAAATGGGTGCTGGCCAATGCCCGGGCAACGGGATACTACCGCATCGGTTATGAACCGGACGCAGTGCGTGCACTGGCAAACGATGCTGAGAGCAAGTTATCTCCCGCCGAGCGTATCGCTATGCAGACGGATATCTGGGCGTCGGTGCGTGTAGGCCGTGAACCGGTGGGTGACTACCTCGCTTTCGCGCAAGGACTGCAGGCCGACCGCAATCGGGCGGTCCTCGAAGATGCACTCGGCAGGCTGAACTACATCGGCCAATATCTGGTGAATGACAGCGATCGCGATAACTATCGTGCGTGGCTGCGCCAGTTTCTGAATCCCATAATGAAAGACGTCGGATGGGAACCGAAGCCCGGGGAGAGCGACGAGCAGAAGACGCTTCGTACCCGGCTACTGAACTCTCTTGGCTACGACGCTCGCGATCCAGAGGCGTTGGCGCAAGCGCGCAAGATTGCCGACAAGGCGCTCGAAGACCCGTCATCCGTAGATCACGAACTTGCCGGCGGCGCTTTCGGACTGGCCGCACTGAACGGCGATCAGGCTTTCTACGACCGGATTAAGAGTGCGTTGAAGAACCCGAAGTCACCCGAGGAGTACTACGCGTATCTATTCACGTTGCCGCAATTCAGCGATCCAAAATTGCTGCGGCAAACCCTCGAGTTTGCGATCTCGCCTGACGTGCGTTCTCAGGACGCGCTGGGAGTGATCACCAGCGTATTGGGGAATCCGGCAGGCGAGAAGCTGGCGTGGGATTTCATCCAGACCAACTGGGATGCCGTACAGAAATCAGGCGGACCTTTTGCCAGCGCACAGGTCGTTGGGGCAACCAGCACCTTCTGTGACGTACACATGCGCGATCAGGTGGCCGAATTCTTCGCCGCCCATAAGGTCGAAGCCGCGGAACGCACCTACAGGCAATCGATTGAACGTATCGATAACTGTGTCGATCTGAAGTCCCAGCAAGAGCCGCAGTTGGCGTCGTGGCTCGGGCAGCACGGAGCGGCCGCGGGCGGTAACTAGCTTTCGCTGAAAACCATGCGGGTCAGGCAAGGCTCGGGAAGTCTCCGAGCCTTGCTAAGCGTCTAGCGCTGACTGACTTGCTCAAGTTGCGACGACGTTGAGCGAATCCGATGCGGTTGTTATAATCAACAGCGTTCCGCACGCTCCCGTATTGAAGCTGTTTTCTTTCGGTTGGCAATCCCGTCACAATCGGCGTGAAGAGAACAGTCCTCGCGGCCCCAGGCAGCGGATTTCGGAAGTGGCCAGGTAGCTCAGGTGGTAGAGCGCAGCCCTGAAAAGGCTGGCGTCGGCGGTTCAACTCCGTCCCTGGCCACCATCATTCCAAAGGACTTGGGCGTTTTCGCCCACGTTCTTCAGCCCAAGGTTCAGCCCAAGATAGATCACTGGACCGTCTCCGTGAGCAGGTGAGCCTTGTCTCCGAGCAGGAGTGCCAAGAACTTGCCCTGTGCTTCAAGCCTCGATTCCTGGTCGGACTGCGCATACAGTTGCATTGTTGTCCTGACATCCTCGTGACGCAGAATGCCCTGTACCGTCTTCGGATCACACTTCAGCTTCACTAGCGAAGAAGCCAGAGAATGCCGGAAGTTGTGGAAGCCGAACCGAACTCGCTGGTCCTCTTTGATGACGCCGGCCTTAACAGCAGCAGGGCGCAGATACTTCTGCACCATGATTGAAGCCGACAACGGCTTCTTGCCCTTAAGTCGGAAGCTCGGGAAGACGTAATCGTCATCCTTCCCATGAGGAGTTCTCTCCCTCCACGCCATCAAGAAACCGGCCAGCACGGGGTGCATGGGTACGGGTGCCTTCGAGGCCTTGGACTTGGGTACTTTGAATTGGGCCCAGACGTAAGCGCGCTTCACTTCGATGACCTGATCCGAAAAATCCAGATCCATCCACATCAGTCCGAGAATCTCCGATACTCGCAGAGCTGTCGCCGCGTCTGTAAGAACTAGAGTGCGCCGCGGCTCTGGGATATTCAGCAAAATCTCGAACGCCTGCTGTGGATTCATGATCACTGCCGTGTAGTTGCTTGTAGTCTTCTGACGGACCCAATTCATGGGATTAGCCGACTCATCGCGAGGAATAAGCCCATAACGTTGCCCGTGTTTGTAGACCAAATTCATCACCCGTCGGATTTTGTCCAGAGTGGGGTTTTCCAGACTCTCCGCTTTCTTCAGTTCCCTCAACCACTTCTCGACTTCTAGCGGCTCGATTGCCAAGGGTGACTTCCTGCCGAAGCGAGGAATCACTTTCTTGTTGAGAATCCGCTTGTAGGTCTCTGAAGTTGTGTACGCCTTCTCGATTGTTGCCTCTGACTGATCTTCCTGCAGCTCGTTTTGAATGTAATGCTGACAGAGCTGCCCATACGTCGTTGGGTTCCCTCGGAAGGGCTGATATTGGTTAGCGTTTTCCGTGAGACGCTGCCGATCCACTTCCTGCCACGCATCCTTCCGCTCCGAACAGAGCCATTCTGATACCTGGCCATCAAATCCTCCTGTTTGCTGGCTCAGGTGGCTGCAAAACGGAGTTTATCGCAGAGCAAAGATAACGGTCTAGCTCCGAGAGTTTGAATCGCCATTCTTTTTTCTTCGCGCCACAATCCAGGGGATGCCCAGGAATCCTGCCTGCTCGAACCTTCTGAAGCAAAGTGCGGCGTGTAACACCGACAAAGGCAGCGGCTGTATCAGCATTAACGAATGGCTCGGGTTGACGGACAGTCGGTAGAGGTGAGACAAGAACCGGATGGGCTGGCATAACGGCTCCAGAGCTTCTTTCCGTGGGCTGCACGCTCGTGGCTCGACATTGCAATTACGTCTGAGCCTTCTCGACAGCGTTGGTGTTCAGAGCCCACTACTGTCGCCCTCGGCTGGTTAAGTCCGTATGGGACTGGCGATGTTGACCAAGATGATTCATTTCTGCTGTCGCGTCCAATGACTTTTCGTCCGTGAGATATTCCCACCGGGAATTTCAGACGGCACCACGCCGATTCGTCATCGTCGAGGAAATCGCTTCGCGGACTTGGAGCGGACGTTGCAGAGCCACCGGTTTTCGAGTTGCCCTACACGCACAAGGAAACGTCACTTCGAGTTGCCTATGATGTCCCCGCAATCGGCAACGGGCGCGAACATCGCTTTTCACAAGCCCACTTGTCATTACCGATTCGTGTGCCGGGTAGCCCAAATCCAAGAGCCTCATGGAGGCCAGGAACAGGCCGCCCGCTTGCGTTCTATATCTGTCGTGGGACGGTATCGTAAGTCTGTAAGCAATATATGAGGTCACCAATCATCGGATCGCCAAGGATCGACGCTCGTGGTTTCAGCGACGGAAAGAACGCGCCCATCCCGGCAGGAGAAGGACTATCGTTGTCGCCGTAGTAAAACGCAAAGTTTGTAATCAGAACTGCGCTCTCAGGCGTAGGCTCAGTGGCAGCGTTCCAAATCTCGACGAGACGGTCACGAATCTCCTTCATCCAAGGAACCGTATCGACAGGGATATCCGAGTATGACGGAAGCCCCTTCTGTGGACTGTCGGGAACATTGGCGTCAATGAAAATCAGGAACGGTATGTCACCGTCGGGCGCTTGCTTTATCGCTTTCTCATAGAGGTCAAAAACGTCGCCTTTGAGATGTGTTTCGGGCGAGACCGTACCGATGTAGTTCATTGCTCCGGGGCGTTGCCGGCTCTTCGTTTCCACTCCAACTTTCTTCCCCGAAACTTTGTGGGTTGCGATAAATTCTGGGTGCTTGCCGGACGCCTTGTTGTCGTCGATCCATTCAACCTCAAAACCAGCACGCGCGAAAATGGCAGCGATTAGAACCTCATAGCGCGCGCCCTGAAAGGCTCGAAAATCCTTCAACCTCTCGATGACGGAATCAGGCAGCTTGTGAACCAACTGTAGCCAATACAAATCGTAGCCAAAACACTGGTAGGCTTTTGCCGGGCCAGTGAGAGTATGGCCAGTGCTAACACCGTCGTCTGCGTCTCCCGGCCTGCGAAGTAGCTCAACCATCGCCGTGCGCCATTTGACAATCGCGTTCTGATTCTTGAGTGGAAGTAGAAGCTGCTCTTCAAACCATTCCTTGCCGAGTGTCGCGACCACAAGCGCATCAAGGAACTGATGGAATGTTTCCTGCTGTGGGTAGTGCCAGACTTTGTTCCAGACTATGCGAAACCGGGTATCATCCTTGACCATGCTGGACTGAATTTGCGATAGAGCGCCCGGCACCATTCTTGGAGCCGTTCCCCGCAGCATCTCGTTCCCGAGAGCGTGTATGCCTTTATCCTTGCAGCAGTCACCGTATGACTTCCCGTGGAGACCGCATGGACAGGGCTTCGCCGGGTCGAAAGGCGGTATCGACAGCATAGCGAGATTCCCTGGCGCGGCCACGTGTAGCCGAAGGAGAAACGCGAGGTCGCATCCAAATCTTTCTCGGACTCCTGGTCCTTGAAGAATGTTTTCAATGACAGCCTCGGTTCCCATGCTCCTGTCGCGTCCGGGCATCACGTCTCCAATTTCCCAAACCGTATTGCGTGGGCCATTGTCCTCACCTGAGAGCGTAAGCTGTCCGTCGCCGCCAATGACGAAGTAGCGATTCTTGACTAGCCTCTGCTCCGGGTCAACAAATTCCGCACCGGAAAATCGGTAGCCTTCAGCTTGCGAGTCCTTCAGGAACGTCAATGCTTCTGGGCGGCCCGCGAACGTCACGGGTTCCGGCGTCCGCTCTTTCGCTCGATCCGTCAAGGCCGTGGCCGTCCATTTCTGTCCCGCACGTCCGGCTTGGAATCCAATGGCGTAGTCCATCTTCTTCATGGAGTCCTCTTACACAGTCAAGTATAGGGCGGGTGGTTCAAGCCTCCGCGATCTTCCAACCAAGATGGGGTGCCCTCTGCACCTCGCATGTGAGGGCCGGGGACACACGGAATCTCAGTCCGAAAATATTGCTCCTCACAAACGCGCTTCTGTCCAA
>WNFF01001108.1_pt1 | contig 21493 bp, 16 predicted proteins | sample 5400441 | NCBI WGS metagenome assembly WNFF01 (sample SAMN13153345, study PRJNA577476) | soil metagenome | isolation source: 120 cm saprolite under Douglas fir tree site 2 hole 3 replicate 1 | place: USA:California | collected 2015-04-18
CAAAGGCCGCTTAGACGCTGCGATGCTTAGTCATCCCGCGCGTCAGCCAACCGTCGAACCCCCTAGGGGGCGAACCCGCATTATCGGCACGGCGCTGCGCAAAGTGGACGCGGTCGCCAAAGTCACCGGCGCCACGAAGTTCGCCGACGACCTCGCCCTGCCCCGCATGTTGTATTGCAAGCTGCTGCGCAGCCCGCATCCGCACGCCCGCATCACCGGCATCGACACGAGCAAAGCCCGCGCCTTGGCCGGTGTAAAAGCCGTGCTCACGGGCCAGGACCTGCCCATCGCGTTCGGGATCCTGCCCGTGAGCCAGGACGAGCATGCGCTGTGCCCGCACACCGTGCGCTTTGTGGGCGATCCCGTCGCCGCGGTCGCGGCCACCACCGAAGAAACCGCGACGGCCGCACTCGATCTCATCGCCGTCACCTACGACCCGCTGCCCGCCATCGCCTCGGCGCTCGAAGCCCTTGCCAGGCCCGCACCGCGCATCCACGACTACGGGCCCAGCGGCAATCTGCACAAACTGATCAATCTCGAATTCGGCGACGTGGACGCGGGCTTCGCCGAGGCCGACCTGATCCGCGAAGACACGCTGTTTTTCGAGGGCAGCACGCACCTGCCCATGGAGCAGCACGCGGCGCTCGCCCAGTACACGGCCGACGGCAAGCTCACGCTATGGACCTCCACGCAGACGCCGCATTACGTGCACCGCGCGCTGGCCAAGGTCCTCGAGATTCCGGCCGCGCAAATCCGGGTGATCGCCTGTCCCAACGGTGGCGGGTTCGGCGGCAAGAGCGATCCGTTCAGCCACGAGATCGTGGTCGCCAAACTCGCGATGGTGACGGGTCGTCCGGTGAAATGCACGCTCACGCGCGAGGAAGTGTTCTACTGCCACCGCGGGCGCCATCCCACGCTGATGTGGGTGAAGACCGGCGTGAAGAAGGACGGCGCCATCACCGCGATGCACTTCAAATCACTCCTGGACGGCGGCGGCTACGGCTCCTACGGCGTGGCGAGCACCTATTACACGGGCGCGCTGCAGACCGTCACGTATCAAGTACAGCGCTACAAGTTTCAGGGCGCGCGCGCGTTCACCAACAAGCCGCCGTGCGGTCCCAAGCGCGGCCACGGTACGCCGCAGCCGCGTTTCGCCGTGGAGGTGCAGCTCGACAAGATTGCCGAGCAGCTCGACATCGATCCTGCCGAGCTGCGTCTCAAGCATCTCGTGCCGCCCAATTCCGTCACCGCGAACTACCTGCGTGTCGGCTCGATGGGCCTGGGCCCGTGCATCGAGAAAGTCGTGGCGGGATCGGGCTGGAGGCAGAAATTCCGCCAGCTGCCTCAGGGCCAAGGCGTGGGGCTCGCCTGCTCGAGCTACATCTCGGGCGCCGGGCTCCCCATCTATTGGAACAACATGCCGCACTCGGGCGTGCAGCTGAAATGCGATCGCCAGGGCGGCGTCACCGTATTCTGCGGATCGACCGACATCGGCCAGGGCTCCGACTCGATCCTCGCCTACATCGTGGCCGAGGTGCTGGGCATCGATCCGTTCCACATCGCCGTCGTCACGGGAGACACCGATCTGACGCCGGTGGACCTGGGCAGCTATTCGAGCCGCGTCACCCTGATGAGCGGCAACGCGGCGCTGCAGGCGGCCGAGCGTGCGCGCGATATCCTGGCGCGCCACGCCGCGCTGAAGCTCGAGCTGACGCCGGAGCGCGTGGTGTTCGCGGAGGCCCGCGTCTTCGATGCCGCCGATCCCGCGCGCGGCATGACCTTCGCCCAAGCGGTGCAGCTCGCGGAGGCAGCAGAAGGAACCATTGGCACCGTCGGCTCCTACACGCCGCCCACGAGCCCGGCGCACTACCGCGGTGCGGGCGTGGGTCCTTCGCCGGCGTACTCCTACAGCGCGGCCGTCGCGCAGGTCGAAGTGGACGTGGAGACGGGCATCGTGCGCGTACCGACCATCTGGATCGCCCATGATGTCGGCCGCTCGATCAACGCCGCCGCCGTGATGGGTCAGGTCGAGGGCTCGGTGTACATGGGGCTGGGCGAAGCGCTGATGGAGGAGATGGCGTATCGCGAGGACTTGAAGGTGATGCACAAGATTCCCAGCCTGCTCGAGTACAAGAGCCCCACCACGCTCGAGATGTGCGACGTCGTCACGTACTTGGTCGAGGACCCGGACCCCAACGGTCCGTTCGGCGCGAAGGAAGTGGGTCAGGGCCCGCTGCTGCCCGTGATGCCGGCCGTGGCCAATGCCGTGTACGATGCCGTGGGCGTGCGCGTAGACGAAGTGCCGATTACGCCCGAAAAAGTGCTCAAGGCCCTGAAGCGCAAAGCCAAGGGCGAAGAGCCGCGCTACGGGCCGACCGCGTTCCCGGACATCGACTGGCCCGAGGCGTCGCGCGTGCCGCCGCCGTGGGAGGGCGGGGATGGGAGAGAAGTCGGGGACGCTAGGGGACGGCAGGGGACGGCAGGGGCGACTCCCGGTACGCGAGCGGAGCGGCAGCACTAATGCTCCGCCTCCCTTCCTTTACCTATCTCCAGCCCCAGTCGTTGACCGAGGCACTGCGGATGAAGCAGGACGCGGGGCCCCAGGGTGCCTACGTCGCAGGCGGGACGGATCTGTATCCCAACATGAAGCGGCGGCATCAGGAGCCGAAGACCGTCATCTCGCTCATGGGAGTTCGGGACCTCTCGGGAGAGGGGAAACGGGCGACGGGAACCGTGGTGCAAGCGGGCATCACCCTGAGCGCGCTCGCAGCGGACAGTGGCATGCGCAAGCAATACGCTGCCGTGGCAGCCGCTGCCGAGCTCGTCAGCACGCCGCTGCTGCGCAACATGGGCACGCTGGGCGGCAACCTCTGCCTCGACACACGCTGCAACTACTACAACCAGGGCTATGAGTGGCGGAAGGCGATCGACTTCTGCATGAAGAAGGACGGCGCGATTTGTTGGGTCGCGCCGTCGAGCCCGCGGTGCTGGGCGGTGAGCTCCTCCGACTTGGCACCCGTGATGGTCGCGCTCGGCGCCGAGTATGTGCTGGCGGGGCCCCAGGGCGAGCGCGTGGTGCCGGCGGCGCGGTTCTATCACAACGACGGCATCAACTATCTCACCAAGCAGCCCGACGAGATTCTCACCGCCGTCCGCCTGCCAGCGCCGGACGGCTGGGACGCGGTCTATCACAAGCTGCGGCGGCGCGGATCCTTCGATTTTCCCGTGCTAGGCGTGGCGGCGTGGATCAAATGGGGAGCGGGGAGCGGGGAGCGGGAAGCGGTAGTGCAGGACGCGCGGATCGTGCTGGGTGGCGTCGCCAGCTATCCGCAGGAAGTGCCCGAGGCGGCGGCCGCCCTAAAGGACGCGGCCCTTTCGGACGAAGCAATCGAAAGGGCCGCGGCGGCGGCCTACCGTCCCTCCAAGCCGATGGACAACACCGATTTCGACTTGTCCTGGCGCAAACAGATGACCCAGGTCTACGTCACGCGGGCGCTCGAGGAGCTGCGGGCCCGGCGGCGTCCCTAGCCGGCGCACCGAGCGCGAAGCGCGCCAAGCGCTCCCCTTGCACCATGGCGCCCACCCCGACGAGCAGGTGAATCACCCGGATCACCCAGTGCAGCGACCCCGGGAAGAGCTGCGTCTGAGTCATCCCCAGCGCCAGCACGATGAATCCCCACAGCACCGCCCTGGTCACTGGGATGAGGGGCGCTCCTGCCTTCGCCGCGAGCGCCGCCAGCGTCCACAACGCCAGCACCACGATCACACCGAGCAGCGTGTGAAGCTGTAGCAACGAATAGCCGTGCCCGGCCCAGAGGCTTAGGCCCAGCAGCAAGACGAGGATCCCGCTGCCGCGCAGCGCGAGCTGCGCAACTTTCGCCACACCGGTCATCAGTACCCCTCCCATCCGGCGCGACGCGCGCGCCACGCCATCATGCGCCACCGGCGGCGGCGCCACGGACGCAACAAGAACGCCACCGCCAGTAATCCCAACGGCCAGAGGAACAAGCGGAAGCTCCAGAACCCCCACCAGGCCGTCACCAGCGTGACGACGAACGCCACGCGTGCGGCCCGCCACAGGAACCACAGACCCACCGGCGGACGACCCGTGCGCTCGCCCGGCTCGGGCTCACGCGCCACCGGCAGATCGGCGATCAACAGCTGCAACTCCTCACGATACGTCGCGGCCGACGCGGACGCCAAGCGCTCCCCCGCTTCTTCGGGCGACAGCCGCCCCTCAGCCGCCGCGCTCTGCAACAGCTGCGCGATCCGCTCGCGCTCGGCGTCGGAGGCGCGCACCCCGCGGGTCAGGTCGGGCGCGATCATGATTGCACCAACGCGTCGATCTCCTGCGCCGCCCGCTTCAGAATGTCGCTGATCTTCTGCCGCACCGCGTCGTCCTTGGAGCGCCAGCCGGTGCGATAGGCGCTGCGCATCAAGGCGCCGATCGCGCGATTCAACTCACCCATGCCGCCGCCCAGGACTTCGTCCACGGCGTCCTTCACGCGGTCGAAAATGTCCTCCACCAGATCCTTGTGCTCGTCCAGGAACTTGAGCCCCAGGTCGGTGATCTCGTAGACCTTCTTCCCGTCCACGTCCTTGGCCTTGACCAGCCCCTCGTCCTCGAGCCACTGCAGCGTGGGGTACACCGTGCCGGGCGAAGCCGAGTAGCACCCGTGCATCTGCTCCTCCAGCTCCTTCATCACTTCATAGCCGTGGCGCGGCTTGTCCTTGAGCAGCTTGAGAATCACGTACTTCATGTCGCCGGCGCCGAACCAGTTGCGGCGTCGTCCACCGCGACCGAACCCGAAGCCCGCAAAGCCCGGCCCGAATCCTTGCCAGCCGAATCCTCGTCTCATACAGCCTCCTCGATACGTTATCACGATACTGCGCTACGATACTCTGCTACGATATAACGGACGATATATCGCGTCAAGATGTTTCTGGCAACATCGAGACAGTAAGGCGACACCAAGAGCGCCTCCGGCGCCCGGTCGGCCGCAGCGCGCTCTACATTTGCGGGCCCCTTCCCCGCGGAGTACGCCGTCATGCGTCGTCTGTTTGCCCCGCTCTTGCTCGGGTTCGTCCTCACGCCGCCCGCCGCCGCACAGCAATTCGACTTCTACACGCGCGGCCCCTATCGCCCGGCGGTACCGCGCCCCGAGGCGATCACCGGGTACGCGGCGGGCGAGCAGCAGACGATGTACGCCGTAATGCAGAACTATCTCGACACGCTGATGCGCAGCGCGCCCGAGCGCGTACGCGTGGAGCGCTGGGGTGAGACGTTCGAGCACCGGCCGATCCGCGCGCTGATCATCTCCGATCCCGCGAACCTGGCCCGGCTCGATCAGATCCGCGCCGACGTCGCCGAACTGACCGACCCCCGCAAGACCACGGCCGCGCGCGCGGCGGAGATCGCCGCCAAGGACCCCGCGATCGTGCTCTTCCAATACACGGTGCACGGCGACGAGCCGGCGGGCTTCGAGGCGGCGATGCAGGTCGCCTACCAGATGCTCGCGTCCGACGAGCCCGCCACGCTCGACGTGCTCAAGAACGTCGTGCTGGTGCTCAACCCTTCGGCCAACCCCGACGGGCACGAACGCTTTGCCGCGTGGTACAACTCGGTGGCGGTGGGCGCCGACGAGCCGGCGGGCTTCGAGCGCAGCGAGCCCTGGAGCATCACGGGGCGCTACAACCACTTCCGCTTCGACATGAACCGCGACCTCCTGGCCCAGAGCCAGCCGGAAGTGCGGGCGATGATGGACGGCATCCTGCGCTGGCACCCGCAGGTGTTCGTGGACCACCACTCGACCACCCAGACGTTCTTCTTCCCGCCCGTAGCGCCGTCGGTGAACCTGAACCTGCCGCCGCAGACCACCAAGTGGTTCGACACGTTCGGGCGCGGCAACGCGGCGGCGTTCGACCGCTACGGCTGGCAGTATTTCGTGCGCGGCGTGTTCGACTTCTTCTACGTCGGCTATTGGGACGAGTGGACGACGTTCCAGGGCGCCACGGGGATGACCTACGAGACCGACGGCGGCCCACAGTTCAACCGCCGCCGCGACGACGGGACCATTTCGACGTTGCGCGACGGGATCGCGCACCACTACACCGCATCGCTGGCGACGCTCGAGACGACGGCGAAGAACCGCTCCGCCCGGCTGCTCGACTACTACGACTTCCGTCGCTCGGCGATGACCGAGGCGGCGACCGACCGGATGAAGCGGGTGGTCCTGGTGCCAGGCAGCGACCCGCGGATGAGCGCCCACGTGGTGGGCCTGTTGCTCCACAACGGCATCGAGGTGAGCCGCCTGACCCAGCCCGCGACCGCGACGCTCGCCCACCCCTACATGGGCGGTGCCGCCGGGCGCCGCACCTTTCCCGCGGGCAGTTACGTGATCGAGTTGAATCAGCCGCAGCGTCGTCTCGCGAAGGCCATCCTCGAGCCCCAGGCGACGCTGCAGCCGGACTTCGTGGCCGACCAAATCGCCAAGTTCCAGCGCAACCGCCGGCGCGGCGAGAACGCCGATCGCGAGGACTACGGCTTCTACGACGTGACCGCCTGGTCACTGCCCTACACGTTCAACATCGAGGCGTACTGGGCGGAGGACGCGGGCGCTCTCGGCGGCACGGTGGTGACCGACACACTGCTGCCCGCCCCGCCGCCGCCCGCCAAGGCCGCCACGGCGTTCGTGTTCACCGACGACAATCTCGGCGCCGCCCGGCTCGCGTTGGCGCTGGAGCGCGAGGGCTTCAAGCTCGCTGTGGCGCTCGCCCCGCTAGTGGCCGACGGCCACACCTGGCCGCGCGGTACGTTCATCGCGCGGTTGCAGCGCAATCCTGCGGCGTTGAGCGAGCGCCTGGCCGCGCTGGCGCCGCCGCTCGGCGTCGCCGTGACCGCAGTGCAGAGCGCCTTCGCCGACACCGGCAACGTCGGCACGGGATCGGACCTGGTGGTGAGTCTGCGCGCGCCGACGATTTTGGTGGCCGTGGGCGACGGCATCGATGAAACCAGTTACGGTTGGCTGTGGCACTTCCTCGCGCGCGACCTGAACGCGCCATTCGTGCCCGTGCCGTTGCGCCGCATCGGCGGCATGGACGATCTGGCGCATTACAACGTCCTGTTTCTGCCCGATGGCTCGCCGGCGCGGATGCGGCGCGAGCTGGGCGAGGACGGCATCGCGAGACTCAAGACGTGGGTGAATTCCGGCGGCGCGCTAATTGGCTTCGGCGGCGCGGGGCTGTTCGCCGCCCACAAAGACGTGGGCCTCTCGACCATCGCGGCGGTGGGCGATAGCGGCAAACCCGACACGACGGCCAAGGCCATTGCCACTGCGCCGCCACTCGCCTCGCCCACGGCCGCATCCCGCGACAAGCCGGAAGCGTTGCCGGGCTCGATCTTCCGCGCCACGCTCGATCGCACCCACTGGCTCACGCTGGGCTACGAGCAGAGCCAGCTGCCCGTCTATCTCGAAGGCGACACCTTCTGGCGGCAGTCCAAGAACGGCGCGAATCCGCTGGTGTTCACGGGCGATTCGCTCACGCTCTCGGGGTTCACCTGGCCCGACAACACCGAGCGGCTGCTCAAGGGTACCGCTTGGGCCGTGGTGGAAAACCACGGCGACGGCCACGTGATCCTGTTTCTGGGCGATCCGTTGTTCCGGGCCTTCTGGCGCGGCCCGGCGCGGCTCGTGACCAACGCCATTCTGCTGGGTCCCAGCCGCTGACGGAAACACCGAGGGCCACGGAGCATTCCGTGGCCCTCGTAGCAGCGGCGAGCGCCGATCCTCAGGCGAGCCGCACACTCCGTTTGGTCCGGTGATGCCGCAGCATTCTATAGCGGCTCTGCTCTTGGCGTTCGGGGCGCGGCGTGCGCCCGCGGCTGCGCATGAAGGACCGCTCGTCGTTGTTTTCCGGCACCTTCCACGACACGGTGATGCGCTTCTGCTTGCGCATCACGTCGATCGACACCGTCTCCCCGACGTCGTAGGAGCGTAGAATGCGCATCGCGTGCGACGGCGAGGTCGGCTTGCGGCCGCCGATTGTGAGAATCACGTCGCCGCCCTTGAGCGGCAGCGCGCTGTCGGCCGAGCTCTTGACCACCAGCACGCCGTCGCTGGTCCCGAAGTAGCTGCCGAGATCGGCGTTGAGACTGACGAGATCGAGATCGCACCAGCTGTCGCCGAAGCAGAACGAGAAACCGTCCATCTTCAAACCGTCCATCTTCGCGCCCGGGGCCAGCATCCCGGTCATCGGCCCCATGTGCATGTCGGGGTCCACCTCGATGCGCGGCATCGCCATGGCGCCCGGACCCATCATGCTCCAGCTCGGCTCGACGTCCTGGGCGACGATGGTCGCCGTCTTCGTCTCGGCACCGCGGCGGTAATCGATCTTGACCGTATCGCCCGGCTCGAGCTTGTGCGCGAGCTGCACGAGCTTCATGCCGGGACCGGACTCGTACTCGTCCGCCGCGACCAGCCCGGCGAGCGGCGTGCCGTTGAACTTGGTGATGATGTCGCCCGCCTGGAGCCCGGCTTTCTCGGCCGGCCCGCCGGGCGTCACCCCTTCGAGCCGCGCGCCGATTTTGTCGCTGTCGGCGTTCGCGGCGCTGTTCACCAGAACACCGAGCCGGCCACGGTTATCGGACGTGACGAACGAAAAGGCGTGCGGCGCGGCCGACGCCCGGGGCGCCCGGGCCGGCCGCGGCGGACGGGGCGTTTCCTGCGCGGCGAGGCTGCCCGCGCCGAGTGCCAGGGCGGCGACCAGTGCAACGACCTGCATGTGATGCTTCACAGCGACTCCCTCCGGGGCCGTCACAGCCCCACGTAAGTGGCGCGGGTGGCGCGGACATCCAAGAGCTGCTGCATCAGGCGCACCCGCTGCTGCCAGAGTTGAACGAGCTGGGCATCCTGGCCCCGCGTGCGCGAGTCCTGGTTCTCCAGCAGGGCATCGATGACGGCAATCCGGTCTTCCAGCGCCGCGGCGAGCACCGCTTCGCGGCCGCTCATCACGCGGTCGTCGCCACCCACCTGCTGCAGCGTCGACTCCAGCGTCGCGGACTGTTGCTTCGCCTGGCTCAGCTCGGCGTGCAGCGAATCGGCCCACGGCCGGAACACGATCAGGCCGGCGATGGCCGCCGCGGCCAGCAACCCGAGCAACCCGATGGCCCGCCCGCCGTGGCGCCGTCCCGCTTCCGCCTCCGCCCGAATCACCGCCCAGCGATCGCGCGGCGGCCGGCGCACCGGCAGCGCCTTGAGCTGCGCGACCCGCTGGTACAAGGCATCGAGCTCGGCGAGGCACGCGGCGCACTCTTCAACGTGCCGGCGGGCGTATACCGACGCGTCGCCGTCGCGCAGGGCGACCAGGTCCTCCATCGTGCAGTGCATCATCGGGTCTGAGATCCCTCCTCCAGCAGTTTCCGCAGGCGGGCGTGCGCCCGCGCGAGCTGCGACTTCGAGAAACTCACCGTCTTCTCCATCACCGCCGCGATCTCCTCGTGCGTGTAGCCCTCGACGTCGTGCAGCCACACCACCGCGCGCGACGTCTCCGACAAGTGCTCGAACGCGCGCTCCAGATCGATCCCCAACCCGACCGGCGCCGGAGCGTGGCCCCCTGTCTCGTCGTCGAACGCCTCGGTGGCGCGCAGCTTCTCGCGGCGAATCCGCATCAGCGCCTTGGACGCCGCAATCTGGCGGATCCAGCCCCACAGCGATCCGTCGCCGCGGTAGCGCCCGATGCTCCGCACCACCTCCAGGAACGTCTCCTGCAGCACGTCCTCGGCATCCTCCGAATTGCGCAGGATGCGGCGGGCGAAATTGTACACCGGCGTCTCGAAGGCGCGAAACAGTGCTTCGAGCGCATCGAGATCGCCCGCGCGAGCCCGCGCGACGGTGACGTCAGGAACGGCCAATGCCAGGGTCATCGTTCGTATATAGTAGATGCTCTAAGGGGTAAACCGGTCGCAGGGTTCAGGTCGCCAGTGCGCTTGCCACACGGCAACCGTGCGAGCGGGTCCAGGCAGACCGTGGCATGGAGTGTCGCTCCGGGCGCCCGTCCACTTGTAACCGCTTGCCGCCTTACAACTTGCAACTACACTGGGTAACTTGTCCGCTTATGGCCGATGACGTGAAGGCATGGATTCATCATTGGCAGGACGAAGGCGATGCCGCCTTCCTCTATGACATCCTCGCCGCGCAGGAATCCGACCCCAAGAAGCGCGACATCTACGACAAGCTGGCGGGGGTGGAGCGTCGTCACACCGAGATGTGGGCCAAGCTGCTGGGAGAGCATGGCCACACGATGCCCGCCGCCGGCCCCACCCCGTCCCTCAACGCCCGTGCGTTGGCGTGGCTGGGCCGGCGTTTCGGCCCGCACTACCTCTTGCCGCTGCTGCTGCGCGAAGAGGGGCGCGAGGTGAAGGGCTACATGGATCTGCACCGTGATTCCGAGCCGGGCGACGCCAAGCGGGTGTCGCTGACGCTGGCGCGCGAATCCGCCGCGCATGCGGAGACCCTGGCGGGCCTCGCGGGACGCAGCGCCGAGCCCTGGCACCAGACGGAATCGGGTGGGTTCCTGCGCAACGTGGTGTACGGCTTCAACGACGGTCTCACGGCGAATTTCGGGCTGGTGGCGGGCGTAATCGGTGCGGCGGTGGCGCCGCACTTCATTCTGATCTCGGGCGTCTCGGGGATGTTCGCCGACGCCTTGTCGATGGGCGCCTCGGGATTTCTCGCTGCGAAGAGCGAGCAGGAAGTGTACGACCACGAGATCGCGATGGAGCGCGAAGAGATCAGCTTGATGCCCGAGATCGAAGAAGAAGAGCTGTCGCTGCTCTATCAGGCGAAGGGCATCGAACCGGGCATCGCGAAGCGCATGGCCGCTGACCTGATGCGCGATCCGCAGCGCGCCCTCGACGAAAGCGTGCGGGAGGAGCTGGGAATCGGCGCGGCGCACTCCACGCCGCTGAAGGAAGGCTGGGTGACCGGCGTCTCGACGGCGGTAGGCGCGTTCATTCCGGTGGCGCCGTTCCTCCTCCTGACGGGGCCCGCGGCCATCTGGACGTCTTTTGGGATCGCCATGCTGTCGCACTTCGCCGTGGGCGCCGCGCGCAGCTTCTTCACGGGCCGAGGCATCATCCGGAGCGGCATCGACATGTTCGTGATTGGACTGGGCGTGGCAGCGGTGGGATACGTGGTCGGAGACCTGATCGCGAAAATGATCTAGACGACCAGATTCACCAGCCGATCCTGCACGTACACCACCTTTTTCACCTTCTGCCCGTCGACGAACTTCTTCACCCCTTCTTCTTGCATGGCCCGGCCGACCACATCCTCCTGCGACGCACCGCGCCGCACGGTGAAGCGCGCGCGGACTTTGCCGTTCACCTGCACGGCGATCTCGACTTCGTCCTCCGCGGCGAGGCTGTCGTCGTGCGCGGGCCAACGCGCCTGGAAGACCGACGTCTTGTGGCCGAAGGCTTCCCACAACTCTTCGGTGACGTGGGGCGCATACGGCGCGAGCAAGATCACGAGCGGCTCGATCGCCTCCCGCACCGCGCCCCCCTCGGCACGCACCGTATTCACGTACTCCATCATCGCCGCGATCGCCGTGTTGTAATTGAGCGACTCGGTATCGGCGGTGACTTTGCGGATCGTCTGGTGCAGCTTGCGGGTGACCCCCGGCGTCATCCCCGGGCTTGCGCCCGGGGTCGGCGGGCTCGCTTCGTGTGCCAGCACCCACACCTTGTCCAAGAAGCGCCGGATGCCCGTGATGCCCTCGTCGCGGAAATCGCCGCCTTCCTGGAAGGGGCCCAGGAACATCAGGTACATGCGGATCGTGTCGGCGCCCCATTTCTGGATGTAGGCGTCGGGCACGACCACATTGCCGCGCGACTTCGACATCTTCGCGCCGTCTTTGATGATCAGGCCGTGCGCGCGCAGCTTCGGGAACGGCTCCTCGAACGGCACGTGCCCCAGCTCGTGCAGCACCATGGTGATGAAGCGCGAGTACAAGAGGTGCAGCACGGCGTGTTCGTTGCCGCCGATGTAGCTGGTGACGGGCAGCCAGGTTTTGGTGCGCGCGGCGTCCCACGGGCGGTCGTCGAACTCGGTCGAGGGATAGCGCAGGAAGTACCACGCCGAGTCGAGGAACGTGTCCGACACGTCGGTCTCGCGGCGCCCCTGCGCCCCGCACTGCGGGCACTTCACGAAATACCACTCCTTGTGGCGCGCCAACGGGCTCACGCCCGAATCGTCGGGTCGGAAATCCTCGATCTGTGGCAGCACGACGGGGAGGTCGCGCTCGGGCACGCCCACCGGCCCGCACGTGTCGCAATAAATCACTGGAATCGGCGGTCCCCAGTAGCGCTGCCGTGAGATGCACCAGTCGTGCAGCCGGTATTGCACCTGCGGCCGGCCCACGCCCTTCTGCTGCAGCCACGCCACGATGCGCGCGGCGCCGTCGTGCGCGGCGAGGCCGTCGAACTGTCCCGAGTTGACCAACTTCCCGGCGTCGCCGAGGTAGGGCAGCGAGCCGCCCTCCGGCGCGCGCACGACCTCGCGGATTGGCAGCTTGAACTGCTGCGCGAATTCGAAGTCGCGGTGGTCGTGCGCCGGTACGGCCATGATCGCCCCGGTGCCGTACTCCATGAGCACGTAGTCGGCGATCCAGATGGGGATCGCCTCGCCCGTCGCGGGATTGCGCGCGTAGGATCCCAGGAACACGCCGGTCTTGGTCTTGTCCCCCACGCGGCGCGCCACGACGTCCTTGGCCGCCGCCTGGCGCTGGTACGCGCGCACGGCGGAGCGCTGCTCCTCAGCCGTGAGCGTGTCCACCAAGGGATGTTCGGGCGCCAGCACCATGTACGTGGCCCCGAAGATGGTGTCGGGCCGGGTGGTGAACACAGTCAACTTGTGCCCAGCGGGCGTCTCGAACACCAGCTCGGCGCCTTCACTGCGGCCGATCCAGTTGTGCTGCAGCGTGCGGGTCGAGTCGGACCAGTCGAGCCGCTCGAGGTTGTCGAGCAGGCGTTGCGCGTAGCGGGTGATCGAGAAGAACCACTGCTCGAGAAAACGCAGCTCGACTTTGGTGTCGGGATGGCGTTCGCAATAGCCGCCGTGCACCACCTGCTCGTTGGCGAGCACGGTCTTGCACTTGGGGCACCAGTTGACGGCCGCTTTCTTTCTCGTGGCGAGCCCGGCTTTGAGCAGCTGCAGGAAAATCCACTGCGTCCACTTGTAGTAGCGCGGGTCGGTGGTGGACAGCTCGTGGCGCCAATCGAACATGCCGCCGAAGCGCCGCAACTGGCGGCGGAACGCCTCGATGTTCTGCGGAATCAGCTTGCCCGGGTGGGTGCCGATCGCAATCGCATAGTTCTCGGAATGGATACCGAACGCATCGAAGCCGATCGGCTCGAACACGTCATGGCCCTGCAGCCGCTTGAACCGGCCGTAGATGTCGGCGCCGGTGAAGGCGAACATGTTCCCCACGTGCAACCCCTCGGCCGACGGGTAGGGGAACATCATCAGGTTGTAAAACGGCCGCGCCGCACGATCGAGCTCGGGCTCGTTGGTGCGGGCGTCGACCCAGCGCGCCTGCCACTTGGTCTCGACCGCTGAGGGATCGTAGATCGGAACGGCACTCATAAGCTTCGAAATTAAGCGGACTTGCCCGCCTGTGGAACCCTGCGTAGGTTCGCCTCCGACCGCATGACGAACCGCTCTCCGCAGCTGCAGCAGTCCTTTCTGCTCACGGGCGTTGCCAGCGCCGCAGTCCTCGTGGTGCTGCTGGCCCTGCTCGCCGGCAATAGCGCCGACACCACCCTGCGGCGACAGGCGAACGACCGCGGCCGCGACGTGGCGACACGCGTGTCCGCGCTGGTGACGCAATACCTGCGCGAGCGCCGCCGCGAAGCCGAAGTCCTGGCCCACCTCCCCGATGTCGTGGAGGCGGCGCGCAAAGGCGCCCAGGACGCGGTGCAGCGCGGCTTGGATAAGCAGGACATCGCCACCCTGGAGCGGACGTTCGCCGGACGCCGCGAGCTGGGCGGTGACCCCACGCTGCAGGCCTTCATCCGCAATTACGGCCAGGTCTCGGACTTCGCCGCGATCTCTTTCACCGAGAGCCACGGCTACACCGTCCTTGCCTCCGACCGGACGTCCGGCTTTGTGCAGTCCGGCGAGGATTGGTGGCAGCAGGCCTTCCGCGAAGGCGCGTACGAGGGCGAGCCCACGTACGACTCGTCCAGCGCCACGGTCTCGATCTCCTACAACGTCGCGGTACGCGCCACGCCCACGGCGCGCCCGCTCGGCGTCCTCAAGGCGGTGTTCGCCCTCGAGCGCCTGTCGCGGCTACTCGCGTCGGCGGATCTGGGCGGCGACGCGGTGCTGGAGGTGGTCGACGAGCAGGGGCACCTCGTGGTGAGCCCCGATCCCAAACTGGTGCTCCAGCCGCTCCCCGACGCGGGGCTGATCCCGCGCCGCAACGCGGCCGTCGATACGACGCTGGTAACGTCCCGCGGTGAGGAGCTGGTGGTCTCGGTGCCTGCGAACGAGGGCCGCTGGTGGGTATTGTACCGGCAGCCGGGCGCCTCGGCATACGCGGCCGCGCGCGCCACCAAGCGGCAGATCTGGTTCGGGGCGCTGGCGCTGTTCGCGGTCACCATCGCGTTGCTGGTCGTGCTGGGAACGTGGCTGAACCGCCGCGTGACGCGGCCCGTGAAGATCGCCGGCGAAGTAGCGGGGAAGATCGCGGGCGGGGATCTCTCGATCAGCGTCGTGTCACAACAGGCCGAGACGGCCGACGTGCAGGAGCTGCTCTCGTCGGTGCACACGATGGTCGTGGCGCTGCGCCGCCTGGTGGGGGCGATCCGCACCGCGGCGGACGAAGCGGCGGCGATGGCGGCCGAAATCTCTGCTTCGACCCAGCAGATGAGCGCCAGCACTGAGGAATTGACGGCGACGACGCAGGACTTGTCGCTGCGCGCCGGGGAGCAGGCGCAGTTGGTGCGCTCGGCGGCGCAGGATGCCGCGCGCATCCTGCAGATCGCGACCGTGCTCGCGACCGGCGCGGAAGAAGCGGTGCGCCGCAACGCTACGCTGGCCGCGTTGGCGCGCCGCCACCGCGAGCAGCTGGACCAGAGCACGGCGCAGCTCGCTCGCCTGGCCGAGGACATCGAGCGTGGCGCCGCGGAGGCCGCCGCGCTATCGCAGGCGTCGGCCGAGATTCAGAAATTCGTTACGCAGGCCAAGGCGGTGGCGACCCAGACCAACATGCTGGCGCTGAACGCCGCGATCGAGGCGGCGCGGGCCGGTCCGCAGGGCCGCGGCTTCGCCGTGGTCGCCGACGAAGTGCGCAAGCTGGCCTCGCACGCGGCCGCGTCGGCCGGCGAGACGAGCGATGTGGTGGGTGGTGTGCTGGCTCGCGTGCAGGCGACGCGCGACCGGCTGACGCGCCTGGCGCAGGGCGGCGCCGCGGTGCGCGAGACCGCTCAGGCCGCCGCCCAGGGGCTGTCGACCGTGGCGAACGAGGCCGACGCCAACGACGCCTGGGGCCGCGAGATCGCGACATCAGCGAACGAGCTGCGCATGCTGGTGGAGGAGATCTCGACGCGGCTGCACAGCCTGGCGAAGGGGACCGACGAGCTGCTGGCGTCGGCCGAGGAGATTGCGGCGTCGAGCGAAGAACAGAACGCGTCGACCGAAGAGATCGCGTCGTCGGCCAATCAGCTGGCCCAGGCCGCGGACCATCTCACCGGCGCGGTGAAATCGTTCCGGCTGACGGCGGAGGAGATGGACGACCGGCCGCGTGAGGCGGCCGACTAGGGCCATGGCGCCGAAGGCGAAGGTGCTTGTCATCGACGACGACAAGACGCTCGTCGCGATCCTCTCTGCCAGCCTACGGGCTGCGGGGTACCACGTGCTCGCCGCGTACGACGCGATGCAGGGCTTCATGCTCGCCCAGCGGGAAGTGCCGGCCGTCATCTTGCTCGATCTGCAGCTACCCGCGGGCGGGGGGCTCCAGTTGTTGGAGAAGATCGCCGCGAGCGGCAAGACCCATGCGATTCCTGTCGTGATGGTCACCGGCACCACCGATCCCAAGCTCGAAGCGGAGACCAGGGCAAAGGGGGCCGCCGGGTTCGTTCACAAACCCGTCGAACCGAAGGCCATCATCGCGCTCGTTGGGGATTTCATAGAGAAGAAGGACTAAGGAGCGACTACTCCCCGAAGTTCGCGAGCCGCACGTCGAGCACGTCGGGGAGCCGGCGCAGCTCGTCCAGCACACTGTTGGTCAGGGCGTGATCCAGGCTGATGGCCGCAAGTGTGTCTCGTCCCGGCGCGAGCCGCCGGGCCTGGTGATAGCTCGCGATGTTGACGCCCGCCGCCCCCAGCACCGTTCCCACCAGTCCGATCACCCCCGGCACGTCGCGATTGCGCACCACCAGCATCCAGCCATCGGGCGCCACGTCCACGGTATAGTCGTCGATGCGCACCACGCGGCCATGATTTGTGCCGGTCAAGGCGCCCGTGACCCGGATGCGGCCCGCGGGGCCCTCGAGCGTGACGGCGACGGTCGTCTCGAACCCCGCTTCGGCGCCGCCCGACTTGCGCGCGACGCGTAGCCCTCGCTCCTCGGCGATGAGCTGCGCGTTGACCAGACTCACCGGCCCCGCGCCCAGCCCCGCCAGCAGGCCCTCCAACGCGGCCAGCACCACCGGGCGCTGCGCCGCTTCGTCGCGCCCGCCGTACTCGACCTCAACGGCACGGGGCGCGCCGCCGCTCAACGCTCCCGCCAGGCGGCCCAGCCGGCGCGCCAGCTCGAGCAGTGGCGCGGTGCGGCGCAACACGTCGCCCGTGATGCCCGGCACGTTGATGGCGAACGACAGGTCGCCGTCGGTGAGCGCGTCACGCACTGCCGTGGCGATTTCAAGCGCCACGCGCTCCTGCGCTTCGGCGGTGGACGCGGCGAGGTGGGGCGTCAGGATCACGCGATCGAGCCCGCGCAGCGGCGAGTCGGCAGGCAATGGCTCCTGGGCGAAGACGTCGATCGCGGCACCGGCGATTTTCTTACCGCGGATCGCGTCGGCCAGGGCGCCCTCGTCCACCAGCTCGCCGCGGGCGGTGTTGATCAGAAACGCCGTCGGCTTCATCAGCTGCAGCCGCGCGGCGTTGATCAGGTGACGGGTTTCGTCGGTGAGAGCGACATGCAGCGTCACCACGTCGGCCGCGCGCAGCAGCGCCTCGATCGGCAGCAGCTTCACCTGCAGCTCGGCGGCGCGCTCGGCCGAGACGAAGGGGTCGTGACCGATCACCGTCATGCCGAACGCGCGCGCGATCTGCGTGACGTGCCCGCCGATGCGGCCGAGCCCGACCACGGCCATCGTCTTGCCGCGCAGCTCGCGGCCCTCGAAGCGCTTGCGGTCCCACTCACCACGGCGCATCGAGTCGGCGGCCCAGGGGATATGACGCACCAGCGCGAGCAGCAGGCCGAGCGCGTGCTCGGCCGCGCTGACGGTATTCGCGCCGGGAGCATTCATCACGGCGATGCCGCGGCGGGTGGCGGCGGGCACGTCGATCGTGTCCACGCCGGTGCCGGCGCGCGCGATCACGCGCAAATGCGGCGCGCGCGTCAACAAGTCTGCCGTGACGCGCGTTTCCGATCGGACGATCAGCGCGTGCGCGCTCGCCAGCGCCTTGTCGAGCTCGTCCTTGCCCTTCCCCGCGACGTTTACGACCTCGATGTCGCCGTGCTCGGCGAGCAGCCGCAGCCCGCCCTCGGACAACTTGTCCGCGACGACGACGCGCCAGGTCACCGGATGACCCGCTCGATGAGCGGCAGCAGCTCCTCCAGGGCGGCCACGGTGTGGTCGCCCATGTGGCCGATCCGGATCGAGGAGTCCTTGAGCGCGCCGTAGCCCGCGCCGATGGTCCAGCCTTCCTTCTTCAGGGCGCCGACCACGTCTTTGGCGCTTTTGCCCGCGGGCAGCTTGAGGCAGGACACCGTCCACGAGCGGCGACCCTCACGCGGCACGAACTCGATCCCCTGTGCCGCGGCCCACCGCTCCACCGTGCGCCGCATCGCGTCGTGCCGCCGCCACCGCGCTTCGATGCCGCCTTCCTTGTCGATGCGCTGCAGCTGTACGTCGAGCGCATAGAGCAGGGAGATGGCGGGGGTGTTGGTCGGCTGAAACTTGGCGGTGGCGCTTTCGAAGCTCGGGAGATCGAAGTACAGGCCGCGCGCCGGCAGCGTCTTGGCCCGCTCCAGCATGCGCGGCGACGCGACGCCCAGCGCGAGCCCCGGCGGCAGCGCCAGGGCCTTCTGGGATCCCGTAAACACGAAATCGAGACCCCACGCATCGGTCTCGACGGGCAAGCCCGCCATCGAGGTGACGGCGTCCACCAGGAAGAAGACGTCGTCGAATTCGCGGACCACCTGCGCGAGGGCGCCCACGTCCTGCAGCACGCCCGTCGAGGTCTCGGAGTGGGCCAGTGTCACCGCATCCACCGGCGTGCGCTTCAGCGCATCGCGCAGCATGTCGGGCTCGACGGCGCCGCCCAACGGCACGTCGAGCCGGACGCACTCCTTGCCCGTCGCGGTGACGAGGTGGGCGAAGCGCTCGCTAAAGGCCCCGTTCACGAGCGACAGGGCGCGACGGCGCACGCCGTTGCGCACCGCCATCTCCATGAAGCCCGTCGCCGACGTGGTGCCAATCATCACGGCGCGGCTCGTCCGGGCGAGCGCCGCCAGCCGGGGCGCCATGCCCGACAACAGCTGCTCCATCGCGGATGAGCGGTGGCCGATCATCGGCCGGCTCATGGCGGCGAGCACGTCGGGGTGGACGTCGGTAGGGCCCGGCAGGAAAAACCGGCCGAAGGCCGGGGGCGCGGCCGCGCGCACGGAGGCGGGGGCACTCATGCGTCCGCCGACGCGAGCTGCTCGACGAGGCCGCCGGACACGACCTCGCTCGTCTTCACGAGGCGCACGCCCTCGTCACCCCACTCCTTCAGCAGGTGCTCGGCCACGTCGCGGTCGATCGGCTTCATCGCGTCGGTGACGGCGAAGAGCCGCGTGTTGGGCCGCCGCTCGAGCAGGCCGTCGATCGCGTACTTGTCGCACACGTCCAGCGCCACGCCGTACAGCACGACGTCCTGGGGATCGAGCACGTCGAGGACAGTCGCCACGTTCGCGTTGGTGAACACGTCGAACCAGTGTTTGTGGAAGAGAATGTCGCCGCGGTGCTGGCCCACCCGTTGGGCGAGCGTTTTCGGATCCTGCGGCTCGGGCTCGATCACGAGCGCGTCGCGTAACGCGGTTTCGGGAATCTTCTCTTGACCGGGCGTGCCGCGCATGCAGTGCGGCGGGAAGGTGTCTTTCCAGTTGGGCTGGTCGGAGAGCTCGCGGTGGCCGGCCACGTGGTCGTCGGCGCTCGCGATGATGCGGATGCCGTGCCCGTGCGCGTAGTCCGTGAGCTTCTTGAGATTGGTGGTGATGTGCTCGGCGTCCGGCACGTATAAGCGGCCGTCCGCCTTCATGAAATCGTATTGGGTGTCGACGTCCCAGAAGATGACGCGGGCCATTGCATTCCCCGGCTGAGCTTGGGCGTGGGGGAATCTCGACGCGCCCGCGCCCCGGGTCAACGCCCGGCTACAATCTCAAGGCTACCGCGATCTCGTCGCAATCGTGCTGGCGGGGGCAGCGGGCGCAATCCGCCCAGACTTTGAGCGGAAAGGCCTGCCGTTCTTCGGGACGGAACTCGAGGCGATAGAAAAACGCGGGTTTGCGCGTCAGCGCGAAGACCTCGGTCACGCCCACGGCGCGCGCTTCGGTCACGAGCGCTTCCACCAGCGCGCGGCCGAGGCCTCGTCCCTGCTGATCGTCGCGCACCGCGAGTCCCGCGATCTCGGCGAGATCGGTGGAGTAGACCTTGAGCGACGCGCACGCGACGATCTCGCCGCCCAACGCCTCGGCGACGACGTACTCCTTGATGTGGCGGCAGAGATCGTAATTGGAGCGCGGCAACAGATCGCCCGTGGCGACAAAGGGCGCCATGAGCGTCTCGAGCTGGGGGACGTCGGTCAGGCGAGCGGCCCGGCATTCGACTGCCGTGTCCGCTGCGATGTAGCCGCGCACCGCGTACTGCGCACTCCTCTTGCTCACGCCAACACCTCGTCGAGAATGGCCACGCCCCGCTCCAGCTCCGCTTCCGAAATGATGAGCGGCGGGATGAGACGCAGCACGTTCGGCCCCGCCGTCACGACCAGGAGGTGGCGGTCGCGCGCCGCCCCGACGAACGGACCGGCGGGCTCGGCGAGCTCGATGCCCCACATCAGGCCGCGGCCCCGCACCTCACGCACGCGCGAGCGCCGGGCGACGAGCGCCACGAGCAGGCGGCCGAGCAGGTCCCCCTTCGCCTGGACGCTCGCGAGGAACTCGGGCTCCGCAATGGTGCGGACCACCGCGAGCGCGACGCTCGCGACCAGCGGCCCGCCGCCGAAGGTCGTCGCGTGATCGCCCGGTTTGAGCGACATCGCGATCGCCTCGTTCGCCAGGACCGCGCCCATGGGCAGGCCGCCCGCCAGCGGTTTCGCGAGCGTGAGCATGTCGGGCGTGACGCCCGCCTGCTCGTAGGCGAACAGCGTGCCCGTGCGGCCGAGGCCACACTGCACTTCGTCGAAGATCAGGGCGACGCGGGCGTCGTCGCACAGCTCGCGCAGGAAGCTGAGCCAGTCGGCGGGCACCGGCCGCACGCCGCCCTCGCCCTGCAGCGGCTCGATGATCACGGCGGCGGTGCGCGCGGCGTCGATGGCGCGGGCCGCCGCCGCGCGGTCGCCCAGCGGAATGATCTCGACCCCCGGCACGAGCGGTTCGAACGGCTTGCGGTAGTCCGGCCGATCGGTGGCCGCGAGCGACGCGAACAGCCGTCCGTGGAACGACCCCGAGAACGCGACGATGCCGGTCTTCCGTGACCAACGCCGCGCGAACTTGAACGCCGCTTCGTTCGCCTCGGCGCCCGAATTACAGAAGAAGACCTGGTCGGCGAACGACCGCGCCACCAGCTCCTCGGCGAGCTGCTCGCCCGGCGCGCTGCGGTACAGGTTCGACGTGTGGATGAGGCCGGACGCGAGCGCGTGCTCGATGGCACTGCGGATGACGGCGGAGTCGTAACCCAGCGCGTTGACGGCGATCCCGGCGACGAAGTCGAGGTAGCGGGTACCGTCGGCGGCGATCAACTCCGCGCCTTCCCCGGCGCTGAACACGGGGCCGACGCGGGCATACACGCCCAGCAGCGCTTGGGAGACGTCCGACACGGCGGTGGTCACGCGACGCGGGCGGCGAGGTGCGGCAGGATGCGGGTGCCGGCGGACGGATCGGCGAGCATGGCGAGATCGCCCACGCGCACGGCCTGGGCGCCCGTGGCGAGCGCCAAGGCCGCCGCGCGCAGCTTCGCGGCCATGCCGTCGGCGGCGACGCCCGCCGTGATCAGCGGCTCGATTTC
>WNFF01001109.1_pt1 | contig 21484 bp, 14 predicted proteins | sample 5400441 | NCBI WGS metagenome assembly WNFF01 (sample SAMN13153345, study PRJNA577476) | soil metagenome | isolation source: 120 cm saprolite under Douglas fir tree site 2 hole 3 replicate 1 | place: USA:California | collected 2015-04-18
ACCGCTCCCGGTTCTGAAACGAAAAAGCAATTCAGCGTCTGTTTCAGTCTTCCGGCGATCACCGACCCCTCGCTTTTCTCTCGCGTCAGAGTGCTGCACGGTGAAAACGGAACACTGGTTGACAGAACAACGAGCCAGGATTTCACCACCAAGACTGTCTGCGGGACAGTAGACTCACTCTCTCCATTTGCCGTCGCAATCGTGATCACGCCGCAAGCGATCAAGCAAAGCGTGCTCGACCAGCTCATCGCATTGCGTCAGACGGTCAATAATCAGGAGCCTGGCGCAAAGCTTGAGGATGCCATCAAGAAGTTGAGTGCATCGTTAGATCCCGCTCTATGGCTTGATCCGTCTCACCTGAAACCGAATGGCGGCGAGAAGGACTTCGAGGAAGAGAAACAAGCAGTCCACAACCTGCGCGAACTCACTGACGACAAGAAGAGTTCCATTCCCGGCGCGCAGTTACAGCAGTTCATCCAGTTCGTCGTTAGCGCCGACCGCGAGCTTGCGCAACGTGCCATCAATGACGCACTGGCCGCAGGCGGCAATCAACAGACGATCGACCGCGCCACGAACGAACTCACCGAAGGCGACGCAGATGCCGCAAGCGGAAAGTTTGAGGATGCGATCATGGATTACGCCGAAGCCTGGCGAACTGCTCTATTGGCTTTGCGTCGATCTTAAACGAGAGTGGACGAGTAAGTCGTTCTCACGGGCGCAATCACCTTGATGCCGATTCGCCGGAATTTTGCCGGAACGCGCCTGACGTTCATGCAGTTTTAGCAGCGTAGGGTGACTTCTCTAGCCGCCCAAGTTCATTAGTGCCTCGCAAAAACGCTTGACACGATAGAGTCTGGACGCACCTACCATTTTTGTTTAGCAAATCCTTATTTCTGGAAACCCGAGAAAAAAATGAAGTGGCCAATTTTAGTCCACCGCATTTGTCGCGCGTCTCCCTGGGACAATTGATGATTGAATCTGTACTATGATGGCTGCGCGCTTGATCATTTGATGCGACACTTGCTCGTTCATCGGTCTTAACAATGGCTATCCTTGTAACAGGCGGAGCAGGCTACATCGGCAGTGCGATGGTTGAAAAATTGGTGGGCAGCGGCGCGTCAGTAGTCGTACTCGACGATCTCCGCCGCGGATATCGGGCCGCCGTTAGCGCCAGCGTTCCTTTTTACCAGGGTCGAGTCGGAGACCGACAACTGGTGCAGTCTATCTGTGCTGAACATGAAATTGACTCATGCATTCACTTTGCTGCGCTGGCTCATGTCGCGGAATCTGTAACCCATCCAGAACTGTATTTCGAGAATAACGTCGAACAGGGCCTGGCGCTGCTTGATACTTTGGTTGCTGCCGGCGTTCGTCGCTTCGTATTCTCCTCCACTTGCGCCACCTACGGAGAACCAAAAACGATTCCTATCGATGAGCAACACTCACAGCGCCCCACCAATCCGTATGGATGGTCCAAGCTCATCATGGAAAAAATTCTCCAGGCCTATGCCGACGCGTTTGGACTTAAGTTTGTTTCGCTGAGGTATTTTAATGCGGCCGGTGCCACGACTGAGGTCGGCGAGCACCACGAACCCGAGACCCATCTCATTCCCAATCTCTTGTCTGTCGCGCTCGGAAAGACACCGCACGTCGCTGTCTTCGGCAATCAATATTCAACGCCCGACGGTACCGCAATTCGTGATTACATTCACATCGCCGATCTTTGTGATGCGCACCTTTTGGCGTTGGAATATTTGCAGAATGGCGGCGCGTCTGAATGGCTCAATCTCGGAACCGGGCGTGGCCATTCGGTGAATGAAGTAATCGCCACCACCCGCCAGGTAACAAACTGCGAAATCGAAGTCAGCCTTGAGCCGCCCCGGCCTGGTGATCCTTCGCGTTTGGTTGCTGATGCTCGGAAGGCGCAAGCAGTCCTGGGTTGGAGCCCGAAATACACTGAACTCGAAGCAATCATCAGAACTGCGTGGGAGTGGCATCAAGCGCATCCGGAAGGTTACGAGGAGCGGATTACCAGTAGTGATGAACAAAGGCTCGAATCCGACGATCGTAAATCTCCTTGATCGCACGCATAGTCTCGTCAGTTAACGGCGGAAAGTCGGCGGCGCGCGCGTTGTCCTCAGCTTGCGAAGGACGTTTGGCGCCCGGGATAGCGCAGGTCACCGCGTCAAACATCAGAATCCAGCGTAAGGCGAACTGGGCTATGCTCATTCCTTCGGGCACGAGGGCGCGTAGCTTTTCTATGGCCTGCAAACCCGTTTCGTAATCAACGCCAGAAAATGTCTCACCGCGATCGAAAGCCTCGCCATGGCGATTGAAAGTGCGATGATCGTCCGCCGCAAATTGAGACTGCGCGGTGAGCTTCCCCGTCAGCATCCCGGAAGCCAGGGGCACACGCGCAAGGATTCCTACCCTTTTTGTCTTCGCCTCGCTGAAAAATAGTTCCGCCGGACGCTGCCGGAAAATGTTGAAGATGATCTGCACCGTCTGCACGCCGGGATACTCAATCGCCTTCAGCGCCTCTTCGACTTTTTCCACGCTAACGCCGTAGTAGCGTATCTTGCCCTGCTTGACGAAGTCATCCAACGCCGCGAACAATTCCGGATAGTAGTAAACCTCCGTCGGCGGACAGTGCAGTTGCAGCAGGTCGAGCGCGTCAGTTTCAAGATTCTGCAAACTGCGATCGATGAAGGCGGTCAGGTTCTCGCGGTTATATCCGGACGCGACGTGCGGCTCCAGCCGCCGCCCTGCTTTGGTCGCGATGATTATCTCTTCGCTCCGTTCGCGCTTGAGCCGCGCCAGCAAACGCTCACTGCGCCCGTCGCCGTAAACATCGGCGGTGTCGAAAAAGTTCACGCCCAAATCCAGGGCCCGATGCAGGGCCGCGAGTGATTCGCGATCGTCAACGTCGCCCCACGCGCCTCCGATGGCCCAGGCGCCAAAACTAATCTCGGAAACCTTCCAGCCAGTTCGGCCCAGTTCTCGATATTTCATAGTTGGCTTCTCGTCGACACTTTGCGCCTTTGGGTGAAATTCCTAACCCAGATTAAATTCACGCCAAGCCGCGCCTGGAAAACACGAAATGATCATTCAACTCTGAGCCAGTCAGGGTCCGAATAGTCAGCGTGCAGAATCGGATTTCGATAAGTGCCATCGCGATTGTCGGCAACCCAGGCTCTTGAGACGGATGTTTGCGCAGCTACGGATCCAGACAGAAGGACTGTGAGAAGAAACAGACCGGGCAGATGCTTTCGAACATTAGATTCCATGCTGCAAATGAACCGCGAGATTAGCTCGCGGCGCATTTTTGAGTCAAGATCATCTCACAAAGCTATGTTCACGGCACCCAAAGTTGTGTTAAGAAGAGGCGGCCATCGGATCATCATCCATGAGATTTCTCGGTGTTGATGTCGGAACGGGCGGAACCCGCGCTGCGCTCATTGACGCGCAGGGTCGAGTTACCGCGTCGTCCACAGTTGAGCACGTGCCGTTTGCTTCTCCAGAAACTGGTTGGGCGGAGCAAGACCCGCGCGACTGGTGGCGGGCAGCGACCCTGGCGATTCGTGACGCGCTCTCAAAAAGCCAAATCAGACCAGAACAGATTGGGGCAGTCGGTTTTTCCGGACAGATGCATGGCGCAGTTCTGCTCGATAAACATGACAACGTTCTGCGTCCATCGATCATCTGGTGCGATCAGCGCACGAGTACCCAGTGCATCGCGATTACAGAAAAGATCGGCACTGAGCGGCTAATCGAATTGACTTGCAATCCCGCGTTGACCGGTTTCACGTTGCCGAAACTGCTTTGGGTGCGTCAGGTTGAGCCTGAGCATTGGCGGCAGGTCCGATCGGTCTTGCTGCCCAAAGACTATGTTCGCTTGCGACTGACTGGAGATAAAGCGACGGATGTCGCTGACGCGTCAGGCACTCTGCTGTTTGATGTAGCCGGACGCAAATGGTCAGAGCAGATGTTGGCGGCGGCTGAAATCGATGCAGCCATGTTGCCGCAAGTATACGAGTCGCCTGAAATAACCGGCGTTGTCTCATCAGCGGGAGCGGAAGCGACCGGGTTACGCGCCGGCACGCCTGTAGTTGCCGGCGGAGGCGATCAGGCAGCGGGCGCGGTCGGCATGGGCATAGTTCGACCGGGCACGGTCAGCGCGACTATCGGAACCTCCGGCGTTGTTTTTGCCGCCAGCGACAAACCCGCACTCGATCCCAAAGGCCGCGTTCATACTTTCTGCCACGCCGTGCCCGGCCGCTGGCACGTGATGGGTGTAACCCAGGGCGCGGGACTCTCGCTTCGCTGGTTCCGAGATCAATTCGGCGCAGGGGCTGACGATGGTCGCGATCCTTATACACGATTGACTGAAGACGCTGCCCGCGTTGCGCCCGGCGCGAATGGTCTGTTATGGACGCCTTACTTGATGGGCGAGCGCACTCCTCATCTCGATCCGCACGCGCGCGCCGCACTTGTGGGATTGACCGCGAGTCACACGCGCGCGCACGTCGTGCGAGCAATTCTGGAGGGCGTGGCGTTCAGTCTTCGCGATACATTCGAGATCTTCAAAGAGATGAATGTCCCCGTCGAAGAGATTAGACTTGGCGGAGGCGGCGCGCGCTCGAAACTTTGGCGACAGATTCAAGCGGATGTTTACGGACACGTTGTAAAGACAGTGGAAGCTGAAGAAGGAGCGGCGTACGGCGCAGCGCTGCTTGCCGGCGTGGGCGCCGGAGCCTGGCCTTCAGTCGATGCGGCGTGCGACGCAGTTGTGCGAATAAAGTCGGCCGTGGAACCAAATCCCGAAGCAGTGGAAGCGCTCGCGCGGCAATATCGAATCTTCCGCCTTCTCTATCCGGCACTGCAGCCTTTACAGAAATGATCGTTTTCGCACGATTTGACATTTTCCAATTGTCATTTACCATGCAAACGCAAACCGGAGGAGAGATGAAAGATGAAATCAAAAAGACCGTCGTCGCATATCGTCGTTTATGTATTAGTTTGCGGCCTGCTCATCGTAGGTTGTGTGTTGGTCGGAGCTTGTAAGCGGAGCGGCGCAGGCCAACGTTACAAACTTGCCTTTGTCACTAACAATGCTTCCGATTTCTGGACGATTTCGCGCAAGGGAACCGAAAAGGCTGCCGCGGAACTTCCTGGAGTAGACATTGACTTTCGGATTGATTCAGATGGCACCGCCGCCGAACAACAGCGCATCGTCGACGATCTGTTGGCGAAAGGAGTTAATGGCTTTGCGATTAGTCCTGTCGACCCAGTCAATCAAACGCAAATGCTAAATCGGGCGGCGCAACAGGCTCTCGTACTCACTCAGGACAGCGACGCTCCCAACAGCAATCGGGGATGCTACATCGGAACTGACAACGTTGCTGCCGGACGACAGGCAGGCGGCCTAATAAAAGAAGCGCTACCGCAGGGCGGAAAGATTATGATCTTTGTAGGCAGCCTCGATGCAGCGAACGCCCAGCAACGATATCAGGGAATCAAGGAAGCACTGCAAGGATCGAACATCCTGATCGTGGACGTGCGCACCGACAACACAGACCGCGTGCGCGCCAAGTCGAATGCCGCGGACACGCTGGTGAACTATCCAGACATTGCGGCGTTGGTTGGGTTGTGGTCTTACAACGGCCCCGCGATTGTAGGCGCGGTACGCGACGCGGGCAAGGTTGGCAAAGTAAAAATCATTGCCTTTGACGAAGAGGACGAAACCTTGAACGGAATCAGGGATGGAGCGATCTATGCCACAGTTGTGCAGCAGCCTTTCGAGTTCGGATACCAGTCAATGAAGTTGATGGCCAGGATTCTCGACGGCGATCGGTCGGGCATCCCGGCGAGCAAGCAAATCTTTGTGCCCACACTGGCCATCAAGAAGGAACAGGTGGAAGAGTTCGCCCGCAAGATCAATCAGTTGCGTGGTCGCTAAAGCTAACCAGGACGTGGCTAATCCAATCCTCGAAATGTCCTATATCAGCAAGCGCTTTCCGGGCGTGCTTGCGCTCGAACAGGTCAACCTCGACGTTTATCCGAGCGAGATTGTTGCCCTGATCGGGGAAAACGGCGCCGGCAAGTCAACGCTGATGAAGATTCTCGGCGGCGTGATCCAACGGGACGCTGGAGCGATTCGGCTCGACGGAGAACAAATCGAGATTCAGTCGCCGAGCGAGGCCAGCAGGCGTCGCATCGAATTCATTCATCAGGAGCTGAGCGTTCTCGATAACCTGGATGTGGCCGCGAATATCTTTCTTCATCGCGAACCGACGAGAGGCGGCTGGTTAAAGTTGATCGACCGCAGGCGTCTTTACCACGGAGCCGATGACTTGCTGGCAAAGCTCGGTCTCGACATTTCAAGTCGTACGCCGCTGGCCAAACTCTCGCTTGCGCAACAGCAGTTGGTGGAGATTGCCCGAGCCATTTCAGCCGGCGCGCGCATTCTCATCATGGACGAGCCAACATCGAGTCTCACCCTCACGGAAACGCGGCGCCTGCTGGATATTGTCAGGGACCTGAAGGCCCATGAAGTCAGCATCATCTACATTTCCCATAGATTGCACGAGGTCGAAGAGATTGCCGATCGCGTCGTAGTGTTGCGCGATGGACGGAATGTCGGCGCGCTGCCGCGCGGCGAGATCAGTCACGATCGCATCGTGCGAATGATGGTCGGTCGCGACCTGAAAGATTTTTTCAAATCCGGTAATGGCAACGGAGGGAAGGCACATGACCGCGACTGGTTCTCAGTGCGCAACCTGCACACTTTGAGATATCCCAACACCGCTGTCTCTTTCAGCGTGGGTCGTGGCGAAGTGCTGGGTTTGTCCGGCTTAGTTGGCGCGGGCCGCTCAGAAGTGGCGCGGGCGATCTTTGGCATCGACGCGACGACCGAAGCTGAGGTCACACTCGGTGGGCAAAACTTGCAAATCTCCGCTCCCCGAGACGCGATTAGACAAGGTGTCTATTTGGTGCCGGAAGATCGTCGGTTGTGTGGTCTGATCGTTGATTTCAACGTACGCGAAAACATCTCGCTGCCGGGCATGGATCGATATTCAACTGCCGGTTTGATTAGCTCGGCGAAGGAAACTGCGGCCGCCAGGCAAGCCTGCGAGACAATCAATATCAAAACGCCTTCGCCGGAAATGAAGGCTGCGAACCTGAGTGGCGGAAACCAACAGAAGGTCGTGCTGGCAAAGTGGCTCGCGCTTTCACCCAAGGTTCTGATCTTTGACGAACCTACCCGAGGCATTGACGTGGGCGCCAAGTCAGAAATTTATGCGTTGATTCGCAAACTGGCGGGTGAAGGCGTTTCGGTTATCGCTATAAGCAGCGAGATGGAAGAAGTGCTCGGCATCAGCGATCGCATTGCGGTAATGCACGAAGGAAGGATCAGCGGCATTCTGGAGCGGCCGCAGTTCAGCGAAGAAGCAGTGATGCGACTGGCGACTGGATCAACTTCATGAAAAAAGAGTTCGGCATTTTGATTCTGCTGATTGTGCTTTGCGTCGTCGTCGCGGCAATCAACCCGAACTTTCTCTTAATCATCAATTTGCAAAACCTGGCGCGGCAAATCGGAGCATTCGGTATTTTCAGCGTTGGACTAGGACTAGTCATCATCACCGGAGGGATCGAGCTCTCGGTTGGCTCGATGATGGCTTTACTCGGCGTGCTGATGTCGATGATGCTGACCGAATGGAAGCTCGGCGTGATCATCGCGGTGCTGGCGTGCGCCGGGATTGCGATGTTTCTTTCGTTCATCCACGGGTTGCTGATCACGCGCGTGAACATGCAGCCGTTCATCGTCACGCTGTGCGGTCTGTTGTTCTATCGCGGCCTGGCGCGGTTCATCACCAAAGATGAAACGAAGGGGTTCGGCACTGTAGGAGGTTTGGATTTCCTTCGTTTCCTCGCAAACGGGAATCTTTTTGGAATTCCCATGCCCTTTGTGTTGCTGATTGTGATCAGCATTGTGACCTGGATCGTTCTGCACCGATCAGTCTATGGCCGTTATCTGTTTGCGACCGGGCGGAATCCGGAAGCCGCGCGTTATGCCGGCATCAACACGCGCTGGGTGATCACGATTGCCTATGTAATTTCGGGCGCGCTCACGGCGATCTCCGGGATCATTTTTGCTTTCTACACCAACTCAGTTTCGCCGGCGAACCACGGTAATGCTTACGAACTCTACGGGATCGCGGCAGCAGTGCTGGGTGGATGCTCTTTGCGCGGCGGCGAGGGTTCAGTCGTCGGAATCATCATCGGCGCGGCGCTGCTTCAAGTGCTACGGAATCTCGTTAACCTTTTGGGCATTCCGAGCTCGCTCGATTTTGCGGTAATGGGCGCGGTGATTTTGCTCGGTGTGATGGCCGATCAGGTTCTCAGCGAGCGCCGCAATCGCCGGCAAACTGTTTTGATGCGCGAGTCTGCCCGCGCCGACATGCGCCCGCCAAATGCAGTTGCCGCGGATCATTCCGGCGGCACAGGGTCAGAACCGATACCATGATCTGGGAAGAACGATGGCATCCGTTACGTGAAGAATGGGTCATTGTCGCCGCCCATCGGCAGGATCGTCCCTGGAGCGGTGAGACGGTGAAGCATGAGAACGGCCCGCGACCACCGTACGTCGAAGATTGTTATCTCTGTCCGGGCAACGCGCGCGTTAGCGGCGCTGTCAATCCGCAATATACCGGTATCTTCGTCTTTGATAACGATCATCCCTGCGTCGGATTGGAGGCGCCCACGCCACCTGTAATCGGGTCCGGCGTCTATCGAAACCGGCCGGCCCAGGGGATTGCGCGCGTTGTTTGCTATTCGCCGCGGCATGATTTGTCGCTGGCCCAGCTCAAAATCTGTGAGATCGAAGAACTAATCACTGCCTGGCAGCGCGAATATGTGGATCTTGGAGGACGGCCAGACATCGATCATGTCTTGATATTTGAGAACAAAGGCGAGGTCGTTGGTGTCTCGAATCCGCATCCGCACTGCCAGATTTACGCGACTAACTTCGTCTTCAAAACCATCGAAACTGAAGCGCAAGCGAGTCGCCGATACTTGAGCGAGACTAGCCGGACGTTGTTCTCAGATATTATCGCCGCCGAGCAACGCGATAAAGCCAGGATTATTTCTGAGAATGAGACAGCGATTGCTTTTCTCCCTTATTTTGCGCGCTACGCTTATGAAGTTTTTGTCGCGCCTAAAGAGACGCACCAGAGCATCGTATCACTGAGTGACGCTGAGGCACGCGATCTTGCTGAGGTTCTGAAAGACACGGTGGTACGCTTCGACAATCTTTGGCAGATGCCTTTTCCTTATGTGATGCCTCTGCATCAAGCGCCCACAGATGACGGCGACTATCGCGCCTTTCATTTTCACATCGAGTTCCACCCACCACTTCGGCGGCCCAATCTCTTGAAGCATCTGGCCGGCCCAGAGATCGGGGGCGGAAACTTCCTTAGTGACACTTCGCCTGAGGAGAAGGCCGCGGAATTACGCGCGTTGCCGAACGTGCATTACACCGAGCGAACATGAACCCGTTTCAGTCACAATGTCCACCCTGTCCAAATCAGAATCCCTACTTCAGCCGCTGAAGCGTCTGCACGAAACCATTCGGCAGACGGTTGTTGATGCTTGCGAGCGCATGTCGATGGAATCCGTGGCGGCGATCGCCCGGGAAGAAGAAGGCGACACAATCTATGCTGTCGACTATCTCACTGAAGATTTACTGATCGATTTTTTCGCGCGCGAAATAGCGCCGGCGATGCCAATCATACTGATTGCCGAGGGCCTGCCAAATGGTAGGCTGGTACTACCGCGAGGGACTTCGGAAGAAATTGCTGTTTCGCGAATCATCGTCGATCCAATCGACGGCACGCGCGGCTTGATGTATCAGAAACGCAGCGCATGGATTCTGACGGGCGTGGCGCCAAATCGCGGGCCCGACACAAATCTAAGTGACATTGAGTTGGCGGTTCAGACTGAGATTCCGCTCGTCAAGCAACATTTGTCCGATTGCATGTGGGCGATTCGAGGCAAAGGAGCGTATGCCGAACGGTTCAACCGGTTAACTAAAGAAACTACGAATATCAGCTTACAACCATCACGCGCCAAGACCATCGCGCACGGCTATGCCGAAATCGCGCGCTTCTTTCCCGGCGCCCGTGAAGAACTCGCGGCCATTGATGAAGAAATAGTTTACGGCGCGCTCGGGCCGGCCCCCACGGGCAAAGCGCATTGCTTCGAAGATCAGTATGCATCGTCGGGTGGTCAGCTTTACGAGTTGATGAGCGGGCATGATCGTTTCGTCGCGGATCTTCGGCCGTTAATGGAGAAAATCCTCGCCGAACGAGGCGCAGTGCTCGGCATCTGCTCACATCCGTATGACCTTTGCACCGAGTTAATTGCGCGCGAAGCCGGAGTGATTGTTACGGATGTACGTGGCGAGAGATTGAGTGCGCCGCTCAGTGTTGATGCTGACGTTGCCTGGGCCGGCTATGCCAACGAACACATCCGCGCGCAAATCGAACCGCTGCTGCAAGCGGCATTGGAGCGGCGTGGGCTGCTGAGCTAATGACGGACACGCAAGAATTCATTGCCTCGCTGGATGATTCGATTGCTTCTCTTCCCGCTGGCTGGCGCGACTTGTTCGATTCGCCGCGCCAGTCGATCGTCACTCGCGCACCGGGCCGGCTGGATTTGATGGGGGGCATCGCCGATTACTCGGGTTCACTAGTTTTGCAATGGCCGATTGAGAGTGCGGTGCACGTCGCCATTCAGCGCCATAGCAGCAAGACGCTGCGCATCGCCAGTGTGCCGGAAGGGCCAAACAAGACGTCGCGCTTGTTCGAAATCAATCTTGATGAGTTGCTTGGCTCGAATTATTCGACCTTGCGCGCCCGCTTCACGGACGAGCCAGAAAATCATTGGGCCGCTTATGTTGCCGGCGCATTTCCGGTCTTGATGCATGAAAGTAATGCCTCATTCAATGAAGGGGCTCACCTGCTTATCAAGTCCGCAGTGCCCGAAGGCAAAGGCGTCAGCTCCTCTGCAGCGCTCGAAGTCGCGTCGATGCAGGCGGTGGCAGCGGCTTACGAGCTAAAAATCTTTGCGCCGGAGTTGGCGCTGCTTTGCCAAAAAGTCGAGAACCTGGTAGTGGGCGCGCCCTGTGGCGTCATGGATCAAATGACCGCCGCCTGTGGCGAAACGAATCGTTTGCTCGAACTCTTATGTCAACCCGTGGAACTGAAGGGCACAGTTCCCTTGCCGGAAGAATTAGAAGTTTGGGGCATCGATTCCGGCATCCGTCATTTTGTCGGTGGTGCTGACTATCGCACGGTGCGCACGGCAGCTTTCATGGGATATCGCATCATCGCGGAGCTGGCTGGACTTTCGTCAAAGCAAGCTGACGGAGGACATTTAGTTGTTGATGATCGGCGATGGAACGGGTACCTTGCCAACATCGCGCCAGGAGATTTTGAGCGAGAATATGCGCCGCGCATTCCCGAGCACATGTCAGGTGACGACTTTCTGGATAAATATGATGGAGTCACCGACACCGTCACGTCGGTTGATCCGATGGTCGAATATCCGGTGCTGGCGGCGACGCGCCATCCAATTTACGAACACCCTCGTGTTAACACCTTCGCCGCGATTCTGAAGAACTGGAAGGGCGACGAGCAGGCGCGAAAGTTGGGGGAGTTGATGTACGAATCCCACGTGAGTTACTCCAAGTGCGGATTAGGTTCAGACGGAACCGATGCCCTCGTCGCACTCGTGCGCGCATCAGCCGAAGACGGTCTTTATGGCGCGAAGATTACCGGCGGCGGCAGTGGCGGCACGGTCGCAGTTTTGGGGCGCCGCGGCGCGGGCGAAGCAGTTTACAAAGTCGCTGCTCGTTACCGTGAGCAGACTGGTTATGAGCCGGCGATGATCTCCGGATCATCGCCGGGCGCGCGTGCTTTTGGACATCTGAAAGTTGCGAGGTGATCGAAATTCAATTCGCTGCGTACCTCTGCGAAGAACTCCGCGTCCTCTGCGGTTAATAAGAAGAGAACCGCAGAGGACCACAGAGGAAGCACACGCAGAGGCGCGCAGAGAAATGCAAATCAGTGCACCACCGAGTGAGGAGGCATCTTCATGAAACCAGTTAAGGTCCTATATTTCGCTTTAATTTGCAGCGCGATGATTTTGCTGCTTAACCTTAACGCGTATGGTCAAGCCAAAGTAACAAAGGAAGGTTTCGGAAAGACGCCTGACGGACAAGACGCAGACATCTACACTTTGACGAATAGCGGCGGAGCTGAAGTCAAGATCACCAACTACGGTGGCATCGTCACGTCGCTCAGAGTCCCGGACCGCAATGGCAAGCTCGATGATATCGTGCTCGGCTTCGACAACCTCGATGCTTATCTGAAAGGCCACCCGTACTTCGGCGCGATTATCGGTCGCTATGGAAATCGCATCGCCAAAGGCCGCTTCACGCTGCACGGTGTCGAATACAAGCTTGCTGTAAACAACGGCGAGAACCATCTCCACGGCGGCACGAAAGGGTTTGATAAAGTTGTCTGGAACGCGAAGCCGCGCAAGGTCGCAAACGGCGCGGCACTCGAGCTGACTTATCTGAATAAAGACGGCGAAGAAGGCTATCCCGGAAATCTTTCCGTCAAAGTCGTCTACACGCTGACGAACGCGAATGAGTTGAAGATTGATTATTCGGCCACCACTGACAAGGACACCGTCGTCAACCTAACGCATCACTCGTATTTCAATCTGGCGGGCCAGGGCAACGGCGACATCCTGAACCATCGATTGTTCGTCAATGCTGCTCGCTTCACGCCTACGGATGCGGGATCGATTCCGACAGGCGAACTTCGCAGCGTGCGCGGGACTCCGTTTGATTTCACGCGCGCCACCACGATCGGCGCGCGCATAAATCAGGACTACGAACAACTGCGGTTAGGCAAAGGCTACGACCACAACTTTGTGCTGAACGGTAAAATCGGCACCCTACGCCGCGTCGCGCGAGTTTCCGAATCAACAAGCGGGCGCGCGATGGAAGTCTGGACCACCGAGCCGGGGATGCAACTCTACAGCGGAAACTTTCTCGACGGCACGCTGACCGGCAAGGACGGTAAAGTCTATCAACAGCGTTACGGCTTTTGTCTCGAGACTCAACATTATCCTGATTCACCTAACAAACCGAAGTTTCCGACTACAGTGCTGAGGAAGGGTGACCGTTATCACACGATCACAATCTATAAATTCTCGGTGCGGGGCGCAAAATAGATTGAGGCTTGAGGGGCTATCATGATGTCCGGAAATTACCAACCAAAACCTGAACACAAATTCACTTTTGGACTCTGGACTGTGGGCAATCGCGGGCGCGATCCGTTTGGTGACGCGACGCGGCCAAGTCTGAGTCCGATCAAGATCGTCAAAGAGCTGAGCAGACTCGGCGCCTATGGCGTCAATCTTCATGATAATGATCTCGTGCCGATCGACTCTCTGAAATTCATTCCTCCCCAGCCGAGGATGTAGAACGAATTGGCGCTTACACCAAAGCAAAAGCGGATCAGATCAAATCGCTGCCGCTGGATAGAATCGAATTAGCAAAGAAGATATTGCCGTATGAACGGCTGGATCAACTGACGGTGGACATTCTGCTGGGCGTCAGATAGCTCGTTGTCTTACCGGTCGGTCAATTCGATCGAACTAGTCACGGACTTGAGTGCGATGACGTAAGCATCGCGCTCTTTAATGAGTTGTTGGCGAGGATGATACGCACCAACCCCAGGGAGTTTCGCGGGCTGCTCGATGTGCAGCCGGGCTTGTGACGTGTTCGAGGTTTGGGGCGAGAGAGCTATACGAATCTGGTTTGAGCGCGCATTGACCTCGACGCTCTCAAACGATCCGGCATCGAGCGTCAGCCACAGGCCACGCGGAGCAATGTAAACGCGCATGCGGATCGAATCGAGCGGCTTGACCTTGACCCAAGCGCCATCGACCTTCACGTTGCCACCGAACGCCAGCCAACCAAATTCTGGATGATTGACGATATAGGTTGCAGTATTGAAAGCGTGGCCGAAGAAGTTCGGGCCGTAATCGCCGGAGTAGCCATCCCACTTGAGCGTTGACGGAAACGAATGAAAAGCTACCGACCCAAAGCCTTCGCGGTCGATGTTCGTCAGCGCGCCCATCGTACCGCCATAACCGACGCGCAAGAGATAGTCATTGTCCGGATGTTCCCGATAGTACGCCAGCATGGGAATGGCATTCAGCCCCGAGCCATAGTGATGCAATTGCCTTTCGTATCGACGCAACTTGCCGCCGTAGATGAAATCCCAATAGCGCCGCGCATTGCCGTTGTAACCCCAGTGCGGCACTGTCGGCATGTAGCCGATAATGGAGTCGAGCGACACTTCCGCTTTGTCGTTGTACCCGAAATAATCGCACCACGCATAGACCTCTTCCTGCCCCGTTGAGTCCCAGGCCATCTCGCTGCCGAAGGGATATGCTTCATTCTTCCAGCGATCAGCGCGTTCTTTCATCAGCTTCTCGATCTCATTTGCCTTCTCGGTCCAGCCTTCGCGTTTTAGATCAGTCAGCAAGGCGAGAAAGATGTCGCCTTCCATCAATCCCAACTCGACATAGCCTACGCGACGGCGGCCATTCGGCGCGCGGCTGAAAGTGAACTTTGTCGTCTGATAGGCCTGTTCGAGATACCAGTCCCACGGATGGTTGGTCACCAGACCAGAGTGATTGCGCACGACGCGATACATCGACCAATAGGCGGCGACCACATGCGGATAGTTGTAACCGCGGCCAATTGATTCTGCTTCGCTCTTCTTCCAGCTTGACCAGGTGGTCCAATTGAGTGACGAATCGTACTGAAATCCCGGCACGTCCGGCGGCGAGTAGTAAAAGAGACTCTTGCGCACGCCATATTTGTTTGGGCCATCGCTGTACTGCAAGCCGCCCCAGAGGACCTTGTCGATAAACTGCTCGTACTTGGCGATCTCCTCCTTGTTGGGTTGGCCGAACTCTTTCATGGCTGCTGCCAGCCAGGAGCCGGAGCCGCCTTCGTCACCGAGGCCAGCGATCCAGGCACGACTGTCCTGCGTGACCGGCTTGTCAGCTTCGCGATCGTAGCTGATAACCGATGGCGCACGATGAAAAGGATCGTTCGGATCGTTGAACCACTGTTTCGTAAAAAGGAAGTGACCAAGGTCGGCGACAGCCTGGGCCTCTGGCTTGATTACGTAATAGCTGATCGACTGTTTCGAGTTGTCGTCATAGGTAATCGTCAGTCGCGCTCGACCCCAATTCTTGCCACGCAGCGTGTAAGTCTTCCAACCGCCTGGAGTTGATTTGTCTTCATGAATTGCAATCGCGTCCTGCGGCTCGACCGTAAGATCGTGCACCTTACCCGGATAGTTCAAAAAGAGGCGCGCGTCCAAATCCATCGGCAGCACGTAACCGGGAATACCGACGGCGACTGGCCGGCGATTAGCCATCAGGGTCTTCTCGATGTTGCGGATTTGATCCGAAAGCAGAAACTTCACACCGTAAGTTCTGGCGCCGCCCGGCGCAATCGTTACGCTGGTCGGCTGGTTCCACTGCTCGGCATTCTTCCATTCGTCTTCAGCGTAAGCCTGAGTATGGACCATCCAGGCAAACGCGCCTTCGAATGTTTGATTGGGCCTGGTCGGCTCATTGAGAAGCTGATACGCCTCGAACGGCGTTTGGCCTTCCGGCACGACGACCAGTGCCGGTCCGAGCCCACTCAACCGCGTCACTTGCAAATACCCGGCGTCCTGGCCGATGTATGGATCGAAGAACGAACACCTCTCATGCATTTCCTTGAGATTGCGGCCCGTGATGATGTTGTTGAAGATCATCGGAATTCCGAGCGCGCCAATCTGCACCGGCTCGCTGGTCTTGTTTTTGATGTCGAACCGCAAAACCAAACCGCCATCCGCGACTATCCACGAGCGCCAAATCTGCACGGGAATATCTGCCGGCAGCGTCGCCGCTAGATCGGCTATCGCCATCCTGCGTCCTGAAGCGGGCAGCGACTGAACCGCTTTGCGAGCGTCAGCTGTGTCGTACTTTTGCCATGGACCCGCGTTACCGGTCCGCAAACGTAACGTCAGATCGCCCAGATGGTGATAACCGTTCGCCGCCCGGCGTTCCAGCCGATCAGCGGGAGTGAAATCAAAACCGTCCGCGTTTTTCGGTTGCAGCGCCGCGATCGTCTGCGAGGCTTTAACGAGCTTCACCTTGAAGTCAGGCGTCTCAAATTCAAGATAACCTTGGTCGAGACCGAGTGTCGGCGGAAGTGGCGTCGGACTTGGCTGCTGCGCGTGTATGAGTTGAACTGAGCACAGTTCCAGGGCGAGCAAAGCAATAAAACTAAGCGTCCTTATACGCGACGATTCGCTCGCGATTTTCTTCATCCTCATAATATTAATGGATATCACCGCAGGATGCGCTAAGGCTCACGTAGAGGTCGCGGAGGAAAAACTCTGTGTTCCTCTGCCAACACCTCTGTGTCCTCTGCGGTTAAGATCGTTGATGCACTCGCTACAGCTTCCGGCACTTTGACGTCAGCGCTCTGCATCAGCCCGGATCAAACGAACGCCATACACGGCAGCAATCTCGTTATTCCCCGTCGCCTGGAATCGCACCGTAACTTTCTTCTTGTCCTTCACGACAGCGGCGGGGATTCTGTATTCCACATCGAAGAAGCTGCCGGTTGCGCTACCTGGCGGGCTGCGTTCGATCGATTGCTCCCCGATGTGTTGTCCATCCGCGAGAATTTCAAAGATGCGCTTCCCGCGCTCTTCGCTAAAGTAAGTAGCTATCAATGCGAGTGAGTGATCGGACTCAACCGGCAGATCGAACGAAAACCATTTCCTTCCCCGACGACCGGGCCGGCCCGCGGCCCGATCCAAGGTTGACCCTTCGCCTTGCTGATTGAACTCCTTCTCCTTTTGCGCGTCGCCCGGCTGCAAAAAACTGACCGTGGCGGCCTCGAGTTTGCGCTGCCTTATGCGTTCGTCTGCAACCTCCGCCAGCTTCTTTTTCCACGTGTCCGAGGTGTAGAGGTCCCAGTAGATTTCGTAACTGCGTCGATGCAATCGATAGAAAGGAACGAGATCGATCTCTCGCATCTGATCGTCCGGGTCGCGTCCCGCAGTATGAAAGTTGCCGGGCTTGCCCGATACTGTTTTCAACCATCCCGCCACTGCCCCATCGGCAACTAACGAAGGAATCGTTGCCACCGGTCCACCGCCTCCGCGCCGCTCGCGTTCCGGGCCCAAATCGCCAGCCAGCACCAGTGGCCCCCACATCAGCGCCACGCGGTTCGGATTGTCGGGCGTCGGCTCTACGCGAAGTGTCTTCGGCAGAATCAAAGCCACCGTATCTCCATTCTTCCAGCTCCGCTTCAACTCGACGTACGAACCAGGCTTTAACAGGTCTTTCACCACCGTTCCGTTAACTTTGACCGAGAATCCTGTCCCCGCCCATGAAGGCCGGCGCAGCGCCAACGTGAATTGCTTTGGCTTCCGGAGTGTTAGCTTTAGTGTCGCCGCATCACCTTCCGGAAAACTTGTTTCCATCGTGATTCCAACGCCTGCCGATTGCCAATTAGCAGTGGAAGGCGCGTACAGATTCACCCAAAGACGGTCGCCCGATTCGTAGTAAATCCCGTCGCCATGAAGGCCGTGGCTCTCCATTCCGCTGCCGACGCAGCAGGTGAAGCTGCGCATCATCTCCTGATATTCGTGTTGGACGCCGCGACCCACCGGCACCATGTAACAGGTACGTCCATCTTCCGGATCAATCGAGCCCAGTACGTGATTGAACAACGCTCGTTCTTCAAACTCGGCGTATTTCATCTCCGGATGGATGGCGAAAAGACGCCGCGTCATCTTCAGCATGTTGTAGACGTTGCAGCTCTCGTCGGTTCGACCTTCAACGCGATCGCCAAGCTTGTCCGGTGGGCCAAAGTATTCATCTCTGCCGTGGCCGCCGGTCGCGTAACTGTGATGCAGAGCCACCGCGTCCCAGAAAAATTCTGATGCTGCACCATCCTTCTTGTCGCCCGCGTAGATGTAGCGCTCCAGATAACCCAGAAGCTTCGGCGCTTGCGTGTTGCCATGCAGGCCAGCAAGGATATCTTCGCGTCGGGCCAGGGGATCGAGCACGGCGTGATGATCGAAATGATGTGAAAGATCGAGCCAGCGTTTGTCGCCCGTGTCGGCATAGAGATCGGCGAGCACTTCATTCATGCCGCCGAACTCCGTGTTGAGCATCTTCTGAGTCTGCGCTTCGTCGAGCTTCAGCAGAATGCTTTCCGCCCAGGCCGCAAACTTTGTCTCGACTTCGAGCGCGGTGCGATTACCGGTGTAGCGATAAGCATCGCGCAGTCCGGCAAAAGTTTTATGCAGCGTGTACCAGGGCGACCACATGCCGTTCAGATCAAAGAAACTCGAGCGGATGTTTCCTTTGGCGACCTCGGCGAACTTTTCCCTGCCCCCCTCGATCGCGCTGAGATAGCCGTCGCCATTCTTGTCCTGCACTTCCTTCATCTCTTTGACGAGATAGTCCGCGCGCTCTTTGAATCGCGCATCGCCGGTCGCCGCGTACATCAGTGAGACCGCGGAGAGATAATGTCCCGCGATATGCCCAGTGAGATTTCGACCATCTCCATCCCAGCCACCGTAGCCCGGCGCCTTCGCTTCGAGCCCGGCGCGTTTGCGGTAATAAGCCATCATGCGATCGGGTTCGAGCTTAAGCAGATAATCGATGTCCAGATCCTGCGCATGCTTCAGCGGTCCACCCGTTAGCCGAACTGCGGATAGAGGCAGAGGACGAGCCACCTCCGGAATCGCGTTCTTGATCTGCTGCGCGCGCGCAGAACCAAACAGACAAAACAGGCCGAAAACAGCGAATGAGAACAATGGCATACATCTTCTAATACTCATCGTTTTAGCACTCATCAATGGGACTCCGCGGAAGAATGGCGCTTGCACTTATGGTCGCGGAGGACACCTTGAAATTCTTGGCTAGGCTGTCAACCGAAACTTCGCCGTGGCGCAAGAGTTCCTGCAGAATCTGTTCCCAGCGGTGTGATGCCGCAGAAGTGTCATTAATCATGTTGGCTTTTGGCTTTCGTAGGTCGTAGTGTGCCAATTGTGGGCCAACTCAGCAAGTCTAAGACATGCTCACCCGCACCCGAGAATTATGGAATCGCCGAGAATTCTAAGAAAAGCAGAATCGAGAACCCTAAATGAGCAGCTTAGTAGCATCTATTCAGGCCTTGCCTGTGTTGTGCGCAGGGAGATTGCAAACCTATGCTAGGCTACAAACAAATGGATGAATTTCAACAGACGAGTGCCGAGCGTTTCTGTAGCAGCACGCTTCTAGACTACCAGTTGGAGAGAATGCGGCTCTCATCTATTGGGCTCCTGATCGATCGGCAGTGATCGTGCCCGATCACATCGCGGCCTTGTTGGACCATTGCCGCGTGCTTAGAACTCTTGACGAGCACGCCAGTTTTTACGCTGAGGCATTCGCGCGAAGCAGCCGCGGAGTTGTACCAACACCCGATTCAATTCGAGCACCAATTCACCAGGCCTGGACGGCAGGTATCCCTATCAAAACGCGACCGGACAGTCTGTGAGCGACGCTGTCTGTTTGCCCCCGCCGGCCGTCGCCTTGGGCCACACGAACGTGCACGACGCCGGCACCGCCAGCGCCGTCGGCGTGATCTTCAGCGGCGTCAGGTTGTTCTTCGTTAGCAGGCTGTTGAATCCGACCAGGTCTACGCCGAGCATCGTCTTCCACGCGTTCAGGGTCGCGGTGAACTCCTTGCAACCCGATTCCCACGTGTCGACCTCCGCCCTGGTGGGCGGCATGTCGATGCCGTTCTGCGCGAGCGGCGCGAGGACCGTGTTGAAGAGCGCATTGATCGAGGAGAACGGGATCACGCTGCCAGGCGGTCGGGCCGCGCCCGGTCCGCCGCCAAATCCACCGCCGCCGCTGCGTCCGCCGGGTGCCCTGGCACCGCCGATCGTCGCTAACTTCGCATCGAGCGCGGTCGCGGCCGTCGCGACATCCGGCGGCAGCGAGCCGCGCGCGATCGCGGCCAGCGGTGCACGCACCGCGGCCACTTCCTGATTGGCGGCGTAGCTGTCTTTCATGTCCCGCCAGGCGGCCATCGCCAGATTGTTCTGTGCCCGCAGCGCCGACATCACCGCTGCGCTCTCGCCGATGCGAGGATCGTTGTGCACGACGAGGGTCTGCCTGTACGTGGCGCCGTCCACCAGCAGCTTGACGGTGTACGTGCCCGGCAACGCGAGCGGCCCGTGCGGCGCCGGCGTGACCTGGCCGGGCGCGGAGTTCATCTGGTTATTGATGTCCCGATTGTAGCCGGGGGGATCGTCATAACGCAGATCCCAATTGATGCGATTCGTCCCGACGTTCGTCGAGAGCGCGCGCTCAGCCGAGGACATCAGCCAATAATCGGGATACGGCGGCCGCTCGTACATCGGCGGCGGCGTGCTCGTGATCGTCCGCACCAACTTATTCGCCGAGTCGAAGATCTGCAGCTTGATCTCACCGGCCGGCTTCTTGCTCAGGTAGTAGTAGAGGAGCGGTCCGAACGGCGGGTTCGGCGCGTGCGGCATCTCGGGGTTCATCGGCTGGTCCCAATTCGAGTTCATCCGCGCGCGTATAGCGTCGCCCGGTTTGAACAAATATGCCGGCGCCGCCGCGATCTGCTGCGCCTTCGCCGCGATCTCGCGCAGCGGACTCATGTCGTCGAGCACCCAGAATCCTCGGCCGTACGTGCCGATCACCAGATCGTTCATGTGATCGTCGGTATGAAACACCATGTCGCGAATCGACGTGCTCGGCAGATTCAGCCGCAGCGACTCCCAGTGATCGCCGTCATCGAATGAAACGTAGACGGTCGTCTCGGTGCCGGCGAAGAGCAAGCCCTTCTGTTTGGGGTCTTCGCGAATGACGTGTACCTGACTGCCTGTCCGCTCATCGACCGGCAGGCCGTTTACGATGCGCGTCCAGGTCTTGCCGGCATCGTGCGTGCGATAGATGTAGTGTTGCTCCGCCGCGGGTGTGCCGCCGCCACGGCCGAAGCCGATGTTCGCGAGCACGTAGGCCGTATTGATATCGCTGTGCCCGGCTTCGACGGTGACGAAGTTGGCGTTCGGCGGCAGATCGGTGAAGTTCGTGACGTTGTTCCAAGTCTTGCCACCGTCCATTGTGTTGTAGATCTGTCCAGTGCTGCTGCCTGACCAGACGACCCCTTGCTTGACGGTTGAGAGCGAAAAATCGGAGATCGATCCGGGCAGGGCAGGACGCCCGCCGGCCGGAGCCGCCGGAGTCGGAGTCGGAGTCGGAGTCGGAGCCCCAGGCGTCGGAGCCGGAACTTCCGGTC
>WNFF01002272.1_pt1 | contig 21467 bp, 17 predicted proteins | sample 5400441 | NCBI WGS metagenome assembly WNFF01 (sample SAMN13153345, study PRJNA577476) | soil metagenome | isolation source: 120 cm saprolite under Douglas fir tree site 2 hole 3 replicate 1 | place: USA:California | collected 2015-04-18
CCCCGTCCTGCGACAACAGCGCCTTGTGCTCGGGGATCACCGGCAGCCGGGCCAGCACCGGGCCGGCGCGCTCGACCAGCCGGGCCTCGAGCGCCTGGAGATCCGCGGCAGCCGCGATCACCACGCGCCGCGCCGCGAGCTGCTCGGCCGTCACCATGCCCGCACACCCTCCGCCGCCCAACGCAGCGGCAAGACGTCGGCGCCCGCGGCACGCGCCGCCGCCGCGCCCGCACCGGAGCCGTCCGCCATGAGGAAGAACATGCACCCGCCCGCGCCGGCCCCGGCGGCCTTGCCGCCCAGGGCGCCGGCACCCGCGAGGGCGGTCTCGAGCCCCGCCATCTCAGGGGTGCTCATCGCGGGATCGAGCGCACGTTGGTGCCGCCAATTCTCGGCGAGCAGTGCGCCCACCTTCGCGAGGTCGGCGGCGCGCAGCGCCGCGGTCATCCGCTCGGCCACGTCTTTCAGCGCGCGCAATGCGCCCGTGACGCCCGCGTCCCCGCGCTCATAGGCCGCCTGGACGCGCACGATGGTGTCGCTCGAGACGCGCGAGCGCCCGGTGTAACACAGGATCATTTGGCGCTCCAACGCAGCGGCAAACGCCGGGTCCAGCGTCAGCGGCTCCACACCGACGTCGGGATCGCGGAAGGTGAGTCGCTGCACACCGCCCAGCGCGGCCGCGAACTGATCCTGCTTGCCGCCGGGGAGTCCCGCCTCCACCGCTTCGAGCTGCCATGCGTGTTGCGCGATGTCGCGGCGGTCGGGCCGCTCGAGGCGTGCCGCCGACAGCGCGGCGACGAGCGCCACGTCGAGCGCACCCGAGCTGCCGAGCCCCGAGCCCGCGGGCGCGTCGCACCGCGTCGACAGCGTGCAGGGAAAGGATACGGGAAACATCCGCAGGCCTGCTTTGTGCAGCGGCAGCCGGCCGTCGGCGACCAGCCCGCCGGAATTCACCATCTCGACCGTCTGATCCAGATCCTCCGCCACGAGGCGGATCAGCTTGCCGCCCAGGCGCAGCTCGACGCGCGCGTAAAGGCCGATCGCGGCACTCACCACCACCCCACCCTCGCGCTGCGAGAACGGCGGCACGTCGGTCCAGCCGCCCGCGAGGTCGAGGCGCAGCGGCGCTTCCGCGCGGTACTCCGTCGGCAGCTCGCGCCGTCTCACGGGGCTGTGCTCCAGCGCGCGACCGTCGGCAGCTCGCCGCGCTGGTCCATGCGCACGCCCGCAAGCCGGCGCGAAAGCCCTTGCAGGCCGCGCCCATGATAAAGGAAAGCGACGGGGAGAGAGTCGCTGAACAGGCGTTGCGCCGCCGCGGGATCGGTCGGCGCGCGCAAGCCGGCGAGCTCGGCCAGGGGCGCGAGGTACCCCAGCCCTAGGTCGCCGGGAATGCCGAGTACCGCCGCGTCGAAATCGTGCCGCGGTCCATAGACGCGGTCGAGGAACGTGGAGAGCTCCACCTGGCGGATCGTGACCGTGAATCCGACGGCCTGGAGGCGCGCCTGCAGCAGTTGCTCGAGCGCGGCTTCGCCGCTGCCCACGGTCAGCAATTCGAACGCGACGTGGCGACCCGCGAGCAGGCGCCGCGCCGAATCGGGCGCGAACGGCACCGCGGGCGTCGCGATGTAGCCCGGCACGCCCGCGGGGACCGGCCCGTCGGCCGGCGTGCCGAACCCGTAGAGATAGGCGTCGATGATTTCGCGGCGATCGAGCGCGAGTGCCACGGCGCGCCGGAGCGCGGGGTCGGCGAACGGTGGCCGCCGCAAGTTGAACACGACCCCATACGTGAACAGCAGCGGGTAATCGAGCACGGCGAGCTGGGGATCGCGCCGCACGTAGCTCGCGTGCGCGGGGTTGATGCCGGCGACGTCGAGCTCGCCCGCGGCGAGCGCCGCGAGCTTCGCGGTGGGGTCGTCCACCACGACGACCACGAACCGCTCGAGCGCGGGCGGGCCGCCCAAGTCTGCCGGAAACTCTGGATTCGCCGCGAAGACCCAACGCCGGTGCGGCTCGTGGAGCACGAAACGGAAGGGCCCGTTGCCCACCGGATGCTCGTTCCACTCGCTCTGGCGCAGCAGCGCGTGCGGCACGGTATCGAGCGCGTGCGCGGGTAGAATCGCGAGGTCCGTCAGCACGTCGGGAAACCCGGGAAGCGGCGCGCGGAATCGCATCAGCACCGTTGAGTCATCCGGCGCGGTCACAGCGGTCACGTTCGCGAGATCGTTCTGGCGCGGGTACCCGGTCGCCGGATCGCGCGCCGCGTCGAGCGTCCACGCGACGTCGCGCGCGGTGGTGGGCACGCCATCGTGCCACCTGAGGGGGCGCAGCCGGAAGGTCAGGACCCGCCGGTCCCCCGACCACGTCCAGCCCCGCGCGAGGTACGGCACGGGCCGGAGCGCGCTGTCGTAACGTGCCAGCGTGGTGAACAGCAGGTAGCGCTGCACCTGCTTCGCGAGCGGATGGATGGTGACCAGCGGATTGATGCTCTGGAGGTCCGCGCCCGACGCATAGAGCACGCTGCGGCCACGGCGCGCCGCGCCGCCCGCCGCCCCACATCCCCACAGCGCTCCCGCGAGCCCGAGTGCGGCGCGTATCCGTCCGGTCACGCGTGCATTCTAGCGGCGGCCGCGCAGGGGCGCAAAATTGCGGGCGTGCTCACCCGCCTCGCCGTCCGTCTCACCACCGGTTTCGCGGTGGTCGCGGGCGTCGTCACGCTCACCTTCCTGCTGCTGCACGCCGCGCCGGGCGATCCCGCCGAGCTGTTGCTCGGGTCCGCAGCGACGCCCGCGCAGGTCGCGGTGCAGCGCCACACGCTCGGTCTCGACCGGCCCTTGCCCATCCAGTATGTGACGTGGCTCGCCGCCTTCGTGCGCGGCGAGTGGGGCACGAGCATCGCGTCGGGTCGCCCCGTGCGCGCGGTGCTGCGTACGGCGTGGCCACTGACCGCGGAGCTCGTCGCCGTGTCGCTGTTCTTTACCTACCTATTCGGCATCGCGCTCGGTGCGCTACAAGCCGCGCGCTCGGGCTCGCGACTCGACACGGCGTTGTCGGTCGGCTCGGTCGCGCTGTTCGCGCTGCCCGGCTACTGGCTCGCTCTCATGCTGGTGCTGGTGTTCACCTTCGAGTTGCGCCTACTCCCCGCGTTCGGCGCCACGGGCTTCGATGCCGACGTGCTGACCGGCTGGCCTGCCATCGCCGATCGCCTGCGCCATCTGGCGCTGCCGCTCGTCACGTTGACGCTCATCGGCGTGGGGGGCACCGCGCGCTACGTGCGCGGCGCTATGCTCGACGTGCAGAGCCAGCCGTTCGTCGTCACCGCGCGGGCCAAGGGCCTCCATCCGGCCCGCGTGATGATCCGTCACGTGCTGCGCAACGCGCTGATCCCGGTACTCACGTTGCTCGGTCTGGGGCTGCCGGCGCTGTTCTCGGGCGCGGTGTTCGTGGAAGCGGTGTTCGCCTGGCCCGGCGTGGGCCGCGTGCTCGTGGAAGCGGTGCTGGCGCGCGACTATCCGGTCGTGCTCGCGGCCACTGCCGTCGCCGCGCTGCTCGTGGTGGCGGGTAACCTCCTGGCCGACGCGCTCGCCGCCTGGGCCGATCCGCGCCTGCGCGCGCGCGGCGACGCATGAAAACCCTCTGGCGTGACGGGCGCGGCGGCTTCGGCCTCGCCCTCCTCGCGATGGTGGCGGTGCTGGCAGTGGGCGCGCCGTTCGTCGCGGGTCCGCCTCCGGGAGTGGTGGCCGACATCGCGCGCCTGCGGTTCCTGCCCCCGTTCGCCAGCGACGCGCAGGGCGTCTTTCATCTGCTCGGCACCGACCGCTTGGGCCGCGATGTGTGGGCGCGGTTGCTCTACGGCGCGCGCATCTCGCTCGCTGTAGGTGTACTCGCGGTGCTGCTGTCGGTGGTGATCGGGACGGCGGTGGGCGCGGTGGCCGGCTTCTTCCGCGGGCCCGTGTCGGTGGCGCTGCTCGCCCTGACCGACTGGGCGCTCGCGCTGCCGCGGGTGGTGTTGCTGCTGCTGCTCGCGGCGCTGTGGCAACCCAGTGCCCTGCTGGTGATCGTGGTGCTCGGCCTGACGGGATGGATGAGCATCGCGCGACTCGTCTACGCCGAAGTGCGCGCGCTCGCCGCGCGGCCGTTCGTCGAGGGCGCCCACGCGCTGGGCGCGTCGCGCCGCCGCGTCCTGTGGCGCCACGTTCTCCCCAACGCCCTCACGCCGGTGATCGTCGCCGCGGCGCTCGGCGTGGGAAACGCGATTTCACTCGAAGCGGGGCTTTCCTACCTCGGCTTGGGCGTGCAGCCGCCCACGCCGTCCTGGGGCAACATGATCGCGTCCGGGCGGGATACGCTGGTGAACGCACCGTGGGTCGCGGCGGCGCCCGGTATTGCCTTGGTGCTGGTGGTCGTCGCCTGCACGTTGTTGGGGGACGCGCTGCGCGACGCGCTCGACCCGGCCGCACTCCGCTCGAGGCTCTAGCCGTCGGCCACGGCGCGCAGCGCGGCCGCCTGGACCTCGTGCCCGCCGTCGAAGGTACGCACGTCGTAGGGAATCTTGGCAGAGCGGAGCTTCGCCTCTTCCTGCGCTGCGATCTTCGGCGTGATGTAGTCGTCGGTCGCGCCGTACACGATGGTGAGGCGCGTGCGCGCGAACACGTCACTCAAGCCGGTCAGGTCGAGCTCCGGCGGCAGCACCCCGCCCCACGCCACTAAGCGCTCGGCGCGCCTGCCGCGCGCCACCCACCGCGCCGCCGTGGCCACGCCCTGCGAGAAGCCCATGACCACAAGCTGCACGCTGCCGCGATCCACCTGGCGGAACACTGCCGCGTGCAGGGCGTCGAGGTAGCCCACGTAGTCTTCGATATCGGCCAAGCGGTCCTCGCGCGTCATCCACGTCGCGCCGACGCGCTCGTGCATCCCCGAGTCGAGGTAGAATCGCGACAGGCCCTCGGGCGCCACGATCAGCCGGCTCGCGTCCGCAATCGGCTCGAAATGCCGCACGAACCGCCCGGCCAGCTGGCCGTACCCGTGGCACACGACCCAGACCTGGCGCACGGCCGGTCCGGGCTCGCCCAGCGTGTAATAGCGGGCGGTGCGAGGCACGCTCAGATGATGTTCCTGCATCAGCTCACCAGTATGGTCACGAGCTCGTGCGGTCCCGCGCTGAAGCGCACGACGCGGCCGCGATTTTCCAATACCACCGGCACCGATTCCCGCTCGTCGGCGCGCACCCGGTGCGCCGTCTTGATCGCGTCGCCGAACCGCCACGCACCGCCGGCCTGCCGGTCGGTCGCGTTGTAACAGCGTAACACCAGCGAGGCGCCGGTCTGGGCCGGCTTCATCGCCGAGTACACGAGACCGGCGCCTTCGAGCGTCACCTCCACGGGCGCGCGCTCGAGCGTCACCGCGTCACGCAGCCACGTCGCGTGCGGCGGCACGAATACATCCTCCCACAACGCCGGCACGACGTCCCCGCGTTCCACGTCAGACGCCGTGAGCGGGGCGAGCGCCAGCTCCACGCGCTGCGGGCCGAGGCACTGCGCGTCGGGCGTCGGCACCGGCCAGGCCGCGTGACCGGGCCGGCTCCACAGGTTGGCGCGAGACAGCTCGCCCACCGCGCGCAACAGGGTCACGGTCAGGTCGCCCGCCGGGGTCCATTCGTACTCGAAGAAGCCCGGTGCCAGCACGGCGATGCCGCGGGGCCCCGCCGCCGCGACGACGAACCGCTGGGCCGGCGCGGTGCGGACCGGCGTCTCAAGCGAATACTCCGCCGCATCGGCCACCACCGGCGCCCGGGCCACGCTCCCGAACGGCGCGCCCGCCAGCGCCACGCCGCCCACGAGTCCCGTGGGGAGGCGCGCGCGCAACCGGTGATCGCGCGCCTGGTTGTCGATGTCGAGGATGCAGCGCACCACCGGGCTGTCAGTGTGCAGCATGACGGTGAGCGTGACGGCCACGTGGCCCCGCCGCCCCGCCGCCACCGCCGTCCCGCAGCGCATCCCGAACCGCATTTCCAGGGCGGCGACGAGCGGCCCGCCCGCAATGCGGCGCACTCGAATCGGGCCGGTGCTGCGCACCACGCGATCGCGGCGCGGCGGGCAGTAGGTGTAGGTATCGCCCACGTCGCCGCCTGATTCGAGCCGGAGCACGTCAAAGAAACGCTCTCCCGTGCGGCGGTCATAGACCAGCAGTGCGCCGGTCGGTTCGAGCGTCACGCCCACCCAGCGATTGACGATCGAGCGGCCCTGCACCACCGCCGCGTCGCCGGGGTCCGGGCCCATCGGCGTGCCCGCGGTAAAGAGTCGCGTGCCCAACCCGGGTATCGCGGGCGCACGGAATGCCACGCGCACTAAGTCCACTTCATCCTGGTCGGGATAGTGCCGCACCGCGTCGAGGCGCTCCGTGGTGAGCACCCGATCGAGCACCTGCACCGGGATCGCCCGGCCTTCGGCACCCACGAGGGAGAACGGGCGGTATCCCTCTCCCGTGCGCGGCGCGCGCGCCCCGCCGGCAGGCCCAATGGGGATGTCGCGCCGGAAGAACGTGACGTCGGCGATCACCACCCCGCCGCGCGGGCGCGGGGCCGGGTTCCACACGACGAGCGCGGGCGTGGCCGTGGCGGGGGACCCCGCGTCGCGCGCTGCGTCCGGATCGTGGCGCACCAAATGGAGCAAGGCGCCGCGCGCCGCTTCGCGGGCGTAGGTGCCTGCGGCCTGCACGCGCTCCGCCACCTCCCGCGCCGCAGCGTCGCTGGTCGTGCCCGCGAGCGCGTCGTGGAATTGACTTTGCAACAGAGCGCGCCAACCCAGCTCGAGCAGCGCCCGGCGGTCGGAGCCGCCGTAGCGGCGTGCCAGCGCGGCTAGCGGCTCCGCCCAGCGCTCGAGCGCCAGCTCGGCGCGGGAATTGGCGCGCTTCAGCGGCGCCCGCGTCGCGTGCACGCCCTGCAACGTCCAGGTGTAGCGGTACGACCAGCGCAGCTCGCCGTCCACCACGGGCGCGCGCCCCGCATCGTTTGCCGTCGCCTGGAAGAACTCGTCCAGGCGGGACACCCGGAAGGCGCTGCGCGGCTCGATCTCGGCCAACCGGTCGCGCAGCAGCGGCAGGTCGGGCCGCGCGCCGTGATGATCGGCGCCCACGAACACCGCGACGTGTTTGGTCAGTGCCCGGCCCGCGAGCGTTTCCCGCACCTCCGCCCAGGCAGCGGCGAGGAGCGCACGGTCGACGGGCAGCGCGGCGCCGATTTCGTAGCCGGCCGGGGGCAGATGCCAAACCAGCACGTCCTTGCCGTCGGGCCCGCGCCAGCGCAGCAGATCCAGCTCCTGGCCCGCCTCGCCGCCCCAGCCGCGCCACACCACACCGAACTTGAGTCCGAACTCGCGCCCCAATGTGGGCCACACCGCCGGGTGGCCGAACGCGTCAGGCGAATACAACACCTCGCTGCGCCCGCCCCACCGCTCAGAGTCCGCCAGTCCGTAGAGCAGGTTGCGCGCCAGCGCCTCGCCCGACGGGATCAGCTCGTCGGCCAGTACGTACCACGGTCCGATCTGCAACCGTCCCGACTTGACCAGTGGCTTGACGTCCCCCTCGCGCTCGGGCCGCGCGCGCAAATAGTCCTCGAGCAGGACGGTCTGGCCGTCGAGCAGGAACGAGCGGTAGGCGGGGTCCGCCTGCAGGCGTTCGAGCAAATCGTCCACCGTCGCAACGAGGCGGGCGTGAAAGGCCGCGCGCGGCAGATACCATTCCCGATCCCAGTGGGTATGCGGGATGAGATGGAATACGAGCCCGCTCACGCGAGGGGGCGGGGGAATACGGGGGGGTGCACGCGGCGCCGCGGCGGATCATATTGCGGCGCGCTCACGCAGGTCGGTTCGGGCACCCGCATAAGGAACTCACGGATCGTATGTCGCGCAAACTGTGGCTTGCACTGCCTGTCCTTGCGGTTCTCGCCTTGCTGGTCCACCGGCAGGTGCCTGGCCGGCTCGCCGACGGCACCATCGTCCTGCCGTCGGGCTGGCGCATTCATCCCGCGGGCCGCCAGGTCGCGGTCGGCACGATGCCGCTCGGCCTGATCACGCTGGGCGACGGCTCCCTGCTGGTCACCAACAACGGCCACGGCCCGAACGGCCTGCTGCGCATCGATCCGCAGAACGGCCGCGTGACGGACACGTTGCGGCTGCGGGCGGCCTGGCTCGGTCTCGCCCGCTCGGGTGACACGATCTTCGCGAGCGGCGGCCATCACAACACCGTGTACCGCTACGTTCGTCAGCCCGTCGGGTGGCGCGTGGACACCGCGCGCCTCGCCGACTCGACCGCCAAGCTGTTCACCGCAGGCCTCGCCGTGGCGGGCGGGCGCGTGGCGGTGGTGGGCAATCTCAGTGACTCGCTCTATCTGCTCGACGCCGCGACTCTGGCGCGCGTGGGGGCGGTGCCCGTTGGCCATCATCCCTACACAGTCGTCGCCGACTCCGCCAACTGGTACGTGAGCAATTGGGGCGATTCGAGTGTGTCGGTCGTGCCGTGGACCCCCGGCCCGGCCGCCCGCCGGCCCGCCGTATTTGTCGGCGCCCATCCCTCCGCCTTGGCACTGCGCGGTCACGAGCTGTTTGCGGCGCTCGCGGGCGAGAACGCCGTCGCCCGGCTCAACCTCACGACCGGGCGGGTGGTAGAGCAGCTGACGGTGGCGCTGGCCCCGCACGCGCCAACGGGCAGCGATCCCAACGCCCTCGCCCTATCGCCAGACGGCCGCACGTTGTATGTGGCCCTCGCCGGCAACAACGCCGTCGCCGTGGTCCGCGTCGGATCCCGGACCCTGCGTGTGGCGGGCCTGATTCCCGCCGGCTGGTATCCCACGGCGGTCGCGACGTCGCTGGACGGGCGTACGCTCTACATCCTCAACGGCAAGGGCGGCGGGTCGCGGCCCAACGCCGACAGCACCTATATCGCCGATCTCATCCTGGGGTCGGTGTCGATCGTGCCGGTACCCGATTCCGTGGCGCTAGCGCGGCACACGGCTCGGGTCCTGGCATTGAGCCCGTACACCAATCCCGGCATCCGCGCGGCCGTCCGCGCCGCCCGGCCGCCGATCCACCATATCGTCTATGTAATCCGCGAGAACCGCACCTACGACCAGGTGTTCGGCGACGTCGCGGCGGGCGACGGCGATCCCAGGCTCGCCATCTTCAACGACTCGGTCACGCCCAACGCCCACGCGATTAGCAGCCGCTGGGTGTTGTTCGACAATTTCTACGTAGACGGCGAAGTCTCGGCCGACGGCCACGAGTGGACCGACCGCGCCTTCGCCGGCGATTACAACGAAAAGACCTGGCCCGCCATCTACGCGGACCGCCGCGCCTGGGACCTCACGGATGGCGAAGACCTCGAGAACCCCGCTGGGCGCTACGTGTGGGACGCCGCGCGTCGCGCGCACCGCTGGGTGGTGAACTTCGGCGAGATGGTCGAGGACGCCGGCGCGCGCGCGGTACACGGTGACGAGCGCGACAGCGGCGCCCCCGTCTACCACACCAACATCGCCGGCCTGCGCGGCGTGACGGACCTGCACTACCCGAGCTTCATCCTCGACATCCCCGACACCGTGCGCGCGCGGATGTTCGGCGACTCGGTGGACAGCTGGGATCGCCAGGGCCGCTTCCCCGATCTCGTGATCGTCTACCTGCCACGTGACCACACGCTCGGCAAGCGCGCCACCCGCTGGACGCCGCGCGCGATGGTGGCCGAAAACGATCTGGCCGTGGGGCGCGTCGTCGATCGCCTGTCCCGCTCGCCCGCCTGGCAGTCGCTGGCGCTGTTCGCCCTCGAAGACGACGCGCAGAACGGGCCCGATCACGTCGACGCGCATCGTTCCGTGCTGCTGCTGGCGTCCCCTTGGGCGCGCCGCGGTGCCGTCGACAGCACGTTATACACGACCAGCTCGGTGCTGCGCACGATCGGCCTCTTGCTCGACTTACCGCCGCTCAGCCAGTTCGACGCCGGCGCCGCGCCGCTGTGGAACGCGTTCGCGCCGCGCGCCGACACGACGGCATTCGCGGGGCTCCCCGCGCGTTGGCCCCTCGACGAGCGCAATCCGACGGCGTTCCGCTCGCGCATTCCCGATCGCGATCTGGCGGGACCCGACGAGGCCAACGAAACAGAGCTGAACCGCGAGATCTGGGAGAGCGTGCGCCCGGGCGTTCGCCTGCCCGCCCCGCGGCACGCCTTTGTGCTGGCGCGAGACGGGCGCCGCGGCTTCTAGGGAGCGAGCGCGCTTTCCAGCGCGTCGAGGCTCGGCAAGTGGACGTGCGCCACCCGCCGGCCGCGCTCCAGCAACGCGCGCACGTCGCCTGCGGCCTGCGCGCGCTCCAGCCGACCGAACGAGATGCCGAGCTCCGGAATCGCCGCGTCCTCCGCCGGATCCGCCGTGACGACGAGGAACAAGCCGGTGGCGGGACCGCCCTTATGCAGCTGCCCCGTGGAATGGAGATAGCGCGGCCCGAACCCCAGGGTCGCGACGCAGCCGGTGCTGCTCGCCCAGGCGGCGCGCAGCGCCTCGAGCCGCCGCTCCACATCGGCGCGCGGCGGCAGGTAGGCGAGAATGGCGACGTAGTCGCCCGGCCGCGCCGCGCGCGCCAGCGCCGCCGGCGTGAGGGTCTCAGGCCCCGAGGCCGCACCGGCAGATCCGCGCTCCAGCTCGGTCCGCGCGAAGGCCTTCGCCGCTTCGACATCCGGTTGATCGAACGGATTCACGCCGAGCTGCTCGCACAACGCGTGCGTTGCGTGCTCCCAGCGGAAGAACTCGGCGCCCAAGTCCAGCGGATCTTCCGAGAACTGCGCGATCAGCTCCACGTCCGCGCCGCGCGCCGATCCCGGCACCGGCACGACGCCCTTGCCGCCTTTGCCCGAGCTTTCCGCCACCAGCTGCTCGATCCACAACCCCAGCGTCGCCACGCGCGGCGGCACCTGCAACGCGAGCTTGTCGCGGCCGGCGCGCACGGCGGCGGCGATCCGCTCCCCGAGCGCCCGCGCCGCGCCGATGCTCACCGCCTGCGCGCGCTCGAGCATCGCCCGGCCGTCGAGGCCCACCAGCGCCGCGGGCAGCAGACCCACGACGGTGAGTGCCGCGTAGCGCCCGCCGACGTCGGTGGGATGCGGGAAGCAGGCGCGGAAACCGCGCTCCGCCGCGAGGCGCTCGAGCGGCGTACCGGGGTCGGTGACGGCAGCGAAATGCTGCGCGGCCGCGCGCGCCGCGAAGTAGCGATAGGCGGAGAGCGTTTCCACGGTCGTGCCCGACTTACTGCTGATCAGATACAGCGTGCGTGCCGGATCGTTGCCGCGCTCGCAGTCGAGCACGGCGCCGGGGTCGGTACTGTCGAGCACCGTACAGGCATGCGCGCCGAAGCTCGTGGCGAGGACGTGCGGCGCGAGACTCGATCCGCCCATCCCGCACACGACGACGCGGTCCAGTCCGTCGGCGCGCGCGGCGGCGGCGAAACGCGCCCACGTATCCCACAGTGCGAGCGACGCGCGCGGCGCGTCGAGCCAGCCGAGGCGGTCAGGCATCGCCGGCCAACTTACACTCTCGCCCGCCCCGGCGCGCCGGGGTATGTTTGCCGCCGGAGGATCCGGTGAACCTGGCCGACATACCCGCGCGGCGCTTCATCAGCGTGGTCGCGGTGGCGTTTGCGGTGGCCCTCGTGGCCTTCGTCGTCGCCCCCACCGACTATTGGACCCGGGCGGCGGTCGCTGATGTCGCCCTCACGCTCAGCGCCACGCTGGCCGTGATCGGCAGCCTGCTTGCTCGGCGTCACGCCCCGCTGCCCGCCACCCGCCGCAGCTGGGCGTGGGTCGCGGCCGGCTGTGCTGTCTGGCTGGTCGGCCAGCTCGCGTGGAACGTGTACGAGCTCCTCCTGCGCGACCGCCCGCCGCCCTACCCCTCGCTCGCCGACGTCGGATTCCTTGGCATGTACCTCTGCCTTGGCGGCGGCGTCGCCAACTTGCTGAGCGGCGAGCCCCGCCGCCGGCGCGATCCCGAACTCACGCTCGACCTGCTGCTCGTCACCTACACGATGGGCGCCGTCGCCTACCTGTTCGTCACGGCGGCATTGTTGGGCGTGCCCGCGCCACCCGCCACGGTACTCACGAGTGTCGGGTGGGCGGGTGGTGGCATCGCCCTGGTGTGGATGATCTTGCGGGAGATGCTCGAGCGGGAGCGCTACCCGGTCGCGGCCGCGGCGCCCGCCAGCCTGGGCCTCGCCATCATCGCGGCGACCAATATCGCGTACGCCGGCTTCGCAATCCGCGGCAATTTCCCCGCCGCCAACTGGCTGGACTTCGGCTGGGTCCTGGGGTTCCTGTTGACGGGCGCGGCCGGCGCCCTCGCCACGTTGCCGCCACCTGCCACCGAGCCGCCCCCGGCCCAGGCCGCCACCGCCGCGCGCACTATCGCCGTCATCGTGGGCCTGACCGGCATGATCGGGCTCGCGATGGCGCAGTCGCTGCGCGGCCAATCGTCGCCGCTCGTGGCGGCCCTGGTGGCGGTCGGCGGCGTGATCCTCGCCGCCCGCATCGGCTACTCGATCCGCGCCGATCGCCGCTACGCGGAGTTGCTGGAGCGCGAAGTCACCCGCCAGACGCGCACCCTGATGGACTCCCTCGCGGCCGCCGGCGCCGCCGAGCGCAATCTGCGGCTCGTGCTCGAAGCGGTGCCCGATTCCGTGGTCCTGCTCGACCGCGACGGCCGCATGCTCGAGTTCAATCCCGCAGCGCACCATGGCTTCCCCACACCCCCCGACGTGTCGCTGGTCCGCTCGGCCTTCGACGCGCTCGAGCCTGCGGCCGCCGCGCTGGTGCGCGAAAACCTGGCGGCGGCGTTTCGGGGCGAGATCCGCCGCTTCGAGGTGCCCTACCGGCGCGACGATGGCACCCACGGCATCACCGCCATGCTGTACTCGCCGATGCGCGACGGCGCCGCGGTCGCGCGCGTGCTCGCGCTGGGCCGCGACGTCACCGACCAGCGCCGCGCCGAGAGCCAGCTACAGCAGGCCGAGCGGCTCGCCGCGCTGGGCCAGTTGGTGAGCGGCGTGGCGCACGAGATCAACAACCCCGCGGCCATCATCTCCGGCTTCGCGCAAACCATGATGCTGGACGAGTTGAAAGTCGATCATCGCGAGATGGTCACGATGATCTATGACGAGGCGGGGCGCATCGGGAAGATCACGCAGAACTTGCTCGCCTTCGCCCGCGCGGGCACGCCTGAGCGCGCCCTGGTCGACGTCAACGACGTCGTGAAACGCACGCTGGCGCTGCGGGCGTATCACCTGACCACGCTCAACATCGCCGTCGAGACCGTGCTCGGCGCCGATGGCCCCCGCGTCTGGGCCAACGGCTCGCAGCTGCAGCAGCTCCTCTTGAACCTCCTGATCAACGGCGAGCAGGCCCTGCTCGCCGTCGAGGGCCCGCGCCGCATCATCATCCGCACGCGCGCGAGCGAGACCGAAGTGTTCCTCGACGTTGAGGACACGGGCCCCGGCGTGCCGCCGGAGATCCGCGCCAAGATCTTCGACCCGTTCTTCACCACCAAGCCCGAGGGCACAGGCACGGGCCTTGGCCTGTCGATTTGCTACGGCATCGTGCGCGACCACCGCGGGCGTATCTGGGTCGATCCCGCCCCCGCCGCGGGCGCCACGTTCCACGTGACGCTGCCGCGCGACCCGCGCGCCGTGATGCGGGAAGAGGCCGCCGCGCCCGCGCCCGTCGGGGCGCCGCGGCGCGACGACGTCACCGCGCTCATCGTGGACGACGAGGAAGGGCTGCGGAACGCCGCCGTGCGCTTCCTCGCGCGCTGCGGCATCGCGGCCGAAGCGGTGGCGGACGGCCGGGAGGCTCTGACGGCGTTGGCGCGCCGCGACTTCGACGCCATCGTGTCCGACGTGCGGATGCCCGGCATGGGCGGCAAGGAGCTGGTGCGCGAGCTGGCGCGCGACCGGCCCGAGCTGCTCGAGCGCCTGATCCTCTCCACCGGCGACACGCTGGCGCCCGAAACGTCGGCGCTGCTCGAGCAAACCGGCGTGCCGGTGTTGGTGAAGCCCTTCGATTTCGATCGCTTGGAACAGCTGATCCGCGACGTGGCCGACGGCCGCGCCGGACGGCGGCCTACGGCTTCGGCTTGAGCAGGATCTGCATGCCGGAGCGCCCGACGCCGTCGGCGGTGGGCACGAGCTTGAAGCGTTGCGGCTCCGCGGCGGCGCCCAGCGCGTCGAGTACCTGCGGATCCACCGCGAGCTCATAGTCTCCCGGCTTGACGCCCAGCAGGTAAAACGCGCCGTCGGTGAAGCTCGCGAACGTGCGGCGCTGCCCGGTGGTGCGATCCGTGAGGATCATGGTGACACCACCCACCCCGTGCCGCCCCGCCGCCCCCTCGGTCTCCACCCGCCCTTCCAGCACGCCTGCTTGCACCAACGGAATGTCCACTTCGCGGAATCGGTTGGGCCCCGGCACGACGCTCGCCGACGAGAACGCGGGCACCAAGAGCGGCGAGTCGATGCTGAGCGAATCCACCGTGACCAGCAGCGGCTCGAACGGCACCAGGTCCCACACGTGGAAGAGGCCGTCGGAGTCCGACACGGCGCTGCCGTTACCCACCAGTACCCGCACGCCGGGCACCGCGGGCTCGCCCGGATCCCAGCGGCCGTTGTTGTTCTCGTCGAGGAACACGCGACCCGCAATCCCCGCCCGTTCGAGCGACGGCCCCGGGGAGTATGCCAGATGGCCGGTGGCGCGGTTCCACAGGAGCGAGCCCTGCACGAACTGCGACGCCGTCGCCGGCGCGCCCGCGGAGGCGGTCACGCTGGTCAGCGTACGCACCGCCGGCAGATAGCTCGAGAGCACCAGCGTGAACGTGGCACCCGGCACACCACGCGTGCCCGAGACACCCGCTTCCACCCGCACGCCCGGCCACAGCGGCCGGTCGGCGAAGAGCTGGCCCGAGGTAAAGCCGGTGCCGCTCTGGGCTTCGAGGTGCGCGCGCATCCACACCGGGCCGAGCACGCGGCCCAGCTGCGGTCGCGGCAACACGAACGCATCGAATCCCGCAAACGAGCGCGTGGTGGCGGCTGCGCCGACCGCGGCGTTGCGCTCGAATCGCACGTAGGGCGCGAGTCGCGCGGCGACCGTCTGCACCGACGCGTCGAGCCGCGCCGACGTCACGTCGCCGCCGGTGGTGCGAATCTGGGCGACCCTGGCGTCGACGACGAACAGCCCCGCCTGCGGGATGGGCCGCACCTGGGCGCCGAGCCCCCACTCTGCCCGACGACCGGCCGGCGCGATCGCCGGCGCCGTGTCGTGGGCGTATGCCGTGTAATCTCCGTCCAGCCGCAGATTGAGCGACGGCTCGAAGCGCGCGCCCGCGCTGGCCGACGCGCCGCCGACGCCCTGCGCCGTGAACGCCAGCGCGTTGGTGGGGTTGAGCACGACGGCCGCGTAGGGATGTGTCCGGTTGGGCACGCTATCGCGCCAGAACTGATCCACGCCGGCCTGCAATGTCACGCGACCCGTGACGCCGTAGCGGAGATCGATGTTGCCGGTGCCGCGGCACAGCGCCGAGCGGCACTGCCCCGCCGACAGACCGTATTCGAAGCGCTTGTCGGGCAGCAGCTCGCTCAGCACGCGGTAGGTACGGTTGAACTCCCGCACTTCCCCGAAGGGCCCGTAGGCCACGAAGTCGACCGGCGCGCACGCGCGGCCCGGTGGTGAAGGCGTCGCCCACGCGAATCTGTTTCGCCCAGCGGTTGTCCTCCCACACGCCGGTCCACGATCCGTCGACCCGCGCGGCGCCGTGGCCCGCCGGCCCAATGCTCTGCACGCCCAGCTCCAGCGATCCGCCGAAGGCATCGGCGCCGAGCGCCGCGGCGTAGGACCCGCCGCTGAAGGGCGCATTGCTCGGCGCCAGGAACGAGTAGTCGAGGACCAGGCCGTCCCAGCTGGGCCGTTCGAGGCCGAGCATCCGTTCCGCCTGGAACCCCCGCCCGCGTCGCAGGAACGCGTCGCGCGCCGACTCGCGCCGCAGCCGCCGGCCGATCGGGAACACGCTCGGATCGGTGAACGTGACCGTCAGGTCTTCCCAGCTCACAAGCACCGACGTCTGGAACAGGTCGGCCAACCGGTCGGCGCCGATGTAGAGCTCGTTGTTGGCGAAGAGGCGGAAGCCGGGCTCGACGTGGACGCGCCGGTCGCCGAAGCTGATGGTATCGCGCTGCGCGTCCATCAGGAGGCGCTTGCCGCCGGGATCGATCGTCGCCTCGAGCTGGCCCTGGAGCGACAGCCGGAAGCGCACCTCGACCATCTGCAGGAAGATCGACATCGGTACGAGGGCCTCGGTCCCGACGCGATAGGCCTGCACCGTGCGCGTGGCGATGCGGCCGATCTGCAGCTCGACGATCACCGGCTCGGAGTCGTTGGCCGCAGCGTGCGCGCTGAAGCGGGAGCCCGTGTCGATGTCGCCGCCGACGGAGACGGCCCGCGGTGCCGCGTGGAACTCGCGCTCCGGCGCCACGGCCGCGGAGCGGACGATAGAGTGCCCCGAGGCGCGGGCGCGCGTGAGCCCTGCGCCGAGCGTACTCGCTCGCGCGACCGACAGGAGCGCGAGGCGCGGCGCGGCCCCGGTGCCGGCCAACAGCAGCAGCGGCAAGAGCGCGACCGTCGTGCTCCAACCGCTGCGCATGGTCTTAGTAGATCAGGGTCACGATGATCGTGCCCTGGTAGATGCCGGGCTTGACGTTCGCGGCGGGGTTGACCGTGCCGCCGATCCAGATGTACAAGGTCGGCGTGCCGGGCGGCCCGAAGCGACCAATCGTTCCGACATTGGGATCGAAGACCGTGCCGGCCGCCGGATTGTTGGTGCTGCGGTTCCAGATCGCCGACGTGGCGCTGAACGTGATCGGCATGGTCGAGCCCGGCAGGGCCTGGATGTTGGTGAGCACGGTGGGCAGCGTGAACGTGATCGTCGTAAACGCGTTCCTGTTGCCGTCCACCTGCCACTCGCCCGCACCGGCGGCGGTCGGGAGGACCGTGGTCGCCACGCCTTTCGGCACCGAGCCGAAGTTCAGGTTACGCAGGGTCGTGATCGTCATGCCGACCGTCACCAACTCTGCGGTCGCCGCGATCGAGGCGTTATTGAATTGCGCACTTGCCCGGGGCGCCGTCGCGGTGAGCGCGAACAGCGCGAGCAACGCTACCGGCGCGCGCGTCATGGAATGCGGACGTCGACGGAATCGCGGGCGCCGAGCGCTTTCAACACCACGCGGGGGTCGAGATCCTCGCGATCCGTGGTGAGCGCGAACCGGAAGCGATAGCGGCCGGGCGGCAGCGGACCGACGGCGGTCGTGTACCGCGGATCCATCGTGTAATAGACGCCGATCGGTCCCTGGAACTCGGCCTTCACGGCACCGGTCGAATCGACCAGCACGCCGTGCACCATCCCGACGAACGCCGCGTTGCCCTGGCGCTCGAGGTGGCTCGACACGATCAGCGAATCGCGCACGACGCGCGCCGCGAGCTGCGTCAGGGCGACGCCGGTCGTGACCGGACCCTTGCGATAGGCCATACCGATGTTGGTGTTGACGATCATCGTGAGCGCCACCTGCACGGCGCTCGTGTCCTGCACGCCGGTTACCGCCAGCTTCCCGCCCTTGGCCGAGATGATCAGCCGCCCCCAGTACTCGCCGTCCTTGAGACCCGCGGGCGGCGTCGCCAGCAGGCGCACCGTCTGGCGCTCGAGCGGCGCGATGGTCATGCGGCGCGGAAACGCCTGAATCCAGGCGGCGGCCGACGGCAACGTCGAATCCGGGTCCACCACCGTGCGGAGCGTGATGTGGCCCAGCGAATCCGTGATCGGGTAGCCGAACGCCGTCGAGATCGTGACCTCGGCGGGATCGGGGTTGGGATTGTACAGCGTGATCGTGCTGCTGCGCCGCACGTGGTCGATGTAGACCGCCGTGGGGGCGACCAGCACACCCTGCGCCGCGAGCGGTCCTGACACCGCGAGCGCAACTACGCTGATGAGCAGACGGCGCATCACGGGAAGTACACGATCGACAACGTGATCGTCCCCGTGTAGCTGCCGGCCCGTTGCGTGGGCGGCGGGTTGACCGTGCCGCCGACGAACACCGAGCCGCGGCCGTTCTTGTTCAGCGTCGCGAGAAATGGCGTGCGCGGATCGAAGGCCACTTGACTGCCGACCGCCTGCGACGAGGAATACCCCGCGTCGCTGCCGCCAAAGGTCAGCGGCATCTGGGCACCGGCGGGCCCCGTCATCGAGTTGGGTAGCGTGAAGGTGAGCTGGACCTGTGCGTTCTTGTTGCCTGTGAGATCGAGCTGCCCGCTGTTGGCCGCGTCGGTCCGGGAGACGGCGCGCGGGACACCGGGGAACACGATGCCGAAAACGAGCGGTCGGATCCCGGTCACGCCGACCGGTCGGCCCTGCGCCCCGAGGGGCACAGCACCGGCGACGGCGAGCGAGACCAGCAGGATCCGTGAGCGCATGAGGAAATCTCCGAGGCCGGTTGCGACCGCGCCGGCAGAGGGTGCGTTACGGCCCCCTGCCGGCGCGTACACAACTCGACTACCGAGGGCTCCTGCTTAGTAGACCACCGTCAGGGTGATCGCGCCGGTGTACGAACCGGCCGCCTGAGAAACCGCCGGCGTCACCTGCGCGCCGACCCAGAGGAACAGCTGGCCCGTGCCGCTGAGCGTGCTACCAGCCACGCTCGGCGCCGGCACGAAAGCCGTTGCGCCCGCGGTGACGTTGGTGGTGTTGTGGAGACCCGCCCAGCTGCCGATCGGCAGCGTGTTGCCGCCCGAGATCAGGTTGGCCGGGAGCGTGAACTGCAACGTCACCGGCGTGCTCGCCTGACCGGTCACGCTGAACGTGCCGCCCGAGGCCGGGGCGATGGTCTTGTTGACGCCCGGGAACACGTTAAGGAACGCCAGGTCGGCGCCCGCGGTCACCACGATCGGCGACTGCACCGAAGCCGTGGCGTTGATGGAAGCGTTATTCTGAGCCTGCGCCGACACGGTGCCGAACACCACCAGGCCGAGCGCGAGGAGCGACAGCTTAGCTGCGGTCTTCATTTGGTCTACCCTCTCCTAGGTAAATCGAGTTGTCCTGCCGTCCTACTGGGGGCGAGCCTTTCTCGCCCTTCCGACTGCTACAAAGGCAACCCCTGTGCCACCCGCAGGGTTATTGGTCGCCTGTCAATTTCTTTGACGAATTCTGCTTCAAGTGGGACGCGAAGATAGGAACAGGGGTTCCGCAATGCAATAGCAACGCGCTGTCTGGAATCTATACGGTTTATGAACTGCAGACTGCTCATAATCATTCAGGCAAACACAATAGCTACATCACCTTAGCTACATAGCCGCGACCGGCACGGCTCCTGCCTTAGTGAGAACCAGAAGGCCACACTCACTCTGGCAAGGAACGGTAAGTGAATACCTCGGCGCATCTTACGGCAGCAAAGATCGGTGGAATCGTGGCGCTGCTGTGCGCCGTGAGCGCGCTCCCCAAGCCCGCCGCGGCCCAGTCCCGCGCGACGCTCCAAGCGACTGCGACTGTGGTGGATACGAGGGCGGGGTTCGACGGTCTGCGCCAGGCGAAGAGCGCGGCTGCTAGCTGGGTCGCCGGTCGCGCGATCACTGTCAACAATGTCTCGACAGTGGCTCAGGTGTCCACAACCTACCGCCCGGCAGGTACGCAGTCGCAAACCGCCGAGTTGGTCGTAAACATCGAATACCTGAAGAACTAAGGCTCGGGCGGCCGCCGGCCTATTTGAGCCCAAGGCGGTCCTTCAAATCCTGAGGAAATAGCGCGACCGCGTGCTTGATGGGCACCGACAGCGCGAAGCCCGGCGCCTCCTTCAGGCCCGCGCGATGGATCGAGACGACTTCCCCGTTGGCGTTGAAGACGGGGCTGCCCGACGACCCGCCGATGGTCATGCCGTCGAACTGAATTACGTCTTCGGTGACGCGCGAGATGATTCCCGCCGTCATCGACGTCCGCACGAGCGCCGAGCGCAAATGCGCAAACCCTGATCCCGCCGGATACCCGATCAGCCCTGCCGGCTCACCCTGCCGCGCCTTGGTGCCGCTCCAATCGATGGCCGTGACACAGAGGCCCTGATACCCACGCACCTTGATCAACGCAATGTCCCGCGCCTGCGACGTCGCGATCACGTCGGCATAATGCGCCAGCGCCTGATCCGCCATCGTCACCCACAACGTATCGGCCCGCGGATGGCCGGAGTCCGACACGACGTGCCAGTTGGTCAACATGTAACCGTCGGGTGTGATGGCAAACCCGGAGCCGTCGTAGTAGTCGCCGCCGAATTGCGCCGTGATCAAACCGACGGCGCCCTGATTCTGCTGCGCGATGGTGGCGAAGTCGGTGCCGCGAATGGCTCGCAACCGGGCGTCGAGCGTGGCGGTCTGCGTCTCGGCGCTCGACACGGCGCGCCGCAGACTATCGATCACCGCGGCGGAGGGCGCACGCCGCTCGGCAGCGACGAGCTCGTCGCGCAGCCGCTGCACGCCGGCCTGCGCCGCGAGACGCTGGGTATCGCCCGCCGCGAGCTGGCGGCCGACGGCCCCGGCGCAACCGCTCGGCATCGGCGCGCACCGAGTCCGCGAGCGTGACCTGGTTCGCGGCGACCTGGCTCGAGAGCAACAGGTACCCGACATAGGCGCCGCCGGCGAGGAGCAGCACCAGAGCGACGACGGCCGTGGTGAGCCAGCGAATCTTGCGGCGCGAATCGCGCCCCACTTCCTCGGCCACGGCCTTGAGAAATGCCGTAGAGCCGCGGCCGCCGCGCTTGCGCTCCTCGCGCGCCTTGTTGAGCGCGGCGCCGATCAACCCCATCACCGTGCGTTGCCCTACGCCGCCCGGCGGCCGTGGCTGCGCCGGCACCGGCGCCGTGCCGAGTCCCTCCACGAGCAGCACGGGACCGCCTTTGCCGAGCTGAATCTTGTCCCCCAGCCGCACGGGCACCGGCGCCCCCACCAACTCGCCGTTCACCAGCGTGCCGTTCTTCGAGCCGGCGTCGCGCACCACGAGGCCGCCGCTCGGGCCCACGGTCAGCTCGGCGTGCACGCGCGACACGGTGGTGTCGTCGGACGCGGCGACCTGGATCTCGCACTCGCGGCCGCGCCCGAGGCGGATCCGCACGCCGCGTGCCTCATAGCGCTTCCCCGTCCCCGCCGCGAGCAACGTCACGCCGTACGCACGGGATTCCGCCGGCCGACCGGGCCCCGGCTCCGGAACTGCGATGGCCGGGTGTTCCGGTACGGTCGCGGCCAGGCCCTCGGCCGTCGCGGCGACGGTGAGTTTCGGCCCGTGCTCGCCCAGGCCGATCACGTCGCCTGCGGCCAGTGGTGCTGCAGTGTTGAGGCGGCGGCCGTTCAGGTAGGTGCCGTTGCGGCTCTCGAGATCGACG
>WNFF01004954.1_pt1 | contig 21421 bp, 17 predicted proteins | sample 5400441 | NCBI WGS metagenome assembly WNFF01 (sample SAMN13153345, study PRJNA577476) | soil metagenome | isolation source: 120 cm saprolite under Douglas fir tree site 2 hole 3 replicate 1 | place: USA:California | collected 2015-04-18
GCCTTGGCGAGTCCGATGGGCGAACCGCCGCCCAGGCAGACGAAGCCGTCCGCCGAGAGACGCGCGAGCTCGGCCACGATCTCGTCGAACGCCGCGCTCGGCATGCCGGGCCGCGCTGCGTTGCAGATGCCGACCGCGCGCGGACCCAGGCGCGCCGCGACCGATTGCGCGAAAGCGACGCGGCCATGCGAGCAGAGCATCATCACGCGCGACATCTTCAGGCGCTCGACCTCCGCCGCGATCTTGTCGATCGCGCCGCGCCCGAACAGGATGCGCAGGCGATCGGATTTGTAGACGAACGGGTCGAGCATCGATCGGCTCCGGCGCGGTCAGCGATGTGGGATGACAAAAGGTCGGAGGTCGCACTATGAATGACAAAATCTCTCGGCGCAACGCGCGGAAGTCGGGGCGATCTTGATCGATTTCGTTCTGGTGCACGGGACCTGGGGCGGCGGCTGGCAATGGCGCCCGGTCGCCGAACGGCTGCGCGCGCGGGGGCACCGCGTCTTCACGCCGACGCTGACCGGGCTCGGCGAGCGCGCGCATCTGGTGAGCCGCGACACCGGCCTCGACACGCATGTCGCCGACATCGTCAACGTGATCGCGTGGGAGGATCTGACGCGCGTGGCGCTGGTCGGGACGAGCTATGGCGGGCTCGTGATCAGCGGCGTCGCCGATCGCATGCCGGAGCGCATCGCAAGCCTGATCTATCTCGACGCGGCGCTGCCCGAGCACGGCAAATGCATGCTCGACCTGGTGGCGCCGGAGCGCCGCGCCACGGTGGAGCGTCTGGCGCGCCAGGACGGCGATGGTTACCTCGTGCCTACGTCGCTTGTGCTCGACACCGGCATCGCGGACGACGACGAGCGCCGCGCGTATCTGGCGCGCATGACGCCGCATCCGCTGCGTGCGCTGCTCCAGCCGGTGACGCTGCAAGGCCGCTATCTCGAGGTGCCGGACAAGGCTTACGTGCTCGCCTCCCTCAAGCCGACGCATCATTTCGCCGAGCTTCATGCCTGGGCCGGCTCTCAACCGGGCTGGTCGGCGCGCAAGATCCCGTCAAATCATTTTCCCATGACGACGATGCCGGACGCGACCGCGGACCTGCTCATGGAGCTCGCCGGGGCATGATCCCCGCAATCGTCCGGCGCAGAACCCGCGCCGCCGCCCACGGCTTCCGATCTCACGGCCGACGGCCTCGTGCTGCCACGAGCGCAACCAGGAGGATGCTTCCGGCGTTGACTTTGGTATGATCGTCGCAGCGCCTAGCGGCGCGCCTCATCGGAGGTACCAGCCATGATGCCGTTTCCCGCCCTCCTTCTCGGCTCCGGCCTGGTGATTGCCGTCGCCGACCGGGTACCCACCCTCAACGTCGAGCCGAGCTGCCGCGGCGCGGCCAGCGCCGGCCTCGGCACTGGCCGCACGGTCGAAAACTGCGTCACCGGCGAGAACACCGCGCGCAACGACCTCGTCAAAAACTGGGGGCAGTTCTCGGCCAGCGACAAAGGCCATTGCCTGTCGATGATCTCGACCGGCGGTCCGCCGAGCTACGTCGAGTTGATCTCCTGCCTCGAAATGTCACGCGATGCGAAGACGATCGCGCGCGGGCAGTCGGTCGTGGATGCCCCGGCCACGCCGCGACAGGGCCCGGCGCACCCGCAACCGCGACCACGATGAATTTGCGCCGAAATACGCGTCGAGCGGCGACTTGACGCGGTCTTGCGCATTGCCCAAAGGATAGCCCCACAAGCAATAATGACGCCGCGCGCAAAACGCGGCGGGCAGGGAGACGATGATGGGCTCGGTGGACGCGGATCAGGACGCCGCAATCCTCGCCCGGAACGCCAGCAAGCTCTTTCTCGACGGCACGGTCGTAGCCTTCCGGCAGCTCACGCTGGCGGTGCGGCGACAGGAGATCCTGTGCGTCGTGGGACCGAGCGGCTGCGGCAAAACGACCTTCCTGCGCGCCATCGCCGGCCTGATCGACTTGAGCTCCGGCGAGCTCCTGGTCGGCGGCAAGCCGGTCGTCGGCCCGCCCCAGGGCGTCGCCATGGTGTTTCAGCATTTCGGCTTGCTACCCTGGAAGACGGTCTTCGAGAACGCGGCCTTCGGCCTCAAGATCGCGGGCGCCTCGACGGTCGAGATAAGGGAACGGGTCGCGCATTACCTCGATCTCGTCGGGCTCACCGGGTTCGAGCGCCACTATCCCTACCAGCTCTCCGGCGGCATGCAGCAGCGCGTCGGGCTGGTGCGCGCGCTCGCCATCAATCCCTCGATCATGTTGATGGACGAGCCATTCGCGGCGCTCGACGCGCAGACGCGCGAGATCCTGCAGGGCGAACTGCTCCAGCTCATGGAGCGGCCCGACGAGCGCAAGACCATGGTGTTCATCACCCATTCGATCGATGAGGCTATCCTGCTCGGCGATCGCATCGCCGTGATGAGCGCCCGTCCCGGCCGCATCAAGGAGGTGCTCGAGCTTCCGTTCGGCCGGCCGCGCGATGTCGAGGCGGTGCGCGCCGATCCGCGCTTCGCCGAGCTGCGCGCCCATATCTGGCGCCAGCTCCACACCGCGCGCCCGCAACGCGTGGCCAAGGTCGCCTGACATGACGGTGGAAGCCGACAACCGCGCCATCGGCATGGCCGACGAGATGGAAGATCGCTCGCGCGCGCATCAGGTCGCGGCCGCGCGTCGCCGGCAGAAGCAGATCCAGACGATCGTCATCCGCCTGATCTCGCTCACGACGGTGCTCTCGATCTGGGAGTTCGCTGGCGCGCAGGTCGATCCCGTGCTGTTCACCACGCCCTCGAAGATCGCGGTCGCCGCGGTCGGAATGATCGGGAGCGGCGAGCTGTGGACCTATCTGTGGCCGAGCCTCGTGGTGCTGGTGATCGGGCTCACGCTTGCGGCGGTGATCGGCATCGCGACCGGGCTCCTCCTGGCGCGCTTCTGGGTGCTCGACGTCGCGCTCGGCGTCTACATCACGTTCCTCTACTCGACGCCGAGCGTCGCGCTCGTGCCGCTGATCGTGCTGTGGGCGGGCTTCGAGACCACCGCGAAGGTCATCATCCTTTTCCTGTTCGCGTTCTTCCCGATGGCGATCAACACCTACCAGGGCGTCAAGAACGTCGACGCCAAGCTCATCGAGGTCGGCCGCGCCTTCCGCTGCAGCGAGCGCCAGCTGTGGACCAACATCGTGCTGCCGGGCGCGCTGCCGTTCATCGTCACCGGCCTGCGCCTCGCGGTCGGGCGCGGCCTCATCGGCATGGTGCTCGCGGACCTCTACACCGCGATCTCCGGCATCGGCTACCTGATCGTGCGCACCGCCTCGACCTACCAGGTCGACAAGATGTTCGTGCCGATCGTCACGCTCGGAATCCTTGGCGTGACGCTCACCGCGCTGCTGCGGCTGCTCGAGATCAAGGTCGCGCCCTGGACCGCGGCGCAGGAGGGGGATTGAGGTTCTGCCAAGTGCCGAGAGGAAAGAGTGAAATGTCGAAGTCGTTGCGCCGTGCCTGCCCGCTCGTGATCCTCGCCGGCCTGGCGCCGGTGATCGCCTCTCCGGCAAGCGCGCAGACCTGCACGGGTCCGCTGCGCAAGATCAATGTGGGCGTGTCGGTCTCTCCGCCCAACGTGGTCCACACCGCAGCCTATGTGGCGAAGGAGCTCGGCCTCTTCGCCAAGCACTGCATCGACGCCAACATCATCCAGTTCGACGGCGGCACATCGCCCGCCGCCTCGGTGGCGCTCACCCAGGGCAGCACCTTCACCTCCGTCAGCGATGTGCAGATCGGCCGCGGCATGAAGGTGAAGCAGGTCTGGGGCCTCGCGCCCAAGGCGCCGCAGGCCTACGTCGTGTCGGAAAGCATCAAGACCTTCGCCGATCTCAAGGGCAAGCGGCTCTCGGCGGCCGGCGGCGGCGTCGGCAGCTTCAACTGGCGCATCGGCCGCGAGGCGCTGGCGAAGGCCAAGCTCACCGTGGACGACGCCCAGTTCATCTCGCAGGGCACTGCCGGCCGGCTCGCCGGCCTCGTCGCCGGGCAGATCGACGCCGTCTCGCTCCATCCGGAGGACGCGCATCTCGCGATCAAGCAGAAGCCGAGCCTGCACATTCTCGTGCAGGTCGCCGACCTCGTGCCGCTCTACATGTTCAACGCCTACGGCGCCTCGCTCGACCTGATCGCCAAGGACCGCGCGCTCATGCGCGATCTCACGACCGCGATGATCGAGGCCAACCGCGCGATCTACCGCGACAAGGACAAGGTGATCCCGATCATCGTCGCTGCCACACAGAAGCCGCGCGAGGCGGTGGAATACGCCTGGGAGCAGCTCACCAAGAGCTGCATCTGGTCGGTCAACGAGGGTTTCGACCGCGCCCGCACCCAGTGGACGATCGACAACGACGTCGCGCACGGCGACATCGACGCGGCAAAGAAGCCGTCGGTCGACGACGTGATCGACGAAAAACTCGCCGGCGAGGCGCTGACCGCCGCCGGCGGCCGCGTTACGATCGGAAACTGCAAGGATTGATCAACCGCGCCATCCGCGCACTCTGTCGTCATTGCCCGCGAAAGCGGGCAATCCAGTACTCCCGGGCGCTGGCAGGCCGTTGCACCGACACGGCGTACTGGATGCCCCGCTTGCGCGGGGCATGACGCATCATAAAGCGGAAAGAGAGGGGACCAGCCCATGAACATCAACGTCCCGCCGCCCGCCGGCGCCGTCCCGTGGGAGCAGGTGCGCACGCGCCTCGACCAGAACGGGCCGTTCGCCAACATGTACGACACCCCGCTCTATCGCGACGCGGTGTGGGAGCAGTTTTCCGAGAAGGAATACGCTCGCCGCTACGCGGCGCTGCGCGACAAGATGCGCGAGGCGAAGCTCGACGCGGTGATCGTGCCGGGCGGCCCGAGCCACTGGAGCTTTGGCGGCGGCATGACCTGGCTCACCGGCCACTGGGAATGGCACGCGCTCGCGTCATATGTGCTCGTGCCGCTCGAGGACGAGCCGACGCTGATCTTCTCCATGGGCGGCACCCATTGCGAGGCGGTGCGCCGCCAGGTCGCCCCTGCGCTCTCCGACGTGCGCCAGAGCCGCGGCGGCCGCTATGCCGAGGTGATGGTGGAGCGGTTGAAGGAGATCGGGCTCACCAAGGGCCGCATCGGCCTCGTCGAGATCGATCCGCGCCACAAGGATTACCTGCCGGTCAACCAGTACAACGATCTGCGCGCCGGACTGCCCGACGTCGAGCTCGTCTTCACGCGCAGCTTCATCCACGAGCTCGTCATCATCAAAAGCGCCGAGGAGCTCGACTGCGTGCGCAAGGCGGGCGTCTTGTGCCAGCGCGCCATGGAGGCGATGGTCGCGACGGCGAAGCCGGGCGCGACCGAGGCGGATCTGCGCGGCGCCGCCGGCTCCGCCATGCTCCAAGGCGGCGGCGACATCGACTTCCTCATCATCGGCTCGACCCCGATGGCGAATCCGGCGATGTTCTTCGGCAACCCGCGCCCGTCCGAGCGCAAGCTCAGGACCGGCGACATCGTCATCATGGAGATCGCGGCCGGCTATCGCGGCTACACCGCGCAGATCGGCTCGCCCATCTGCCTCGGGCCCCCGACCGACATGGTGCGAAAATTCTGGGAGGAGATCACGCTGCCCGGCTACAAGAAGATCGTCGCCGAGATCAAGCCGGGCAACCCGATCGACAACGTGCGCATCGCGGCGCAGTTCTTCCGCCAGAAGGGCGTGCAGTCGCGCCCGACCCAGATCCACGGCATCGACATCGTCACGGCGACGCCGCACGTCTTTGCCGAACGCACCGAAGCACGCGACGCCGACAAGGTCTTTCTGCCCGGCATGGTGACGATGGCGGAGCCGAACCCGATCACGGCGGACGGCATGTTCGGCATCTTCCTGGGCCACACCTTCATCGTCACGAAGGACGGCCACGAGGTGGTGGACAAGTTTCCGCTCGAGCTGGCGATCGCGTAAGAAGAAGAAGGAAGGAGTACGAGCGATGCCGAACTATCGAGTCCTTTTCGCCGCGCTGGCTGCGGCTGGTGTGATCGCAGGCGCGAATCAGGCCACCGCCCAATCCGCGCCCAATTGCGCCGCGATGCGAAAGATCAATGTCGGCACCGCTGTCGCGCCTCCCAACGTGGTGCACACCGCGCCGTTCGTCGCCAAGGCGCTCGGCTTCTTCGCCAAGCGCTGCATCGACGCCAACATCATCCAGTTCGACGGCGGCGCCGCCGGCACCTCGGTGACGGCCGTCGGCCAGGGCAGCGCCATCTCCAACCTGCCCGATGCTGCGATCGCGCAGGGGCTCAGGGCGCGCCAGATCTGGGGCCTCGCGCCGCGTCCGCCGCAGGCCTACGTGGTGAGCGCCGAGATCAAGACGCCGGCCGATCTCAAGGGCAAGCGGCTCTCCGCCGCCGGCGGCATCGGCGGCTTCAACTGGCTGGTCGGCCGCGCGGCGCTGCGCGCCGGCGGGCTGACCGTCGACGACGCCCAGTTCATCTCGCAGGGGACCGCCGGCCGCCTGCCCGGCTTCGTCGCCGGGCAGATCGACGGCGTCGCGCTGCATCCGGAAGACCTCTACATCGTCAAGCAGAAGAAACCGGGCGCCCACGTGCTCGCGATGGTGTCGGATCTCTGGCCGAAATATTCCTTCAACGCCTATGGCGCGGCGGATTCCCTGATCGCCAAGGACCGCGCGCTCCTGGTCGACACCGTCGCCGCCATGATCGAGGCGAACCGCGCGATCTATCGCGACAAGGACAAGGTGGTGCCGATCATCGTCGAGGCGACGCAGAAGCCGAAGGACGCGGTCGAGTTCGCGATCGATACGATCACCAAGGGCTGCATGCTCTCGGTCAATTCCGGCTTCGTGCGCGAGCGCACCGAATGGACGCACCAGAACAACATCGAGATCGGCGACATCCCGCCCGAGAAGAAGCTCACCTTCGACCAGATCGCCGATCACAAGCTCGCCGAGGACGCCGTCGCCTCCCTCGGCGGCCCCGTTACGATCAACGGATGCAAGGATTGATCTCTCCCATTCGGCGGCGTCATTGCCCGCGAAAGCGGGCAATCCAGTACTCGACGGCGCTTGCGGACATGCGCATTGGCACGGAATACTGGATGCCCCGCTTGCGCGGGGCATGACGCCTCCCGTGTTGAAATGAACAAGGACAAGACATGAACGACGTCCCCCTGCCCAAGGGCGCGCTGCCCTGGGACCAGTTGCGCCACCGGCTCGACGAGAGCCAGCCATTCAACCTGATGCGCAACACGCCGTACTACCGCGACGCGGTCTACGAGCAGTTCTCCAAGGAGGAGTACGCCCGCCGCTACGCCGCGCTGCGCGCGAAGATGCGCGAGGAAAAAATCGACGCCGTGATCGTGCCGGGCGGCCCGAGCCACTGGAGCTTTGGCGGCGGCATGCTGTGGCTCACCGGCCATTGGGAGTGGCACGCGCTCTGCTGCTACGTGGTGGTGCCGCTCACCGGCGATCCGACGCTGGTCTATTCCATGGGGGGCACGCATGCCGAAGCGGTGCGGCGCCTGACGTCGGCGGCGCTCTCCGACGTGCGCGGCAGCCGCGGCGGTCAGTATGCCGCGGTGATCGCCGACCGCCTCGTCGAGCTCGGCCTCCAGCGCGGCCGCATCGGGCTTTTGGAGATCGACCCGCGCCACAAGGACTACCTGCCGATCAACCAGTACAACGTGCTGCGCGAGAAGCTGCCCGACGCCGAGCTCGTATTCACGCGCGGCTGGATGCACGAGCTTCTGTCCGTGCACAGCGCCGAGGAGCTCGACTGCATCCGCCAGGCCGGCAAGCTGTGCGAGGACGCGATGAACGCCCTCGTCGCGCGCGCCAAGCCGGGCGTCACCGAATATCAGCTGCGCGCCGCCGCCGGCGCCGCCATCATGGAGGGTGGCGGCGACATCGACTTCCTCATCATCGGCTCGACCTCCATGGCCAATCCCGCCATGGTGTTCGGCAATCCGCGGCCCTCCGGGCGCAAGCTGCAAAAGGGCGACATCATCAACATGGAGCTCGCCGCCGGCTATCGCGGCTACTCGGCGCAGATCGGCTCGCCCATCTGCCTCGGTCCGCCGACCGACATGGTGAAGCGGTTCTGGGAGGACATCACGCTGCCGTCGTTCGAAATGATGGCGGCCGAGATCAAGCCGGGCAATCCGGTGTCAAAGATTCATGAGGCGGGAAAATTCTTCCGCCAGAAGGGCGTGCAGTCGCGCCCGATCCACGCCCACGGCATCGACCTCATCACCGACGGGCCGCACGTCTTCACCGACGGCGTGCACGGCGAAAAGTTCGAGCAGGTGTTTCGCCCCGGCATGGTGTTCATGGCCGAGCCCAACCCGATCACCGCCGACGGCCAGTTCGGCATCTTCATGGGCCACACGTTCATCGTGACCGAGACCGGCAACGAGTGCGTCGACAAGTTTCCCTGGGAGATGGTGGTGGTGTGACGATCACCACAAATGCTGCGTCATGCCCCGCGCAAGCGGGGCATCCAGTAAGCACTACAGCCCGCAGTGGCTACTGGATCATCCGCTTGCGCGGATGATGACGGTCCGAGCATGGGGCAGCGCCCTGCCCTATCCCCGCCCCACCAGCTTGAACCACTCGTCCTCGGTGAGCACGGCGACGCCGAGCTTCCTCGCGTTCTCCAGCTTCGATCCCGCGCCCGGCCCCGCCACCACGTAATCGGTCTTCTTCGACACCGAGCCCGCCACCTTGGCGCCGAGCCGCTCGGCCGTCGCCTTGGCCTCGTCGCGCGTCATCTTCTCGAGCGCGCCGGTGAACACCACGGTCTTGCCGGCGACCGCCGAATCCTTCGGCTTCTCGGCATCGATGATGGTCACGCGGCGCGCGAGGCGCTCGACGATCCCGCGATTGTGCTTCTCGCCGAAATACTTTGCGATGCTGTCGATAACGGTGCCGCCGATCTGATCGAGCGCGTCCATCTCGGCCCGCGTTTCCTCGTCGCCGTCCGCCACCTTGAGGCAGGCCTCGCGGAACGCCTCCCAGCTGCCGTAACCGCGCGCAAGCGCGAGCGCCGTGGTGTCGCCCACGTGCCGCATGCCGAGCGCGTAGATGAAACGGTCGAGCGGAATTCCTCGGCGCGCGTTGATCGCGCTGAACAGATTGCGCACCGACGTCTCGCCGAAGCCCTCCTCTTCTTCCAGCTTGATCTTGCCGTTGCGCTCCTCGAGCGTGAAGATATCGGCCGGATCCTTGACCCAGCCGCGCTCGTAGAAGAGCTCGATCTGCTTCTCGCCGAGCCCGTCGATGTCGAAGGCGCGCCGCGAGACGAAATGCCTGAGGTGCTCGATGCGCTGGAACGGGCACGCGAACTCGCCCGAGCAGCGGAAGCGCACGCCCTCCTCGCCCGCCGCGTTGACCTCGCGACCGACAGGCGTATGCAGCGGGCACGGACACTTCTTCGGAAACTTGTATTCGTGCGCGCCGCGCGGCTTTTCGGTCACCACCCGGAGCACCTGCGGGATCACGTCGCCGGCGCGCTGGATCTCGACGGTGTCGCCGATGCGCACGCCGAGCCGGGCGATCTCGTCGGCGTTGTGCAGGGTCGCGTTCTGCACCACCACGCCGCCGACGGTGACCGGATCCAGCTTGGCCACCGGCGTGAGCGCGCCGGTGCGCCCGACCTGGATGTCGATGTCCTTGACCACCGTGGTCGCCTTCTCGGCGGGAAACTTGTGCGCCACCGCCCAGCGCGGGCTGCGCGACACGAAGCCGAGCCGCTCCTGCCAGTCGAGCCGGTCGACCTTGTAGACGACGCCGTCGATGTCGTAGTCGAGCGCGCCGCGGCGCAGCTCGATGTCGTGATGGAACGCGAGCAGCGCGTCGACCGAGCGGATCACCTTCATCAGCGGATTGGTCTTGAAGCCGCAAGCCCCGAACCACTTGATCGTGCCGGACTGCGTGTCGGCCGGCATCTCGCTCATCTCGCCCCACGCATAGGCGAAGAAGCCGAGCGGCCGCGACGCGGTGATCGCCGGATCCTTCTGGCGCAGCGAGCCGGCGGCCGAGTTGCGCGGATTGGCGAAGATCTGCCCGCCGGCGGCGGCCTGGCGCTTGTTGAGCTCGAGGAAGGCCGACTTGGTCATGTAGACCTCGCCGCGCACCTCGCAGACGTTGGGAATATTTTTGCCCTTGAGCTGCTGCGGCACGTCCTCGAGCGTGCGGATATTGGCGGTGACGTCCTCGCCCTCGGTGCCGTCGCCGCGCGTCGCGCCATTCACCAGCCGGCCGCGCTCGTAGCGCAGCGACATGGAGAGGCCGTCGATCTTGGGGTCCGCGGTGAACACGATCGCCTCGTCGGCCGGCAGTCGCAGGAAGCGGCGGATGCGCTCGACGAAATCGCGCACGTCCTCCTCGCCGAACGCGTTGTCGAGCGAGAGCATCGGCAGCGCGTGCCGCACCTTTGCAAAGCCGCGCGCCGGCGCGGCGCCGACCTTGAGCGACAGGCTCTCAAGTGTGCGCAGCTCCGGAAAGCGCGCCTCGATCTCGTTGTAGCGGCGGCGCAGCCGGTCGTATTCGGCGTCCGACACCGTCGGCGTGTCTTCCTGGTAGTAGCGCCGGTCGTGCGCCGCGATCTCGGCCTGCAGCCGCGCATGCTCGGCCGTGGCCTGCTTGGCCGTCAGGCTCTCCACGTCGGCGGGTTTCTTGGCTGGCCGTTTGGTCATCGGTCGGTTTCGGTCATTCCGGGGCGCGAGCGAAGCTCGCGAGCCCGGAATCCATAGCCACAGGTCTAAGGGTGAAAACCAGAGCGTATCCCAACAATCAAGTAGTGAGCTTCTGGATTCCGGGCTCGGAGCTCGGTCACGCGCGTGGTGACGCGCTTCGATTTGCCCGCCGCGTCCTTGGTGATGAGATAGTGATGGTCGGCGCGCGCCGCCACCTGCGGGGCGTGCGTCACCGCCAGCGTCTGCACGCGGCGGCCGAGCCGGCCGAGCCGCACGCCGATCGCGTCCGCCACCGCGCCGCCGACGCCGGTGTCGATCTCGTCGAACACCAGCGTGGGCGCCGAGCCCTTGTCGGCGATCACCACCTTGAGCGCGAGCAGGAAGCGCGCCAGCTCGCCGCCCGACGCGACCTTCATCAGCGGCCCGGGCTGGGTGCCCGGATTGGTGCGCACCCAGAACTCGACGCGGTCGATGCCGTGCGGGCCGGCGGCCTGCGCCTCGCTCTCTATCTCAGTGAAGAACTTTGCGCGCTCGAGCTTGAGGGGTTTCAGCTCGCTGCCCACCGCCTTGTCGAGCATCTCGGCGACGCGGCGCCGCCGCTCGGACAACGTCGTGGCCGCCTTGGCGTAGCGCTCGGCGGCCGCGGCCGCCTCCGTCTCGAGGACGGCGAGCCGCTCGGCCCCGGCATCGAGCAGCGCGAGGTCGGCGGCGTAGCGCGCCGCCATCGGCGCCAGCTCGTCGACCGGCACATTGTACTTGCGGCCGGCGGCGCGCAGCGCAAACAGCCGCTCCTCGATGCGCTCGAGCACGCGCGGATCCTGGTCGGCGGCGGCGAGCGCCTGCTCGAGATGCCCCTGCGCATCGGCGAGCGCGGTGAGCGCCGCATCGATCGCCTTGACGGCCGGCTCGATCAGCGCCGGCGCCTGGGCGTGCCGCCGTTCCAGCCGGCGCACCGCCGCGGCGAGCACCGGCACCGGCGAGCCCGAGCCCGCCACCGCCTCGTGCGCCGAGCGCAGGTCATCGGCCGCCTTCTCGGCCTGCATCATGGCGGTGCGGCGATCCGCGAGGCTCGTCTCCTCGCCCGCTTCGGGCGCGAGCGCGCTCAACTCCTCGACCGCGTGGCGCAGCCAGTCGGCCTCGCGGGCGGCGCGCTCCACTTCCGTGCGGTGCGCCGCGACCGCGGCCTCCGCTTCGCGGCGCGCGGCCCACAACGTCTGCACTTCGGCGGCGAGCGCATCGAGGCCGCCATAGGCGTCGAGCAGGCGGCGGTGGGTCGCGGCGTCGACCAGCGCGCGGTCGTCGTGCTGGCCGTGGATTTCGACGAGCGCCGCGCCGAGTCCCTTGAGCACCTGCACGCCGACCGGCTGATCGTTGACGAACGCGCGCGTGCGCCCGTCGGCGAGCTGCACGCGGCGCAGGATCAGCTCGTCCTCGGGCGCGATCTCGTTCGCGGCCAGCAGCGCGCGCACCGGGTGATCGGCGCGCACATCGAAGCACGCCGTCACCTGCCCCTGCTCGGCGCCCTGGCGCACCAGGCTCGCGTCGCCGCGCGCGCCGAGCGCGAGCGCGAACGCGTCGAGCAGGATCGACTTGCCGGCGCCGGTCTCGCCGGTGAGCACCGCGAGGCCGGACGCGAAATCGATGTCGAGCCGTTCGATCAGCACGATGTCGCGGATCGAGAGGCGGGTCAGCATGGCCACCCCGTGTCGGCGGTGATGCGCAGTCTTATCAGGAAAAGCTTAGGAGATTCGGCCGTTGTCGTCTTGTGGGGAAAAGTAGGTTGGGTCGAGCCTTTGCGAGACCCAACACCACGAGCACCGCGCCATGTTGGCTGACGCTCGACCCAACCTACGGCTACGACTCAATTCCCCGCGCCGGTCGTCCGGTCGGGCTTGCTCCAGGGATTGATCGTCCTGAACGCCTTGCTGATCCAGGAGCCCTTGTCCTCCTGCGGCTCGCCGCCGCCCGCTTTCACCAGGCGGTAGGCGTCCTTGTACCAGGTGCTGTCGGGGAAATTGTGCCCGAGCACGGCGGCGGCGGTCTGCGCTTCCTGGATGATGCCGAGCGTCATGTAGCATTCGGTGAGCCGCGCCAGCGCTTCCTCGACGTGGCGGGTGCGCTGGTATTGCGTCACGACCACCTTGAAGCGGTTGATCGCGCCGATGAAGTTCTTCTTCTCCACATAGTAGCGCCCGACGTTCATCTCCTTGGCGGCGAGCTGGTCGCGCGCCACCTCGATCTTCTTGCGCGCGGCTTCGGCGTATTCCGAATTCGGGAATTTGCGCGCGACCTCCTCGAGCGCCGCGATCGCGCGCTCGGTGCGGGTCTGGTCGCGCGACACGTCGGGAATCTGGTCGAAATAGGAGGCGCCGATCAGGTACTGCGCATAGGCCGCGTCCGAGCTGCCGGGATGCAGGGCCACGTAGCGCTTGGCCGCGTTGATGGAGTCCTCGTAGGCGCCGGCCTCGTAATAGGCGTAGGCCGACATGATGAGCGATTTGCGCGCCCATTCCGAATAGGGATGCTGGCGGTCGACCTCCTCGAACTTCTTGGCCGAGTCCTTGAAGGACTTCTTCTCGTTCATGAGGTAGACGCCTTCGTTGTAAAGGCGGTCGGCGGGCTCGTCGGGGAGGATGCGGTCCTTGTCGCCGAACCAGCTGTCCCAGGTGGAGCAGCCGGCGAGCAGCAGCAGCATCGGCGCAAGCGCCATCAGGCGCGCGCCCAAACCGGCGCCCGGGCCGGCGCCCAAGCGCGCATCGGTGCGGCCACGCGAGCGAGCCGTGGTCATCGCATTCGAACGCATGGACGCTGAAGACCCCCGTGTACTGCGCATCGCGGACGATGCCGCGCCCGTGTCCCGATTCCGCAGGAACGGGACATGCTCTAGTCGAAAAATAGCAGTCCCGCCAAGCCCCTATGTAGCCGCACAATCGGCCGGGAATGTGGCAGTTGGGCCGGGCTTGGGGCCCCGGCGGCCGGGGATCAGGACACGTCCGGCCCGAAGGCCGGCGCTACCGCCGTGATCTCGGCGTGGCCGCGCGGGCGGCGGACCGGCCGGCCGGCCTCGACCACCGTCCAGGCGGTCGGATCGGCCATCAGGGCGCACAGGACGGCGTGGTTCAGCTTGTGGCCGCCGCGCACCGAGCGATAGGCCCCGAGCAGCGGGGCGCCCGCGAGCGCCAGGTCGCCGATGGCGTCGAGCGCCTTGTGGCGGACGAACTCGTCGGCGAAGCGCAGGCCGTCCGGATTGAGCACGCGGTTGTCGGTGATGACGAGCGTGTTTTCGAAGGTGGCGCCCAGCGCGTAGCCGGCGCTCCACAGCTTGGACACGTCGCGCATGAAGCCGAAGGTGCGCGCGCGGGCGATGTCGCGCCGGAAGCTCTCCGGGGTGACGTCGAGGGAGAGCGCCTGGCGCCCGATCAGCGGGTTGTCGAAGTCGATCTCGATCTCGACACGGAAGCCCTGGGAATACGGCCGCAGCTCGCCGAACGACGCATCGCGCGCGACGCGGACCGGCTTGAGCACCTGGATGAAGCGGCGGGTGGCGTTGAGCGTCACGATGCCGGCCTGCTCGATGGCCGCCACGAACGGCTCGGCGCTGCCGTCCATGATGGGCACTTCCGGCCCGTCGATCTCGATCATGGCGTTGTCGACGCCGAGGCCGGAGAGCGCGGCGAGCACGTGCTCGGCGGTCGAGCAGAGCGGGCCTTCGCGATCGCCCAGGACGGTGGCGAACTCGGTCGCCGTCACGGCGCGCACGTCGGCGCGGATCTCGCGATCGGGCGAGCCTTCGATGCCGGTGCGCAGAAAGACGATGCCGGTGTCGGCATCCGCAGGATGGATTGTGAGGGTGACCGGAAGTCCGGAATGCACGCCGATGCCCGTCACGGTCGCATCGACTTGCAGCGTCGTCTGCTTGCCCGCTTTCATGCTCGCGTCCCACCCCAACCGACTGCAACCACGCACACGTGCGGGATGCACCGTTCCCCAAAACAGCTTTCCCACGAGGGACGCGTTTTCGCCACGGAACAACGGGAAATCGAACAGGTAGCGATTTCCCCCGCGCAACACCCCCGACAGAAAAACCCCCTTAACGGCAAGAAGCTTAACCACGGTTCGCGCGATCTCCAACTCACGCTTCTTTACGGACTGTTACGTAAATCTGTCCCATTTTGACCCATATTCCGCCATCTTTGAGCGACCGGCAACGCCTTTTTCCACTGCGCCCGCCGCGCGACGTCTGCACGTTTTCTAACGGAAAAAGGGTGAATACACGGTTGCCGCGAAAAGCGGCCGCCTGAAATAGTCTCGGCAAATCAATGGGTCGCGGACATCAGGCGGCGGGCCGGGCTGAAACGCAGCGGGCCCCGGCGATCGGCCGGGGCCCGCTGTCCACAGTGCGAAATCGGGCTCAGTTCGCCTGCCGGCGCAGGAAGGCCGGAATCTCCAGCTGATCGTCGTCGACCGGATTATGCACAGGCGTTTGCCGGCCGTGCTGGTCGAGGCCCTGCGGGGCGCGCTTGGCATATTCGGAGACCGGCTCCTGCCGCTCCGGCATGCGGGGCGCCGGACGCGGCGGCATCGGCCGGGCTGCGACCGGACGCGGCGCGGGCTCCTCCGCCGCTGGCTCCTCTCGCCGGGCGCCGAGACCGACGGCGGCGAGGCGCTGGAGCAGCGACATGCGCGGCTTGTCGGCGTGATCATCCGCCTGGCCTTGCTTGGCGCGCATCTCGTTCTGCGCCGGCAGCGGGAACTCGTCGATGCGCGGCATGCGCGGCGCTTGGCGTGTCGCGGGACGCTCCGCCTGCGGCGGGATGAACACTTTCGCCGGCGCCGGCTCGTGCGCGGCGGCGGGCGTCTCGGGCGTCGCCGGATCGAACAGCGAGGGTTTCGGCGGGATCGGCCGGATGGTGACGTCGGCAAGCGCCGCCGCGACCGCCGCGGTGCCGGTTTCGGTCGGCGTCTGCGCCGCCGGCGCGGTGCGCGTCTCGATCCGCTCGGTCATGCGTTGCGTGTCGGCGCGCAGCCGCTGGGTGAGCTCGGCGATGCGCGACTCGTGGTTCACCGTGCGCGCCGCCGGCTCGCTCACCGGACGCTGCGCCGCCAGCACGTCGACGCCGGTCGCCACCACGGAGACGCGGATGATGCCTTCGAGGCTCTCGTCGAAGGTCGCGCCCACGATGATGTTGGCGTCGACGTCGACCTCCTCGCGGATGCGGGTCGCGGCCTCGTCCACTTCGTAGAGGGTGAGGTCCTTGCCGCCCGTGATCGAGATCAGCAGGCCGCGCGCGCCCTTCATCGACACGTCGTCGATGAGCGGATTCGCGATCGCGGCCTCGGCGGCGCGCAGCGCGCGCTTCTCGCCCGACGCTTCGCCGGTGCCCATCATCGCCTTGCCCATCTCGCGCATCACCGCGCGCACGTCGGCGAAGTCGAGATTGATCAGGCCTTCCTTCACCATCAGGTCGGTGATGCAGGCGACGCCCGAGTAGAGCACCTGGTCCGCCATCGCGAAGGCGTCGGCGAACGTCGTCTTCTCGTTCGCCACCCGGAAGAGATTCTGGTTCGGGATGATGATGAGCGTGTCGACGACCTTGTGCAGCTCGGTGATGCCGTTCTCGGCGAAGCGCATGCGGCGCTGGCCCTCGAAGTGGAACGGCTTGGTGACCACGCCGACCGTGAGGATGCCGAGCTCGTGCGCGACCTTGGAGATGACCGGCGCCGCGCCGGTGCCGGTGCCGCCGCCCATGCCGGCGGTGACGAACACCATGTGGGCGCCGCTCAGATGATCGCGGATCTCGTCGATCACCTCCTCGGCCGCGGCGCGCCCGATGTCGGGCTGCGAGCCGGCGCCGAGCCCTTCGGTGACCTGCACGCCCATCTGGATGATGCGTTCGGCCTTCGACAGCGTGAGCGCCTGCGCGTCGGTGTTGGCGACGACGAAGTCGACGCCTTCCAGCCCGGCGCTGATCATGTTGTTGACGGCGTTGCCGCCGGCGCCGCCGACCCCGAACACGGTGATCCTCGGCTTGAGTTCCCGGATGTCGGGGATTTTCAGGTTGATGCTCATGGCTGCCTCTTCTTTGCGGGGCATCCCCGCTGGTCATGCCGGTCCGCCACCGGCTGATGGAGTGAATCTCGTTGGGTCATCAGAAGCTCTCGCGAAGCCACCGTCCGACCCGTGCGATGTAGCCGCCTGTCCCCGTCATGAGATGCCGCGTTCGCCGCGGTTCGAAGTGTTCGAGATGCGCCGCCTGGGGGTAGACCAGGAGGCCGGCCGCGACCGCGAAGGCCGGGCCCTTGGCCGCCTCCGGCAGCCCGGCGACGCCGAGCGGCCGGCCGATCCGGACCGGGCGGCCGAGAATGCGATTGGCCAGTTCCGACATGCCGACGAGCTGGCTCGCGCCGCCGGTAAGCACGACGCGCGCGCGCGGCTCCGCCGCGAAGGGCGAGGCCGCGAGGCGGTCCCGCACCATCTCGAGAATCTCTTCCACACGCGGCTTGATGATGCGCGTCAACGTCGCCCGTGACACGAACTGGGGCGGATCGCGCTCATCTACGCCGACGGTCGGCACCGTGATCATGTCCCGCTCGTCCAATCCACCGGACAGCACACTGCCATAAAGCGTTTTGATTCGCTCAGCGTCGTAGATGCTGGCGGAGAGCCCGCGGGCCAGATCCATGGTCACGTGGAAGCCGCCGAGCGCGAAGGAGTCGGCGTGCAGGAAGCGGCCGGACGAGAACACCGCCATCGTGGTGGTGCCGGCGCCCATGTCGATGACGGCGGCGCCGAGATCGGACTCGTCGTCGGCGAGCACCGAGAGGCCCGCCACATAGGGGGTCGCGACCATCGCCTCGACCGAGAGGTGGCAGCGCTCGACCGCAAGCATCAGGTTGCGGGCGGCGGCGATGTCGGCGGTGACGACGTGCATGTCGACGCCGAAGCGGCGCGCCAGCATGCCGCGCGGATCGCGCACGCCGCGCGCGTCGTCGAGCGCATAACCGATCGGCATGGAATGGAGGACCACCCGCCCGTCGCGCCCGGACTGCCTGCTGCCGGCCGCGAGCACGCGGGCGATGTCGGATTCCGATACCGTCCCGCCCGGGATGTCGACCGAGGCGGCAAAGAGCTCGCTCGCGAGCCGGCCGGCCGCGACCGACACGATCACGGACTCGACCTGCCGGTGCGCCGAGCGCTCGGCGAGGTCGACGGCGTGCCGCACCGCCTCCTCGGCCTCGACCAGATCGACCACGTTGCCGGCCTTCATGCCGCGCGCGCCGGTGTGGCTGAAGCCGATCACCTCGACCGCGTGGCTGCGGCGGCGCAGCACCTCCTGCGGCGGATGCGGCTTGAGGCGCGCGATCAGGCACGCGATCTTGCTGGTGCCGATGTCGAGCGCGGCGACGAGCGCGCTGCGCTTGGGCGACACCGGCTTCATCTTCGGCGTGAGGCCGTAATTGAGGACGTTCATGCGAGCGCCCTCCAAACTCTCCCCGTCATCCTGAGGCGCTCGGCCGAAGGCCGAGCCTCGAAGGATGATCGGCCGATACGCACGGGCCGTCGCCCTTCGAGGGCCGCGCTTCGCGCGGCCGCCTCAGGGTGACGGAGCAAATTTGCGCAGGGGGCAAGACTCACGCGTTGCCCCCCTTGGCCTTCGGCTTCTTCGGCTTGAGCGCGTCCTCGCGCGCCTGCGCGGCGGCGTCGGAGAGGCGCACGGTGACGCGATCCGGCAGGCGCAGGTCGACCAGCGTGATGTCGCGCGAGAAGATCTTCTTGTCGCGATCGAGGGAGACGAGCTGCTCGAGCGCGCGGTCGATCTCGAACTCCGGCAGCCGCACGTCGACGCCGTTCTTCATGCGCAGGTTCCAGCGCCGCTCGGCGACCAGCGTCGAGGCGCGCAGGTTGTCGCGGATGTCGGGATAGCGATCGAGCAGCGCGAGAAACTCCTTGGCGCGCGTCGCCGCGCCCTCGCCGACGAACAGCGGCAGCGTGGCGAAGCGGCGCGAGATGTAGGGCTCGAGCACGGTGCCGTCGTCGGCGATCACGCCGATGCGCCCGCCCTTCTGCCAGAGCGCATAGGCCGCGCGCTCGGTGATCGTGATCTGCAGGCGGTCGGGATAGAGTTTTTGCACGGTCGCGTCGGCGATCCACGGATTGGTCTTGAGACGGATGCGCGCGTCGGCGACGTCGAAGAAGAGCAGCGACGAGCGCCCGGTGATGCCGGCGATGGCAAAAATCTCTTCGCGCGTGAGATGCTTGTGGCCCGAGAGCGCGACGCCCGCGAGGTGGAAGCCGGCGGCATTCCCCGCCACGTCGCGCACGTCCTTGAGCGCGTCGACCACGACCGGGACATGGCCGCCGCGCACCGTGCCGAACGCGGCGCCCGCGAGCACGATGAGCGCGGCGGCGGCGATGCCGAGGCCGCGCGGAAGCCGCAGGCCGTCGAGCTTTTCCAGTCGCGCGGTGAAGCGGCGCTTGAGTCCGCCGATACGCGAAGAAGAAATCCGGCGCGCAACGCGGGGACGGCGACGCGCGGCGCGCGTCCGCCTGGCGTTCGCAGATCCCGCGACCGGGCGTTCCTGCCCGTTCAGCGGTTCAGCGAGGCATCCTCCACCATCCATCGCACCAGCTCTTCGAACGTGATGCCCGCGTGTGCCGCGAGCTCCGGGACAAGCGACGTCTCGGTCATTCCGGGCTGGGTGTTGACCTCAAGGCACACGAGTCCTTGCGTCCCCTCCATGCGGTCGTCGTAGCGAAAATCCGCACGGCTCACCCCCCGGCATCCGAGCGCGCGATGCGCCAGAAGAGCCAGTCTTCGGACCTGTTGGTAAACATTTGGTTTAAGCGGCGCCGGCAGGAGGTGCTGGGAGCCTCCCGGGGCGTATTTGGCCTCGTAGTCGTAAAATCTTACCGTCGGCACGATCTCGATCACGTCCAGGGCCTTGTCGCCCATGACGGCGCAGGTGAGCTCCTTGCCGGCCACGTAGCGCTCGGCGAGGAGGAATTCGCCGAACTGCCAATCCGGGCGGGTCAGTTCCTGCGGCGGATGGGCATGGGCCTCGGTGACAAGGAAGACGCCGACGCTCGAGCCTTCGGCGATCGGCTTGATGACGTAGGGCCGCTCCAGCGGATGGGCTTTGGCGGCGTCGGCGCGGCTCACCACCATGCCGTCGGGCACCGGCACGCCGGCGTCGCGCATCACCACCTTGGCGCGGTCCTTCTGCATCGCGAGCGCGGAGGCGAGCACGCCCGAATGGCTGTAGGGGATCGCCAGCACTTCGAGCAGGCCCTGGATGGTGCCGTCCTCGCCGGGCCGCCCGTGCAGCAGGTTGAGCGCGACGTCGGGCTTGGTCTCGCGCAGCATCGCCGCGACGTCGCGGTCGACGTCGATGCCCTCACCCCAAGCAGTGCGCGTCCCCTCTCCCGCTTGCGGGGGAGGGCTAGGGAGGGGGAAGCCACAAGCACAGCGCAAGCGGCGCCCCCTCTCCAACTCTCCCCCGCAAGCGGGGGAGAGGGCACGCATCATGCGTGGCGCGTCATCGACCTTCATCACCCCTTCACCCCAATCCGCTTGATCTCCCACTCCAGCTCAACGCCGGAATTCTCCTTCACGCGCTTCCGCACCGTCTCGCCCAGCGTCTCGATGTCGGCGGCGCTCGCCTGGCCGCGGTTGATCAAGAAATTGCAGTGCATCTCCGACACCTGCGCGTCGCCGACCACGAGGCCGCGGCAGCCGGCGGCGTCGATGAGCTGCCACGCCTTCTTGCCGGGTGGATTCTTGAAGGTCGAGCCGCCGGTGCGGCTTTTCACCGGCTGCGTCGCCTCGCGCGATTCCGTAATGGTCTCCATCTCGGCCGCGATCTTTTGCGCATCGCCCGACCGCCCCGCAAACAGCGCCGACGTGAAGATCACGTCCTCGGGCGCGCCGCAATGGCGGTAGGCGAAGTGCATGTCGGCGGTCGGCAAGACCGCGACGTTGCCTTTGCGGTCGACGCCGCGCGCCTCGACCAGAACATCCTTGGTCTCGCCGCCGTAGGCGCCGCCGTTCATGCGCAGCGCGCCGCCGATCGCGCCCGGAATGCCGCGCAGGAACGCGAGGCCCGCGATGCCCGCCTCCTGCGCCGCCTTGGCGACGCGCACGTCGGGCGCCGCCGCGCCGGCGCGCACGCGCGCATCGGGCTCGATCGTCACGTCGCCGAAGGCGCGGCCGAGCCGGATCACCACGCCCGGCACGCCGCCATCGCGCACGATCAGGTTCGAGCCGAGCCCGACCACGGTGACGGGAATGCTTTGCGGCAGATGCGCCAGCAGATAGGCGAGATCCTCCTCGCCCTCCGGCATGAACAGCACCTGCGCCGGCCCGCCAACGCGGAACCAGGTCAGCTCCGCGAGCGACTGGTTGGCAAGCAAGCGGCCGCGCAGGTCGGGGAGCTTGGCTTTCAGCTCTGCGGTGATGTCGGGGAAGGTCATGGCACGGCGTCGCCGTCCCCTCGCCCGCACTGACTCTCGCCCCCTCCCCCGCTTGCGGGGGAGGGCGGGGAGGGGGAAGCTCCACGCACGGAGCAAGCGGCGCCCCCTCTCCCACTCTCCCCCGCAAGCGGGGGAGAGGGCGCGCATACGCAAGCGGCGAGCACGCTTGCGTTCTTGGCTCGCTCCGTGGCCATCACGATCGCGCCATT
>WNFF01001123.1_pt1 | contig 21408 bp, 18 predicted proteins | sample 5400441 | NCBI WGS metagenome assembly WNFF01 (sample SAMN13153345, study PRJNA577476) | soil metagenome | isolation source: 120 cm saprolite under Douglas fir tree site 2 hole 3 replicate 1 | place: USA:California | collected 2015-04-18
TGCGCCTGATAAGCATCCTGCAAAACTTCCCACGCCAGCGTGAGGGTTTCCATGCTCATAGGGACATAGTTAGCACATGGTTTTGCAAGGGTCAAAAGTACGAAAGTCCCGGAAGTGCGAGAGAGGAACCTGTACCTTGTAACGGGTCCGGTGGCAGGGGCGGCCGGAGAAGAGGTGGAAATTAGACCCGCAAACAGGGAAAATAGTTAAGTTCGAGCGTGGCTTCATCATTCAGCGAGTACGACGAATTAAACGAGGGGGCATCGTGAAGCGCAATTATCTGATTCTTGGGATCGCAACTCTGGCGGTGGCCGGAGCACTCCTGGCGCAGGATCAGCCGGAAAAACCGGCGCCGAAAAAAGCAGCGAGTCATGGTGCCGCAGGCGCCGCCGCAGCGCGCGGCAAGGAAGTGTTCGAAAAGAAATGCGCCATGTGCCATTTCGCGGACAGCGACGCGAAGAAAATCGGACCCGGCCTCAAAGGAATTTCCAAGCGCGGAACGTTCACGGTGAACGGCAGCAAAGTCACTACGGAATCACTGACGACGTGGATCGAGAACGGCGACTCCCTGATGCCCGGCATGAAAGAGACGCTCGAGCCCGCTCAGATCAAAGACGTCGTTGCCTACGTGAAAACACTCTAAGCCCATCGCAAAGAGAAAAGCCCCCGAAAGCCTGATCGCTCAAGCTGCCGGGGGCCCAAACTCAGATAAAGCTGCGCCTACTTCAGGATGGCGTCTTTGAACGCCTTCGACGGACGAAGGCGAACCACGGTCTTCGCCTTGATTTTGATCGCTTCGCCGGTCTGAGGATTGCGGCCCATGCGCGCCTTGCGGTGCGCCTTTACAACGCGGCCGATCCCCGGGATCACGAACTTGCCCGCTGCGCCCTTGGCTTCTTTTACGGCGAGCTTGAAGAGCTCTTCAAAGAACAGAGCGGCGGTTTTTTTCGGTGAGCCGACTTTCTCGGCAATGTGTCCCACAACCTTGGTCTTGCTCAGTGGCTTGGCTGCCATCTAGTATGCTTATCCTCCTGATTTTTTCTTTTCCCTCCGATACGATCGAAGCAGGCCGCGAGCTGACTACCCCCGTTACTCTCCGAAAAACCCGGGCCGCAAGGGACTATAGCCAAGGCGGGAAGAGAACGCAAGGAAAAACCGCAAAAAAGGCCGGAAAAATGCAAGTTTCTTGGGGGGCATGTGGAAATCCCCTGTAAAAACGCGGCTTTGGCGTATGTGCGTTCCGCTAGGCCGGCTTTGAGGGCGGACCGCTCTGAAACTGCCGTAAAAGGGAGATTTGACTGCGGCTGACCCCAGCCGAGGCCACGGAGCGCTTGCACGGTCAGCGTTTTCGGCATTCACGTCGGCACCATCCGCGAACTAGCGGACGTCTATAACCTTCCACCAGAACTCTCTTGCCTGTCTTGCGCCATAGGCGACCTTGCTGCCGTCTGAGCTGAAGTAAGGATGAAATACGTCATCGAACTCCGGGCCGTGCTTCTCGCCGACCACGATCAACCACTTTTTGTCTCGTCGCGCACGATATGCGACGCCGGTTCCATCTGGACTGAAGACAGGCTCTCCTACTTCGTCAAACTCGGGACCCCTTTTGTCGCCGACGATGACAAATTGCTTTTGGCTTTGCTTGGCCTGATAGGCGATGGTGCGACCGTCCGGACTGAAGACAGGGCTTTGAACTTCGTCAAACTCGGACCCTGTTTTGTCGCCGAGGACAATAAACTCCTTTTCGCCTACCTTAGCCCAGTAGGCAATGCTGGTTCCGTCGGGACTGAATACAGGTTCTCCCACAACGTCAAACTTCGTGCCCTTCTTATTCCCGACAACCACGAACCCATGCTTCGGCCGTTTGTCAGGAAGGAACTCCGCACTTTGCAGAACGGGATAAGCGATCGTGGTTCCATCTGGGCTAAAAACGGGAATCCCAACCCAGGCAAGCCCAACAAGGCTTGCACTCTTCTTATCCCCGACGACAGCGATTTCACTGGTGTTCGGGTCAGGGTGGCCAAGTAGAGTCGCCTGATAAGCAACTACGGTTCCGGCAGGGTTGAAGACAGGAAAACGGGCCCGTGCAAATGCCGGACCCTTCTTATCGCCGACGACGATGGACATTGTTTGCGTTGGACAGGCCGAGCACGCCCAGGAACGTTTCTTTGCCTCACCAGCTGCATACGCGACGGTGGTTCCGTCAGGACTAAAAACCGGTTCCCAGACCCAATCAAATTCGGGGCCGTACTTGACCGTGACAGGAACGGGATCGTTCCAGTCACCCTCGATGACTGCAACGGCTTCTTTCTTTTTGTCTTCGAAGAAAGAAATGTAAGCCACCTTCTTGCTGTCCAAGCTGAAGACGGGGGGCGAAAGCAAGCTGAGTCTGGCCCCGAGCAGGTGATTTGTTTCCCCAAGATCAATACTTTCGCCTTGCTGAAGCGGAATGGTCTTGCTACCCAAGACGAGAAATGTTTTCCCGCCCGCCGCTTTAGACTCCTCGGCGACGTATCCTATCGTGCTTAGGTCGGGGCTGTGAAAGAGAACTCTAATTTCGTCAAATTCCGGGCCCTTCTTGTTGTTGATGACGACAAATGGCTTGCCATTCTGCCGCGCAACGAACGCCCACTGGGCGGGATTGTCGAGGAATATTGTGCCGCCCGTGATGTCTGGCGGGTCTTGATATTCCGGAGGCATCGTGCCCAGCAGCTTCTCTTCGAATGGCACATGTGTCTCAGGCTTCTTAGGAATTGGCTGGCTGACCCCGCCAGCACCTTTTTGTTGCGCACGGATCCCTGGTTGGAAGATCAACCAAAGGAGTAAGAACAGAATCCCTTTCGTGCGATTCATGGCAATGGCAACCTCCTCAAGCACCTATTTCTTGGCTCCTGCTTTCTTCAGCACTTCAGCGACATCGCCGTATCCGAAGTCCATCGCCGCCTTTAATGGCGTGCGGCCGCCTTTTGGCTTAGCGTTGGGGTCAGCACCGGCCGCGAGCAAGCGTTCGACGACCGGCAGGTGACCGTTCGCAGCCGCGGCCCACAAAGCGGTTGCACCGTCAGCGTTTTTTGCATTCACGTCGGCGCCCGCCGCGAGTAATGTTTTGACAACATCGGCGTGGCCATGCTCCGCGGCCGAAATCAAGGCCGTCTCGCCATCGTTGCTTTTCGCGTTGACGTCGGCCTTGGCCGCCAGCAAGTCTTCAACAACACCGGCGTGCCCACCTCTCGCCGCCAACATCAAAGCGGAAACGTCTTGATCTTTCGCGTTCACATCGGCGCCAGCCGCAAGCAAGCGTTCCACCACCGGCAGGTGACCGTTCGCAGCCGCCGCCATCAAGGCTGTTACGCCATTCTTTGCTTTGGCGTTAACGTCAGCCTTGGCAGCGAGCAAGTCTTTAACAACATCGAACTGGCCATGCCGTGAAGCGTACATCAACGCGGTCCAACCTTTCTCGTCTTTCGAATTCTCCTCGGCCCTGGCCGCCAGTAAAGCATTGACGACATCGACGCGGCCCTCGGACGCGGCCAGCGTCAAGGCTGTCGAGCCGTCGTTACTTCTTGCGTTGACGTCGGCCTTGGCTGCCAGCAAAACGTTGACGACTTCCGTGTGGCCTTCCTGCGCGGCCGACAGCAAGGCCGTCATCCCATCATTGCGCTTCGCATTCACTTCGGCACCTGCGGCGAGCAATCGCTCCACCACTGGCTGATGACCATTGAACGCGGCATGAATCAAGGCTGTTCCGCCAGTCTTCGTTTTGGCGTTGACGTCAGCCCTGGCCGCCAGCAGAGCATTGACGACATCGGAGTGGCCCTTGTCTCCCGCGTCGATCAAGGCGGTCCAACCATTCTCGTCTTTCGCATTCACGTCGGCGCCTGCGGCGAGCAGGCGTTCCACCACCGACCGCTGACCAAACTCGGCTGCCTCGATCAGGGCAGTGCCGCCATTCTTCGCAACCTTGGCGGCGGCGCTGAATTCCGCGATTGCCCCGTCTACATCGCCTTTGTCAGCGAGTCCGCTGCCCAAGTTATCGTGTGCGCTAGCATCGTTGGGGGCGAGGCGTAGGGCGGTGCGCGCTTCCGCGACGTCCCCGTCAGCGTCGCCCTTCCGGCGGAGTACGTCGCTGAGGCTGATGTGCGCCTCGAAAAGGTTGGGGCTAAGGCGGATGCCCTCGCGCAATTCCACAATCGCTCCATCCAGATCGCCCTTCTTCGAGAGTGCGACGCCGAGGTTGATATGCGTCTCGGCACGGTCAGGCTTGAGGCGGATGGCCTCCCGCAATTCCACAATCGCTCCATCCAGATCGCCCTTTTTCGAGAGTGCAGCGCCGAGGTCGCTGTGCGCTTCGGCATAGTTGGGTGCGATGCGTATTGCTTCGCGGATCTCCGCAATCCCTTCATCTCGGTCGCCCTTGCGACCCAGTGCTACGCCGAGGTTATCGTGAATTTCGGAATCGTTGGGGGAAAGGCGGATTGCCTCGCGGTATTCCGTAATCGCGCCATCTAGGTCGCCCTTAAGAACGAGGAAGGTGCCGAGGTTGTTGTGCGCGTTGGCATTGCTAGGGACGAGGCGGATGGCCTCGCGGAATTCCGCGAGTGCCCCGTCCACGTTCCCCTTGGCAAAAAGCGCGTTACCCCGTTTGAAATGGTCCTCTGCTGCCTTCTCATTGGCCGTCCGCTGAGGACCAGCACCGGCGGATGAGGCAACGGGCATCAGCCAAGCAATCAAAGCCATTAGCCCTAACCGGAGAATCCGCATTTGTTGAAGCATATAAACCTCCTTCACCCGAGAATGGGCTATTTGGCGAAGCCGAGTGGAATGGGCACCTTGCGCCCTGGCTCACACACACTAGGACTATTCTTGGTCCCTGCTTTGTCCAGCAGTTCAACGGTAGCCAACACCGGTCGCCCAGGGGTCACGGTGTTGCCGGTGCAGGACGAGCGCTGCGGATCTGGTTGACAATATCGATGGCCAGCCGCTGGGCCGCGGCGGGACCGTCAATGGCGGTGACCTTGCCGGTACCAAGGACCATGCCGGATTTCGGGTTAATCATTTTGAAGATCCAGTCGTATGTCAGGAAGGGCCGCGTTACATCGATATAGATATCGGCTCCGTTGCGGTCGTCGACGATGCGCATGCCCCACTCCTTCATCTCGGGCCGAATGTAAAGCGCGTCCTGCAACAAATTGCCCTTCATCCAGATGGTGTGGGATTCCACAAATATCGATCGAGCAGAGCGAAGAATTCCTGACGGATCGTTTCCTGGTTCACGAATCGCGGTGTAGTTCGCCTCCGACGTTCCGGTCGGTCTGTCCAGCTCTTCGCGGGGGAACTGCACGGCACTGGCGAGCTGCTCGACAATGACTGCCGCCAGCTTCGGACCGGCGTCGAATTCATCGGTAGCTTCCACCGTGCCCGAAGCGAGTGTCAAGGACTTGGGCTGAAAAACCAGGGTGTAGGTCCAGTCAAACGTCATGACCGGCCGGTCAACCGTGATGGCAATATCGGCGGTTTGCCCGTAATCGGCGAAGCGCAATCCCAAGTGCGGGAACATCGTTGTTTTGTGAATGTCGTCTTGTAGCCGCTCGCGGCGCAAATAAATTGTTTTGGAAAGCACGGAAATGGTGCGCATTTGCCGCTGGTCCGGGCGGGGCAGAGTTGGATTCGGGGGAACTGCCGGTACCCCAGGGGCGTTGGCAGGAGCAGCCGGGAAGGCCGTAGCTTTGGCGCCGAATGATTGCAGACGCGCGCCGGAATCAAAGCGCGTGCCGCCAGACTCATTGGCGAGGCCGGCGATGCTGTCAATAGGTACGGCAAAATTGACGTTTTGGCCCACGCTGAGTGAACCGACGACGATTCCTAGTATCCTGGCTTCAGCATCCACCAGCACGCCGCCGCTGGATCCGGGCGACAACGGCGCGGTGAACTGCAAAATTCGGTAGCCGCTACCAGCCCCGGGTACATCGTCGGCCATGCGCGTGGCGCTGAGGATGCCGGAGGATGCAGTCCAAGGCAAGCCCACGGCGTTCGATACGACAAAAACGGTGGCGCCGGATGCCGCGTTTGTGGAGCTGCCGATGGGCAGCACTGGAAGCCCGGTTGCAGGGATGCGCAGTGCGGCGACGTCGCGGCGTTCATCGGACGCGATGAGCTCGACTTGGTCGTAGATTTCGCCGCTCTTCAGCCGCACCTGCACCTCCCGCATGCCCTTCACGACGTGGTTGGCGGTCAGAATCACGCCATCGCCTCGAATGATCACTCCGGACGCTACGCCCGCAACTTGGCCGTCACCTTTGCCGACCAGAATGGATACAGCTGCAGGCGAAACTCGATCGACGACTTGATCTCCGGACAGCGCTTGAGGCGCTCCGCCCTGGCCCATCAGATTCGTTGCGGACACTCCCCAGAGAACGGCAATGGCTAACAAGTTGAGAAGTCTCATGGCCCCTCCTTCTTAGTGCGATACTTTGCGATCAGCGGGCCGGACTATCATTCACCAAACTTGAACACGATGCCAACCCCCAGGCGGGCATCGTTGAACCACGAGGTGCTCAAGCGCGTCCGCAGGTAGTCGGCCTGGATGACGCGGATGGCAATGTGCCGGCCGGCGTTCAGGTCCAAGCCACCACCCAGGCCCCAGGCAAATCCATTTGTGGATCGGCCGAGAGTCTTGAACGTATTCGCGCCGACCAAGGCGTGCGCGAAAACAGTGCCCCGGTGACCGCGTGCCGCGACGCGCGGCCCGAATAGATACTCATACTGGGAAACGCGGTTTCCGGAGATGCTGCGGTATTGCCCGCCGAAATCGCCAGTGAGCCCTAAGTATTTGTTGAAATTCACGCTGCCTTCGGCCTGCCAGCCGCCGTACAGCGAGAAGCTCGGAGCGGTGGCGCCGTTCCGCAGTATTGACGCTCCGCCGAAGGTTGCTCCTGTGACTGAGCTTCCACGAGTCCTGGGATGAACAGTGCGAGTCCCAACAGCCCGATAGTTCTCCACATGATGGGTCTCCTTTTCAATTGATTTACTGGGCCGCTTCTTTTCCGGGGTCGCTGCGCGCGAAAAGATATTCGAAAGGCCTCTGCAGGGCAGTCGCAGCCACGGCCGTGTTGGCTGTAATCACGACTAGCCCAAAGCAGAAAATCTTTTTTGTTGATGCTTGATATCCTGCTTCACGCACACGTGATTGCACATCAGGCAATTACGAGGCCCAAAACAGCGGAACTTGAGAGATGGCTTAGGTGATTGAAACAGCGATGAAAGGAAGCGGTTCGGCCCTAACTATGGGGGCTGCTGTTGCCAGGATTACACTCCATTACCGCCAGAAATAGATTGCATCTATGCCGGCTTTAAGAAGCTTCCCAAGGACCATGCTTCGGCTTACAGGGTCGCCAGGTCGGAGTAGAAGTGGGCGATGGCTTTGATGCCGCCGAAATAGTTTTCGAGGGCGATGTGTTCGTCGGGGGCGTGAGCGTTTTCATCGGGGAGGCCGAAGCCGATCAAGACGCACGGCACCTTGAAGGTGTCGTGCATTTGGGTTACGAAGGGGATGGAACCGCCTTCGCGAATGAAAACGGCCTTTTTGCCAAAGCCCTTTTCAAGAGCGGATTGCGCTTTCTTGAAAATCGGATCGTGGTAGGGAGCCACCCAGGGCTTTCCCATGCTCAAAACTTCAAATTTGCAATGGACAGCTTTCGGCAAGAGCTTGCGAATGTGCTTCTCGACCAGTTTGGCGATCCTGGGCGGGTCCTGGTTGGGGACGAGGCGCGTGGAGAATTTTGCAAAGGCCTTTGAGGGAATGACGGTCTTGGCGCCCTCGCCTTGATAGCCGCCCCAGACGCCGTTCAATTCGAAGGTGGGGCGAGTCCAGAGGCGCTCGACGGTGGTGAAACCGGCCTCGCCGAAATAGCCGGGAGCGCCGACGGCTTTCTCAAAATCCTTTTTCCTCCAAGGCAGGGCGTTGAGAGCTTTGCGCTCGGCGCTCGAGACCTTGGCAACCTGGTCGTAAAACCCAGGCACGGTGACGCGGAATTTGCTGTCGTGCAGTTTGGCGAAGAGTTCCGTCAAGATGGTGAGCGGATTGGGAACGGCGCCGCCATAGACACCGGAGTGCAGGTCGCGCTCCGGGCCGGTCAATTCGATCTGGTAATAGTTCAGGCCGCGCAAGCCGTAGGTGATAGAAGGGACGCCCTTGCCGAGCATGGAAGTATCGGAAACGAGGAGCGCGTCGGCCTTCAGCTTTTCCTGGTTCTTCTGGACATAATCCCAGAGGCTGACGCTGCCGACTTCTTCTTCGCCTTCGATGAGAACCTTTATGTTGATGGGGAGCTTGCCGTCTACGTTCCGCAAGGATTCGAACGCTTTCAGGTGGATGTGGACCTGGCCTTTGTCGTCAGCGGTGCCGCGGCCAAAGAGATTGCCGTTGCGCACGGTGGGTTCGAACGGGGGCGAAGTCCAGAGATCGAGCGGCTCGGGAGGCTGCACGTCGTAGTGGCCGTAGAAAAGAACGGTGGGCTTGCCGGGAGCTTCCAAAGACTCGGCGTAGACGAGCGGGTGCAGATTTGTGGGGACGATCTCCACGTGTTTGAATCCGGCGGCGCGAAAATGATCCGCGACCCAGCGTGCGCCGCGCTCGATATCCGGCTTGTGCTCGCTCTTGGCGCTGACGCTGGGAATGCGCAGGAATTCGCAAAGCTCGGCTAGATGCTGGTCGCGCTGACCGTCAATAAACTCGGCAAGATTCATAGGAGGCCCTTAGGGGACATAAGTCCTTTCGAGTATGAATGCGCAAAACGTGATTCGAATGTTTGCGGCAGCGGAATGATTGCGGAGCTGCGGATGACCTGCCGTGGCCGCACTTGTATTTTAGGGCCGCCTGAGGGTCGTGTACAAGCGAGTGAAGAAGCAAAATGAGATCGGGAACGTGGGCGAGCGTTCTCAATCGTTCACTGGAGAGCAGAATACTGCGATCCGAATACGGCATTGTGCAGCTACCATAGATTAGAGCGAGGGCGATACCTGTTCGCCAAGCTTCTTGTACTCCGTTTTAGCTTCCTTGAGAATGCGTAGGTCGGGGTCAGCATTCTTCCAGAACGACAACAATTCCCGATACTGGGCGAGGCTCTTCTCAGTATCTCCGGTTTGCGCGTACGCCCGCGCCAGCCCCAGTCGGGCCAGCGGCCAATAGATGTCAACGATCACAACGCCGCGGTTGTCGAGAATTTTCTGGAACTGCGCAGCCGCCTCTTTCCCTGACTTCAGTTCCAGGTAGGCCAAGCCGCGATAGTACAGGGTGACGCCGGCGGAGTCGCCGCCGAGATCGTAGGGAATGGCACGCCGCAATTCCTCGATGGCCGCAGCCGGATTCTTCCGATTCAAATGCACGGCCGCTCGAATGCTGGGGAGGATAACTTCGCTCATCGCCGTGCCGAGCCTGGGCTGTTTGTTCAACTCGTTCACCAGGGTTTCCGCGCGCTGTACGTCACCGGCCCGAGCAAGCGCCAGCGTGGCAAACGCTTTATGGCGCGCGGAGTCTGGCGACTCGCGGAGCGTCCAATCGGCCAGCAAGCGAGCTTCCCGGTCGTTTTTCAAGTCGGCCTCGAACTGGGCCAGGCCGTTGTTAATGGCGACCGCCTGCTCCTTGAGTCCGTTCCGTTGAGCGATTGCCCGGGCACGGTCAAACAGTTCGCGGGCCCTGCGAAGCTCTCCCAGGCTCAAAGCCGCCTTGGCTTGGTAATAGATGCCCACGCTCTCGGCAGGTTTGCCGTTAAACCAGTCGATCTCGCGCTGCATGGCCGGACCGTCGCCTTCGACGAACGCGATCCTATAGAGAATGGCATGTGTGGACCAGTTATCGAGCTTTTCTGCGACGGCCTTTTCACAGATGGCTCTTGCCTCGGCAAAGCGTGAGGCTCCTTGATAGGCTTGGCAAAGACACACATACGAGGAAGCATGGCGAGGGTTGAGTCGCAAGGCTTGCTGGCCTGCCGCGATCGCATTGTCCAACTGGCCAGCTAGGGCGTACTGGTTGGCGAGGCTAACGAAGGGAACGAAGTCGCGCGCGTACACTTCGGTCCGTAGCTTGTAAATTTGGATCGCCTTGTCAGTCTCCCTGGTCACAGTGACGTAATAATTCGCTTGAATATTAAGCTTTTCTCTTTCACTCACATGCTGCCTCAGCTCAAAAGCCCTGCGGAGGTACTCGGCAGCGAGATCAGGCTGCTGGAGGTTGGCGTTCACCGAAGCTAGTCCGGCATATGCCATGGCGAAGTCCGGATCCAGTTCAACCGCCATCTTGTAGAAGGAAATGCTTTCGGCTTCCTGCCCTTGCGCACGCTTTTCGTCGCCCTTGGTATATGCCTTCAGGGCGGTGAGTGATTTGGTGGTCGCCTGTTCGATGGGGGTATCGAACTTCTGGATGGAGGCGACGGATTCGCCGAGTTTGCGACGCAGCGGTGGGATGATTTGGCCTAGCTTGTTCAGGACCTGTTCTCTATCGAGGGCCTCGATCTCCTGATGGGCGAGGGAGGCTCCCGTGAGACAGTCGGTGGTGTCTAGATCGAGAACGTACTTGCCCCCAAGGTTGAGGATGGAGCCGCCAACCACCGCTTTGGCGTTCTCTCGCTGGCACACCTCCCGCGCAATTGGTGGCACAACGCGTTCGTCGGCCGAGCGGCCCATGGAGCCCAGGGTCTTTCTTGTCGTCGTATCCGGCACGATGCTGAAGTAGGGCGATTCCGCGAGCTTGACCGAAAGCGCCTGCTTCAGCGTGCCGTCAAAGATCGGATCGCCGGTGGTATTCACGAAATCGGAGACTAGGACGAGATCGGCTTCGTTCATGGGTGGCGGCCTGCGCGCACGCATCACTAAGGCAGACGCTGAAGCCAGAAAGGCGATAGCTGCTGCAGAACCCAGGACCCATTTCCAGGGTCTTTGGCGAAGTTTTGCGAATGATGTGGTCGCTGTACCGGATTGCCCGGATTCGGTTTCTTCTACGGTCACGGTCTGAACGGAACGGCTGTGGACAATCAGATCGGCGTCCGGTTCTGTGATTTCCACCACTTTCAGGGCGAAGCGGTAACCCCTGCCGGGGACCGTGATGATGTATTCCGGATCGTGGGCCTTATCGCCTAACGCTTTTCGGAGCTGAAAGATGTGCTGACTGAGATTGGATTCTTCTACGAAGGTGTCCGGCCACAGGATCTTCATCAAATCGTCCTTCAGGACGACCCGTTCGCTGTGCTGCACGAGCACCAAAAGAGTCTCAAAGGCCTTCGGAGACAGGGTGATCGTCTCCTGATCGCGCATTAATACGCGCTCATCCAGGTCCATGCGGAAGGGGCCGAATTCCAGTAAGTGCCTGGCCTGCCTATCCATAGCGACTCCCAAGGCAATTCAAAACTTATTAAGCGGTTCTTAAGGACATTCAAGCCGCTTTCCGAGCAGGATGCGTTCGCGTTGAGGCGGGGCCCGCGAAACAAGCCAAAACGTGACCGGAAATGTATCACGGAAATCGCTGGCAGACGAGCAAATGGAGACCCGGTTGGCCACCAAAAGGACCATGCGTATCACGATTGAAACCGAACGGCTCTTAGTTATCCGGCACGGAACGTCGGTACGCGAGTGGTGCGAACAATGCGCCCTTGAGGTGGACATGATCCCCCTCAAGAGCGCCGCTGAGTTGGGACAGGTGGCCGCGGGAACGATTCAGCATTTGCTGGATCGTCAAAAACTCCATTTATCGAAGGCAGGAGGGCCAGTTTGGATCTGCCTGAACTCGCTGCTCAAAGAAGTAGGGTGACCGAAAGAGTTTGAATCGTGCCCAGGTACAACGAATTTGAATTTGAGGAGGAATCATGAAGAAAGTTCTGGTGGTCCTAATTTCATTCTGCGGTCTGGTTCTGCTTAATGGGTGTGGCACGACTACTACACCTCCCCAACAGGTGGCCAGTCACTTTTCGGTGACGTCAACCTCTGCGGCGCCCGTCGCGGGGACGGCCGTCAATTTCACGGTCACCGCGCTTGACGACAAGAACAGCCCTGTCGCTGCGTACTCCGGGACTGTGCACTTCACGAGCTCTGACGCCCAGGCCGTATTGCCGGCGAGCGCAACAATAACAGGCGGGACGGGAACCGGTTCGGTCACGCTGAAGACGGCCGGCCCGCAAACCGTCACGGCCACCGGGGCGGATTCGCTGACCGGCACTTCGGGCACGATCCTCGTCGGCTCATCTGCCGCGTCTACGCTTTCCGTCTCCCCGGCCGCCGCAACGGCAAACACCGGGACACCATTCAACTTCACGGTGACCGCGTTCGATCCCTTCAGCAATACGGCTACGACCTACGCGGGCACCGTTCATTTTTCGAGTACCGACAGGAGCGCGGCACTACCCGCCGACTCAAAGCTAACAAACGGGACGGGATCCTTCTCGGCTACACTCAAGACCTCTGGCAGCCAAACGATCAAGGCGACCGACACGGTCACCGCGTCCCTCACCGGCACTTCCTCTGCAATAAGTGCGAGCGGTCCCGCCACTCATTTTTCTTTTAACGCTCAGGCGGCGGCGACGACGCGAAAGTTCATCTACATCGGCATTACGGCGCTTGACGCCTCGAACACCGCTTCCAGCTCTTACAACGGGACGGTCCACTTTGCGAGCACGGATCCCGCAGCTATCCTGCCGGCCAGTGCCGCGTTTCAAAATGGCTCAACGGGGAATCTGCAAATCACGCTGGAGACTCCCGGCAATCAAACTGTGACCGCTACCGACACTATTACGTCTTCCCTTAAGGGAACTTCAAGTGCTATCGCGGTTACCGCAACACCCGCTCCTGCGATCACGTCGGGCGCTCCACCGGCTGGTACTGTCGCTTCGAGCTACGGGCCGACCATTACGATCTACGAAAAATGTGTTCTAAACCCGCAAACCCAACAGCGAACGTGTACTCCGTGTGTCCCCAACAATGCGGGATGTGGGGGGTCCTATCCCGGTTGCAACCATGTAGGAGCGACCGCGCCAGTCTGCGTCGCGAGCCAGGTGTATGCCGGGTTCCAGTTGACAGGCGCCGGAGGCGTGCCACCCTATACATGGTCCGCAGCCTCGCTGCCGCCAGGATTGAATTTAATCTTCACTTACCCGGAAGAATTGATCAATGGCACGCCGACTCCCGGTTCGGCCGCAACCTACAACACGATGATAACCCTGAGCGATTCAGGGATGCCCCCCGCGCCAAAGACCGTCCTTCTCTCAATCACCATCAACAATCCGCCGCCTCCCGTCGTCAGCGCATCTCCAGCGTTCCCTGGGGCAACGGTAAACCAGCCATTTAGCTATACGTTCTCAGCAACCTCCGGACTGCCGCCTTATCAGAACTGGACCGAAAAAGGCGCGCTGCCTCCAGGCATGACGCCACTCACCAGTGCCGGCGTTCTCTCCGGCACACCGACAATGACTGGAACGTTCCCAATCACTGTCACCGTGGACGACTCGGTCAACCAGCTTTCCGCCGCGCAAGCGTTCAACTTGGTCGTTTACCAGCATGGTTTTAAGGCTGACGGCAGCATGACAACTGCGCGTTATCATCACACCGCCACCCTGTTAAAGGATGGAACCGTGCTGCTCGTGGGAGCTCCGGGACTTGCCAGTGCCGAGAAATATGATCCCGGCAACGGAAAATTCAATCTGACGACGGGCAGTATGAGCGTGGACCGCGATAGTCACACAGCGACGTTGCTAAACACCGGCAAAGTCCTCATCACGGGCGGAACCGATGTTTATAACAACAACGCCGCCCTGGCTACTGCGGAATTGTTCGATCCAGCCGCCGGAATGTTTACCACGATACCGAGCCATATGAGCGTCGCCCGGACCGGTCACAACGCCACGCTGCTGGCTGATGGCAAAGTCCTCATCACTGGCGGAAATACCTTAGTCGCGGAACTGTTCGATACCATCACAGGGATGTTCACACCAACGACAGGAAAAATGGTAACTGCACGTACCGAAGACACGGCAACTTTGCTTCCCAACGGAATGGTGCTCATTACAGGGGGTCTTGCCGGCGGGGCCCTCGCGACCGCGGAGGTTTACGATCCCACAACGCAAACCTTCTCAGCGACCACCGGCACGATGGCAATGGCGCGAAACTACCATACGGCAACTTTGCTGACCACCGGGCCGAACAACGGCAAGGTGCTCATAGCGGGAGGAAACTCCAAGAACGCGGTTGCGGAGCTATACGATCCGGCGATCGGAACTTTTTCGACGACTGGCACCATGGGAAGTACGCGCCAAAGGCACACAGCGACAATGCTCAGCGATGGAACAGTACTTATGGCGGGAGGAGCTGAATTTGACGCCAACGTGGATATCCTCGCGGCGGCGGAGATCTTCGATCCCAACACCGGCACTTTCTCCGGAACTGGCGGCCTGTTGACTCCGCGCATCGTGCACACGGCGACGTTGCTGAAAGACGGAACCGTCCTTGTGACGGGAGGACTCAACGGCGCAGGAACTCTAGCGACGGCGGAGCTGTATCAATAGCAAGCGCAAAGGGGACCGCTGCTAGCGGTAGGACTTGTCGAGCGGGGCGTTAGCCGATGTTCCTGGATTCTGCTACGCTGGGCCGAATCAACAACGAAGAGCACCGGAGAAAAAACTTGAGAGTAGCGGCGGGAGTGGATCTGGGCGGAACGGCCATCAACTATACGCTAGTGGACCAGCAAGAGAAGTTTTTGATCGACGGCTTGTGCGAGCATCCCGCCCTTGCGAAGCAAGGACCGGCGGTCTGCCTCGGGCAGATAGCGGATGGGCTCAAGATAGCTTGCGAGCAGGCGGGCGTGCCGCTGGCGGAGGTGGTGGCAGTCGGACTGGATACGCCTGGACCCGCGAGCGCGGAAGGGCGATTCAGCGTGCGAGGCTCCACAAATTTCGTTCATGCGGAGTGGGCGGGATTCGATATTCGAGTGGGCCTGGAGCGCAAGCTCGGCAAGCCGGTGTGCTATTTGAACGATGCAAATGCGGCCGCGCTGTGGGGACACTATTCGATCTTCGGCGCAAACAGCCGTGAGACATCGATTTCCATCATTATCGGGACGGGCAACGGCGGGGGGATCATTCTGGATGGGAACGTCGTAAAGGGTAAAAACGGTTTTGGCGGAGAGCTGGGGCACGTGCTGATTCCGTATCAAAGTATCGCGGGGACGAGCGGCATCAAGCCGGGATGCAATTGCGGGCGCACTGGGGACCTGGAATCGCTTTGTTCGCTGACGGCGATCGAAAAGAATCTGCTGCCGTATTTTCTGCCGCGGTACCCCGGGCACGAACTGGCAAAACAGGACCCCCACCAGGCGGCAAAGCTGGTGCGTGGCCTCGCGGACCAGGGTGATGCGCTGTGCAAGGAGATTTTCCGGGTGCAGGCGCATGCTTTGGGACTCTTCTTCGACGAAATGGTGAATACGTTCGATCCCGATGCGTTGATCGTGGGCGGCGGCGCGCTGGAGGCGAGCAAAGAGTTCCAGCGGTGGTTCCTGGACGAGATTCGCGCGGGCATGCCCAGCCAGCGGGAGGAACAGACGGGAATTCCCATTCAGGAGATGCCGAATGGCGACACCGCGGGGGCGCGTGGGGCGGCCATCGAAGCACTGCAACTGGCCAGGCACGGCGCGCGAAGGTAAGTCTGGCGCCGGAGTTTGGGTCTTGGCGGGTTCGTGGACTGGTGAAACGTGCGCGCGGTTGCGGCTGGCGAACACCTGTACGGAAGGACAGATTGACGGTGACACGGGGCGCGGTCAAAGTGGGGCTATGGGCGAAGTCACAACAGCATCACCCCGGCGAAGCTCACGAGTTTTTCATAAAATGCGCTTGCAAGCAGAGGGCCGAGCGCACAACCGGAAGAAATTCAAAGAGACGTGCGAGACGGTGGTGGTGAACGCGCACGGAGGCTTGCTGCTGTTAAAACATGAAGTGGACAACGGCGAGATGCTGGTGATTACCAACCCGGAGACGCAGGAAGAGCTGGAATGCCGCATCGTCTACCTGGGCGAGCCCGGAGACAAAGGGCAGCGGGTGGGAGTGGAGTTTCTGACGCCCGCGCCGCGCTTCTGGGGAGTGGACTTCGTAGACGCTGCGCGGGCAGAAAATTCTTCAGCTGTTCATTGAGATGCTTGGAGCTGTCGCGCGCGCGGGCGACTGGCTCCTCCGCCGAATAAACCAACTGCCCAACCTCCATAACAGAAGAATGGCGACGAGCGCGCCGTAAAAAAGCGGCTCGCGCACGTCGGACTTCACCAGCCAGTAGTAGTGAATGACTCCCAAGACAGCGGCACAATAGATGGAGCGGTGGAGCATTTGCCAGCGCTTGCCGCCGAGACGGCGAATCCAGCCGGCCGTGGAAGTGATCGCCAGAGGAATCAGCAAGACAAAAGCGGTGAAGCCCACGGTGATGAAGGGGCGCTTTGCGACGTCTTTCCACATGCCGGCGAGATCGAACTGCTGATCGGGGCCGAGATAGGTGATGAAGTGCTGGCACACGTAGAAAAATGCGAAGAGGCCGAGCATGCGGCGGAAACGGATAAGGTCTGGGAGGTTGAATAGCTTGCGGAACGGCGTGATGCAAAGGGTGAAGATGAGGAAGCGGAGCGTCCAGTCGCCGGTGGCGTGCTGCAAAAACTCAACGGGATTGGCGCCGAGATCGTTGTGAAGGCTGCGCCATACCAGTGCGCCGAACGGGATGAGGCAAATAAAAAAGACCGCTACTTTAGTCCATTTGCTGGTGAGGATTGCGCGCACGACGAAATTCACGCTTAATAATTTTTCTTCAGGTCCATGCCGTTGTACATGGCGGCGACCTGATCGGCGTAGCCGTTGAACATCAGCGTGGGGCGCTTGAAGATTTCGCCGAGGCGGCGTTCCTTGGCCTGGGTCCAGCGGGGATGGTCGACGCTGGGATTCACGTTGGAATAGAAACCGTACTCCGTGGGCGCGGACAGATTCCAGGTTGTCGGCGGCATCTTCTGCTGGAATTTTATTTTGACAAGAGACTTGATGCTCTTGAAGCCGTATTTCCACGGAAGAGTCATGCGCACGGGAGCGCCGTCCTGGTTCGGCAAGGTCTCACCATACATGCCGACACAGAGAAGCGCGAGCGGGTTCATGGCTTCGTCAAGGCGCAAGCCTTCGACGTAGGGAAAATCAATGCCAGCATATTTCCCCTGGGGCATCTGTTGGTGATCGTAATAGCTTTGGAAGGCGACGAACTGCGCCTTGGAGGTGGGTTCGACGAGCTTCACGAGATTGCTGAAGGAGAATCCGATCCACGGCACGACGATGGACCAGGCTTCCACGCAGCGGTGGCGGTAGATGCGTTCCTCGAGAGGGGCGATCTTGAGGATTTCGTCCATGGTGAACTTGCGGGGCTTGCTGACTTCGCCTTCGACAGAGACGACCCAGTTCGAGGTGTTGAAATTTTTCGAGTTTTTCGCGGGATCGCCTTTGTCGGTGCCGAATTCGTAGAAATTGTTGTAATGGGTGACGTCTTCGTAGGTATTTTGCTTTTCGGTGGTGCTGAAGGGGCTTTTGGCGAGGCCCACGAACTTTGTAGCCGCGAAGGCGGAGCGAGAGGGGAAAGCAAGGTCGAACAAGCTTTTGCCTGCCGCGGCAGCCGCGCCAGCAATTCCCACGGCTTGCAGGAATTTGCGCCGATTCAGATAGACAGACTTTGGAGTAACGTCGGCGTAGGTCAAGTCTGGGGCCCTGCGGATTAACATTTCTCTCCTCACGTTCTCCTTAGGCGCTCTTGCGTCAACATCATTTTACGTGCATTTCTCTCAGTTGGATGCTGGAACTTGGGTAACAGGCCTTATCTTCCACTCTTAGGCGAATGGACCAGCTTCCGGCTATACGGATGAGAGTTGGCTGGCGGAGAAAAGTTACAGGGCAATTTGTTGCAAGCGGGCAGTGGTCGCGGGTGGCTAACCGTGGAGTTTCTTCAACACTTTTTGGGCGGCTTGGACGCCGTGGAATTGGGCTTCCTCGAAGATGGAGATGCCGCTGAGGTCAGAGTTGGCGAAGAGGAGGCGGCGGTCGAAACGCGTGAGGCGGCGACGTTCTTCCGAGAAAATCGCGCCGACGGCGGGGCGGATCATCGCGTGGCCCATGCGCATGATGTCGATGCGGGAGACGCATTGGCGGATGTCGGCGTGGACGCGCTCGAGGTCGTGGAGAATGGCTTCTTTCCAGTAGGCCCAGTCTTTTTCGAGGAGAAGCTGGCGGTTTTGCGCGGGGGCGCCTTCGGCGAGGGCCCAGTAAAACGTCCAGACGGTGCGGTCGATGTGAGTGCGGAGGCTTTGGTGCATGGCGTCGACGTAGCCGAGCGTGGGTGAATCGAGGAAGACGGTGTCCCAGGAGGGCTCGGCGCCGCGGGAATCGGGGTAGCGATCGAGGGTGAGATTGGCGGTGAGCCAGGGGGAATAGACGAAATCGTGGAGGGGCGGAAAATTTTCGAGAAGATACGGGGCTAGAAAGGTGGGGGCGGCGAAGATGACGAATTCGGCTTGAAATTCGGTTTCGCCGGCGAAGACACTTGCACCATGGCGCGACTGACTGATGCGGTGGACCATTTGATTGGTGCGGACGTTTGCGCCGACGCGTTCGAGGAGGCGGCGGGTGATCCAGCCGTTGCCTTCGGGCCAGGTGAGCGGGCCTTTTTCGTCGGACTCTCGGGAAGAGAAATAGTGAATGCCGGCCCAGGCGGACGTGTCGCTTGCGAGGGCGCCGTAATCGTCGCGGCAGGCGTAGTTCGTGTACCAGTTCAAGAGACGGGAATCGAAACCTTGCTGGCGGAGCCAATCGGAAAAAGGGAGTCGATCGAGATACTGAAATTTTGGAGAGAGGCCGAGTTCGAGAGGGATAGTGAAACAGCCACTCTTGCGAAATTCGCCGAAGAGATTTTCGAAGCGTTGAAACTGATCGCGGTCTTTGGGAGCGAGTCCGACGGCGGGTTCGATGCCCTCCTGCCAGCGGCCATAGAGGAAGAGGCGCTCCTGGGGCGAGAATGCGAGATAGCGTTCTTCCCAGTGGGCATTTTTCAAGACGCCGAGATCCTCGAAAAGTTCGCGGACATATTCAGCCTTTGGGCCAGGGACGGGTACGTAGTGCGCGGCCCAGGGATAGGCGGTGATTTCGTTTTCACTCCAGCGGGCGTTGCCGCCGGGCTGGGCATTCATTTCGAGAAGGACAAAATCGGTGAAGCCGCGCTTGCGCAGACGCCAAGCGGCGCTGAGACCGGCGATACCGCCGCCGACGATGACGACGGGAACTTTTTCGACGCGCTTGGCCGCGGGGAACGCGATGCGGTCGCGCAAGAGATGGCCCATCTGGAAGGAGTCATTGACGAACCCGCCTTCGACTTTTTTTTCGCTTTTAAGGGAGAGGCCGACGAGCGCAGCGCTGCCAAGACCGAGAAACTTGCGGCGGCCCAGCTTCAATGACTGATGTCCTTCCAGTCGTTCTCGTAGGCGCGGACGAGAACCTGGCTGTTGAGCTGATTGGGGGGCATGGGGAGCGGGGCCATGTCCGGCGGAAACTGAAAAAGGGCGGGAAGGCCGTCGACGCTGAGGAAACGCAATCCGGCGGGAAGCGCTTTGGGAGGAACGTATTCGTGCGTGCCAGCGAGAATGAAACCCCATTCGCCGAAGGAGGGGACGTAGACGTGGTAGGGAAAGATTTGCAGGCCGGCTTGCTTCAGCGTTTGCGCGATGCACCAGAAGGAATCGCGGGCGAACATAGGGGAGGTGCTTTGCACGACGAGAAAGCCTTGCGCGCTGAGGTGGCGGGCGACGGCGCGGTAGAAGGCTGTGGTATAGAGCTTGCCGAGCGAGTAATTCGTGGGATCGGGAAAATCGATGACGATGAAGTCAAAATTGTCGGCGTTCGAATCGACCCAGGGGAAAGCGTCGGCGTTGATGACGCGCACACGCGGGGAAAGCAGAGATTTGTCATTAAGCTTGGTCAGCATGGGGTTGGAGGAAAAAATTCGAGTCATTTCGGGGTCGAGATCGACCAGCGTGATGCTCTCGACTTGCGGATATTTCAGGATTTCGCGGACGGCGAGGCCGTCACCTCCGCCGAGAATGAGGACGCGGCGCGGGGCCGGAACGGCAGACAGACCGGGATGGACAAGGGCTTCGTGGTAGCGGTATTCGTCGCGTGAGCTGAATTGCAGATGGCTGTTGAGAAAAAGCCGGAGGTCGTCCTTGAAGCGGGTGAGGACGAGATGCTGATAACGGGTGTCGCGGGCAAAGATAATTTCGTCGGCGTAGATATTGTCTTCCGCGGTGGATGTGATCTGTTTGGCTTCGGCTAGTCCCGCGCCCAGCGCGAACAGGACGACAAGGCAGGCAAGGCGCAAACCGCGCTTGGCGGAAAGCTGATTGGCGAAGAGGAAAGTGCTCCAGAGGGCGACGCCGGCGTTGATCAAGCCGAATAACATCGCGGAGCGCACCAGACCGAGCCGCGGCACGAGCAGAATCGGAAACAGCAGCGAGGCGGCGAGCGCGCCGAGGTAATCGAAGGTGAGGACGTGGGCGATGACGTCGCGAAACTGGTAGCGGTCCTTGACGATGCGCATGAGCAACGGAATCTCGAGACCGACCAGAACGCCCATTACGACGACGAGCGCGTAGAGAATCAATTCGAAGCCTTGCGTGAAGGCGAACGCGAGCATCAGCAGGGCGGAAGAAAAACCGCCGATGACGCCGAGGAGAAGCTCGATCCACACGAAACGATTCGCGAGGCCGCGATTGATGTAACGGGAAAGAGCGCTGCCGATGCCCATGGCGAACAGGTACGTGCCGATGATGGTGGAGAATTGAAAGACGCTGTCTCCGACGAGATAGCTGGCGAGTGTGCTGGCAACAAGCTCGTAGATAAGGCCGCAAGCCGCGACCAGCAGCACGGAAATGAACACCAGGACGCCCATGGGCTAGTGAATCGCGGCGGCAATGATGATGCAGATGCCGAGAGACATGGCGCCGACGAGGATGGCGAGGGCCATGTTGTGCTCTTGAATGATTTCCTTCCAAAGATGGTACGGAGTGAGTTTGTCCATCACGATGAACGCGATGACAAAAATGAGGATTCCCATAAACGCGAAGACCAATGCGTTCAAGATGTTGCCGATGGGAGCGAAGTTCATCTTATTTGCCTCCTGTGTAGTGGTGATAGCCGGCGTAAACGGAGCGGTACGAGCCGGGATTATCGCGGACGGATTTCGGAACGTTTTTGAGCTGGTTGATGGAGTCGAGACTCCAGCCGCGGTACTGGCCGAAAGCGGCGGTGCTGAGAACCATAGCCCCATAGAGAAGATAGAATTTTCGGAACATTATTCGTCGTCTCCCGAGCTGCCGGA
>WNFF01004886.1_pt1 | contig 21379 bp, 28 predicted proteins | sample 5400441 | NCBI WGS metagenome assembly WNFF01 (sample SAMN13153345, study PRJNA577476) | soil metagenome | isolation source: 120 cm saprolite under Douglas fir tree site 2 hole 3 replicate 1 | place: USA:California | collected 2015-04-18
CCCCCCGCCGGCAATCTACGGCGCCGCGGTGCCCGTGTCGGTCTCAGGATTCACGCCGCCGTTTTCGGTGAAGTAGCGTATCGGGGAGGGCGACCCTGACGGCGGTCGCTCTCCTTCCCTCAATGGCGGTCCACGAGCGCCGAGCATCCCTCGGCGCTCGTGGCGCCTTCGCGTAGCGACCCTCGCACGCGCGGGCGCCCTCAACCGACGGCGTGTCGCAGGCAAACTCATCGGAAAGGTTGACACACGGGCCCCTCTATCGTCATCTTGTCCGAGAGCCATTCATGCCCGCGCCACCCCACTCCCTCCCGCAGGACGTCGGGTCGGGCGCCCACTCGTACGGGCCCCCCGCCGCGCTGATCGGTGCCGGCCTCTGCGCCGCGGCCTTCTGGGTCGCGAGCGAGGCGGCGAACCACTACGTCATCCTCTACGGGCGCCACGGATGGGCCCCGCCCGAGGTCGCCTTCCTGCTGAACTTCGTCCTTCTCGGGTTGCCCTGCGCCGCGCTCCTGACGACGGCCCTCGCCCGCTGGTGGGGTCCGCGCCTTGCCGCCGACTTCGCGCGTCTGGCTGAGGTCCCGCCGCGAACCGCGCACTGTGCCGCGGGGCTCGCCGCGCTCCTCGTCGGCGCCCTCATCGTGCTCGCGCGCTACGGTCTCCTCCGCAACACCGCGATCACGGACGACGAGAACGTCTACGACTTCATGGCGCGCATGTGGGCGGGCGGGCATCTCTCCGTCCCGTCCCCCCCGCCGGAGGTGCGGGCCTTCTTCGAGAACCAGTTTGTCGTGAACGACGGGCGCTGGTACGGAATCTACGCTCCGGGGCATCCCGCCGTCCTCACGCTTGGCCAGTGGCTCGGCGGGATCCATTGGGTCACCACCGTCGAGGCCGTCCTCACCGTGCTCCTGGCCTGGTGCCTCGCGGATCGCGTGTTCGGCCGCCGCGCCGCGCTCCTGACGCTCGGGCTCCTCGCCGTCTCGCCCTTCTTCCTCCTGGTCTCGGCGACGATGCTGGCGCACGCCACGGCCGCCCTGGCTCTCACCGCCTTCGCGTACTCGGCCGTCCGCGCCCTCGAGGCGCCGGCCGCGAAGTGGTGGTGGCTCGCCGCCGGGTGTGCGCTCGGCGGGGACGGCCTCACCCGCCCCCTGTCGGCGGCCGCCTTCTCCCTTCCCTGGCTCGTCCTGCTGGCCCGCACGGTGGGCCGCGACCGGCGAGCGGTGCCGGGCGCGGCGCTCTTCCTCCTCGCCGGTGCCGTCGCGGCCGCCCTGTTCGCCGGCTACAACACCGCCGTCACCGGTAGCCCCTTCAGAACCGGCTATCAGGTCTTCGCGGAGAACTACCGCTTCACGTTCACACTGGGCTCCCTCCCGGCGGCGGCGCCGGTGGCGGCGCTCTACGAGCTCTACTACTCTCTCGCGCGTCTGAACTTCTGGCTTCTCGGGTGGCCGGTCTCGCTTGCGCTCATCCCCTTCGCGGGCCGGGCACCGGCGAGCCTCGCGCTCGGCCTCGGCGCGCTCGGCACCGTCGTCGCGTACGCGACGCTCCGGATCCCCAGCATCAACGTGGTGGGTCCGGTCCACTACGGCGAGCTCGTGGTGCCGCTGCTCGTGCTCACGGCGGGCGGCCTCGAGCGGCTGGCGCTGCGGGCGGAGCGGGTCCTGGGACGCCCCGTGTTCCTGCGGGTGCTCAGCGCCCCCGCCGCGCTCACGGTGGTTTCGGTCGTCTTCTTCTGGCCGGTCTACGCCCCGTCCCTACGCCAGATGGCGAACGTCGCGCGGGCGCCCTACGATCTCGTGGAGCAGGCGGGTCTCGACAACGCCGTGGTCTTCGTAGAGAGCCTCCCCGCGCTCGAGGCCATGCCGGGCGCGTGGGTCTACCGGCACCGGAACAACTCTCCCAACTTCTCCGATCGCGTCCTGTTTGTCAACGACCTCGGGTCCCTGGACGCGCGGCTGCGCGCATGGCTCCCCGGCCGCAAAGCCTACCGCATGAAGATGGAAGGGGGCCGGCTCGGGCTGTCGCCGCTCCCCTGACCGCCGGGCGGCGACGCGCCGCGGGCCCGCGGGGCGCGGTTCAGACTGAGGTCGCGACCGCCACCGGGGCCTCAGCGAGGGCAACGACGATGACGGCCCCGGTGTCGCCACCGGTCGCGCCACGTCCGGAGGCGCTCTCGGCCGTCGTGAGCCAGCCGACGCACGGGACCTCGTGGCCGACTCGGTCCCGGATCGCAAGCCATTCGTCCCGCGCCGTGCCGCCGAGAGCGGCGTAACGGGCCGCACTCTCGGCGACCAGCGCCGCCCGCACCGGCTGCCCCTCGAGCCGTTTGACCGCGATGGCGGCCGCCTCGGCGGCACCGTGCAGAAGCGTCGTCGCGTCGGACTCGCCGGGGCCGGCCGCGCCCGCGACGCCCACGCCGCTCTTGTAGGCGCCCTCGAGGCACAGCACGGCGAGGTTGCCGGGTTCCGCGGCGCCCTGCCCGCACAGCGGCCGTCCCGCGGCGCTGATGACCGTGCGCAGCTTCGGGCCTGCCAGGTGCCGCCAGCGGACCAGGAAGGCGTCCGTCAGCGACTCCGTGACCGGCAGCGCAAAGGCGAGTGCGACGCCGCGGGGGAAGTGACGTCGCTCGCTCGCGCCGGCCAGGACGAGCCGACCGACCCGCTCGGTGGCCGCCGAGAGCCCCATCGGACGCCCGGCACAGACGACGCTCGGAGACAGGGCGTCACCGTAGAAGCACATCACCGCCGCTCCCGCCGTCAGAAGACCCGAGTCCGTGAGGATGCCGGTCACCGACGCGCCGGCCACCGGGGCCCCGCCCGCGGACGCGCGGGCGACCTCCCCGAGCCCGGGCACGCCCGTCCCGCCCGTGACGAGAATGAGGGCCGCCTTCGGCAGCTGGTCCCCGGCCGCGCGGCGCGCGGCCGCCGCGGCTTCCTCGATGGCCCGGAGAGGATCACTACCCTCAGCGACGCCCAGCCAACCCCTGATCATCATCGCGCAAGCTCCCATTCCGGCTCCGCCGCGAGGCGTTTGGGCGCCGGAAGAACATGGGTGAGCAGCACGCGCGGGAGCCCGCCGCTCGGCGAGCGGGGCCCCGCGCAGCGCTCCGCTATGAGCGGAGCGCCTTTTCCACGACTTCGCCGATCACGCGGTGAGAGGCCGGCTTGTGCGCGTAGAAGAGCAGGCCGACCTTGCGTGCCTCGGCTTCGAGTTCGGGCCGATGGTCGTTGGTCGTCATGACGACAGGCAGCGCCGGCTCGATGGCCTTCAGGCGCGCCGCGAGCGCCGTTCCCGGCATGTCGTTCAGGGCGACGTCGATGATCGCGAGGCTGATCCGCCGGGAATTGGCGACGAGGACGGCTTCCTCGCCGAGCGGGGTCTGGTAGGTGCGAAAGCCCTGGCGAGTGAAATGATTGGCCAGGCGACGCGCGGACAGTCGGTCGGCGTCCGCGACGAGGATCCAGCCTGAATCAGGCTGACGTTCCGGTGCCTGACGACCCATGGCAACCCGCTCGCTGCACGCGGGATGCCACGGACTAACTAGCTGATATTACTTAATGTTTATAGAGGGAGGGAAAGGCAATGGGACCAGATGGCACGAAAACAGAGATCGAGGGGCAGGATTGGCACGGTCAGGAGGAGGGGGCACGAGATCGCGCGGAACGGACGACGGATGCTACAGAAGCCCGTACTCTTTGAGCCGCCGGTAGATCGTCCGACGCGAGAGCCCGAGAGCGCGAGCCGACTGCTCCTTGTCGTTCTTGTGCAGGGCCAGTGCCCGCAGGATGAGCTCTTTCTCGACCTCGGCGAGCGTGGGCAGGGAGTGGGTCGAGATCGGCGTGGGCCGGGCCGACAAGGTGAGGCTCGGCAGATCCGTCAGCGAGATGTGATCGCGGGCCCCCATGGCATAGGCCCGCTCGATCAGGTTCTCGAGTTCGCGGACGTTGCCGGGGAAGTCGAAGGCCTGCAAGGCGGCCAGCGCCTCTGGCGCGATACCGCTCACCTCCCGTCGGAAGCGCTGGTTGAACCTGCGGAGGAAGTGAGCGATCAGCGCCGACAGGTCGTCCTTGCGCTCCCTGAGCGACGGCATCTGGACCCGGACGACGTTCAGCCGGTAGAAGAGGTCCTGTCGCAGGCTGCCGTCCTTGACCGCTTCCTCCAGGTTCCGGTTCGTGGCGGCGATGACCCGCACGCTCACCGTGTACGCCTTCGTCGACCCGACCGGGCGCACCTCCATGTCCTGGAGCACCCGCAGGAGCTTGGCCTGGAGGGCCGGCGGCAGCTCAGCCACTTCGTCCAGGAAGATCGTGCCGCCGTGGGCCGAGCGAAACAGTCCGACCGAGTCTGAGACGGCCCCCGAGAAGGCGCCCCGCACGTGACCGAAGAACTCTGACTCGAGCAGCTCAGCGGGGATCGCGCTGCAGTTGACTGGGATGAACGGCCCCTTGGCGCGCGCAGACAGATGGTGGATGGCGGCGGCGACGAGCTCCTTGCCCGTCCCGCTCTCTCCCTCGATGAGGACGGGCGAATCGGTCACGGCGACCTTGCCGATGACGTCCTTGATGCGCTGCATGGCGGGAGAGCTGCCGACCAGCTCGTTGACGGCGAGTTGCTCGCCGAGCCGGCTCCGGAGCGCGTTCACCTCCCGGCGAAGGAAGCGACGCTCCATCAGGCGGGTCATGAGGTGGCGGAGCTCGTCCATGATCAGGGGCTTAGGCAGATAGTCAGAGGCGCCCTCTTTCAGCGCCTCGACCGCGGTTGACACGGTCGGGTACCCCGTCATGATGACGACCTCGATGGACTCGTCCTGCCGCTTGACCTCCCGGAGGAAGGTGAGACCATCCATCTCGGGCATCCGGATATCGACCAGCGCGGCATCGAAGAGCTGGCCCTGCATCGCGTCGAGTGCCTTCACCCCGGTCCCGACGCAGGTGACGTGATAGCCCCAGGCGGTCAGGGCCTCCTTGAGGAGCATCTGGATCGACTCCTCGTCGTCCACCACCAGGATTTTGGGTGCTTCCATCGGCTCCTCCGCGCCGAACAGGCGTCATCTCGACACTAGCACAGTGGGGTGTCATAGTGACAAACAATAACGGCCCGAAGCCGAGGGAGGAGATTGCGCTAAGTTGACCAATATGTTAGCGTTTTGCGGGAGGTCCTTATGTCGGAAAGCGCCCTGAACCTGACCGAAGCCACGTTCGACACGGAGATCGCCGAGCGCCCCGGCGTGCTGATGGTCGACTTCTGGGCCGAATGGTGCGCGCCCTGCCGGGCGATCGCGCCCGTACTGGATGAGCTCGCCCGGGACTCCGGCGGCAGCGTGGGGCTGGCGAAGGTCAACGTGGACGAGAGTCCTGGCCTCGCGGCCCGCTACGGTGTCCGCTCGATTCCGACGATCCTCTTCGTGAGGGGCGGCAAGGTCGTCGACCAGGTGATCGGGGCCGTACCCAAGGCGCAGCTGAAGAAGAAGCTCGACGCCCTCGCCTGATCGGGCGTTTCGGAGGGGTATCACGTCAGCCGGGGCCCAGATCCCCTCTCTTTCGCCGTCGCGGGATGAGTTCCGCGGCCTTGCCACCAGGGGCAACCTGATCCCGGTCTACGCCGAGCTGCCGGCGGACCTCGACACGCCCCTGTCGGCCTTCCTCCGGCTCAGGCCGGGCCCGTACGGGTTCCTGCTCGAGTCGGTGGAGGGCGGCGAGAAGTGGGCCCGGTACTCGTTCCTCGGCACCGACCCCTTCATGGTTCTGACTGCGAAGGACGGCCGGCTCGCCCTCCGGCACGCCGACGGGAGGACGGAACGGCTGCCGCCGGGCAACCCGCTCACCGCGCTCCGGGAGCTTCTGGCGCGTTTTCATCCGGTGGCGGTCCCCGGGCTGCCCCGCTTCCAGGGCGGCGCCGTGGGCTACTTCGGCTACGACGTCGTGCGGTACCTCGAGCGCCTGCCCCGGTCGACGCGCGATGACCTCGGCCTCCCAGACGCGGTTTTTCTGCTGACCGACAACCTCCTGGTCTTCGACAACCTCCGCCACCGCCTCCTCGTCATCGCGAACTGCCACGTCGACAAGACGGACCCCGCCGCGCTCGACCGCGCCTACGACCGCGCCGCCGTGAAGATCGGGATGACGCTCGCGAAGCTCGGCCGGCCGGCCCGCGTCCCGGCGCCGCTCACGCTCCCGGCGCTCGACCCGCTGCTCGCGCTGGACGAGGAGGGCTTCACCTCGTCGATGGACGAGAGCGCCTTCACCCAGGCCGTGCGTCGGGCCAAGGAGTACATCGCGGCCGGCGACGCCTACCAGATCGTCCTGTCGCGACGGCTCGACTGCCGCCTCGAGAGCGACCCGTTCACGCTCTACCGGGCTCTCCGGACGATCAACCCGTCTCCGTACCTCTTCTACCTGCGCCTGGGCCAGACGACGATCGTGGGCTCCTCGCCCGAGGTGCTCGTTCGCGCCGAGGACGGCCGGGTCGAGGAACGGCCGATCGCGGGAACCCGGCCGCGGGGACGCTCGGACGACGAGGACGCACGGATCGCCGCTGAGCTCAAGGCTGACCCGAAGGAGCGCGCGGAGCACGTGATGCTCGTGGACCTCGGGCGCAACGACGTCGGCCGCGTGGCCGAGCTCGGCTCCGTGCGCGTCACGGAGTTCATGACGATCGAGCGGTACTCGCACGTCATGCATCTCGTCAGTAACGTGGTGGGGCGGCTTCGGCCCGGCGCCGACGCGCTCGACGTGCTCTCGGCGTGTTTTCCGGCGGGCACGGTGACGGGCGCCCCCAAGATCCGCGCGATGGAGATCATCGACGAGCTCGAACCCGCCCAGCGCGGGCCCTACGCGGGCGCGGTCGGCTACGTCTCGTACTCCGGCAACCTCGACTCCTGCATCACCATCCGGACGATCGTCTGCCACGGCCGCCGCGCGTCCGTCCAGGTGGGGGCCGGGATCGTGGCCGACTCCGACCCCAAGGCGGAATGGAACGAGACCTGCTCCAAGGCCCGCGGGCTCGTGCTCGCGTTGCGCATCGCCGCCGCTGGAGCCCGATCGTGATCCTCGTCATCGACAACTACGACTCCTTCACCTACAACCTTGTCCAGTACCTCGGCGAACTCGGCGCCGAGCCCGAGGTCGTCCGCAACGACGCGGTCGACATGTCCGGGATCAGCGCGATGCGCCCGGAGCGGATCGTGATCTCGCCGGGCCCGGGGACGCCCGACGACGCGGGTATCTCCCTCGAGGTGATCCGCAGGCTCGGGTCGGGCATCCCGATCCTCGGCGTCTGCCTCGGCCATCAGGCGATCGGCCAGGCCTTCGGCGCCACGGTCGCACGCGCCCGGCGGCAGATGCACGGCAAGACGTCCGCGGTCGAGCACGACGGCCGCGGCGTGTTCCGGGGCGTCCCCTCGCCGTTCAGCGCCACCCGGTACCACTCGCTGGCCGTCCTCGCCGACACGGTGCCGGAAGACCTCGAGATCTCGGCGCGCGCCGACGACGGGGAAGTGATGGGGCTGCGCCACCGCCGGTGGCCCGTCGAGGGCGTTCAGTTCCATCCCGAGTCGATCTTGACCGAGCACGGGAAGATCCTGCTGGCCAACTTCCTCGGCCTCCGATGACGCGCGGCGGAGCCGAGCGCCCCCGGGAGCACGCCCGGCCGGGCCAGCCGCCGTTCGTGCCGTGCGGAGGGGCCGAGCGCCGCCGGCCGCACGAGCGGCCCGCCCGGGCCGCGGCGATCCAGCGGGGCGCGCCGCTCTGGACGGGATCGGCGGAGGGGCACCGACGACCGATGCGGCGGGGGACGAACCGAGCGCTCGCTCGGGCGAGCGCCACGGCCGCGGCGCGGCGCTGATGCCCCGGGGAGGAGTCGAACCGCCGAGTCCGCTGCCCCCACGGGGGGGCATCACGGCGCCGCGGCCGGCACGGACTGGAACAGGCGGCGCATGACGCGGCGCGCGGTGACGGAGCGCGGACTGATCCGGGAGATGCGGCGGCTGTTCCAGGGGGGGGCGGGGGTCCGCGTCGGCATCGGCGACGACTGCGCGGTGCTGGAGCCCGCCGCCGGCCGTGCCCTCCTCGCCACGACCGACCTGCTGATCGAGGACGTCCACTTCCGGCGGCGGTACGCGTCTCCCGGGGATATCGGATGGAAGGCCCTCGCCGTGAACCTCTCGGATGTGGCGGCGATGGGAGGGCGTCCCCGCTGGGCACTCGTAGCGCTCGCGTGCCCCGAGACCGTCACCAGCGCGGAGGTCCTGGAGTTCTGCGAGGCGATGCGCGCGCTCGCCGTGGCCCATGACGTCGCCATCGTCGGCGGCGACACGTCCGCGTCGCGGTCGGGCTGGATCGTCAACCTCACCGTCCTCGGCGAGACCATCGCGAGCCCGAAGCTCCGGTCGGGAGCCCGGCCCGGAGATCTGATCGCGGTCACCGGCCCCCTGGGCCGCTCGGCCGCTGGCCTCGCCCTGCTCGAGGCGGAGCCAGGGGAGCGAGGCGACCTCGCGCGCGCGCACCTCAGGCCCGTGCCACGCGTCCGCGAGGGGCAGGCGCTCGGCGAGGTCGCCGGGGTGACGGCCATGATCGACCTCTCCGACGGCCTGGCCAGCGATCTCGGGCGGATCGCGGAGGAGAGCCAGGTCGGCGCGCGGGTCGAGCTCGCGCGGCTCCCGATCGATGACGCGACCCACGCCGCGGCGGCTCGGCTCGCGACCGACGCGACCTCGTGGGCGACGAGCGGGGGGGAGGACTACGAGCTGCTCGTGACCGTGCGGCCGGCGGCGCGCGCGGAGGCCTCGGCGGCGGCCTCCCTCACCGTCATCGGCGAGATCACCGCGGCCGGGCCGGTGGAATTCCTCTCCGCGGAGGGACGCTCGACCGCCCTGCCCCCCGGATTCGAGCACTTCACGGGGCGACCGCGCCCGGCCACGGCGAGGGCGGAGGCCCCAGACCGCCGGGCCCCCGCGCGCCGCCGGGCGGCGGCGACCCGCGCCGCGCGCGAGCAGACGGATCGCTGACGTGCTCGCCCTCAAGCTCATCGGCCTCGCGTTTCTCGTCGCCTGCTCGGCCCTCCTGACCGGCGCCGAAGCCGCGTACTTCTCGCTGGGCCGCGCGCGCCTGCGGGAAGCGAGCGGCCCGGCGCGGGCCGCGGCGCCGCTGATCAAGCGCCCCCACGACCTGCTCGTCACCCTCCTTGTCGCGATCACCTTCATCAACATCGGCGCGTCGGCGATCGCCGCCGAGATCGCGAGCGAGCTCTTCGACGCGCACGCGCTCGTGGTCGCGATCGGCGGGATGGTCTTCCTCCTGACCGTCTTCGGTGAGGTGCTGCCGATGACAATCGCCGTCGAGCATCCCGCGCAGTTCACCGCCCTGGTGCGCCGACCCGTCGCCTGGCTGTCGTGGCTCCTCACGCCGGCGCGGGTGGCTCTCGCGGGGCTCACCGAGCTCACGCTCGCGACGATCGGTCACGGGAGGCCGGCCCCGCCCGAGCTCAGCGAGGAGGAGCTCCGCACCCTGGTGGACGTCGGCGCGCGCGAGGGGGTGGTTGAGCGCGACGAGCGCGACATGATCCACAATGTGTTCGAGCTGGAGGACACGCTCGTCCGAGAGGTGATGGTCCCGCGCACGGACATCTTCGGCCTGGACGTGAAGACACCGGTCGAGACGATCCTGCCCGCGCTCCGCGAGCACCTGCACTCGCGGGTGCCCGTGTTCGAGGGCACGATCGACTCGATCATCGGAATCCTCTACACCAAGGAGCTCCTCCGGCACCTGCGCGGTCTGCCGCCGGACTTCGATCTCAGGGCCGTCCTCCATCCGCCCTACTTCGTCCCCGAGTCCAAGCGCGCCGACGCGCTCCTGCAGGAGTTTCAGGCCAAGAAGCTCCACCTCGCCATCGTCGTCGACGAGTACGGGGGCACGGCCGGGCTGGTGTCGATCGAAGACCTGCTCGAGGAGCTGGTGGGCGAGATCGCCGACGAGTACGACGAGCCCGAGCGGCTGATCCACGCGGTCGACGGCAGCACCTTCCGCGTGGCCGGAAAGCTCCCGATCGACGAGCTCAACGCCGCCACCGGCCTCAACATCTCGAACACGACCTACGACACCGTGGGCGGCTGGGTGCTCGACCTGTTCGGACGCGTTCCCCGCAAGGCCGAGCGCGTGGAGACGCCCGAGCTCGCCGTGACCGTCGAGAAGGTCGAACGCACCCGCGTGGTCGAGGTGCTGGTGACGATCCGGAAGCCGGCGCCCGGGGAGGCGGCGGCATGACGCTGATCGTGGCGGCCGGCGTCTGTCTCGTCGCGACGATGTTCTTCTCGGCGGCCGAGATGGCGTTCATCGCCGCCAACCGCGCGAAGCTCCAGCACCTCGCCGAGGAGGGCCATTCCGGCGCCCGCCGCTACCTCGAGAGCTTCCGGCAGCCCGAGCGGTTCCTGTCGACGGTGATGCTGGGCGCCACCCTGGCCCAGATCGTCGCCTCGTCCGCGGCGACGTTCGGCCTCCTCCCCTATCTGGGGGGCCGGGCGCCCGTGGCCGTCACGCTCGCCCTGACGCCGGTCATGCTGGTGCTGGGCGAGGTGATCCCCAAGGCGATCGCCCGCGAGTGGGCGACCGGCCTCATCCTCAAGCTGTACCGGCCGCTCACGTGGGTGGCGGTGCTCCTCTACCCGCTCGTCGCCGTCGCGAACGTCATCGTCGGCGCGGTGCTGCGGCCGTTCGGGCAGCGCGGGTCGGACACGCGCACGTTCGTTTCCCGGGAGGAGCTGAAGCTCCTGCTCCAGCTGGAGCCGGGCGAGGCCGACGTGACGACCCAGGAAGCCGAGATGATCGACAAGATCTTCGGTCTCGGCGACACCACCGTCCGGGAGATCATGGTGCCCCTCGTCGAGGTGGTGGCCGTCCCCAGCACCACCACCCCCGACGAGGCCGTCACCGTCATGCTGGAGCCTCCTCGGTCCGCGCCCTCGAGGAGCTGATGCGCCAGCCGTACTACGTGCCCGAGACGAAGCGGATCGACGACCTGCTCCGCGAGATGCAGCGGAGCGGCGTGCACCTCGCCATCGTCGTGGACGAGTACGGCGGCAGCACGGGGATCGTGACGCTCGAGGACATCGTCGAGCAGATCGTGGGCGACATCCAGGACGCGCACGACCGTGCCCCCGCCAGCATGGAGCGGCTGCCGGACGGCAGCTATCGCGTGCTGGCGCGGACAGAGGTTGACGAGATCAACAAGGCACTGGACTGGGATCTGCCCAAGGAGGACTACGAGACGGTCGCGGGGCTGGTCCTGGCCTCGCTCCATCGCATTCCGCGCACCGGCGAGGAATTCCAGGTACGCGGGTACACGATCACCGTCCTGGAGGCAGACACCCGGCGCGTGGTCGTGGTCAAGATCGCACGGACCGGTAAACCCGAAGGAGGCTAGAGGCGATGCCAGGACGGATGGTCGAGTTCCCGGCCAATGGCGGCACCGCGAGCGGGTACCTCTCCACGCCCGCCGCCGGGCGCGGACCGGGCGTGCTCGTGATCCAGGAGTGGTGGGGGCTGGTGCGCCAGATCAAGAGCGTCTGCGACCGGCTCGCGGCCGAGGGCTTCACCGCCCTCGCCCCCGACATGTACCACGGCAAGAGCGCCGACGAGCCCGACGCCGCCGGCAAGCTCTTCATGGCCCTCAACATCGCGCAGGCCGAGAAGGACCTGCGAGGCGCGGCGAAGGCTCTGGCCGGCCATTCGAGCACGGCGAAGCTCGGCGCCGTCGGCTTCTGCATGGGCGGGCAGCTCGCCCTGTTCGCCGCCACGCTCAACCCGTCGATCGGCGCCACCGCCAACTTCTACGGCATCCACCCCAACGTGAAGCCGGATTATGCGAAGCTGGCGGGGCCCGTGCTCGGGCTCTACGCCGAGAAGGATTCCTTCGTGACGCCGCAGGTCGCGCGTGAGGTCGACAAGGCGATCAAGGCCGCCGGGAAGCCCTCGGAGATTCACATCTATCCGGGCGTGGACCACGCGTTCTTCAACGAAGAACGGCCGGACGTCTACAACAAAGCGGCGGCCGACGACGCCTGGCGGCGGACGCTGACCTTCTTTCGGCAACATCTGAGGTGACGCGCGCCCGCAGCGCCGACCCGTGCGCGGGCGCCACAGCGAACCGACACGCCGGCCACGGGCGGCCTACCCCGCAGCGGCCGCCTGCTTCTTCTTGCGCTCCTTCGGCGCCCCGGCCGCGGCCTCGCCCTTGGGGCTCTTCTCCTTCTTGGCGCTCTTCGCGCTCTTGTCCTTGGGCGCCTCGGGCCGATCCACGAGCTCGAGCAGCACCATCGGCGCCGCGTCGCCCGGCCGGGGTCCGATCCGGATGATCCGCGTGTAGCCGCCGTGCCGGTCGCCGAACCGGGCGGCGATCGTGTCGAAGAGCCGGCGGACGGCCTCTGCGTCCGGCACGAGCGCGGAGACCTGGCGCCGGGCGTGCAGGCTCTCCCGCTTCGCCAGCGTGATCATCTGGTCCGCGAGCCCGCGGACCGCCTTGGCCTTCGCTTCGGTCGTGGTGATCCGCTCGTGACGGAACAGGGCGACGAGCAAGTTCCGGAAGAGCGCCCAGCGATGCGCCGTGACACGCCCGAGCTTGAAGCCCGCCTTGCGATGCCTCATCGGATTACCCGCGCGATGCTCGCCACGCCCTCACCGGGGAGCACGGTTCAGCGCACCGAGCACGGTCGGATCGATGCGCATTCCCAGCGAGAGGCCGAGGGCGGCAAGAGCGGTCTTGATCTCTTCGATGGATTTGTCGCCAAGGTTCTTGACCTGCGCGAGATCCGATTCCAGCTTCTGCGCGAGGTCGGCGACCACGACGATCTCCGCGTTCTTCAGCGCGTTCACGGCGCGGGCCGGGAGCGGCAGCTCCTCGATCGGCTTGGCCAGCGTCTCCCGCAGGAAGTCCTCGCCGGACTCCGCCGTCTCCGCCTCTTCCTCCGGCCCGCCCTCGGGCGCCATCAGCGAAAAGTGCTGCTTCAGATAGGTGGCGGCCCGCACGAGCGCCTCGTCGGGGGCGATCGCGCCGTTCGTCCAGATCTCGATGATGAGCTTCTCGTAGTCGGTGATCTTGCCGAGCCTGGACATCTCGACCTCGTACCCAACCCGGAGGATCGGGGAGAACGCCGAGTCCACGGCGAGGGCGCCGGCGGGCACCGTGCCCCGCGGGTGCGCGTCCGCGGCGACGTACCCGCGGCCGACCCCGACGCCGAGCTCCATCCGCACCCGTCCGGACCCGAGCGTGAACAGGTGAAGCTCGGGGTTCAGCACCTCGATGCCGTCCACCTCCGGAACGTCGGCGCCCGTCACCTCCCGGGGCCCGGCCACCTCCAGGCGGATCGTCTTCGGCTCCCCCGAGGGAATCTGGATGGCCAGCTTCTTTAGGTTCAGGAGGACATCGGCCGTGCTCTCGTCGACGCCCGGAATGCGGGCCTCCGCGCTGGAGACGCCGTCGATCTTCGCCCACACGAGCGCCGCGCCCGGGATGATCGACAGGAGCGCTCGCCGGAGGGAATTCCCCACGGTCAGGGCATAGCCCTTCTCGAACGGCTCGGCGACCTGACGACCGTAGCGGTCGGTCAGGATCTCCCACTCGACCTTCCGCGGCTTCTGAAACGGTATCCTCGGCATGCTCGTGCCCCTCTCCTTGGCCGATGGCCTACTTGCTGTACAACTCGACGATGAGCTGCTCGCTCACCGGGATCTGGATGTCCTCGCGGAGCGGGAAGCTCCGCACGACGCCCTTGCGCTCGTTCGGGTCAAGCTCGAGCCACTGCGGCACCTGGCCCCGGCCGGCGTTCATGTTCTCGTCGACCCGCGCCAGCATCTTCGAGGTCGAGCGGGCCCGCACCACATCGCCCACCCGGACCAGGTAGGAGGGCACCGAGACCTTGCGCCCGTTCACCTCGAAGTGTCCGTGGGCGACCATTTGACGCCCCTCGCGCCGGGAGGCCGCGAAGCCGAGCCGGTGGACGACGTTGTCGAGTCGCCGCTCGAGGTGCTTGAGGAGGTTCTCGCCCGTGATCCCCTTCTCCCGCTCCGCCGCGGAGAAGTAGCGCCGGAACTGGGTCTCGAGCACCCCGTAGATCCGCTTCGCCTTCTGCTTCTCCCGGAGCTGGATCCCGAAGGCGGTCAGCTTGCCGCGGTTCAGGCCGTGTTGGCCCGGCGGGTAGTTCCGGCGCTCGATCGCGCACTTGTCGGTGAAGCACCGCGCCCCCTTCAGGAACAGCTTCATGCCCTCTCGCCGGCAGAGCCGGCACTTCGCGTCGCGATATCGCGCCATCGGCGAGTCCCCCTACACCCGGCGTCGCTTGGGCGGCCGGCAGCCGTCGTGGGGGATCGGCGTCACGTCGTGGATCGCGCTGATCTCCAGTCCCACCGCCTGGAGCGACCGGATGGCCGCCTCGCGCCCCGCGCCCGGTCCCTTCACGAACACCTCGACCTGCTTGAGGCCGTACTCCATGGCCTTGCGCGCGGCGATTTCCGCCGCCGTCTGGGCGGCGAACGGCGTGCTCTTGCGCGAGCCCTTGAAGCCGACGCTACCCGCGCTGGCCCAGGCCACGACGTTGCCCGCCTTGTCGGCGAGGGTGACGATGGTGTTGTTGAACGTCGCCTGCACGTGCGCCACGCCCGTGCGGACCTCGCGTCGTTCCCGCTTCTTGCCGCCCTTCTTCCGGGCGGGGGCCTTGGGTGCGGTCGGCTGCGCTTCTGCCATGGCTTACGCTCCTGTCTTCCTGGGCGCCGCCCCCGGCGCCGCCGTCGGCTTCTTCTTGACCATCACGCCGCGGCGCGGCCCCTTGCGCGTTCGCGCGTTCGTATGGGTGCGTTGCCCGCGGACCGGCAGCCCCCTCCGGTGCCGGACGCCCCGATAGCTGCCGATGTCCATGAGGCGCTTCACGTTCATCGAGACCTCGCGGCGAAGGTCGCCTTCCACCTTGAGCTCGCGCTCGATGATCTCGCGGACGCGCGCGGTCTCGTCCTCGTTCCAGGTCCGCACCCGCTTGTTGGGGTCGATGGCGGCGCGCTGCAGCACGCGCCTCGCCGTCGGCTGGCCGACGCCGTAGATGTACGTCAGGGCCACCTCACCGCGCTTGTCGCGGGGCAAATCGACTCCGGCCACACGTGCCATATTCGCTCCCTCTCAGCCCTGGCGCTGGTTGTGCCGGGGGTTCTTGCAGATCACCCGGACGACTCCGGATCGTCGCACGATCTTGCAGTTCTCACAGCGCACCTTGACAGACGGCCGAACCTTCACGATGCTCCTCCCGACCCTATTTGAACCGATATGTGATCCGGCCGCGGGTCAGGTCGTAGGGCGACAGCTCGACCTTGACCCGGTCACCGGGAAGGATGCGGATGAAGTTCATGCGCATCTTGCCGCTCACGTGGGCGAGCACCCGGTGGCCGTTCTCCAGCTCCACGCGGAACATCGCGTTCGGCAGGGGCTCGACCACGGTGCCCTCGACCTCGATCGCGTCTTCTTTGGTCACGCCGCCGTCCTCCGACCGTCCGGCTCAGTCTTGCGAGTGAGGATCTCCGGCCCGTCCTCGGTCACCGCGACCGTGTGCTCGAAGTGCGCCGCCAGGCTCCCGTCCACGGTCACCGCGGTCCATCGATCCTCGAGGACCCGCACCTCCCAGCTGCCCATCGTCACCATCGGCTCGATCGCGAGCACCATGCCGGGCTTGAGCTGCGGCCCCCGTCCCGGCTCGCCGAAGTTCGGCACCTGCGGGTCCTCATGCAGATCGCGGCCGATCCCGTGCCCCACGAACTGTCTGACGACCGCGAAGCCGTGCGCCTCGACATGCTGCTGGACGGCGTGCGAGACGTCGGACAGCCGGCGACCCGGCCAGCACGCGGCGACGGCACGGGCGAGGCTGTCGCGCGTGACGTCGAGGAGCTCCCGCACCCGCGGGGCCACCTCGCCGACCGCGAGGGTCAGGGCACAGTCCGCATAGTACCCCTCGACGATGCAGCCGAGATCGAGCCCGACGATGTCCCCCTCCTTGAGCCGCCGGCGTGGCGAGGGAATTCCGTGCACCACCTCGTCGTTGATCGACACGCAGATCGTGGCCGGAAAGCCGCGGTAGCCCTTGAACGCCGGCGCCGCGCCACGGGCGCGGATGAAGTCCTCGACCTCCTCGTCGATCTCCTGGGTCGACAGACCGGGTCCCACCCACGCCGTGAGCCGCTCCGTCACCTCGGCCAGGACGTAGCCGGCCTTGCGCATCAGGGCGAGCTCGCGCGGGGACTTCAGCAGGATCACGCCGGACGGCCCACCAGGTTTCGGATCGCGCGGCCGACGGCGGCGACGTCGCCCTCGCCGGAGACCGTCGACAGCAGATGGCGGTCGCGGTAATAGTCGAGCAGCGGTACGGTCTGCGTCGCGTAGACGGCCAGGCGCGCGCGGACCGTCTCTTCCCGGTCGTCCTCCCGCTGCACCAAGGCGCTCCCACAACGGTCGCACCGGTCGCCCGCCTTCGGGGGCGCGAACGCGAGATGAAAGGTCGCGCCACACGTCGAGCACACGCGCCGGCCCGTGAGCCGCCGCAGCAGCTCCGGCTCGGCGACCGAGAAGAAGATGACCCGGTCGAGACCCTGCCCGAGGTCCTTCAGGAGGCGCTCCAGGCCCTCCGCCTGCGCGAGCGTGCGCGGGAAACCGTCCAGGATGAAGCCCTGCCGGGCGTCGGGCTGGGCCAGCCGCTCGGCGATCAGGCCGACCACGACGTCGTCGGGCACGAGCGCGCCGGCGTCCATGTAGCGCCGCGCCTCGCGCCCGAGGGCGGTCTGCGCCGCAACCGCTTCCCGCAGCATGTCGCCGGTGGCGATCTGCGGCACGTGGAGCTCAGCGGCGAGCAGGCGCGCCTGCGTCCCCTTGCCGGCGCCGGGAGGGCCGAGGAAGACCAGCCGCGTCACCGAACCGCCCGCGTCTTGGACTTCTTGAGGAAGCCCTCGTAGTGTCGCGTCAGCAGATGAGACTCCATTTGACGCACGGTGTCGAGCGCGACGCCGACGACGATGAGCAAGCTCGTCCCGCCGAAGTAGAACGGCACGTTGAACCAGCGGATCATGAAGTCGGGCAGCACCGAGATCATGGCCAGGAAGATGGCGCCGGGCAGCGTGATCCGAGTCAGCGTCCGGTCGATGTACTCGGAGGTCTTCTTACCCGGCCGAACGCCCGGGATGAAGCCGCCGTACTTCTTCATGTTGTCGGCGAGGTCGATCGGGTTGAAGACGATCGCCGTGTAGAAGTACGTGAAGAAGATGATCAGGGCGCAGTAGAACATCGTGTAGGTGAAGCGCCCCGGCGAGAGCGCGTCCGCGACCGCCTGCATCCACGGGTGGGGCACGAAGCGGGTCAGCGTCGCCGGAAACAGGATCAGGGACGCCGCGAAGATGACGGGAATGACGCCCGCGGTGTTGATGCGGAGCGGGATGTGGGTCGACTGCCCGCCGTAGACCCGCCGACCGACCACGCGCTTGGCGTACTGCACGGGAATCTTCCGCTCCCCCTCCTGCATCAGGACGACGGCGGCGGTGACGGCGACCATCATCAGCAGGATGAAGAGGAAGAGGAGGATCGGGAGCTCCCCGGTGGTCATCAGCGTATAGGATGCGACGACCGCCGACGGCAGCCGCACGACGATGCCGGCGAAGATGATGAGCGAGATGCCGTTGCCGATGCCGCGCTCGGAGATCTGCTCGCCCAGCCACATGACGAGCGCGGTGCCCGCGGTGAGCGTCAGCACGGTCAGGAGGCGGAACCCCCAGCCGGGACGGGGCACGATCGCGAGCCCGTTCGGGCTGCGCATGCTCTCGAGCCCGTAGGCGATGCCGAGCGACTGGACGATCGACAAGAGGATCGTGCCGTACCGCGTGTACTGGGTGATCTTCTTCCGTCCGGCCTCGCCCTCCTTCGAGAGTCGCTCGAGCGCGGGGATCACGACGACGAGCAGCTGCAGGATGATCGAGGCCGAGATGTACGGCATGATGCCGAGCGCGAAGACCGAGAGCCGCCGGAGGTTCCCGCCCGAGAAGAGGTCGACCATGCCGAGCAGCGTGTTCGCCGCCTGGTCGAAGAACTGGCTGAGGGCGTGGCCGTCGATGCCCGGGGTGGGCACGTGGGCTCCGACCCGGTACGCCGCCAAGAGCCCGGCGGTCACCAGGACCCGCCGCTTGAGCTCCGGGATCTTGAAGATGTTCTGGAAGCTGTAGAGGCCCTCGATCACGTGGAGCCCGCCACGGTCGGCGGGAGCAGCTCGACGCTGCCGCCCCGCGCCTCGATCTTCGCTCGCGCCGACCCGCTGACGGCGTGCACCTTCACCGTGAGCGCGTGCGCGAGCTCCCCCTGGCCCAGGATCTTGACCCGTTCGGTCCCCGACTTCTTGATGAGGCCGAGCTCGACGAGGCGCGCGGGGTCGACGACGCTGCCGGCGGGAAGCCCGGCGAGCGACCTGAGGTTCACGACTTCGTACTCGGTCCTGCCCCCGTAGGGGACGAATCCGCGCTTGGGCAAGCGCCGATAGAGCGGCATCTGGCCGCCCTCGAAGCCGCCCCCCTTGCCGCCGCCAGAGCGCGCCTTGTGGCCCTTGTGACCCCGGGTCGACGTCTTGCCGTGGCCCGAGCCCGGCCCGCGCCCCACGCGTTTCCGCGGCTTCTTCGCCCCCGGCGCCGGCCGGAGATCGTCAAGCTTCATGGCTCACCTCAAGGACGTGCGGGACCTTCGCGATCATGCCGCGCACGGTCGGCGTGTCGGCGTGCATCACGGTCTGGCGGATCTTCCGGAGCCCGAGCGCCCGGACGGTCGCCTCCTGCCTGGGACTCAGACCAGCCAGGCTCCGCGTCAGCGTGACCTTAAGCGTCTTGCCGGACACCCGACCCCTCCGGGGCGCCCTCGCCGTCCACGCTCCGCTTCCGCAGCGCGCGCAGGTCCTGGAGCCGCTTGATCTGCCGGAGCGCGTCCATCGTCGCCTTCAGCACGTTGTGCGGGTTGTTGGATCCGAGCGTCTTGGTGAGGATGTCCTGGACGCCCGCCGCCTCCAGCACGGGGCGGACGGCGCCGCCGGCGATGACGCCCGTGCCCGGCACGGCCGGCTTCAGGAAGACCCGGCCGGCCCCGAAGTGCCCGGTGATCTCGCAGGGGATCGTCGTGTCACGGAGCGGGACGAAGATCAGGTCCTTCTTGGCATGCTCGACCGCCTTGCGGATCGCCTCCGGGACCTCGTGGGCCTTGCCGAGCCCGACGCCCACGTGTCCGCGTCCGTCGCCGACGACGACGAGTGCCGTGAAGGAAAAGCGCCGGCCGCCCTTGACGACCTTCGCGACGCGGTTGATGGAGACCACTCGGTCGTTGAGCTCGAGGACGCTGGGATCGATGCGCACCTGGACCACTCGCCGCTCCTAAAAGACCAAGCCGCCGGCCCGCGCGGCCTCGGCCAGTGCCTTGACTCGTCCGTGATATTGAAAGCCGCCGCGGTCGAAGACCACGCGCTCCACGCCCCGCTCCTTCGCCTTCTGCGCGATCAGCTCGCCCACGACCTTCGCCGCGGCGACGTTCCCGCCGCTCTTCTGTCGCGCGCGGAAGGCGGGGCTGCGGCTGTCCACCGCGGCCAGCGTCCGCCCGCTCTCGTCGTCGATCAGCTGGGCGTAGATGTGATTCAGGCTGCGGAACACCGCCAGGCGCGGGCGCGCCGCGGAGCCGCGGACCCGCCGGCGCAGCCGGAGATGCCGTACGTCCCGCGACGCTCGTCGTTCGCGAGTGATCATTTCGCGCCCGCGCCGGCCTTCTTGCCCACCTTCCGCCGCACGACCTCGTCGACGTACTTGATCCCCTTGCCCTTGTAGGGGTCGGGTTTGCGGAGCTCACGGAGCTTGGCCGCCGTCTGCCCGAGGACCGCCTTGTCGGCGGCCCGGAGCGTGATCAGCACCTGCTTGTCGATCTCGGCCGACACCCCATCGGGTAGCGGGAAGATGATCGGGTGCGAGTACCCGAGGGCGAGCTGGATGGCCTTGCCCTGCATCTGGGCGCGGTACCCGATGCCGACGATCTCGAGCTTCCGCTCGAATCCCTGCTTGACGCCGCTCACCATGTTGGCCAGCAGCGAGCGCGCGAGCCCGTGGAGGGCCCGGACCGACGGCTGATCGGAGCCCCGCGAGACCACGAGCTGGTTGTCCTTGAGCGCGACCGCCAAGGGCGACGGCACCGTCTGCGTCAGCGCGCCCTTGGGCCCCTGGGCCCGGACGGTGGCGCCGTCCACGGCCACGGTGACGCCCGGGGGGATTGGGATCGGCTTCCGACCGATGCGTGACATGGCGCGTCCTACCACACGTAGGCGAGGACTTCGCCGCCGACCTTCTCTTTGCGCACGTCCCGGTCGGTGAGCACGCCCTTCGACGTTGAGATGATCGCGATGCCCATGCCCGCGAGGATCGAGGGGACCTCATCGTGAGTCACGTAGACGCGGCGGCCCGGCGTCGAGACGCGCACGAGGCCGGAGATCATCTTCTCGTTGCTCGTGCCGTACTTGAGGTAGATGCGCAGCGTCCCCTGCTTCGTGTCCTCGATGAGACGGTAGTTCTTGATGAAGCCCTCTCCCTTGAGGAGTTCCGCGATGCGGATCTTCAGCTTTGAGGCCGGGATGTCGACCTTCTCGTGCTCGGCCCGGCTTGCATTCCGGATTCGCGTGAGCATGTCGGCGATCGGATCGGTCATGGACATCGGCGCCCTCCTACCAGCTCGCCTTGACGACGCCGGGGACTTCGCCCCGGAGGGCCAGCTCCCGAAAGCACAGCCGGCACAACTCGAACTTGCGGAGGTAGCCGCGAGGCCGGCCGCAGAGCTTGCAGCGGGTGTAGGCGCGCGACCGGAACTTGGGCGGGCGTTGCGACTTGAGGATGAGGGCCGTCTTCGCCATGCTCGCTACTCCCTGAACGGCATCCCGAGGTGCGCCAGCAACGCCTTCGCGTCCTCGTCGGTCTTCGCCGTGGTGACGATGATCACGTCCATGCCCCGGACCTTGTCAATCTTGTCGTAGACGATCTCGGGAAAGATCAGCTGCTCGCGGAGGCCGAGCGCGTAGTTCCCGCGCCCGTCGAAGGCCTTCGACGGCACTCCCTTGAAGTCCCGCACGCGCGGCAGCGCGACGTTGATCAGCCGATCGAGGAATTCGTACATCCGGGCGCCCCGGAGCGTCACCTTGGCGCCGATCGGCACGCCCTCTCGGAGCTTGAAGTTCGCGATCGACTTCTTGGCCCGCGTGACCACCGGCTTCTGGCCGGCGATCGCCTGGAGGTCCGCGGTCGCAAAGTCGAGGACCTTCGCGTTCTCCCGCCCCTCGCCGACACCCATGTTGATCACGACCTTG
>WNFF01006737.1_pt1 | contig 21364 bp, 23 predicted proteins | sample 5400441 | NCBI WGS metagenome assembly WNFF01 (sample SAMN13153345, study PRJNA577476) | soil metagenome | isolation source: 120 cm saprolite under Douglas fir tree site 2 hole 3 replicate 1 | place: USA:California | collected 2015-04-18
AGTGCCTGGCGGACGGGGTCCCGGACCTCCCGGGGCTGACGGTTACGAGCCGCCGCCGCGGGACGCCACGCCTTGCTCCGCCAACGGGACCGTCTCCGGAGACGCCCCTCGATGAGCGAGGCTGGCGACGTATATATACTGAGTACGTTTCGTTGTCAAATATAAAATGCATATTGTATTCAAAAAAATGCTACGTGTTCATGAAATCCCGGGGAGATTTCATGGGAAAGCATCGTCGGCCGGCGGCTGCCGCGATAGCCGCGATCGTTCAAGGGGTTGCTGCCCTCGGCGCCATCGTGGTCGCGTTCGTCCTGGCCGGCGCGGCCGCGGAGGCCGAGGACGGCTATCCGTCGCGACCGGTCCGCATGGTGGTTTCGTTCGCCGCCGGCGGCCCGACCGACGCCGTCGCGCGCATCATGGGCGCGAGGATGGCGGAGCTGCTCGGGCAGCAGTTCCTCATCGAGAACAAGACCGGCGCCGGCGGCAACATCGGCGCCGACCTCGTCGCAAAGAGCGCGCCCGACGGCTACACGCTGCTGATGGCGACGGTGTCGACGCACGCCATCAATCCGGGACTGTACCGCAAGATGCCGTACGATCCGGTTCGCGATTTCGCGCCGATCGGTCAGGTCGGGGTGACGCCGACGCTGCTCGGGGTGCATCCGTCGCTGCCGGCGACCGACGTCAAGAGCCTGGTCGCGCTGGTCAAGGAGAGCCCGGGGAAGTTCAGCTACGGCTCCTCCGGCCTCGGCTCGATCCTTCATCTGTGCGGCGAGCAGTTCAAGGCGCTGGCCGGCGGGCTCGAGATCGTGCACGTGCCCTATCGCGGCTCGGCGCCGATGATGTCGGACCTGGTCGGCGGCCAGATTTCGATGGCCTTCGATGCGACGCCGACCGCGCTGCCGCAGGCGCAGTCGGGCGCGATCCGCGCGCTCGGCGCGGGCATGGCGACGCGCATGCGGGCCATGCCGGACCTGCCGACCTTGCAGGAGCAGGGATTGCAGGGTTTCGAGTGCTATACCTGGAACGCCATCCTCGCGCCGGCGGGCACGCCGCAACCGGTCGTCGATCGGCTCAGCGCGGCCATGAACCAGGCGCTTGCCGACCCTGCGGTGCTCAATCGCCTGCAGGAGGCCGGCATCGATCCGACGCCGGGCAGCTCGCCGAAGAAAGCCGCCGCCTTCATCGCGGCGGAGCTGGCGAAATGGGCGCCGATCATCAAGGCGTCGGGCGCGCAGATAGACTGAAGACGAGGGCGCGCAAGCGCGCGATGGCGACCCTGATCCTGAGACCAGCCCCGAATTCGTCATGGCCTCAGCTGAAGAGCTTGATCGCGCCGTCGACCGCGGCCCGCAGGAAATCATCGGTCTCGGCCTGGCGGTTCTCGGCCGCGACGATTTTATCGGCCGTCGCAACGGCCGCCATGAAATCGCGCAGATGCCAATGACCGAGCATCGGCAGGCTGGGCAGCATCGCCGGATCGGGCTCGGGATAGACCGACACATAGAAATAAGGCTCGTGGTAATACTCGTCGCCGGGAGAAAGCCCGGCGCCGACATATCCCGTACCCTCGGCGTTCCGCGCCGGGAGTGCGGTCAGGGTCGCGATATCGAAGTGATGGGCCCAGCAGCGCACGGGCGAGGCAGCCAATTTGCGCCCGATCATTTGTGCCTGGATGGAGCCGAGCGAAAGTGCGGCATTGCCGAACCACGCCGCAAGCTCGGTCAAGGCATCGGTCAAGTCGGCCGGGCCGTAGGTCCCGCCTCGGGCGACGGCGTGCGCGGGCATCTCGTAGGGTGAAGGCGCATCGAGCGCGTGCGCATCGAGCCGTCGTGCGCGCAGCCGATCGCTCAGCCACTGGCGGGCCTGCGCATCCGAGCGGCCGTCGAGAGCAAAGGCTTCGACGCTTCCCTCGCCGACATGCAATCCGAGCGTGAGATCAGTCACGTTCAAGCTCAACCACGCGCCGTCGGCGAACGGATGCGTGGTAAAGCCGCCAAGGGCGCCGTCCCACCCCAGATTCGTGTGGTTATCGTCGGGCTGTGGCGGGACATAAGCCCGCGCGGCCCGGGCGAGCCATTGTACCGCATGATGGGCTTGCAGGCGGGCCTCGCTCAGCCGGCGCCGGTCAATGCCGCGAAGCGGCACCCAGTCCGAACCATACATGATGATCCCACTCTCGGCCCCTCCCCATTTTGCCACCATCGCGCCCAGTCGAGATCGACGACGAGCTCGCACCGGCACGTTTCGTCATGGAGGCGCGGGACTACGGACTTGTCTGCCGAAATGGTAGGCTCGGGCGTAGACCGAAGCAACCGGGGACGGGATCGTCATGGCCGAAGATGATAACTGGGTCGATATTGGTGCCACCGAAGAGCTTTCCGCAGCGCCGCTCAAGCGCGTCATCGCGATGAACCGGCAGCTCGCCGTATCTTTCAAGGACGGGAAATTCGGCGCCGTATCGAATACGTGCAACCATGTCGGCGGGCCGCTTGGCGACGGCCGGCTGGACGGCGAATTCATCGTCTGCCCCTGGCACAATTGGAAGTTTCACCGCTGTAGCGGCGTCGGGGAACCCGGGTTCGAGCAGGACCGCGTTCCTGCGTTTCCCGTGAAGGTCGAGAACGGCCGCGTCCTCGTCAACGTAGCCGCCGGCAGCAAGCGCGCGAAGACCCCGCACGAACCCCATCCGCTGGCGCGCCAGGTCAAGCGTGCGGCAGGACCGTTGCGCCTCGCCGGGATCGCGACGGCAGCCATGGACGCGGCAAACCCCCGTTTCTCAGGCTCCGACCACCTGCTCGATCACGCGCTGCGGGAGGCCGGCAATCTCGGCGCCGAAACGCGGCTGATCCGGTTGAACCACCTCAGCTTCCGGGCCTGCGAGGGTTACTACTCGAAGGCCGCGCAGGCCTGTACCTGGCCATGCTCGATCACACAGATGGATGCGAAGGACCAGATGGACCAGGTCTATGAGGCTTTGGTGCATTGGGCCGATGCGGTCATCGTCTCGTCGCCGATAAGATGGGGAGCGGCATCGTCACTCTATTTCAAGATGGCCGAACGGCTGAACTGCGTTCAAAACGCGATAACCATCCGCAATCAGGTTCTCATTTGCAACAAAGTCGCCGGATTCATCATCGTGGGCGGGCAAGACAACGTTCAGGCGGTTGCCGGCCAGATGCTCGGCTTCTTCGCCGAGCTGGGCTTCATCTTTCCACAGTTTCCCTATATCGCCCACTCGCGCGGCTGGTCGCACGAAGACATGGAACGCAACGTCGAGATCGTGCGTAACTCCAAGGAGCTCGCCGAAGGCGCGGCCATGCTGGCGAAACGCTGTCTCGATCTCGCGGATCATCTCACCGCCCGCGACCAAGCCCCGACGTCGATCGAGCGCGGTGGACGCAAGGCGCACGCCCTGCACACGTGAGTGCCAAGCGCGGAGCACTCGACTCAACCTACGACTTGCTCACATCAGGCCGTTCATCGGCCTCGCGTCGAATGTCGGGTTACGCGCGGATCGCGCAGCGAGCCACAATCGCGCGCGTGCGGGCCGCGGTAACCCAACGAAGTCGGGCGAAAGCCGAACGTCACTCCGGCTGCAGCTTGGCGTCCTTGACCACCTTGCGCCATTTCGGCTCCTCGGACCGGATGTATTTCACGAGCTGCTCCGGCGAGCCCGCGATCGATTCGAAATACTGGCGCTCGAGGAAGCTCTTCCTGATCTCGGGATCGGCGAACATCTTGCGAACCTCGCCATTGATCTTGGCGACGACGTCGGCGGGCATCCCGGGCGGACCGAACAGGCCGAACCAGGAGACCGCCTCGTAGCCGGGAAGTCCGCTCTCCGCCACGGTCGGGATTTCCGGCAGCAGCGCCATGCGCTTGCCGGCGCCGACCGCGAGGAAGGCGACCTTGCCGGCCTTCCACTGCGGCACCGCGCTGCCGACGCTGATGAACATCATCTGGATGTGTCCGGCCATCACGTCGGTCAGCGCCGGCGTCGCCCCCTTGTAGTGCACGGCCTGGAATTTCGCCCCCGACATCGCCTGGAACAGCTCCATGTTGAGGTGGCCGCTCGAGCCGACGCCGAAGGTCCCGTAATTGATCTCGCCGGGCTTCTGCTTGGCGATCGCGATCAGCTCCTTCACGTTCTGCACCGGCAAGTCCGGATTGACGATCAGCGCATGGTTGATGGTGACGAGGCCGGAGATCGCCGTGAAACCCTTGACCGGATCATAAGGCAGCTTGGGGTAGAGGCTCGGATTGACCACGAAGGTCACCTCCGGGCCGATCAGCAGCGTGTAGCCGTCGGGCGCGGCCTTGGTGACGTATTCCGCGGCGATCTGGTTGTTGGCGCCGGCCTTGTTCTCGACGATCGCCTGCTGGCCCCAGGCCTCGGTGAAACGCTGCGCCAAGGTGCGGCCGAGCGCGTCCGTCACCCCGCCGGGCGCGGCCGGCACCACGATCGTCACCGGCCGCGCCGGGTAATCCGTGCCCTGCGCGCCGGCCGCCGCCGGCAAGAGGCAACCCATGAGCGCAGCCGCAAACGACCTTCGCATCGACCGATCTCCCGCAATCGCCCCCGAGGTCCTTGCCTTTTTGCGAGCTATCGCTGATTTTCTGCCGCCTGCCTACGGCCGGCGCAATGCGGCAATCCCGCACAACGATTGGTCGTCGTAGCCCGCATGGAGCGGAGCGGAATGCGGGGCGTCTCGCCGCGCTGCAAGAGCCCCGGATTTCGCTGACGCTCATCCGGGCTACGAGATTCTACGAAATTCGCGGAGTTCGGCAGCGTGATCGTCGTCGCGATCGATATCGGGGGCACCTTCACCGACCTGGTCGGCTTCGACGACGCGGCCGGGCGCTTCGTCGAGGCCAAGAGCCTCAGCACCCCCGCCCAGCTGGTGCAGGGCATCATCGATTGCATCCGCCAGAGCGGGCTCGATGCCGCGGCGATCGACGAGCTGATCCACGGCTCGACCATCGCCATCAACACGCTGATCGAGCGCAAGGGCGCCAAGACCGGCCTCGTCGTCACCCGCGGCACGCGCGACGTCTACATCATCGGCCGCGGCAACCGGCCCGAGGCCTACAACCTGTTCTTTCACCGCCATCGGCCGCTGGTGCCGCGCCATCTCACGCGCGAGGTCGACGAGCGGCTGCTCGCCTCGGGCGAGGTCCTGGCGCCGCTCGATCGCGCCGGCGTCGCCGCCGCCTGCCGCGCGCTCGCGGCCGAAGGGGTGGAGGCGGTCGCGGTCTGCTTCCTCCACTCCTACGCCGATCCCGAGCACGAGCGCATCGCCGGCGACATGATCCGCGCCGCCATGCCGGACGCGTACCTGTCGTTGTCGCACGAGATCCTGCGCGAATATCGCGAGTTCGAGCGCATGTCGACCACGGTGGTGAACGCCTATATCGGGCCGAAGGTCGGCGGCTATGTGAAGAGCCTCGCCGCGCGCCTCGGCGCGATCGGATTTCGCGGCGCGCTCTCGATCATGCGCTCGAACGGCGGGGTGATGACGCCGGAGATCGCGACCGCGCGTCCGGCGGCGATGATGGAGTCGGGACCGGTCGGCGGCATCATCGCCTCGGCGCGGGTCGGGCAGGCGCTCGGGCTCCCTAACGTCATCTCCTTCGACATGGGCGGCACCACCGCCAAGGCGAGCCTCGTCCGTGACGGCGAGCCGACCATGGCGCCGGGATACCATGTCGGCGGCTATGCCAGCGGCGATCCGGTGATGCTGCCGATGATCGACGTGGTCGAGGTCGGCGCCGGCGGCGGCTCGATCGCCTGGCTCGACGATGTCGGCGCGCTCAAGGTCGGGCCGCAGAGCGCGGGCGCCGATCCCGGCCCGATCTGCTATCGCGGCGGCGGCAGCGAGCCCACCATCACCGACGCCAACGTGGTGCTCGGCCGGCTCGATCCCGACAATTTCCTCGGCGGGCAGATCAAGCTCGACGCCGCGGGTGCGCGCCGCGGCATCGAGGACAAGATCGCCGGGCGCCTGCGGATGGACGCGGTCGCCGCGGCGCAGGCGATCGTCGAGATCGCCATCGCCAAGATGTCGCTCGCCGTGCGCGAGGTCTCGGTGGCGAAAGGCTACGATCCGCGCGAGTTCGCGCTCGTCGCCTCGGGCGGCGCCGGCCCGCTGCACGCGACCGCGATCGCGCGCGAGCTCTACATTCCCAAGGTCGTGGTGCCGCTCTTTCCCTCGCACTTCTCGGCGCTCGGCATGCTGCTGGCGGACGAGCGGCACGATTTCATCCGCACCTTCTATTCCGACCTCGCCACCCTCGATTTCGCGGCGCTGCGCGACGTCCATCGCGAGATGGTCGCGGAGGCGACCGTGAGCCTGCGTCACGCCGCCGGGGCGGGGCGGCAGATCCACCTCGACCTGCGCTACGTCGGCCAGGAGTTCACGCTGCCGGTGCCGGTAAGCGAGGCGCAGATCGAGGCGGCGGACCGCCGCGGCATCAGGGCCGCGTTCGATGCGCTCTACGAGCACCGCTACGCCCATCATTCGCCGGACGAGGCGGTCGAGATGGTCAATATCCGGCTCGCCATGATCGGCAAGCGGCCGACGCTCACGTTCCCGCGGCTCGCGGAAAGCTCCGGCGCCAAGCCGTCGCACCGGCGCGAGGTCTTTTTCAGCGACGCGCGCAAGGCGATCCCCTCCCCGGTCTACCAGCGCGGAACGCTCGCCGCCGGCGACCGGATCGCGGGTCCTGCGCTCATCCAGGAGCACGGAACGACGACGGTCTTGTTCGAGCGGGACGCGTGCGTGGTCGCGCCGTCGGGCGAGCTGATCATCACGGTGGGAGGAGGGTGATGCAGATCTCTCACAGAGCGCGTAGGGTGGAGAGTGATCGAATGACGAGCGCCCTCGACCCCGTCACGCTCGAAGTGATCCGCAACGCGCTCCCTACCGTCGCCAACGAGATGGCCGCTCGGATAAATCCGACTTCGGATGCAATCCATCCTTGTTCGCAAGATGGATGCGCGGGTCAAGCCCGCGCATGACGACCTGGGCAAACCCATGACCTCAAGCCCCGTGGCGATCCGCATCCAGGGCGTCTCGCATCAATTCGGCGAGCAGGGCGAGGCCCGCCATGTGCGCGCGCTGCGCGACACCTCGCTCGACGTCGCGCGCGGCGAGCTGCTTTGCCTGATCGGCCCGAGCGGTTGCGGCAAGTCGACGCTGCTCAACGTCATCGGCGGCCTGATGGCGCCGACGACCGGCACGGTCGAGGTCGCGGGCAAGCGGGTCGCCGGGCCGATGCCGCGCGAGATCGCTTTCGTGTTCCAGGAAAACGCTCTGTTTCCCTGGAGCACGGTGCTCGAGAACGTCGATCTCGGCATGGTGTTCCAGGGGGTGCCGCGCCACGAGCGCGCGGCGCGGGCCCGGGCTTCGCTCGAGGCCGTGGGGCTCAAGGACTTCACGCAGCATTATCCCGCCCAGCTCTCCGGCGGCATGCGCCAGCGCGCGGCGCTCGCGCGCGCGCTCAGCCTCGAGACCGGCATCCTCCTGATGGACGAGCCGTTCGGCGCGCTCGACGAGCAGACCCGCATGATCCTGGGCGAGGACCTCTCGGTGCTGCTCGCGCGCGCCGACAAGACCATCGTGTTCGTGACCCACAGCCTGGGCGAGGCCACCTTTCTCGCCGACCGGGTCGCGGTGTTTTCCGCGCGTCCGGGCACGATCAAGGAGATCATCACGGTCGACGAGCCGCATCCGCGCCGGCCCGATTTCGTCACCTCGGAGAAGTTCACCGCCATCCGCAACGCGCTCTACGAGCTCCTGCACGACGAGATCCGCAAGACCATGGCGGAGACCGGCGCGCCCGCGAGGCCGACGCGGTGACCCCGCCCGTGCGCGACGGTCGCCGCGCCAGCCGCGCCGTCCAGGCGGCGTTCCTGATCGCGCTCGTCGTGCTGTGGGTCCTGGCCACCACCCGCTGGCACGTGAGCCCGCTGCTGCTGCCCAACCCCGGAGCGGTGGCGGGCGATTTCTGGGACATCCTCAAGAGCGGCGAATTCGTCGGCGATCTGCGCGTCACGCTCACCGAGCTCGCGCTCGCCTTTGCGATCGCGGCGACGACCGGCGTCGTCGCCGGCTACCTCATCAGCCGCTCGCAATACCGCATCCGGGTGCTCGAGCCGCTGCTCGCCGGCATCTACTCGATCCCGATCATCCTGTTCCTGCCGCTCTACATCCTGTTCTTCGGGCTCGGTCCCGCCTCCAAGATCGCGCTCGGAACCACCATCGGATTCTTTCCGATCGCGCTCAACACCATCGCCGGCTTCGGCTACGTCGACAAGGTGCTCGTCACCGCGGCGCGCTCCATGGGCGCATCGGACTATCAGCTGTTCCGCTACGTGCTGCTCCCGGCGGCGCTGCCGATCGTGCTGAGCGGCATGCGCATGGGATTTACCGTCGCGCTCCTCTCGATCATCGGCAGCGAGACCATCGCCTCGCTCGCCGGCCTCGGCCACCGCATCGTGCATCTGGCCGAAGGCATGGAGATGGCGCGGATGTTCGCCTACATCGCCTTCGTCGTCGCGATCGCGGCGATCCTCAACGCGGCGGTGTCGGCGCTCGAAGCGCGGGGAAGGCGGCCGTGACGACGGCGCGCGCGGGCACGCTCCGGCATTCGCTGCGGCGACCGTGGGCGGCGCGCATCGGCGTCATCGTCCTGCTGTTCTGCCTGTGGGAGATCGCGGCGCGCTGGTGGGTCGACCCGATGTTCCTGAGCCCGCCGTCGCGCGTGTTCCTGTCGCTGCGGGCGGTGCTCGACACCCGCGGCGTGCCGGCGGCGCTGCGCATCACGTTCTGGGAGCTTTTCGTCGCCTTCGCGCTGTCGGTCGCGATCGGGCTCGCCGTCGGGCTCGCCGTCGGGCTGCAGCCGTTCGCACGCCGGAGCTTCATGCCGATCATCCTGCTCCTCTACGGCACCCCGCAAATCACCATCCTGCCGCTGTTCATCCTCTATTTCGGCATCGGTCCGGCGTCCAAGATCGCCTTCGGCGTGAGCCACGGCATCTTCCCGATCATCATGACCATCGTCGCCGGCGTGCAGAACATCAAGCCGATCCTGCTGATGAGCGCGCGCTCCATGGGCGCGAGCCGATGGCAGCTGCTGCGCCACGTGATCTTCCCGCACATGATCCCGAGCTTCTTCGCCGGCATGCGGCTCGGCATGACCGGCGTGCTGCTCGGCGTGCTGCTCGCCGAGCTCTATGTCTCGACCGCCGGCATCGGCTACTTCACCACGCTGTTCACGCAGAATTTCGATCCCACCCGGCTGCTCGGCCTGATCGCGCTGCTCGCCGCCATGGCGATCGCGCTCAACGAGCTCGTGCGCCGGGCCGAGGTGCATTTCGGCCGATGGCACGGGCCGAGGTGCATTTCGGCCGATGGCACGCCGAATGAGCAAGAGGACAAGATGGCGGCAAAGCTCAGGCTGACGGTGGCGTGCGGCGACTACGAGATCGTGCGCGCGCTCAAGGAGGGCGCGGTCGAGGCCGACGGCCTCGAGCTCGTCATGCTCACCGGCATGGGCCCGCGCGAGCGGCACTGGCGCATGGCGCGCAAGGCCGAGTTCGACGTCTGCGAGGCCAATGTCGGCGCCTATTTCATGGAGCGCGACCGCGGCGCGGCGCGCGCCGACGAGCCCGGTTCAGGGCGAGTGTCCGGCGCGCGCAATTTAGAGCTGCCGCGCTGGCCGCTCGCTCCGCTCGCCAGCGCGGCGCTCACCGCGATCCCGGTGTTCCTGCATCGCCGCTTCCGCCACGGCTTCCTGTTCGTCAACGCCGGTGCCGGCATCCGCGCGCCCAAGGACCTGATCGGCAGGCAAGTCGGCGGGACGAATTTCCAGCCGGCGTCCAACATCTGGATGCGCGGCATCCTGGAGGAGGAATACGGCCTCCCGCACCGGCAGGTGACCTGGGTGGTCGAGCGCAGCGAGGACGTCGCCTTCACGCCGCCGAAGGATCTGCGCATCGAGATGATCGCGCCGGGGAAAAAGCTCGACCTCATGCTGGCGGAGGGCGAGATTGCGGCGATGCTCTCGCCGGAGCTGCCGCGGGCGTTCCTGCAGGGCGACAAGCGGATCGTGCGGCTCTTCCCCGACTACAAGGAGATCGAGCTCGCCTATTTCCGCCGGACCGGAATCTTCCCGATCATGCACGTGACCACGATCAAGCAGGAGATCGTCGACCGGTATCCCTGGGTGGCGACCAATCTGGTGAAGGCCTTCGAGGCGGCGAAGCAGATCGCCTATCGGCGCATCGCCAATCCGCGCACGGTGCCGATCGCCTGGGTGCGCAGCGCGCTCGAGGAGCAGGAGGCGGTGCTCGGCCCCGACCCCTGGGCCTACGGCCTGACGCCCGGCAATCGCCGGAACCTCGAGACCGTGATGCGGTACACCTTCGAGCAGGGCATGATCGGCAAGACGATGCCGCTCGACGAGTTGTTCGCGGACACCGACCTCGGCGACGCCGGAGGCCCGGATGGGATTTGACATGCAATGTAGGTTGGGTCGAGCGCAGCGAGACCCAACGTCATGCGGATGTTGGGTCTCGCCAGAGCGCGTCGAAGACGCGCATAACCGCGCTTTTGGCGCTCGACCCAACCTACCGGCCGTCGTGAGATGAGCGCGCTGATCGCGCTCGGCCGCCATGTCGCCGCGAGCGGGCCGCCGACCGGTGCGGTGCGCGAGCTGCTCGAGCTGCACGTGATCGACACGGCCGGCGCCTGGATCGCGGGCGCGCGCACCGGCGAAGGCGCGGCGCTCATCGGTTTGCGCGCGGCCGCGCGCGCGCGCGGGCAAGCCGACATCGCGCTCGACCTCGCGACCCGTTGCGCGCTCGCGCGGCTCAGCGAGATCGACGACATCCATCTCGCCTCGATGACGACGCCGGGCGCGATCGTCATTCCCGGCGCGCTCACGCTCGCTTCGACCATGCCCGCGGCCGCCGGAGACGACGTGATGGCAGCGATGCTCGCAGGCTACGAGATCATGACCCGGCTCGGGCGCGCGATCGACGGGCCGCAAGTCCTCTATCGCGGCATCTGGCCGACCTATTTCGCCGCGCCCATGGGCATCGCCGCGGTCGCCGCGCGGCTCCTCGGCCTCGACGACGAGGCCGCCGCGCATGCGCTGGCGCTGGCGCTCACGCTGGCGGCGCCGGGCGTCGGGCACCACAATGCGCCGACCACCGCGCGCTGGCTCGCCGTCGGCAACGCCGCACGCAACGGGCTTGCCGCGGCGCTGGCGGCGCAGCAGGGCTTCACCTCCGATCTCGGACTGATCGAAGGCAGTTTTCTGTCCGGCGTCTATGGCATGACCCCCGACATCGGCGCACTGACCGGCGGCCTCGGCGAGCGCAGCGCCTTGGCGAAAATTTCCTTCAAGCCGTGGTGCGCGGCGCGGCAGACCATGGCGGCGACGCAGGCGCTCAAGGAGATCATCGACGACGGAGTCGCACCCGCGACGATCGGCAGGGTCGAGGTTTCCGTGTTGCCGCCACATCGCAAGATGATCGATCACGGCGTCAAGAGCGGCGACCGCGCCTCCCATCTCACCAGCGTTCAGTTCTGCATGGCGGCGGCGGCGATCGCGCCCGACCTCGCATTCACCCTCGTCTCGGGCGCGGTCGACGCGCCGCCGGCCGTTCACGCCTTCATGGATCGGATCAAGGTCGAGGCCGACGAGACCCTGCTCGCCGGTTATCCCCGCAGCTGGCCGGCGCGGGTGCGCGTGACCGCGGGCTCCGCCAGCCACCAGCGGCTGGTGACCCATGTGCCCGGCGACCCGGCGCGGCCGTTCGACCGGACGCAGGTGCGGGAGAAATTCTTGCGCTTCGTCGCGCCGCAGCCGGGCGCGGAAATGCTCGCGCGCTGCGGCGAGGCGCTGGCGAGCGGCCGGCTCGGGTCGCTGGCGGGCGAGATCGATGCGGCGTGCGCACCGCCAGCACAAACGGTCGACCGTCGGCGCTAGCGTCCCACGCCGAACCCCATTCAGTTGTCGGCCACCGATCGCTCAGCCATCGGGCGCGGAAGGCGGTCTTGCACGTCCGCCGTTTTCGGAACCACCGATACATCGACCGTCATGCCGAGATAGTCCCCGGGGGCGCCGACAAAACTGCCGGCGATGGGAACCGCCTGACTGATGTCCCGTGTGACGGCAACTCGTATCAAATCAGCGCCGCCGATCGTCCCATTTGTGGGGTCATAGGAAATCCAGCCAGAGCCCGGGATATAGATGTCGACCCATGCGTGCGTCGTGCCGGCGCCTACCGCGGCCATATGACCGTCCGCGGCAGGATTATAGAGATAGCCGGTCACTATGCGTGCTCCAAAGCCCAGGCAGCGGGCTGCCTCCATCAGCAGGACGGCGAGATCGCGGCACGAGCCCCAGCCGCGGTCGAGGGTCTCAACGGGGCTCTGTGTCCCCTCGGTTTCCCGGCTCTGGTATGAGATGCGACCGGCGACACCGCTGTTGAGATCGGCGAGGAGTGCCGACGTATCGGTCGGATTGCTCCGAATGAAGCCGCGCGCCCATGATCCCAGGCGATCAGCTGGATCGGGGTAGTGACGATCCAGCATCCGACCGAGGTCGATACGATCGTCCGCGGAATAGATGAATGGATAGCTCCGCGCCGCCGGAGCGATCTCGAACGCCGGCCCCTTCACGACGTACGTCTCCAGCGTCAGACTGCTCTCGATCCGCAATTCGACCGCAGGTTCGCTGAACGACGCCATGGCAATCGAATTGCCGAACACGTCGTAATGCCAGCGCAACGCCGCCGGCGGCGAGCATTGCAGACTGGTTTGTATCAGGCGGAGATCGTGGCTGTCTCGTGGGCGCAGCATAAGCCGATGATCGCCGAAGCGGACGGGGCGGCTGTAGCGGTAGACCGTCGTATGCCGCACATCGAGGATCGCCATCGTGTTTCTTCTTCTCTTTACTTTTGGTGTTCCTCGCCCGCGACAGCCGTCGGCGGACCGGCCTGTTCAATGCCTGTTGATTGCGCTGCGTTGCCAGTCGCCTAGGATTCCTGCGAGAGCCGCTCGAAGTCAGCGAGCACGGCGGCTATCAGGGCCTGTCTCCGCGGGTCATGCGCGGCCAGCGAAGCGGCGAAGAGGTCGAGCAGATAGCGCGCCTTCTCCGCAGCTTCGTGCCAGTTCGCGGCCGGCGCCGCGAGCAGGTGCGATTCCAATTCATCTTGCCGGAGCCGCAATGCTCTTCGATTGGCTTCCACTTCCGCCGACAGCCGACGGAGATCCGTGGCCTTCTGAGCCGCCATCCCGCGATGCTGATCCAGGTCGATTGTCTCGTCGGTCATGGCTGTGCGCCTCGTACTCGGATCGGCTCTCGTTACCCGAAAGCTCAGGACCCGGCGCTGGGTTCATTCGCATCCGCCGCAGGTTGTTGATGCATGGCACGGTCCCGGTCCTGCGCCGCTTGCAGGTCGAGAGGATCAACCGTGATCATTTCGACTGCCACGGGCTGAGATTGCGTGGGCGCGAAGATCATCGTCGACACCCTGCGGTAGGCCGGAAAAGATAGTCCCTCGATCAATTCTTCGTCGGTGACGACTTGGTAGGAGCCAGGCGGCAAAGGTCGATCAACTCCTTTCAAGAGGAAAGGATGCTTGAACGCCACCATTTTCCGGCTTGTTCGCGTGATCATTCGAGCGACCCTGCAGGACGCCGCGGGAGAGGATACCGGACGCTGTCGTACAGGAGACGCATGCCGGCGCTGTCAAATCGCAGCTCCCCGATCATTATCATTTGAATGGACATCATACAAACTACGCCGAGGCGCGGGGAAACAACCCCCCTCCACTCATTTATTTGCAAAGACCGCAAGCCGATTCGCTGCTCTTTTTTCCCGAGCGCTTCTGCAGGACCGGACCGATGATGGCAGAGAAACAGCCGCGCATGCGTTCACGGACGATCGCGAGCAAGACCGCGCGCGCCATCAATATGGCGCGCACCATCAATATATCGTGACTTGCTGCGCGATCTCGAAGTCCCTAGATGCTCGGTCGACCCGCTGCCATAATGCGATTCGATTCTCAGCGTCATCACATACAGTCTCTCGGCGATTCGGTCGTTCATCCTCAAAGTGACATCGCCGCCAGCACGCCGAGCAACGAGATCAAGACGAGCGCGCTAAAAGGAGACCGCTCGAGGCAATTCGCGCGCAAGATTTTCTGCATCTGTGAACGACCTCGCACCGCACGGAATCATCGGCGCATTTTCCGTTCTGCAAACAGCGATTTCGAAGAGACTTTGGCCAAGAAAACCATGTTGCAAGGCTCAAGCATGATCTACGACTCACGTAGATGTTTTAAGGGAGGAACGTCTCACCTTCGTGCAGGCGCGGCCAATCGGCCTCTCCGCTTATGCACAGGCTGCGGACGATGGTCCGTAACATTTGGAGACGTATTATGAGGACGTTCATCACCACTCTGGCTTTGGCCGCGCTGATCGCCGCGCCCGCCTTCATCCAGTCGGCCAACGCCGCGCCGCCCCCCGACAGCGTCGGCAAGGCCGGGCAAGGTTACGAGGGCGGCTTCCAGGGCTATCCGCTGAGCGAATGGTACCGGCAGGACGGCTGGTAAGACCCGGCGGAAAGCCAAGCGAACTTTCGAGGCGCATGCCATGTGCTCCTCGGCCTTCAAGGCGGCCGGCCGTCGGGCCGGCCGCTGCGCGGCGGACGGCATCCGCCCACCAACCCATCGAGGTGCGTCCATGATATCTGCAGCGATGACGAGCGCTGTCGGCCTGGTGCTTGCCCTCACGGCAACGAGCGGTTCCCCCGTCCGGGTGGAGAAAGCAGCGATGAGCCGAACGGCCCAATACTGCGTACCTCTCGAGCAAAATCCCAATTCGCACAGGGTGTATTGTGCCCAAGAGGGCTGAGCGGGCGCAGGACGGTCCCGCTCACGCGCAGCTAAGGCGCCTGCCCCGAAGCGATCAATCAACCGGTTACCGCTGGAGGAGCGCACTACGCGCGAGCCGGACGGTCACGTCTCGCCCCGGTGAGCCACCCGGCCGCACAAAACCTCGTTCGCGATGACCCAAGGGGCTTTGATCGGTCGCGACCGCACAGGCCAACTTTTATATTTTCGACCCCGTATTGTGCTTCACTTCCGGCATCCCACATAGCGACGCATGGGCAAGCAGTCCCTTGCCCGAGAGCTGCTCATAAAACGGGTACGTACCGAGGTCCCCGCTTTCTTAAGGCAGCAGCACCGGTGCTGTCGGCAGGCACAATAAAACTTTGAGGTGCGTTCGGCGCGGGTGTCATGGGGGGCATCCGCTGCGTTCGCGCGCCGGCTGCGGGGCGCATCCCTCTCGCAAGGCAAGCGCCATGCGCCATGCAAGCTTGTAGGGTGACGGGCCGCCGCGAGCAGCTTGGCTGACAATGTCGCACACTGGAGCGACCAATGACCATTCCCCATTACATCAACGAAGATAGATCGTACATGCGCGGCATCAAGGCAGGCTGGTATGCGGCGGATGACGACGGCAACCTCTTTTCCGGGCCGTTTGCCACCCACGAGGAATGCGTCCGGAGGATCATTCAGCCGACAGACGGATCGAGCTTGCGTGTCTGAGGGCGTCCGGAAGTGAAATTATTTCTCCAGCGACATCGGATCGACGTCGAGGGCGGCCGGTCCGGAGGTCCTACCAGGAGCCGCCTTGAAGGATGAGTGTCATGACCGAAACAATGACTGCCGCCACCAATGCCAGGACAGCAAAGCGCACCGCTTCGCCATTCGACCTCCCGACGGGCGCGATGCCGAACTTCGAGCTGCCGAAGATGGAAATGCCGCTGGCGTTCCGCGAGCTCACCGAGAAGAGTGTCGCTCAGGCGAAAGAAAATTACCAAAAAGTCCAGGCGGCCGCCGGCGAGATGACCGCCACTCTGGAGAAGACTTACACGACCGCCGCCAAGGGCGTCACAAACTACAACCTCAAGCTCATGGAGATGGCTCGCGCCAACAGCTCTGCCGCTTTTGAATTTGCCTGCGAACTCGTCGCAATGAGGTCGCTGCCGGAGATGGCGGAGCATTCGATCGAGCAGGCGCGCAAGCAGTTCGAACTCGTTGCCGCGCAGAACAAGGAGCTTTGGGCCTTCGCCGAAAAGATGGCGGCCGAGACCGCCGAGCCAATCAAGCAGAGCGTCACCAAGACGTTCAACAAGGTCGGTTGATCGTTGTCCTTGCGGGTACGATCCTGACGCCCGGACCGGCGAGCACGGCAGTATCGAAGGGCGTCATCGATCATGGTCGCGCGGACCGCGCGGTGCGGCGCGGCCTTCATCGGGTTTGCCGATTGCCCCGGGGCGACGGTCGCCGAGCTGCCGGAAAAACGGAGCTCAGGCAACGCGGACCGGAGGGCGCATGCGCGGGGTGGTCCTCCTCACTCCCGAGAAACGACGAAGCGCCGTGCGCCCGAGCTTTGAAAAGCCGATAGCCGCTCGTGGAGCTTGCCTTTTGGGGGGTTCCGCATGACGCCTGCGTTCGAGCCGCCCTTGCAGCTTGCCGGAACGTCTGTCTTCATCCGGTCGCTCGATGATGCGGCCGCTTTCCTACGGGGATACGTTGGCCGCTGGCCGGCGACTCGGGACTTGATCCTACGCCGTATCGATGCTGCGTCGACCGAGCAAGAGACTCGCGAGGCTGCAAAGACCTTCCACTGGTGGGCGCAGCTGGAGGGATTGCTGGCCGGGTCGGAATGATCGTGCCCGCGCTCCCGGATGGCCCGGCCGGCGCGCTACACGCCATCATCCGCCACGCCAGCCTCGTTACCGAAATTTGCCGCAGGGGGGCAAATTGCCACGTCTCCGTGGATATCGGCTCCCGATATGCTGCCTGCTCTCTCGACCAACCGGAGGAACTCGCATGCCTTGGAACTTTCTTTCAGAGTGGCTCCAGAAGAGGAAGCTTCGTCATATGCTGAATGACCGGCGCGCGACGCGGGGCTTTCGGTCCATTGCACAACTCGAGAACGCCATCGCTGCCGACCGGACGACCACCGAGCGATTGCTTGCGGCAATCGGTGCGAGAAAGTCCGACACCGCCGACGAGTGGACTCTCGCCCCAAGAACCCCATAAGCACTCGGATGCCCAGCGCCGGGCGCGGAAATGCTCGCGCGCTGCGGCGAGGCGCTGGCGAGCGGGCGACTCGGGGCGCTGGCGAGCGGGCGACTCGGGGCGCCGGCGAGCGAGACCGATGCGGCGTGCGCACCGCCCTCGCAAACGGTCGACCGCCGGCGCTGGAGCGCATTCAGCTTCGACGGAAACTGAATGCGCTCCAGTCTTTCTGCGTGGTCGCATTTTCGGACGGGTAACCGGTTCCCGCTTTTCCTGAAATGCTCTGATGCCGGCACCCGATGGCGCGCCATTTCCAGAGCCGCGCTGCCCTACATTCGGCGGTAGAACAACACCCGATCGCACGGGAAGAGTTGATCGAACCAATCGAATTCGCGGATGTTGCGCGTAAGCAGCGTCTGGCCGCTGTCCACCGCTTGGAGATAGAGCGTGGCATCGTTCAACAGGGCCTGTTCGCGGCCGGATTCGACATTCGACAACCGCGCAGCGAGACCAGCCAAAATGCCGGCCTCGCCCACGACGTTGAGTGAAGGCGCCAGCAAACGGTGCGCCGGCATATCGGAGATCACCCCAGAAATCTCGGCGAGCACCTTTCGGGTCCGGTCATCCCGCGGATCAAGCCGCCCGAACAGATGGGTCAGCTCGGCAAGGACGACACCCGAATGATTGGACAGGCGAGCCGCAAGCAGACGCTTCACCCGCTCGGGCGCGCGGCGTTGCAGGATGTCTATGTAGACGCAGGTATCGAGCAGAAGCTCCAGTCCCCCCGAGGGCTTTTCCGGCACAAAAGGAAGCGCCCCGTCGGGTCTGCGTTGCAGCCGCGCCGTCCGCCGAGCGGGCTTCAACCGCCGCAGCGACGTGTCGAGATCAAAACTCAAGATCGATGTCCCGCGGCACACGCCCTTCACGTGCCGCCAACTTCAGCCCGAAATCGTCTTCCAGAGCGACCCGGGCGAGCGCGTATTCGAGCAGCTCGGTATCGGACTTGATGCCCGAACGCGCCTTGGCGGCCTTGACCAACCGCCTGCGTATTCGTCCGGCAATGCGGCCCCTGGCGCCGTCGAGGAGCCCGGCGTCCTTCACGACCTCGATCACCGCAGTCCGGCGTGGATTGCCTTCCGCGCGGGCCGACCGTCGATTGGCATTCCTGGTCATGGGACCGTCTCCATGTATGTTGCACAGAGTATATATTTTGTGCAACAAGTGCAAGGGACGGAATGGGGAGCCTCCAACGGTGAGTGCTTGAGCCCACTCATCCAACCCTCTCCCCAGCCGAAGTCGGATATATCCGACTTCGGCCACTTGATAATGCCGAACTCGGGTAAACCCGAGTTCGGGCGGGTAGAGGGAGCAGACCGAGTCTGCCGCTTGCGTTTGACTCCAACTCGCCGAAACGAGCGCTAGAAGAAACCGAGGGACTCGCAGCCGACGCCGGCGCGAAAGCTGTGCTTGGCGCGCCGTCCTGGAATATCGATGACGTGCACGGACCCGTCGCCCTGGCAGGCGACGAACAATTCGTCGCCGCGGAATGCCATGTCCATCGGCTGACTGCCGACCTTGATCGCGGTCTGCTCGCGAAACGACGGGTCGATGAGGCTCACGGTGTCGCTCTTGAGGCTGGTGACGCCGATCAGGCTGTTGTCCGGGCTGTAGCGGGCGATCTGGGCGGCCTCGGCGACGCCGTCGAGGCGCACGCTGCCGGCAACGCGATCGCTTGCGGCGTCGATCAGGAACAGCGCCGGCTGCTCGTCGTCGACCGCCACGACGGTGCGGCCGTCGGCCGATATCGCTATGCCCGCCAGCGGGCGCGGGGTCTCGATCTTGCGCAGGAGCTTTCGATTCGGCAGGTCGATCACCGAGACGGTGCCGTCTTCCTCGTTTTCGGTGTAGAGCCGCCGGCCATCCGGCGAAATGATCAGGCGGTGGCCGTTGGTCGACCCGGAAACGATGGCATCGACCACCTCGTGGGTGGACCGGTCGATCACCGCCACCACCGCGCTGTTCTCGCAGGTCATGTAGATCAGGCCATCGCAGCCGAGCTTCAACGTGTGCGGCGCGATGTACGGTCGAAGATCGATGTCGCCGACACGGGCGCGCCTGGCGACGTCGATGATGCACAACAGATGGCCGGGATTGGGATTGCGGCCATGGATGCCGTCGCCGAAGATCGGCACATAGGCGAGCCCGGTTTCCGGGACCACGAGCAATTCGTGCACCGTGCGCGGAAACCCGTCGAGCACGACCTCCGTCTCATAGGTCGCGGGATCGAGAAACAGGACCTTCCCGCCCATCTTGTCGACCGCGATCATTCCGCGTGCGGCGCCTGCATCGGCCATCGTGCTCCCCTCGGTCGTCAGCCGATGAACTCTAGCGCAATTCCCGGTCGAGGTGCAGCGGACCGGTCTCGTCGCGAGCTGGTCGTCACGACGAGATCGACCCAGGGGGGACATCGCCACCGGACCCGATCCGTTGTATACTCCACGGCCGAGGGAACCGGGGCTGCGTCTCATCGAGTGCACGCACACCACGGAGGCCTGCCATGAAAGTCAAGGACGTGATGCACAAGGGCGTCGACTGGGTCGCGCCCGACACCCCGGTCAACGAGCTCGCGAAACTGATGCGCGAGCACGATATCGGCGCCATTCCGATCGGGGAGAACGACCGGCTGATCGGCATGGTGACCGACCGCGACATCGTCTGCAAAGGATTGGCGCAGGACGGCTTCGATGCCGGCCGCGTGACGGCGCGCGACGTGATGAGCCCGGGCATCCATTGCTGCCGCGAGGACGACGACCTCGCCAAGGCGGTGCGGCACATGGAGGGGCTGAAGGTCCGCAGGTTGCCGGTGATCAACCGGAGGATGCGGATGGTCGGCATCCTCAGCCTGGGCGACGTCGGTCACTCGGCGCCCGGTGATCTGCTGTCCGAATGCGTCAAGAGCGTTGCGGCCCATCATCAGTGAAAGACGATTCGCACGCGATCGCCGGACACTACGGGCGTGCCGACCTCGGCGCCGTGATCCTGGCCGCGCTCGCGGCAACGGGCAAGGACGTCGACCGTCTGACGCCGGACGATCTCGAGCCGGTCGATCAACTGCATTCGCGCGGCCGCACGGCGACCGTCGATCTCGCGGCGTTGCTCGCGCTCGACGGGCACGAGCGGATCCTCGACCTGGGCTGCGGCATCGGCGGGCCATCGCGCTATCTTGCCGAGAGCTTCGGCTGTCGGGTGACCGGCCTCGATCTGACGCCGGAATTCTGCCGCGTCGCGGCCATGCTGGCGGAACGGACCGGGCTTGCCGACAAGGTCGATTATCGCGTCGGCGACGCGCTCGCGATGCCGTTCCCGGCGGAAAGCTTCGACGTGGTCTGGTCGCAGAGCGTGGCGATGAACATCGCCGACCGCGACCGCCCGCCGCATTTTCCCGTGCCGTGGGCGCGCGACGCCTCGATCAGCTTCCTGCGCAGCGCCGAAGCGACCCGCCGCGGACTCGAGGCGGCGGGCTTCCGGTTGCTGGTTTTCGAGGACCTCACGGCCGACGCGCTGGAGCGGGCGCAGGCGCGGATGAAAGCCTCCGGCGCGCCGCTGGCGCTCGGCCTGCACATCGTTCTCGGACAGGACGGGCCGGCGATGCTCAAGAACATGGCGCGCAATTACGAGGAGCGACGGATCGGCCTCGTTCAGGGGATCGCCGTCCGTCCGGAATAGTGAATGCCAAGCCAGCGTGCCGGTTGGCGCAATATCGGCTGCTCGGGGCAAACATGAAACGCTTGTTGCTCGCCGCATGCGCCGCATGGACCACGATCGCGGGTGCGATGGCGCAGACCTATCCGTCGCAGCCCATCACCGTGATCGTGCCGTTCCCGGCCGGCGGGCCGGTGGACACGCTTGCGCGCATCTTGAACGAGCCGATGCGGGCATCGCTCGGTCAGCCCGTGATCGTCGAGAACGTAAGCGGGGCGGGAGGCAGCATCGCGGTCGCCCGGGTCGCGCGCGCCGCGCCCGACGGCCACACCGTCATCCTGGGCAATTGGACGAGCTACGTCGGCACGCCCGCGATCTACCCGATGCAGTATGACGTGCGCAAGGATTTCGAGCCGGTCGCGCTCGTTGCCATCTCGGAGCTCATGATCGTCGGAAGAAAGAGCTTCCCCGCCGACGACGTGCGGCAACTGATTGCCTGGCTCAAGGCCAATCCGGACAAGGCGACGGCAGGCACCATCGGCGTCGGCA
>WNFF01001128.1_pt1 | contig 21353 bp, 17 predicted proteins | sample 5400441 | NCBI WGS metagenome assembly WNFF01 (sample SAMN13153345, study PRJNA577476) | soil metagenome | isolation source: 120 cm saprolite under Douglas fir tree site 2 hole 3 replicate 1 | place: USA:California | collected 2015-04-18
CTGCGGATAAAGTCCGGCGACCGGATCGACGTTTTTGGAACGGTTGCTCTTGAGTACCGCGGCCAGCCGATTGCGTTGATCGCCCTCGGGCCGTTGCTGGGTTTGAACGGAGGTCCGCGGCACGACTCCCCCGTCGCGGTGGTGGTGAGGCAAGGACAGGATCGAGCCGCGCTGGTGGTCGACGGCGTTCTCGATGAACGCGAGGTCGCGGTGAAGCCCTGCGGCGGCGAGTTTCTCAAGGGAGCCCCGTTCATTGCCGGCACCGCGGCGATGGAGGACGGCCGGGTAGGGGTGCTGCTCCAGCTGCGGGACATCATGGCCGAAGTGCGCCGCCACGGCCGTTCAGGCGCCCCGGTCCAGGCGACGAGGAAGCTGCGGCTTCTCATCGTCGACGACTCCCCGATCGCGCGGGCCACCGCCTCGGCGCTGGCAAACGCGCTTGGCCACGCGATTGACGAAGCGCAGGACGGAGAAGAAGCCCTGAAGAAACTAAGCGGTCAATCCTTCGATGCGGTGCTCACCGACGTCCAGATGCCCAGGCTGGACGGGTTCGAGCTGACGCGCCGCCTCAAATCCAACGCCGCCACCGCGGGGTTACCAGTCATCATCATGTCCTCCCTGGCCTCCGCCGAGGACAAGCGCCGCGGCGCGGATGCCGGCGCGGACGCTTACCTGATCAAGGGCGATCTCGGTCTGGAGTCGTTGGCCGAGGTCCTCGACCGCCTGACCTGAACGATAGATGACGACCAGGGATCAACCGCTCCGCGTTTTGATCGTCGACCAATTCTTACAATTGACGGCGATTGCCCGGCGCCATTTTGACCCGGCGGCGGTGAAGCTGGTGAGCGATGGGTGCACCTACAGCGCGATGGTCGAAGCGGTGCGTCGCTATTCACCGGACCTGATCCTGGTGGAGCTGACCGGGCAAAGCGAGAGCCCATTTGCCGCGATCGAAGCGGTCATGGCCGCCAATCCGACGCCGATCCTTGTCTTGAACGCCCACAGCGCACCGGCGCTCAACCCATTCCGGGCGCTCGCCCTGGGCGCCCTGGACGTGGCGGAGCGCCCGGCGGACGATTCCCCTGCTTTCTGGCGGCAGTTGTCGCACAAGCTTGCCCTGCTCGCGCAGATCCAGGTCGTTCGCCACGTCCGCGGAAATCGGTTCAAGCGACGGGGCGGCCCAGCCGAGACCGCCCCGACCTTCCCGCTGGTCGCCATCGCGGCATCGCTCGGCGGCCCCAAAGCGCTGTCGGCGATTCTTCGGATGATTCCCAAGGCGTACCCAGCCCCGATCTGCGTCTGTCAGCATATCAGCGATGGCTTCACCAACGGCCTGGCGCAATGGCTGGCTTCCGAGACGGCGCTTCGGGTGACCGAGGCCATCGATGACGAGGCGCTGTCGCCGGGAACCGTCTTCATTGCGCCCTCCGGCGCCCATCTTCTGGTGAGTCGCTCCGGGCGGATTCGGCTCGACGACGGTCCGCCCCGGATGGGGTTCAAGCCATCCTGCGATCTGCTCCTGATTTCGGCCGCCGAGGCTTTCGGCCGGCGCGCGATTGGAGTGGTGCTCACCGGGATGGGCAAAGATGGGGCGCTGGGGCTCAAGGAGATACGCGCTCTGGGCGGTCGGACGATCGTCCAGGACGAGGCCTCCTGCATCGTTTTTGGGATGCCCAGGGAAGCGGTGGAAATCGGCGCCGCCGAGCAGGTGCTGCCCCTTCACCAGATCGCGCCCGCATTGATTCAGTTGGCAGAAACTTGCTGAACATCGGAACCAAAGCACTGGGTCAGCTCGCCGCGCTGCTGAACGAACGCGCCGGGCTGAAGATCCCTCCCGACGGGTACCATGGGCTGAAGCTCGCCTTGAGCCAGCGCATGCCCGCGCTCGGCCTTGCCGATGCGGAAGAATATGTCCACCGCCTCGGCAGTCTCGCCGGAGCGCGGGAGCTTCGCGCGCTCCTGCCCCTGGTGACCGTAGGCAAGACCGACTTCTTCCGCGACGCGGGCCAGTTTCGCGCGCTTTCGAAGAGGATCATCCCCGATCTGCTCGCCAGGGCGCGTCAGGCCGGATATCCGCTGTCGATCTGGTCCGCTGGGTGCGCCACCGGAGAGGAGCCGTACAGCCTGGCCATCGTTCTCGCTGAATCCGGCGCGCGCCCGGAAGAGGCCCAGGTATGGGCCACCGACCTCAACTCTGCCGCGATCCAGGCGGCAAAGGCGGGGCGTTTCCCGAAGCGGCGGATGCAGGGGGTGTCCGAGCGGCGGACTCGCCGTTTTTTCCATCCACGGGGCGACCACTACGAGGTCGATGGCTCTCTTCACGCCTTCATTCGCTTCGAGGCTCAGAATCTGGCGGCGCCGCCCTTTCCGCGCCTGCGGCCCGAGTCGATCGATCTCATCCTCTGCCGCAATGTGATCATCTATTTCGACCTGCCGACGATTCGGGCATTGTTGGGCCGCTTTCTGAAAGCAATTCGCCCGAACGGCTATCTGCTGCTGGGTTATTCCGAGAGCCTGTTTCGCATCTACGACCAGTTCGAGATGGTCGACCTCGAGGGAACGTTCGTCTATCGGCGCCCGGGCGAACCGCGCAAGGGCGAGCAGCATGGGTCGGGCGACGATCGGCCAGGAAAAAGTCGATCCGCGTCGCATCGGGAAGCGCGCCCCAGGACTTCTGTCTCGCCCAGGTCGGGCTCTACCTCTGGTTCGAGCGCTGGGGTTTCGGCGATCGAGCGGGCTGCCCCGGCAGGTCGCGCCTCGCCCCTCAAGCGTCTGGACGAGGGGGTGCGCCTGATCGAGAAAGGGCATTTCGACGAGGCCCTGCGCGCGATCAGCGAGCTCACCGCCAAGAATCCAGACGATCTGGCGGCTCTTCTCACGCTGGGAAACATCTTTTCCTTGATGGGTCGCACCGGCGAATCGCAACGCGCCTTCGCCAAGGCCCTGGCGCGCGAGCCGCTGTGCGTCGAGGCCTGGCTTTTTGGCGGCGTCGCCGCGGTGCAGGCCGGAAAGATCAACGACGCTCACTCCCAGCTGCGCAAGGCGTTGTTCCTCGAGCCTGGTCTGGCGGTCGGGCACTACCTGCTCGGGCAGGTCCAGGAGCGACTGGGCGACCGGGAAGCGGCGAGGCGTTCCTATCGCAATGCAATCGTCCAGCTCCGGTCCCCCCAGCGGGAGTTGGCCGGGCACTACCCGGATCTACCCAATTCTGCGGAGACCATCGGACGCGTGGCGCGATACGCGCTCAGCGCTCTGGAGCGGAATGGCCACGAGACCTAGAGATCCAGCGCGTCCGCGACGGGAAGCAGCGGCGGGCTAGACGTACCCAGGCCCTTGTGAAAATGGGACGACCGAGTCTTAAGCAGTCACGCTGCTGTGAGGAAATCAGGTGGTGCAAGCAAGCGGCGCCGCCGGAAAGGCTCTGGGCCTTCGGTTTCGCAGGTTCTACGAAGCCTAGGTAGATGAGCGGCGGCTTGCACGAGGAAGAACGGGGTCGGAGCGGCTGGAACGTTGCAAGTCCAGTCCGGTGAGGGCTGACTCCAGCGGCTCGCCAAGAGCTCTACCACTCCTGCTGCGATGGCGAGGCCCACGGCGTCTAGCCCCTTGGGTTCCGGAAAATCACGTAGGTGCAACCCAGCGCGCGACGCATCCACAACCCACTGACGAGCAGCAAGGGTGTCATGGTTTCTCAGCGCGCGAACCAACTCAAGAAGCTCCATGCTGTGCCTCCCAAAGGTCATCAAAGGCGTACTGCGCCTTCATCTCGCGTCCGGGAACAATATGGGGCTCGACCTTCTCCCATATCTCCTGCTTGGTACCCACCAGATGGTTCATAAGCATCCGAGCATCTTCAATGTCCACGTCGTCGCGCCAAGCTGATAATTTCATGGCGAGAAGGTGATGAGGCGCAAGTGCACGAACTTGGAGGTACGGCAAGTCCAGTAGCAAAGGCCCGGGCGAGAGGCCATGGACAAAGCCCTTGGCGGCGTCGTTCAGCCAGTCGTGCGGAAGGCCCTGAGTCGCCGCGACGCGCGCCGCAGCTTCCCGAAGCATTGGGTTCATGGTGGGGACAGAGGCGAAGGCGTCTACATCTTTGGTCGATTCTCGGGCCCCGTAGAGGAGGACTAGAGCTGCCCCACCCACGACAAACAGTTCGCAGATCTGATTCGCGGCCTCAAGTTCCGCAGCGAGTTCGGTGAGAGCTTTAAGAATACCTTCTTTGTTGAGCCGGTCCACGAAGGGGTAGCTTAGCCAAAAGATGCACGCTTCGGATACCTTCGCATCACGTCTGTGTTTTTCAGTACCAGCCGCGGAGCACGTTTCCAAGCGAACCCACCCAATTGTGGGTCTCTACGCCGTGCGCTTCTTGCGGCCCATTGGTTCTTGGTGCTGCCCCCTGTCCCGCCCACTAGTCCCGGTCGCTGCTGACACCGCTCGAGCCGGTTATTGTTGAACCCCGCTGTGCGAAGCATTCCCCCGACGTCGACCGAGAAGAACACCAGCCTGGCCGGAATCCTCCGGAGCCGATTAGGTGAAGCCGCGTCGATCTTCCGGCAGATCCCCGGCACCTTTAAGCTGCTCTGGGAAGCCGATGCCAAAAGCGCGGTGGCGATTGCCGCGCTGACCCTGTGCGCCGCCGTTTTGCCCGCCTCGATCGCCTACGTAGGCAAGTTGATCATCGACGCGGTGGTGTCCGCGGCGCGATCGGGACTTGCGGGCGAACGCTCGCGGGTGCTCGCGCTGGTCGGCCTTGAATTCGGATTGATGATCGCCACCAACGTCGTCAATCGCGTGCTCGGTCTTTTGCGTGAGCTTCTTCGAGCCAGGCTCGGGAACGTGGTGAATCTGAGGATTCTCGAAAAGGCGGTCTCCCTCGAGCTGCGTCACTTCGAGGACTCCGACGTCTACGACAAGATGCAGAATGCCCGGCGGGAGGCGTCCTCGCGCCCCCTGTCGCTGGTGCTCGAGGTTTTCTCGATCGCCCAGAACGCAATTACCCTCGCCGTCTACGCGGCGATACTCATCCAGCTCTCTCCCTGGAGCGTGCTGGTTCTCGCGGTTGCTTCGATTCCCGCCTTCATCGCGGAAGCGAGGCTGTCCGGCGAAGCCTTCCGGCTCAACTCCTGGCGCGCACCCGAGGCGCGCAAGCTCAACTACCTCGAATGGATACTCACCCGGGACAGCCATGTGAAGGAAGTGAAGTTGTTCGGACTCGCGCCCCTAATTCTAAATCGCTACCGGCTGCTCTTCGAAAAGTTCTTCGACGAGGATCGACGGCTGGCGATCCGCCGGATGGCCTGGGGATTTCTGCTCGGCCTTGTCTCTCTGGCGGCATTCTACGGGTGTTATCTGTTGGTGGCCGGGCGGGCGGCGAAGGCAGAGATCAGCCTGGGAGACATGGTGCTGTACCTGGCGGTATTTCGGCAGGGCCAGTCGAGCTTCCAGGGGATTCTCTCGTCGATCGGGTCGATGTACGAGGACTCGCTTTTCATGTCCAACCTCTTCCTCTACTTCGACATCCCAACCGGGGCGGAGAGGGCCCGACACCTTCCCGCCAGGTCTCTCCCCCCAGGCAAGGCCCGCGCTTTCGAGCTGAAGAATGTCTCCTTCCGCTACCCGGGACGGGAGGCCTGGGCCCTCCGGAACATCAATTTGACCCTCGCCCCGGGCGAGAAGCTTGGACTCGTCGGTGAAAACGGCGCCGGGAAGAGCACCCTGGTGAAGTTGCTCCTTCGGCTGTACGAGCCGACCGAAGGCGAGATCCTCTACGGAGGAGTCGACATCCGCGACCTGGATCCCCTGGATCTGCGCAAGCGCATCGGCGCCGTCTACCAGGATTTCGTGAGGTATCAGTTCAGCGCGGGTGAAAACATCGGCCTGGGCGATGTCGAGCACCTCGCCGATCAGCTTCGCGTGGAGCAGGCGGCAGAGCGCGGAGGCGCGGACACGGTGGTTGCGGAATTACCCCAGCGGTACGAGACGATGCTCGGCGGATGGTTTGAATCCGGGCAGGAGCTCTCGGCGGGGCAGTGGCAGAAGATCGCGGTGAGCCGGGGATTCATGCGGGAAGCGGAGGTCTTGATCCTGGACGAGCCGACGGCGAGCATCGACGCGGAAGCAGAGCATGAGCTGTTCCAACGGTTCAAAGCTCTCGCCGCGGATCGCACCGCGATCGTCATCTCCCACCGGTTCTCGACCGTCCGGATGGCCGATCGCATCGCGGTACTGCACAACGGCGAGATCGAAGAGCTGGGCAGCCACCGGGAGCTGATCGACCGCAACGGTCGTTATGCGCACCTGTTTCGGCTCCAGGCGCAAGGCTACCTGGACTGAAAATCAGCCTTTTCGTCGTCGCCGAACGAGCTCGACGTATGAGCTTGCCGAGTGGCCGATCCACTCGATCTCCTCCGCCGTGACTTCGCGGACCCGGCGGCCGGGCGAGCCGAGGATGAACGACCGCGGAGGAAACTTCTTGTTTGGAGTGAGAAGGGTGGCCGCCCCGACGAAGCACCACTCGCCGAGCTCGACGTTGTCCAGGATCACCGAGCCCATTCCCAAAAGACAGTGATCGCCCACCACGCACCCGTGGAGAACCACCCGGTGTCCGACGGTGCACTCCATTCCGATGCGGGTGGTGCTCCGGCCTTCGGTGGCATGGGCAACGCAGCCGTCCTGGACGCTCGTTCGGGCCCCGATCGCAATCAATCCGTGATCGCCGCGCAGCACCGCGGTGGGCCAGATGGATGCTTCCTCGCCCACCTCGACGTCCCCGATCAAGTAGGCGCCCGGGTGTACGAATGCCAGCGGGTGAACGCGCGGGGTGTTTTTCTCAAAAGATTCAATCGGCACGCGAGGCATCCTATGCTGCCTTCGCGCTGATCGCTTAGGTTTGGAGGAGTGATGCGAATCCTGGTTGCCGATGAGTTTCCCGGAAAACACCTCGAACTGCTCCGCGGCCTTGGGCTCACCGTCGAGTACCGGCCCGAGCTCAAGGGCCCTGATCTGCCCGAAGCGGCGCGCCAGGCGTCGATCCTCGTCGTCCGCGGCACCGAGGTGAACGAGCGCGTATTCGCGCAAGCGTCCTCCCTCTCCCTCGTCGTCCGCGCCGGGGCGGGGGTGAACACGATCGACGTCAAAGCGGCGAGCGCTCGAGGGGTCTACGTGGCCAACTGCCCGGGCCAGAATGCGATCGCCGTCGCCGAGCTGACTTTGGGACTGATTCTCTCGGTGGACCGGCGCATTCCGGACAACGTGGCCGCCCTGCGAGAGGGCAAATGGAAAAAGAAGAAGTTCTCCCAGGCGCGCGGTCTCCACGGCCGTGCGATCGGCATCGTGGGAGCGGGAAACATCGGCAGGGCGGTCGGGCAGCGCGCCCTCGCCTTCGGGATGCACGCCCACGCCTACTCGCGGTCGCTGACCCCGCAGAAGGCGCGTGGGCTGGGCTTCGAATGGGCCGAAAGTCCGCTCGCCCTGGCACGGGCGTCCGACGTCTTGTCGGTTCATCTGCCCGCCGGCCCGGAGACCAAAGGGATCATCTCGGCGCAGGTCCTCGCCGCACTGCCGACCGGCGCCCTCTTCGTCAACACCTCGCGCCCCGACGTGGTGGATCAGGCCGCGCTTCTCAGCGAGGCCGCGGCTGGCCGTATCTGGGTTGCCACCGATGTCTTCGACAAGGAGCCAAAGACCGGCGAGGCCGATTTTCGAAGCGAGCTGGCCCAGCTTCCGAACGTCTATGGCACGCATCACATCGGGGCTTCCACCGACCAGGCGCAGGACGCGATCGCCGAGGAGACGGTGAGCATCGTGGACAGTTTCCTGAACGCCGGGGTTGTCCCCAATTGCGTGAACATCGCGCGGAAAACGCCTGCCCGGTTTCAATTGATCGTTCGTCACCACGATCGGGTCGGCGTGTTGGCCAACGTTCTCGATGCGGTCCGCGAGGCCGGAATCAACGCCCAGAAAATGGAGAACACGGTCTTCGACGGCGCCGACGCGGCCTGCTGCAAGATTCAGCTCGATTCGAGGCCTTCGGACGAAGTCCTTGCCCGCATCCGCGGCCGGTCCGAGGAGATCATCTTCGCGGATCTCGTCGAGCTTCGCGGCTGAACCGGATCGCGTACCCACCTCGAACAGAAAGCGCTATTCTCTCTCCCATGGCTTTCCCATTGCACAGAAGTCGACGACTGCGACGTTCGGATCCCCTTCGTCGGATGGTCCGCGAGACCGAGCTTTCGCCGACCGACTTCATCTATCCCATCTTCGTCGTCGAAGGGCGCGCGGTCCGGCACCCGATCCCGTCGATGCCCGGCATCTTCAACCTCTCGGTCGACCAGGCCGTCGAGGAAGCTCGCCTGGCTAAGAATGCGGGAATTCCCGCAATCATTCTTTTCGGAATCCCCGGAGCGAAGGACGCCCGGGGCTCGGGCGCCTACGACAACGCGGGCGTGGTCCCCCGGGCCATCCGGGCGATCAAGGAGGTGCAGCCGGACCTCCAGATCGTCGCCGACGTCTGCCTTTGCGAGTACACCGACCACGGTCACTGTGGAGTGATCCAGGCGCAGGAGGTTCAAAACGACGCGACGCTCCCCCTCCTGGCTCAGGCAGCGGTCGCCTACGCCCGCGCGGGGGCGGACGTGATCGCCCCTTCGGACATGATGGATGGTCGGATCGGAGCGATCCGCAAGGCGCTGGACGAGGCGCGGTTCGAATCCCTTCCGATCATGAGCTACGCCGCCAAATACGCCTCCGGGTTCTACGGCCCTTTCCGCGAAGCGGCGCAAAGCACGCCGCAATTTGGAGATCGACGCGGCTATCAGATGGATCCGGCGAATGTTCGCGAAGCTTTAAAAGAAGTCGCTCAGGATCTCGAGGAAGGGGCGGACATGGTGATGGTGAAGCCGGCGATGGCCTACCTCGACGTGATCCGACGGGTGAAAGAGCAGGTGAACGTACCGGTGGCCGCCTACAACGTGTCCGGCGAGTACTCGATGGTCAAGGCGGCGGCGCAGAACGGGTGGATCGACTACGACCGGGTGATGATGGAGATTCTGATTGGGATCAAGCGCGCCGGCGCTGACCTGATTCTCACCTACCATGCGCTCGACGCGGCGAAGTTGCTGTGACGTGACGATGGTACTTCTTGACCGCGAATTCAATTCGTCCATAGTTGGTTTCGGCATCTGAGTCTGGGCGTCGCCAATGTTCGACCGATGAAGAAGAAGGTCTCGCAATCGAAGGCTGCGGAGCCTCCGGGTTCTCGGCGCACTGGACGGACGGCCCACCCGGCCCTCGCCGCTGCCCCGGTCCAATCGCGCGGCGCGGCACGCTACAAAGTGGTCGAGCTTTCCACGGTGGATGAAACTTCATTGGAGAACACCCTCAACGACTGGGTCCGCCAAGGGTGGCGATTGGACGGGATGCACTTCGCGATGAGGGAGTCTTCGAAGCGACCGGCGATGGCCTTCCTCCTCTTTACGCAACCGGCGGAAAAGAGCTTTGAGCTGGAGTCTCCTCCCATGCGGTCGCCCCTGCGGCCTCTGCCCGAACCGGAGCACGTGTCCGCCGACCCCTGGCGGCGCCTGCGGCAACTCGCCGGCGAGCCCACGAATGACGAAGGCGAATGAGCGCAAGCGTGCCAGGACTTCGAGTTGTCTCGGGAGAGGATGAGGGCTCTCCCTACCCCAAGTGCTCCTTGCTCCTTCGCGGCATGGCCCGCCTCACGGACGTTGCCATCGCGTTGGGAATCTGGAAGCTCGCCAACGGCGCGGGAATGGTGGCGGCCCTGCTCTACCTGCTTCTTGCCGATGGGCTTATCCAGGGACAAAGCCCGGGAAAGCGAATCTTCGGGATCAAGGTTGTTCATTTGCCCACGCGCGCACCCGCCCGTTACCGGGAGAGCATGCTCCGCAATGCTCCCTTCGGGCTCTGCGTTCTCCTCGGAATGATTCCGCAGCCGCTGGGAACCGTAGCTTTCGCCGGGGGCGTGGCGGTGATCGGAGGGATCGAGGCCTGGAAGGTGCTGCGGGATCCCCTGGGACTGCGGCTCGGCGACTCCTGGGCGTTCACCCAGGTGACCGACGGCAAAGTGGTGGCAGGGGCCGCCGAGTTGTCTCAGGCTGGCCAGGCCCTCCGGCCCGGGCAATTGCGCGAGCTGCCGAACCATGGAGAGCTCTCCGGGAGGGGGAATCGTTGCGCATCGCCCTGACGTTCAACCTCCGGCTCTCGGACTCGGAGGACGAGGCGGAGTTCGACACCGAGGAGACGGTCAACGCGCTGGCCAACGCCATCGAGCGGATCGGCCACCGGTTGGAGCGGTTTGAAGTCTCCGGGCCCGCATCGAGGACCGTCTCCCGGCTCGAGGCCTACACGCCAGACCTGATCTTCAACACCGCGGAAGGCAGGAGAGGGCGATTCCGGGAGGCGTTCTATCCGGCGCTCTTCGAGGAGCTTGGGTTCCCCTATACCGGTTCGGACGCGTACGCGCTCGCGGTGACCCTGGACAAGCAGCTCACCAAGCTCATTCTCAAACAGCACGGAGTGCGGACTCCCACCTGGCAATTCATCGAGAAGCTCGAGCAACTGAGGCCCGGTCAGTTCCAGTTCCCGGTGATTGTCAAACCGAACTTCGAGGGCTCGTCCAAGGGAATCACCCAGGAGTCCATTGCGGAGGGCGCCGAGGATCTCTGGGACAAAGCCGCCCAGGCGCTGTCCAAGTACCCGGCCGGCGTCCTGGTGGAGCACTTCGTTACCGGCAAGGACATCACGGTGCCCTTTCTGGAATGCCTTCCGAACGACTTCGACGGCGTCCTCGCCCCGGTCGAATACGTCTTCGATCCGAAGTTGCGGGCGGGGCTCAAATACGAGATCTACGACTATGATTTGAAGACGCGGCATGAAGGGGCGGTCTCGGTGCGCGCTCCGGCCGGAATCTCGAAGGAGGTTGCCGAGGAGGTTCGACGGGAGGCGCAGAGGATCTTCCACGTCGTGGACTGCCGCGATCTGGGCAGGATCGATTTTCGTTTGAGTGAGGACGGCAAGGCCCATTTTCTGGAAGTGAATGCCCTCCCATCTCTGGAAACCGGGGCGAGCATTTACGCCGCCGCCGCGCTGGAGGGTCTGCACTTCGACGGGGTGATCGACTCCATTTTGACCAGCGCCGCGAAACGCTACGGCATCCGGGACACCGCTCGGCGGCAGGGCAAACCCACGCGCCGGAACGGCCCATTGAGGGTGGGTTTTGCCTACAACGTGAAGCGGATCGTCCCCACGCCGGATGCGATGGAGGACTCGGAGGCGGAGTACGACTCGCCGACGACGCTGCAGGCCATCCGGGAAGCAATTGCGTCCTGGGGCCACGAGGTCGTGGATCTCGAAGCAACCCCGGAGCTGCCCTCGTTGCTTGCCTCCACGCCGCTGGACCTTGTTTTCAACATCGCGGAGGGTCTCAAGGGTCGCAATCGGGAAAGCCAGGTTCCCGCGCTGCTGGAGCTGCTCGACATCCCGTATACGGGTTCCGATCCGGCCACGCTCTCCATTGCGCTGGACAAAGGCCTGGCGAAGAAGATCGTCCGGCAGCACGGGATCCAGACGCCAAACTTTCAATTGATGACCACGGGCAAGGAGCGCCTGCTCAAGGATTTCACCAAATTTCCGCTGATCGTGAAGCCGGTGGCGGAGGGTTCCTCCAAGGGCGTCGTTTCGAAGAGCGTCTGCAACACGGAGAGCGAGCTTCGGGAAGTGGTGCGGGAGATCCTCGAGAGATACCAACAGCCGGCGCTGGTCGAGGACTACATCGCCGGCCGCGAGTTCACCGTCGGCCTTCTGGGCGAGAAGCGCCCCAAAGTCCTGGTTCCAATGGAGGTCGTCTTCCTCGACAAGGCGGAGAAGACGCCGGTGTACAGCTTCCAGCACAAGCTCGAGTGGAACGACCGCATTCGCTACGACGTGCCCGCCAAGCTCGACCCGGCGCAACTGGAGAGACTGAGGTCGGCCAGCCGGGCCGCTTTCATGGCCCTTGGCTGTCGAGACGTGGCGCGGATCGATTTTCGGATGGACGAGAAGGGCCGGTTCTTCTTTCTGGAGTGCAACCCGCTGCCCGGCTTGACGCCCGGATGGAGCGACCTGGTGCTCATCGCGCAGGGGAGCGGAATCGACTACCGCAACCTCATCGGCGAGATATTGAGCGGGGCGATTCGCCGCTACAAGGAACGCGAGCAGCGGAAGATCGCCGTCGGCGGGAACGGAATAACGGTCAAAGCCCCGGCGCTCGACGAACCCCGACCGGAGATACGGCCCGAAGAGCGCGGGCATCCCCGACCCGCGGTATAACGTCGCGATGGCGTTCGTGGATTCCGACGGTCCGAGGGTCCGAGCGAGGGAGCTCGGGGTTCCGCTGGGACGGTTCAGACCGGGTAAGTACAACGCGATCACCGACGTGGAGGGCGTTCGAGTCGGCCACGCCACGATCATCCGCGGAGAAGGTCTGCTCAAGCCGGGGATCGGCCCGGTCCGCACCGGCGTCACCGCCATCCTGCCCGACCAGGGAAACATCTTCATGGAGCGGATGACCGGCGGGGGATTCGTGCTCAACGGCGCGGGTGAAGTCTCTGGGATGACCCAGGTCATGGAATGGGGGCTCATCGAAACCCCGATCCTGCTCACCAACACCATCTCCGTCGGGGCGGTCTCGGACGGCGTCGCGCGCTACATGATCGATAGGTACCCCGGCATCGGCGATGAGGACGATGTGATCATCCCGGTGGTGGGAGAGTGCGACGACAGCTGGCTCAACGACATCGCTGGGCGCCACGTGAAAGAGGTTCACGTCCTCGAAGCGATTGGCGCCGCGAGCGATGGACCGGTGGCGGAAGGGGGCGTCGGCGGGGGAACCGGGATGATCACCTGCGATTTCAAGGCCGGAATCGGCACCTCGTCGAGAAAACTGCCCGAGGTTCATGGCGGCTACACCCTCGGGGTCCTGGTGATGTCGAACTTCGGCAAAATGCACAATCTCCGCGTCGGTGGGCTGCCCGTCGGCGAAGTGCTTGCAGAGAAGTTTCGCGATCTGCCCAAGCGAGAGCACTCGCAGGGTTCGATCATCGCCATCCTCGCCACCGACGCGCCGCTGCTGTCGCATCAAGTAAGCCGTCTGTGCAAGCGCGTTTCGCTGGGAATCGGCCGGGTGGGCTCGTTTGCGGCGCACGGGTCGGGGGAGATCATCGTGGGGTTCTCCACCGCGAACAGGATTCCGCGCCGCACGAACAAGATGGTCTACCGGATGAAGATCCTGCTCGATCAGCGCCTCGATCCTCTCTACGAGGCGGTGATGGAGGCCACCGAGGAGGCGATCCTCAACTCGATGTGCATGGCGCGGCCGATGGAGGGCATCAACGGCAACTACTGTCCGGCCCTCCCGCTCGACGAGGTTCGCAGATTCGTCGACGCCTGCCGGCCGATTTTCGCTTCGGTCAAGAAGAAGCCGCAGTCGCCGGCGGTGCCCGCGTCGAAAGAGAAGCCGGGCGACCTGGATGAGAAAGGGCAGGTAAGGGTTGCATCCGCACTGCCCACCGAGGTACGGGGCGCAGAAGGCATTCCATTTCCCACCAGGCCGGTCCTCGGGCCCACACAGCGCTCAAAGCAGGATGCCGAGCCGCAGTCGGAAGAAGAAACGGACACATCGGGTGCCGATTCTGGTAACTAGTGGGATGAACTCAAAGGAGTCGCCTTGGCCCGCAGCAAGAGCAAGCATCGCCGTGTTCAGATGAAGATTCGCCAGCGCTGGAAGAAGCGCCTGGAACGCAAGAAGTTAGCCGCGCCGCCAGCAGCGAAGGCGAAAAAGTAGTAAGAAAGCACTACGCAATGCCGGCCGGTGGTGGGTGTCCGGGCTATGTGCAACGCGGGCAGGCGTGATTGCCTCGCACGAGGCCAACCGCTGCAATCGCTAACCGGAGGTGTGGGAGTGAATGCCAGATTCCTCGGCGGCTGCCTGGGGCTCGCGGTTCTCTTGGGCTCGAGCGCTGCCAGCGCGCAGCAAGTCGTGGTGCTCGAATTCCAGAACGACAAGGGGGCGAAGCTGCGACGGCAAGTCGAAAAGGCCCTGCAAGGGTCCGGTTCCCTGACCGTTTTGAGCCTGCGCGACTACAAGGCGGCGGCGGCGAAGAGGAAATTGAAGGGTGCTCGGGCGATGACTCCCCGAGCCGTGGCACTGACCGCCAAGGCGTTGGGCCTCGATGGCGCCGTCGGCGGATCGGTTGGCAAGTCGCTGCGGCTGCAGATTCTCGATGGGTCCGGAGTTGTGCTGTCGGCGGCGCGCTTCTCACTGCACCGGGGACTGTTGTCCTCGCGCGATGCGCGGCGATTCGCCGAGACGGTGGCGCGGACCCTGGCGCCGACAAAGATCGAGACGCCCCCGGTTCCGAAAGCGGAGCCAGCTCCTCCGCCGAAGAGCGAAACCGAAGCGGAAAAGGAAAAGGAAAAGCGCGAGGAATTGGCCGAGGCTCACACCGTCAACGACATCAAGCCGCCGCCTCCCGCCCCCACGGTGGCGGCGCTTCGAGCCAAAGCTCAGCGGGTTGGACCCAGAGTGGTGAACGCGCAAATCACCGGAACGACCACCTGGCGCTCCTACTGCTCCCGCCCCGGATTTTCGAGCTGCTCGCAGTACAACGCGGTCGATCCCACCCTGCGTCCACCGGGCGACACCGTGGATTTCAAGGCCCAGATTCCGTACATGGGTTTCTCTCTCGCCGCCGAGCTGTTCCCGTTTGCAGAGTGGGACAGCCTCGTCCGGGGGTTGGGATTGCTCGCCAGCTACGAGCGAGGCTATTCCCAGACCAACGTCAACGTCCTCACTTCGGCGGGTGACGTAACCACCCGGCAAGTCTATGCGGCGGATTCGGCGGTCACGGCGCTGCTCGCATTCCGGTATTTCTTCTCCCTTGGCCGTGAGCAGCCGCTGCTCGGCTTCGCGGGCCTCCACGGCGGTTTTGGCACCCGTCGATTCGACGTGGATGCAAATGCCTTGAGCGCCGCGGTGCGGTTGCCGGGGTCTCACCGAAACTATCCCGTGGTCGGGCTCGATGTCTCCATTCCGGTTTTCAAGTTTCTCCGCGTCGAAGCGACTGGAAATTACTTCATCAATCCAAAGCCGTTCGCTTCAGAAGTCGCCCCGTACGGGGCGACGGCTTCGGCCACTGGTTGGGGCGGCGAGCTCGGTTTGACCGGCGACGTCTGGGGCCCCTTGGGATATCTCGTTCGCTTCCGCTACGAGCGGTACAAGGATCAATTCAGCGGAAGCGGGGCGAGTTGGCAGAGTGGCGGTGCCGCGGAAGAAAGCTACGCGGGGATCTTCTGGGGCGTCACCGCCCACTTCTAGGCCCTTTTCGCGATTCGGCGGCCGCGTTATGAGAACGAGCTCGGCGGCGGTCCGATAGGCTCGACATGGCTTTGTCATCGCGCGTATGCAGCTCGGTTCTGGAATTGGTGGGGGCGACTCCGCTCGTTCGACTGGTGCGAATTCCGGGGCCTGGTTCGGCGAGTGTTTTCGCGAAGCTCGAGCATTTCAATCCAGCCGGCTCTCACAAGGACCGACCGGCCTCGAAGATTGTGGAGCGGGCGGAAGCGGAAGGCTTGCTCCAATCGGGTGGCACCGTGGTGGAGGCCAGCTGCGGAAGTTTCGCCGTCTCCCTGGCTCTGGTCTGCGCAGCGAAGGGTTATCGCCTCGTCGCGGTCCTGCCCACGTCCGTCAGCCATGAGCACGTCGAGGTCCTCCGGGCTTACGGCGCCTCGGTGGAGCTCACCCCCGCGGTGGATGGGATGGCGGGGGCGATTGAACGCGCGGACAGAATTGCGGCGAGCTCGCCCGGTTCTTTCAGCCCCAGGCAGTATCAGAACGAGCAAAACGCGCAGGCGCAGGCAGAAGGCGTGGGCGCCGAGCTTGTCGCGCAGGCGCGGCAGTACGGTGGCATCGACGCGTTCGTGATGACGCTGAGTACCGGAGGCACGTTGAGCGGAGTCTCTCGAGCGGTGAAGGCGGAACGCTCCGCCACCGCCGTCGTCGCGATCAAGCTCACCGGCGAATCGAGCGGCGCCTCGAGCTTGCCCTATGGCCGGCCGGATTCGTTGAGCGCGCCCGGGGTGGATCGCACCCTGGAGATTTCGGACCGGGTCGCCTGGCAGATGAAGCAGCGTCTGGCGCGGGAGGAGGGATTGCTGGTGGGTATCACCTCGGGCGCGAACCTGGCCGGTGCGCTGCGCCTGGCGTCGGAGCTGGGACCCGGCAAATCGGTGTACACGCTCTGCTGCGACACCGGGGAGCGCTACTTCAGCCTCGAGGGTACATTCGGGTGAGCTCCGTCCTTCGCCACAGGGTGCTCGTGGTGGGAATGGGTGGGCTGGGATCCCCTGCGGTCCTGGCGCTGGCCCAGGCCGGGGTCGAGGCGATTACCATCGCGGACCCGGATGTGGTGGATCCGAGCAACCTCCACCGTCAGCCCTGGTTCCGCACCTCGGATGTCGGGGCGCTCAAGGTCGATGCCGCGGCGAGGCGGCTGCGCGATGCCTTCCCGTCGATTCGGCTCAGAGCGCTGCCGATCCGGGTCAACGAAGAGCGGGCGGCTTCGCTTTTCCCGGAGCACGACGCGGTGATCGATGGCACCGATGATATCGAGACGAAATTTCTGCTCTCCGACACCGCGGTACGCCACCGCGTGCCGCTGGTCTATGGCGGTGTTCTTCAACTCCAAGGGCAGGCGATGTTGATTGGCCCGGGCGGTCCCTGCCTTCGCTGCCTGTTCGAGCAGCCGAGCTCTGGAGAAGAGGTGCCAAGTTGTGCGCAGGCGGGCGTCTTGGGAACGGTTGCGGGAGTGGTCGGAGCAAAGCAGGCGCTGTTGGCCCTGGGCGCTCTGGCCGGTGAGCGACATCAATACGGCAGGCTGTTAATCCTCGACGGTTGGAAACTGTCCGAACGGACGATCCCGGTTCCCCGGTCGCCGGACTGCCGCGTCTGCACGAGCCTACAAGAAGGACTCTTCCTGTGACGGCGCCGAGCGATGCGACGTCGGGACGGGTTCCGGATGCCACCCTCGACCTTCGCCGGGACGTGTGCCCGATTACGTATGTTCGTACCAAGCTCAAGCTCGAATCAATGGCGCCGGGGGCGGTTCTCGAGGTATGGCTCTCCCGCGATGAAGCCGTCCGAGGTGTTCCGCGGAGCGCGCAAGAGGACGGCCATCAAATTTTGTCGTTGGAGCCGCAGGTCGATGGCAGTTGGCGGTTGCTGCTCCAAAACAACAGGAGGATTTGAACCATGGCGACCGTCCGCATTCCAACCCCGCTGCGAAGCTTCACCCAGAATCAGCAGGAAGTCACCGCGCCTGGAAAGACGGTCGGAGAGGTTCTCCGGAACCTGAACACCGCCTTCCCCGGCATCGGACAGCGCCTGATGGATGAGCGGGGAGGCGTTCGCCGATACGTGAACATCTTTTACAACGACGAGGACATCCGCTTCCTCAAGGAATTGGAAACCCCCGTCGCAGACACGGATCAGATCAGCATCATTCCGGCGATCGCCGGAGGCCGATAATGTCTCTCACCGAATCCCAAATCATCCGCTATTCGCGCCAGATCCTCCTCGCACAGGTTGGAGGACGCGGTCAGACGAAGCTTCTGGCCTCCGGTGCCGAGCTTGTGGGACACGGAGCAGCGCAGGCGACCGCCGCGGCCTACCTCGCCGCGGGTGGTATTTCGGTGAAAGCACTGGGCGGGTCTCCACCTTCGCCGCCGGCAGTGGTGGGCTTCGACGAAGCCGGATTTCTCTTTCGCCACGAGGACGCTGGACGGCCGTTCGCCGTCGCGATGGACGAGGCCGTGGCCGACCTGAATCCTGACGCCCGAACCGGCCGGACGGTGGGATCGCTCGGCGAGGTTCCGGCCGATTTTCTCGGGACTGCTCCCTGGGTGGCCCTGGGTTGGCGGGATGGCCGGGGCGAGGTCGTGTACCGATCCGAAGAAGGGTGCGCCGGATGTTTCTCGGCAACGCTGCAGGGGCTTTCACCGGTGCCCGCGGGCGCCCATGCGGTGATCGTCGGAACGGTGGGGGCGCTCGTCTTTCAACGATTGTGCCTCGGGGCGGCCGGTGCTCTCGGAAGAGTTTCGATCCAGAGCAGCGGCGACATCGAGGAGGCAGCCTTCAACCGTTGTCTCCACTGCGGATGAGCGCTGTTCATTCCGATCCGGCGTCTGCGTCCGAATCGCGCCCAGCCCCAACCATTGTTCAGCTCGTGGGTGGGACTCCGCTGGTGCGGATTCGTCGGATCGCGACCCCTGCCCATATCCGGATCTTCGCCAAGCTCGAGTACTTCAACCCGGGGGGCAGCGTCAAAGACCGGCCCGCGCTTCAAATGGTTCTCGACGCTCTCGCCGACGGCCGGCTGACGAAGCAAAAGACGCTGATCGATTCGACGAGCGGCAACACCGGCGTTGCGTACAGCTGGATAGGCGCAGCGATGGGGTTCCCGGTGGCGCTGGTGATGCCCGCAAACGTCAGCGTCGCCCGAAAACGCATCACCGCCGCGTATGGGGCCAAGATCATCTATTCGGATCCGATGGAGGGCTCGGACGGCGCCATCCGCAAGGTGAGGCGCCTGGTCGAGGAAGAGCCGGATCGCTATTTCTATCCGGATCAGTACTCGAACGAGTCCAATCCCCGCGCCCATTTCCTGACAACCGGGGAGGAGATCTGGAAGCAGACCGGAGGGCAGGTGACGCACTTCGTTTGCGGAATTGGCACCGGTGGAACGGTGATGGGCACCGGACGGCGGCTGCGCGAGCTCCGCAGGGAGATCCGGATCATTGCGGTGGAACCTGCCGAGGCCCTCCACGGACTTGAAGGCCTCAAGCACATGCCATCGTCGATCGTCCCCTCGATCTATCGGGAAGCAGAGCTCGACGAAAAACTCTCGGTGGGAACCGAGGAAGGCTGGGACATGGCCGACCGCTTGCTCGCCGAGGAAGGGCTGCTCGTCGGTCGCTCGGCGGGGGCAGCGATGGTCGGCGCGATGCGAGTCGCTCGCCAGCTTGCGACCCAGGGGCAGACCGGAACCATCGTGACCCTGTTCCCAGATCGCGCGGACCGCTACTTTGAGCCGTCGCCCCGGGATGGCGGGTGAGGTCCTTGCCTCCTATCCTGCTCCCAGACCTTTCCGAGGTCATCGCCCACGCGGAGGAGGAGTATCCCAGCGAGTCCTGCGGCGTACTGCTGCTCCGAGATGGCCGTTGGCGCATGCGGCGCATGGTCAACGCCTACGACCGTTATCACGCCAAGGATCCCAGCCGGTTTCCCCGGACTTCTCGCACGGCGTACCTTTTCGATCCGAAAGAATGGCTGCAGATCTCCCAGGAAGCGGAAGAGCAGGGCGAGCAGGTTGCTTGTGTGTATCATTCCCACATCGACGCCGGCGCTTACTTCTCTGCCGAGGACCGGGCGATGGCCGCTCCGGACGGAGAACCGATCCTCCCCGGAACTGCGTACCTCGTTCTTGCCGTGGATGCCGGCAAGGTGACGGCGGCAAAGCTCTTTCGGTGGCAGGACAGGGAATTTCAGGAAACACCCGTTGTCCTGTCGCGGAGCGCTTAAGCCCGGCGGGGACGCGGGTGCCTACCCGGCGGTCCGAAGCGATCTTAAATTTGTAAAAGGCCCTGATTTCAACTATAAGGCCCCGTCTTTAGACGCTCCCCCTGCTTCGATTTGAAGCCAAGGGCCGAGGAAGGCTGAATGAATACTGGATTTACGGTGTGGTTCACGGGCATGTCGGGTACGGGCAAAACCGCCCTGGCCAATTACCTCGCTCCCCGACTGCGTCAAGTCGGCACAAATACCGAGATTCTGGATGAAGCTCCCCTCGGCGCGGAGCTCTGGGGCGCCCTCGGCGACAGCAAGGAGGACCGGACCCTCGCCATCCGCAGGCTCGGTCTTCTGGCGCAGATGCTCAGCCGCAACAATGTGGCCGTTCTTGTTGCGGCAGTCAGTCCTTACAAGAGCAACCGCGAGGAGAACCGCCGGGCGATCAATCGGTACGTCGAGGTGTATGTCGACTGCCCCACGGACAAGCTGATCGAGCGCGACTCGACCGGGCGCTACAAGAAGGCCCTGGGGGGCGAAATCCCGAATTTCATCGGAATCACCGAGCCTTACGAGCCTCCCAGCACGCCCGAGGTCACCATCCATTCGGACGTCGAGTCGGTAGAAGAGGGCGGCCGGAAGGTTCTTCAGGCCCTCCTCGACCTCGGCTACATCGCCGCCGACCAGATGAGGACCATCACCGGCGAAAGGGCCCGCTCGACGCACGCTAAGAAAGCGCGGGCCGGAAAGACCTCTCGCCCCGGCGCGGCCAAGGGAGCGCGAAAGGCGCGGCCAGTCGCCCGTGCGGCCCGAGTGGCAAAAGCGGCGAAGAAGAAAAAGGGCGCGGCGAAACAGAAGTCGCGTTGAGGTTCCGAAGGCGCTCGGCGCATGCTCAGTCCTGAGGAAATTGAATCACTTAGCGTGCGATCGGCGCCAAAGTTACAAGCGATGCGGGAGCGCGTTGCTCGATGCGAGTCAGCGCTGGTCGCCTTCTCGGGCGGGGTGGACTCGACGCTTGTCCTGAGAATTGCCGCGGATGTGCTTGGGTCGAAGGCCGTGGCGCTCACCGCCGTTTCACCTTCGCTCTCTTCCAGTGAAAAAGGCGACGCACAGCAGCTCGCTTCATCGTTCGGCGTGCGGCACGAAATCATCGAGTCGAACGAGCTTTCGAATCCGGGCTATGCCCAGAACGCCCCGAACCGCTGCTACTTTTGCAAGACCGAGCTCTACGACCTTTGCGAAGCCAGCCGGCAGCAATTGGGCCTTGCCGCCATTCTGGACGGCTTTAACGCCGATGACTTTCTAGACCATCGACCGGGTCACTCCGCCGCCAGGGAACATCGCGTGGTCTCGCCGCTCGCCGAGGCTGGGTTGAGCAAATCGGAAATCCGCGCCTGGTCTTTCAAGCTCGGGTTGTCCACCTGGGACAAACCGCAAATGGCCTGTCTGGCGTCGCGAATCCCCTACGGAGTCTCGGTCACTGAGGAGCGGTTGTCGCAGATTGGAGCCGCGGAAGCCGAGCTGCGCAAACTTGGATTGAGAAGCTTTCGGATACGCTACCATGGTCAAGTTGCGCGCATCGAAGTCTCGGCGGACGAATATGAGAAGTTCCACTCAGCGGATTTCCGGCGGCGAGCGAACTCTGTCCTCAGGGCCAATGGCTTTGCTTTCGCGGCGCTGGATTTGGAGCCGTTCCGATCGGGCCGGATGAATGAAGCCCTCAAAGGCTCTGAAA
>WNFF01002965.1_pt1 | contig 21345 bp, 22 predicted proteins | sample 5400441 | NCBI WGS metagenome assembly WNFF01 (sample SAMN13153345, study PRJNA577476) | soil metagenome | isolation source: 120 cm saprolite under Douglas fir tree site 2 hole 3 replicate 1 | place: USA:California | collected 2015-04-18
GGCACCCCGCTCGTGGCGCTGACGTAGGCCAGGATCGGATTCCAGCGCTCCGCGGTCAGCGCCGGGCTCTGCTGATTCAGCACCCCGAACGCGAGCGGCTGCGGCTGCTGGGTAGGAGCGGGCGTGACCAGCAGGAGCAGGACAGCCACCGAGACGAGCAGTTTGGTCAGGAGTCTCATGGTCTTGGGGGTCCTCTTGCTTTCCAGGGCCGTGCCAAGTGCACGGCGCCGCAAAGGAGTGAAATTATTGCATAAAATAACGGCAAGGCCCGGCGGGGGCCCGGGAAAGCCGCCCATGGGTGTCACCAGACGGACACAATTCGTCATTTGGTTCGCGCTCAATAGGCTTAACTAGGCTTAACAAGGGGGACTGGGCCCTCCCGGCCCGGCCCGCGGACGGCGGGCGGGCGTGCCATAATTGACCGCGTGAAGTGGAGGATTCGGCTCCCCAAGGACCCGGCGCAGCGCACGCTGGCTCTGGCCATCGTGACGTCGGTGCTGTTCCACGCGCCCGAGCGCCCGGAGGAGAAGGCGCCGCTCGGCAATCCGTCGCGACCGGTGGCGCCGCCCGAGGTGCGCGCGCGCCCGGCGCCCAGCCCGCCGCCGAGGCCGCCCGCACCGGCCCGCGCGGTCGAAGCGCCCAGGGCGCCGGCGCCGCGCCCGACGCTGCCCGCGCCCACGCCGCCGCAGGCGGTCGCGAAGGCGGAGCCGGCGCCCGAGCCCATGATCAAGACGTCGGAGCCGAGGCCGGCGGCGCCCGAGCAGCCGTCGCAGACGGAGCCGAGCCAATCGGCCGCGCCGGCGCCGCCCCAGGTCGCGGTCGCGCGGCCGCCCGACAGCATGCGGCGGCAGCCTGGAGGTGGCGGTGGGCTCCTGGGGGGCGGCCGCGGCGGGGTGGAGGGCGAGCCGATCCCGCTCGACACGCCGGAGCCGAAGTATCAGGACTATTTCAACAAGATCCGGGAGCGCATCAAGTCGAAGTGGACGTATCCGCGCCAGGCCGGCGAGCGGGGAATCGAGGGCGAGCTGCTGATCGAGTTCCACATCGCCAAGGACGGGCGTCTGGAGTTCATCGCGCTCCGGAACTCGTCCGGCGTCGCGATTCTCGACGACTACGCGATGACCGCGGTCAAGTTGGCGCAGCCGTTCCCGCCGGTACCCGACGAGATCGCCAAGCAGACCCTCGCGATCAACGGCCAGTTCAAGTACCAGATCGTGAGCGGGCTCGTGAACCAGTTCCTCCGCTAGCTCGCTGAAGAAGACCGCCCGGCTCCTCTCGCCCGCCCTGCTCGCGCTGATCCTCTGCGCGGGCTGCGCGGAGACGCGCTGCGCGGATCGCCCGCCGGTCCGCATCCAGCTCCTGCTCGTCAACGACGTCTACGTGCTCGAGCCGGTGGCCGGTCGCGGTGGGCTCGCCCGCGTGGCGACCCTCGTGCGCACGCTGCGCGGCCAGACCCCCCACACGCTCTTCGCCCTGGCCGGTGACACGCTGTCGCCGTCGCTGCTCTCGACCCTGCGGCGGGGGGCGCAGATGATCGAGGGCTGGAACGCGGTGGGCCTCGACGTCGCCACCTTCGGCAACCACGAGTTCGATTTCGGGGCCGCGGTGCTGGCCGAGCGCATGCGCGAGTCGCGCTTCCCGTGGCTGTCGGCCAACGTGCTCGATCGCGCCACCGGCCTCCCCTTCGGTGGCGCGCGGCGCGGGCGCGCGTGGGACTTCGACGGCGTGCGCGTCGGCGTCATCGGGCTCACCACGCCCGAGGCGGCGCGGACGTCCAATCCCGGCCCGGGCCTGCGCTTCGACGAGCCGCTCGAGGCGGGCCGCACCGCCTTCGCCGCGCTGGGGCCGCTCCACCTGCGCGTGGCGGTGACGCACCTGCCGCTCCGCCAGGACCGGGAGCTGGCCGCGGCCCTCGCCGTCGACGCGATCCTGGGCGGGCACGACCACGATCCCATGCTCCACGAGGAGGGCCGGGCGGTGATCGTCAAGGCCGGCTCCGACGCGCTCAACGTGGGCCAGATCGAGTACGAGGTTCGCTGCGGCGCGGTGATCGGTCGCCGCCAGCGCTTGATCCCGGTGGACGACCGCCTGGCCGAGGCGGCGGACGTGGCCGCCCTCGTGCGGCAGCAGGCCGCGCTTTTGGCGCGCGAGCTCGACGTGGAGGTGGGCCGCACCGCGGTGGCCCTCGACGCGCGCGAGAGCCTCACGCGTCGCGAGGAGACGCCGCTCGGGCGGTTCTTCGCGGCCCTGCTCCGCGATCGCGTGGACGCCCAGGTGGGGCTGCTCAATAGCGGGGCCATCCGCGGGAATCGGGTCATCCCGGCGGGGCCCATCACGAAACAAGATATCCGCGCGCTGCTGCCCTTCAGCAATACGGTGACGCTGCTCGAGGTGACGGGGGCGGCCCTCCGGGCCGCGCTCGAGCGCTCGGTGGACGAGCTGCCGCGGCCCACCGGCCATTTCCTGCAGACCGCCGGGATCCGGATGACCGTGGACCCCGCCCGGCCTCCCGGCCAGCGCGTCGGGCCGATCGAGATCGAGGGGCGCCCACTCGACCCGGCGGGGCTCTACCGGGTGGCGGTGCCCGACTACCTGGCCCGTGGGCAGGACGGGTACCCGATGCTGGCCGCTTCCCGGGTCCTCCTCGCGCCGGAGGACGGGCCGGGCCTCATCGAGACCGTCCTGGAGGGGCTGGCCCGGGGCCGTTCCCCTTGACGGGGAAGACCGCTGCCGGTAGTGTATTCAATGCTTTCGGGGCGTAGGCTCGTAGCTCAGTGGGAGAGCGCTACCTTGACACGGTAGAGGTCGGCGGTTCGAAACCGCCCGAGCCTACCATTTCGTTTCGCGGCAGCCCTTTGGGGGTGTGCATCGCTAGCCGGTCGAGCGTGAGCGAGTGAGGGAGTTGCGAGCATCGCCGGGCGCAGCCCGGTGATGCTTTGTTGTCTCTGAAACAGGGGAGCCATGGCCGAGTCGTCTGAGGAAACGCGGCACCTGGAGTTCGCGAGGGAGTTCGACTGCCTCCCGGAGCCCTTGCCCACGCTCCGCCACTCCACGTCCCACGTGATGGCCCAGGCGGTGAAGCGGCTCTTTCCCGAGGTGAAGGTGGCCATCGGCCCCGCCATCCAGGACGGGTTCTACTACGACTTCCTGAAGGCGACCCCGTTCACGCCGGAGGATCTCGAGCGCATCGAGAAGGTGATGCGCGAGATCGTGAAGGCGGACTACCCGTTCACGCGCGAGGAGATGGAGCGCGAGCGGGCCATCGCCTTTTTCGAGGAGCGGGGCGAGCCGTTCAAGGTCGAGATCCTGCGCGGGCTCGAGGCGCCGACGGTCTCGATCTACCGACAGGGCGATTTCCTCGACCTCTGCCGCGGGCCTCACGTGACCTCGACCGCCCAGCTCAAGGCCTTCAAGCTGCTGTCGAGCTCCGGCGCCTACTGGCGCGGGGACGAGAAGAACCCGATGCTGCAGCGGATTTACGGGACGGCCTGGCTCACCCAGGAGGAGCTGGACAAGCACCTCTGGCGGCTCGAGGAGGCGAAGAAGCGCGATCACCGCAAGCTCGGCCGTGAGCTCGACCTGTTCGACTTCTTCGACATCGCGCCGGGGGCGCCGTTCTGGCTGCCCGGGGGCATGGTCCTGGTGCGCGAGCTCGAGAAGTTCGCGCGCGAGTCGCTCGACGCCCGCGGCTACCAGGAGATCGCCACCCCGCTGCTTGTGAACAAGAAGCTCTGGGAGCAGTCGGGGCACTGGGACTACTACCAGGAGAACATGTTCAAGTTCGACGTCGAGGGTGAGGTCTTCAGCCTCAAGCCCATGAACTGCCCGGAGTCGGCCTACGTCTACAAGCGCGCGCTGCGGTCCTATCGGGACCTGCCCCTGCGCTACTCGGAGATGGGCCGCTGTCACCGCAACGAGCGCTCGGGCGCGCTCTCCGGCCTGGTGCGGGTACGCCAGTTCACCCAGGACGACGCGCATCTCTACTGTCGGCCGGAGCAGCTCCAGGCCGAGATCACGGACCTGCTCGAGATGGTGCGCGAGTGGTATGCCGCCTTCAACCTGCAACCCTCGTATCGGCTGGCCACGCGGCCGCCCGACAAGCTCGGGACCGAGCAGCAGTGGGACCAGGCGGAGGACGCGCTCCACCAGGCTCTGCGGGCGAACGATCTCCTCTCCGATCTGGACAAGGGCGGCGGGGCCTTCTACGGGCCCAAGATCGACATCGACGTGGAGGACGCGCTGGGCCGGCAGTGGCAGCTCGCCACCATCCAGGTGGACCTCACGATGCTGCCCGAGCGCATGCAGTGCGAGTACATCGACACGGACGGGCAGGCCAAGCGACCGGTGGTGATCCACCGCGTCATCTTCGGCTCCTACGAGCGGTTCGTGGCCATCCTCACCGAGCACTTCGCGGGCGCCTTCCCGACCTGGCTGGCTCCGGTGCAGGCCCGCGTGCTCCCGATCAGCGAGAAACACACGGAGTATGGTCGGAAGGTCTTCGCGGCCCTCCGTGCCGCGCGCATCCGCGCCGAGCTCGACGATCGCAACGAGAAGCTGGGCTATCGCATCCGTGACGCTCAGGTCCGCAAGGTGCCCTACATGCTGGTCGTGGGAGAGCGCGAGGCCCAGAGCGGCACGGCCAGCCTGCGCCGCCGCACGGGCGAAGACGTGGGCGCGGTGCCGGTGGAGCGCATCGTGGCCGAGCTGACCGCCGAGATCGGAAATCGTTCCGCCACCCTCACCGTGGGTCACGCCGGCTGAGCCGGCCCCGCACCGAAGGAGCGCGCGCCATCCAGTCAAAGGACATCCGGATCAATGAAGGCATTCGGGTGAGGGAAGTGCGGGTGGTGAGCGCCGACGGCGAGCAGCTCGGGATCCTGCCGATCGCGCAGGCGCTGGAGCTGGCCCGCCAGCGAGAGATGGACCTGGTGGAGGTGGCCGCGGAGGCGCAGCCGCCGGTCTGCCGGATCATGGACTTCGGCAAGTACAAGTACATGCAGGCGCGGCGGCAGAAGGACGCGCGGAAGAAGCAGACGATCATCCAGGTGAAGGAAGTGAAGCTCGGCCCCAAGACCGACACGCACGATTTCGACTTCAAGGCCAAGCACGTGCGGCGGTTCCTGGAGGAAGGCAACAAGGCCAAGGTCACGGTGCGCTTCAAAGGACGAGAGATGGCCCACACCGAGCTCGGCTGGAAGATGCTCAACAAGATGGTGGAGGGCATGCAGGACATCGCGGTCATCGAGAACCATCCCCGGATGGAAGGCCGCATGCTCAGCATGATCCTCTCGCCGAAACCACACTAGCGCTCCACTGGGAACCACCCCTCACCCTGCCCTCTCCCCTGAGGGGAGAAGGACATGAGGAAGGAACAACACTTCAAATGCCGAAGATGAAGACGAAGCGGGCGGCGGCCAAGCGGCTCAAGGCCACCGGCACCGGCCGGCTCAAGCGTAACCGGGGCTGGAAGCGGCACAAGCTCGAGGGCAAGCCGCCCAAGCGCAAGCGGCGCCTGCGGAATGCGGTCCTGGTCTCGAAAGCGGATGAGCCGCGCCTCAGGCGCCTGGTTCCGTACCTCTAAGGAGAAGAACTCATGCCACGGGCAAAGGGCGGGGCCAAGACCCGCCAGCGCAGGAAGAAGGTCCTCAAGCAGGCGAAGGGGTTTTTCGGCGGCCGTCGCAAGCTCTACCGCCCGGCCGCGGAAACGGTGCTGCGCGCCGGCGCCTTCGCCTACCGGGGGCGCAAGCAGAAGAAGCGGCGGGCGCGCGCGCTCTGGATCATCCGGGTGAACGCGGCGTGCCGGCAGGTCGGGCTGTCCTACTCCGTCTTCATGGCGGGGCTCAAGAAGGCCGGCATCGCGCTGGATCGGAAGATCCTCGCCGAGCTGGCGGTGTCCGACCCGACGGCCTTCGCCAAGCTGGCCGAGACGGCTCGCGCCCAGCGCGCCTGAGCGTGGCCGGGGACCCGCGGGTCCAGGAAGTCCTCGACCGGGCCCTGGCGGAGGTCGCCGGGGCCCGGTCCACGTCCGACCTCGAGCAGGTGCGGGTACGTGTGCTCGGCCGGTCGGGCCAGCTCACCACCCTGCTGCGCTCGCTCGGCTCCATCCCGGCCGCGGAGCGGCCCCGGATCGGCGAGCAGACCAACCGGGCCAAGGCCAGTGTCGAGGCCGCCATCGCGGCGCGGCTCGAGGGGCTGAAGACGGAGGAGCGGCGCGTCACCCTGCAGGCCGATCGCCCGGATATCACGCTGCCCGGCCGCCGCCCGGATCCGGGCCCGGTGCATCCGATCACCCGGGTCACCGAGGAGATCATCGAGGTCTTCGAGGGGCTCGGCTTCTCGGTGGCGGAGGGGCCCGAGGTGGAGTCGGACTACTACAACTTCGCGGCGCTGAATTTTCCCGACGATCACCCCGCGCGGGACATGCAGGATACCTTCCACGTCGGGCCCGACGCGCTCCTGCGCACGCACACCTCCCCGGTGCAGATCCGGACCATGAAGGCCCAGCGGCCGCCGGTGCGGATCATCTGCCTGGGCAAGGTCTACCGGCGCGACATCCTCGACGCGACCCACTCGCCGATGTTCCACCAGGTGGAAGGGCTGGCGGTCGACAAGCACATCACCATGGCCGATCTCAAGGCCACGCTGCAGCTCTTCGCCCGCGAGATGTTCGGGCCGACGTCCGGCGTGCGCTTCCGCCCGTCGTTCTTCCCGTTCACCGAGCCCTCCGCCGAGTTCGACGTGCGCTGCTTCAAGTGCGGCGGCGACGGGGCCTGCCGCTTCTGCAAGAACTCGGGCTGGCTCGAGATCGGGGGCTCGGGCATGGTTCACCCCAACGTGCTCCGCAACGTGGGCTACGACCCGGAAGAGGTGACCGGCTGGGCCTTCGGCATGGGTATCGACCGCATCGCCCTGCTCAAGTACGAGATCGACGACATCCGGCTCTTCTTCGACAACGATCTCCGCTTCCTGCAGCAGTTCGCCGGCCTGCCCGGGCGATGAAGATCGCCTTCCGCTGGCTGAAGGAGTTCGTCGAGACCGAGCTCGACGCACGCGCGGTGGCCGACCGGCTGACCAACGCGGGGATCGGCGTGGAGCAGATCGCCCCGGTGGTGGAGGGGCTCTCGGGCGTGGTCGTGGGCGAGATCGAGGCCATCGAGAGGGACCTCGGCGTGAGCGCGGCCGGGCACCACAACCGGCTCGTCCGGGTGGCGCTGCCCGACCGCCGCTATTCGGTGGTCTGCGGCGCGCCCAACGCGGCGCCGGGCGTGCGCGCGGCCTTCGCGCCGCCGGGGGCGCGGCTGCCCGGCCTGGGCGAGGTGAAGGCGGCCAAGATCCGCGGGGTCGTCTCGGAAGGGATCCTGTGCTCGGAGCAGGAGCTGGGCATCAGCGACGATCACCGCGGGCTCCTGCTCTTGCCCGCGGAGGCGCCGCTCGGCGCCGACCTCGCGAGGTACCTGGGCCTGGACGACTCGATCCTCGACATCGAGATCACGCCGAACCGGCCGGACGCGCTCTCGGTGGTGGGGGTGGCCCGCGAGGTCGCTGCGCTCACCGGCGCCCCGTTCCGCTTCCCCAAGGTCCTGGTCACCGAGGGCGAGGCGGAGGCCTCCGCGCTCGCCGCGCTGGACATCCAGGCGCCCGACCTCTGCCCGCGCTTCTGCGCGCGCGTCATCACCGGGCTCACCGTGAAGCCCTCGCCGCCGTGGCTGGCCCAGCGGCTGCGCGCGGTGGGCCTGCGGCCCATCAACAACCTGGTGGACGTGACCAACTACATCATGTGGGAGATGGGCCAGCCGCTCCACGCCTTCGACCTCGACGCGCTGGCCCAGCACACGGTGGTGGTGCGGCGCGCGCGCCCCGGCGAGCGCATCACGACGCTCGACGGCCAGGAACGCGCGGTCGGGCCCGACACCGCCCTGGTCTGCGATCCCGAGCACGCGGTCGGGATCGGCGGCGTCATGGGCGGCGCCGACAGCGAGGTGACCGCGTCCACCACCAGCGTGCTGCTCGAGGCCGCCTACTGGGATCCGGGCTCGATCCGGCGGACCGCGCGCGCTCTGGGGTTGTCCACCGACGCGGCCTATCGCTTCGAGCGCGGCGGTGACATCGAGGCGCCGCCCGACGTGCTGGCGCGCGCCGCGCAGCTCATGGCCGACCTGGGTGGCGGCACGGTGGCGCGCGGCGTGCTCGACGTCTATCCGGATCCGCGGCCGCACCGGCGTCTCACCCTCCGTCTCGCTCGAGTCGAGCGAGTCGTCGGGGCGTGCCCGCCGCGGGCGGACGCCGTTCGCATCCTGCAGGCGCTGGGCTTCGCGGTGGACGACTCGGGCGACGACGTGCAGGTGGTGGTGCCGAGCTTCCGCCGTGACGTGCACCAGGAGGACGACCTGGTCGAGGAGATCGTCCGCATCTGGGGGTACGACCAGATCCCGCTGACGCTCGCGGGCGGCGGCGAGATCATACCGGTCAAGCGCCCGCCGGGGCTGCGGGTGGCGCGGGTGATGAGCCGGGCGCTGAACGCGGCCGGCGTCTTCGAGTGCGTGACCTGGAGCTTCCTCGATCCGGACCGGCTCAAGCGCATGGGCTGGGACGATCCCGCGGGCCTGCTCACGCTCCAGAATCCCTCTTCGATCGAGCGCTCGGTCCTGCGCCCCTCGCTCGTCCCCGGGCTCCTGGAAGTCCTCGCGATCAACGCGAACCGGCAGATGCCGGACGCCCGGCTCTTCGAGGTGGGCAATGTCTTCTCGCCGCATCGGCCCGAGGACGGCGACCGCCCCGCGCACGAGGACCTGCGGCTGGGCATCGCGCTGACCGGGCTGCGCGCGCCCCGCGCCTGGTTCACGGGCGGCCGCGATCGCGTGGACGTCTACGACGCCAAGGGGCTGGCCGAGCTGGCGCTCCACGCCGCGGGCCTGACCGACGCGGACACGAGCGTCTGGCTCACGGACCAGGTGCCCGCGTATCTCGAGCCCGGGCGCGCGGGCCGGCTGGTCCGGGGCTCGCTCGACCTGGGCTGGTTCGGCGAGGTGGCGGTGACGGCACGCGAGGTGTTCGACCTGTCCGGGCCGGTCTTCGTGGCCGAGCTCTCGGTGACCGCGCTGGCCGGCCTGCCGACGCCCGCGGCGAAGTACGAGCCGCTGCCCCGCTTCCCCGCCGTCCAGCGCGACCTGGCGATCGTGGTCGGCAGCGAGGTGACGGCCGGGGAGGTCGAGGCGGCCATCCGCGCGATGGGCATCGACCTGCTCACCCGCATCACCCTCTTCGACGTGTACACTGGCGGCCAGGTGGGCTCGGGCCGGCGCAGTCTCGCCTGGAGCCTCACCTTCCAGGCGCCCGACCGCACCCTCACCGACGCCGAGGTGAACCGGCTGCACGAGCGCATCGTCGCGGAGATCGCCAAGCGCTTCCGGGCCGAGGTCCGCGGCGCGTGACGGAGGACCGGATGGCCGAGGGGCTGACGGAACGGCTCGAGCAGCTCGAGAAGTCGGTGCGCCGCGCCGCGGAGACGATCACCCGGCTGCGGAAGGAGCGCGACAACCTGCAGGCCAAGGTCGCCGGCCTCGAGGCCAAGCTCCACCACGTGGAAGGGGAGCGCGCTGAACTGCAGAGCCTGCGGCAGGAGCGCAAGGAAGTGCTGGCCCAGGTGGACGGCATCCTCAAGGAGCTGGACCGGCTCGATATCCAGTAAGAACGGTTCTCCTCCTCTTCCTCCTCTCCCCTTTGGGGAGAGGGTAGGGCGAGGGGCACGGTGAAAGGGCGCCATGGCCGAGAAGCAACGCGTCGACATCGAGATCCTGGGCCAGAAGTACCCCATCCGGAGCGAGGCGGCGCCCGAATATGTCCGCAAGCTCGCCACCTTCGTGGACGGCCGGGCCCGGGAGATCCGCGGCGATGCCTCCGGCGGGGACCCGGCCCGGGTGCTGGCCCTCACCGCCCTGGACGTGGCCGACGAGCTCTTTCGCCTTCGCGAAGAGCGCAAGGATCAGGACGTGGACCACAAGGACGTGACCGCCCGCCTCGGCGCACTGCGGCAACTGCTGGACGCGGTGGTGCCCGAAAAGTAGCTTGACCGGCCGCCGGGGCCGGAGGTACACAGTAGAGGCCCTGCGCTGTGCGTGATGCCGGGGGGAAGTTTCAACCTCGTTTAAAGATTGGGAGCCGCTCACGAGGGTGGTGCGCATGCCCCTCCTAGAAGGGGAAGCCTGAAGCCCTCCATTTTGGCGCCCACCTGGTGCATACCAGGTTCGAAACACCGTCGGCACACGGCAGAGGTGGGGCGTTTTCGTCTCCGTAGATCTACGCCCGCTTCGTTGACATTCCTCTCCTGCGGGGCCTATAATTCGTCAACTTTCGCGGCTATTTGCCGCCCGCTTCCTCAAGTGCACATGATCCGGACCGGGTTACGACCCGGGATGGAGTGATCGATGAACGCCATGACCTGGCTGGTGGTGGTGGTGCCGGTCGTCGCCCTCCTCGCCGCCTTCCTTGGATATTTCGGGGCCCGCGCCGTCGCCGGCCGCACGCTCGCCGATGCGCAGGCCCGCGCCATCCGCATCGTGGACGACGCCAAGCGGCTGGCCGAGCAAGCGCGCGGGGACGCCGAGGGCAAGATGCGCGAGGCCGAGGCCCGGACCCGCGAGGCCGAGACCAAGATCCGTGGCATCGAGCTCGAGGCCAAGGAGATGGCGCTGAAGGCGCGGGCCGAGCTGGACCAGGAAGCCCGTGTCCGCCAGCGGGACCTGCAGGAGCTGGAGCGCCGCGTCGCGCAGCAGGAGGAGCAGATCGGCCGCCGCCTGGATCAGATCGACCGGCGCGACGTCGAGTTCCAGAATCGAGAGCGGGCCCTGGGTGAGCGGGAGCGGAGCCTCGGCGAGAAGGAGGCCCGGCTGGGCTCGGCGCTGGAGGAGCAGCGGCGCAAGCTCGAGGCCGTCGCGGGGCTCACCAGCGAGGAAGCCAAGCGCCAGCTCATGGCGCAGGTCGAGGTGGAATCCCGGCGCGAGGCCCAGCTCCTCGGCATGCGGCTCGAGGAAGAAGCGCGCGAGACCGCCCACATCAAGGCCAAGGAGGTCCTGGCCACCACTATCCAGCGCCTGGCCCCCGACTACACGGTCGAGACCGCGGTGTCCATCGTGGACCTGCCCTCCGACGACATGAAGGGCCGCATCATCGGCCGGGAGGGCCGCAATATCCGGGCGCTCGAGAGCTTCACCGGGGTGGACCTGATCGTGGACGACACGCCGGAGGCGGTGTTGATCTCGGCCTACGACCCCTACCGCCGGGAGATCGCGCGGCTGGCGCTCCAGCGGCTGATCGCGGACGGGCGCATCCATCCCGCCCGCATCGAAGAGGTGGTCGAGAAGGTCAAGAAGGAGATGGAGCAGCACCTGCGCGACGAAGGCGACAAGGCCTGCTTCGAGGTGGGCGTGCACGGGCTCCACCCCGAGCTGATCAAGCTGGTGGGCCGGATGAAGTTCCGCACCTCGTACGGCCAGAACTGCCTCCAGCACTCCAAGGAAGTGGCGTGGCTGGCCGGCATGATGGCGGCGGAGATCGGCGCGGACGTGCAGCTCGCCAAGCGGATGGGGCTGCTCCACGACATCGGCAAGGCGCTCACCCACGAGCAGGAGGGGAGCCACCCCGAGCTGTCGTTGCAGGTGCTCACCAAGTACAACGAGTCGCCCCAGGTGATCAACGCGGCGCTCTGCGGGCACGAAAACGTCGAGGCCGAGACCATCGAGGCGGTGCTCACCGAGGCCGCCGACGGCATCTCGGCCGCCCGCCCGGGCGCGCGCCGCGACGTGCTGGAGAGCTACATCAAGCGGCTGGCCAAGCTCGAGGAGATCGCCATGTCCTACAAGGGCGTGGAGCTCTGCTACGCGATCCAGGCCGGGCGCGAGCTGCGGGTCATGACCAAGGCCGAGCAGATCTCCGATCTCGACGCCTACCAGCTCGCCAAGGACATCTCCAAGCGCATCGAGGCCGAGATGCAGTACCCCGGCCACATCAAGGTCGTTGTGATCCGCGAGACCCGCGCGGTCGAGGTGGCCAAGTGACCAAGCCGCTCACCGTCATCTGCGTGGGCGACGTGTTCGGCGAGCCGGGCCGCCGCGCGATCCAGATGCTCCTGCCCAAGCTCAAGAAGCAGCACGAGGCCGACCTGGCGGTGGTCAACGTGGAGAACTCGGCCTCGGGCTTCGGGGTCACCCCGCTGATCGCGCGGACCTTCCTCGAGCAGGGCGTGGACGTGATGACCTCCGGCAACCACATCTGGGACAAGAAGGAGATCATCGAGTACATCGTCAAGGAAAACCTCCTCCTGCGCCCGGCCAATTACCCCCCGGGTACTCCCGGCGCCGGGTCGATTGTCGTGAAGGCCGGGCCGCACAAGGTGGCGGTGCTCAACCTGATGGGCCGCGTGTTCCTGCCGCAGCTCGATTGCCCCTTCCGCAAGGCGAACGAGGAAGTGGAGCGGCTGCGGGCCGAGACGCCGATCATCGTGGTGGACATGCACGCCGAGGCCACCTCGGAGTCGCAGGCCATGGGCTGGCACCTCGACGGGCGGGTGAGCGCGGTGGTCGGTACGCACCGCCACGTGCAGACCGCGGACGAGCGGCTCCTGCCCAAGGGCACCGCCTACATCACCGACCTCGGGCTCACCGGCCCGGTGGACTCGGTCATCGGGGTCGATCCCGAGCTGGCCCTCGGCCGCTTCCTGAGCCAGATGCCGAATCGCTTCGAGCCCGCCAAGGGGCCGGCCATGCTCCAGGGCGCGGTGATCCGCATCGATCCCGAAACCGGTCGCGGGCTGTCGATCGAGCGTCTGCGCGTCCCCCTCGCCGGCTGACCGTGTCGTTGCTGATCCTGAGCGGCAAGGAGGTCGCGGCGAAGGTCCTGGCCGAAGTGAAGGCCACCGTCGCGGTTCTCCGGGAGAGGACGGGCGCGCAACCCACCCTCGCGGTCATCCTGGTCGGCGAGGACCCCGCCTCCCAGATCTACGTCCGCAACAAGAAGCGCGCGGCCGACGAGGTCGGCATCACCACGCGCGACTTCCTGTTCCCGCAGGGCTGCTCGCAGGCGGAGCTGCTCGAGACCATCGCGGGCATCAACCGCGATCGCGCCGGCCACGGCATCCTGCTCCAGCTCCCGCTGCCCAAGGGCATGGACGAGGACCAGGCGGTGGCCGCGATCGCCCCCGAGAAGGACGTGGACGGGCTGCATCCTGTGAACCTGGGCAACCTGCTTGGCGGCAAGCCGGGGGCGATCCCGTGCACCCCGGCCGGCTGCATCGAGATCCTCGACCACTACGGCATCCCGATCGAGGGCGCGGAGGCGGTGGTGGTCGGCCGCTCGCGTCTCGTGGGCAAGCCGCTCGCGCAGCTCCTGCTCGGGCGCCACGCCACCGTCACCATGTGCCACACGCGCACGCGCGACCTGGCCGCGCACTGCCGGCGCGCCGACATCCTGTGCGTCGCGGCCGGCAAGGCGGGCGTGGTCACCGGCGACATGGTGCGCGAGGGCGTGGTCGTGATCGACGTGGGCGTCAACCGCCTGCCCACCGGCAAGGTCACCGGCGACGTGCACTTCGACTCGGTGGCCCCCAAGGCCCGCGCCATCACCCCGGTCCCCGGCGGCGTCGGCCCCATGACCATCGCGATGCTCATGCGCAACACCCACCGCGCCGCCCTCCGCCAGCTCTCCCAATGACGAGCGCGCCGGCTTTCTACATCCCCTCCCCCCTTTGGGGAGAGGGCAGGGTGAGGGGCGAGGTCCGTGAATCACCTCGCGACTACGCCCGCGGGCTGCGCCGCCGTCAGACCGACGCGGAGCGAAGGCTGTGGGCGCGCTTGCGCGATCGGCGTCTCCTCGGCGCCAAGTTCGCGCGCCAGGTCCCGATCGGCCCCTACGTTGTCGACTTCTGCTGTCGGGAGCCGAGGCTGATCGTCGAGTTGGACGGTGGCCAGCATGCGGCCCGTGCCGACTACGACGCGGGGCGTACGGCGCTCCTCCAGGCGCTGGGCTATCGCGTCCTCCGGTTCTGGGACAACGAAGCAGTGCGCAACACCGACGGCATGCTCGAGCGCATCGCTCAGGCGCTCAGCCCCACGCACACCCGCCCCTCACCCCGGCCCTCTCCCCGGAGGGGAGAGGGGGAAGGTCATACCCCCCAGCTCCGAAGGGGGAGAGGGTAGGGGGAGGGGGTCCCGATGAGCGAGCGCGTTGTCTGCACGGTGAGCGAGCTGGCGATGCGGATCAAGGCGTCGCTCGAGGACCAGTTCCCGGCGGTGTGGGTGGAGGGGGAGATCTCGAACCTGCGGACGCCCTCGTCGGGGCACGCCTACTTCACCCTGAAGGACGACACCGCCCAGCTCCGCTGCGTGCTCTTCCGCGGGCGCGGGCGCCGCGTGGCCTTTCAGCCCGAGGACGGCATGCAGGTGCTGGCCTTCGGCGGCCTCGACGTCTATCTGGCGCGCGGGGAATACCAGTTGGTGGTCGAGCTGCTCGAGCCCAAGGGGGTGGGCGCGCTCCAGCTCGCCTTCGAGCAGCTCAAGCGGCGACTCGAGGCCGAGGGCCTCTTCGACGCCGCCCGCAAGCGCGGGCTGCCTCCGTACCCGCGTACCATCGGGATCGTGACCTCGCCCACCGGCGCGGCCATCCGGGACATGCTGCACGTCATCGCGCGCCGCTTCGCCGATCTGCGCATCCTGATCACGCCGGTGCGCGTGCAGGGCGAGGAGGCCCCCGGCGAGATCGTGCGGGCGCTCGCCGATCTCCAGGAGATCCCGGAGCTGGACGTGGTGATCGTGGGCCGCGGCGGCGGCTCCATCGAGGATCTCTGGGCCTTCAATGACGAGCGGGTGGCGCGCGCGATCTCGGCGTGCCGGGTGCCGGTGATCTCAGCGGTGGGCCACGAGACCGACTTCACCATCGCGGACTTCGTGGCCGACCTGCGGGCGCCCACACCGTCGGCGGCCGCCGAGCTGGTGGTGCAGGAGAAGCTGCAGGTGGTCCGGGCGCTCTGCGACCTGTACGACACCCTCAAGCAGGCGATGGCGCAGCGCCTGGGGCGCGAGCGAGAGCGGGTCGACGTGCTCGCCAAGCGCCGCGTGCTCACCGACGCCTCCCGCGCCCTGCGTGATCTGCACCGGCGCCTCGACGAGCTGACCACCCGGCTCGGCCTCGCGATGCGGAGCCGGCGGCAGGACGCCGCTCATCGGGTGTCTCTGGCCAGAAACGCCTTGCGCTCTCTCAACCCGGTCGCTAGGATTGCCAACGGTACGACGCTGCTCGCGCAGCTGCGCGGTCGGCTCGCCTCCGCGGCGGTCCACCGCGTGAAGGCGTCCCGTCACCGGTTCGACGCCGCGGTGGGGCAGCTCGACAGCCTCTCCCCGCTGGCCGTGCTCGGGCGAGGCTACAGCCTGACCCGGCTGTCCTCGGGCGTGATCGTCCGCAGCGCCGCGCAGACGCGCCCCGGCGACGCTATAGAGGTTTTGCTGCACCAGGGCGCGCTCGATGCCCGGGTGGAGCGCCTCAAGGAACGAGATGACCGACATCAAGTTTGAAACGGCGCTGCAACGCCTGGAGCAGATCGTGGACCAGCTCGAGGCCGGCAATCTCTCCCTCGAGGAGTCGCTGCAGGTGTTCGAGGAGGGCGTGGGGCTGGCCCGCCGCTGCGGCAAGTACCTCGACGAGGCCGAGAAGCGCATCGAGCTCCTGACCCGGGACGAGAGCGGAGTGCTCAAGATCGCGCCCTTCGATCTGGCCGAGGACGAGCGCGAGTGAGCTTCGACGTCGGCGCCTACATGAAGCAGCGGGCGGATGCGGTGGACGCGGCGCTCGAGCGCTTCCTGCCCGCCGAGACCCTCCGTCCCGAGACCCTGCACAAGGCGATGCGCTACAGCGTCTTCGCGGGCGGCAAGCGGCTGCGCCCGGTGTTGGTCATCGCGGGGGCGGAGGCGGTGGGTGGCACCGCTTCGCTGGTGATGCCCACCGCGTGCGCGATGGAGCTGATCCACACCTACTCGCTGGTCCACGACGACCTGCCCGCGATGGACAACGACGACTTCCGCCGCGGCGCGCCCACGAACCACAAGGTGTTCGGCGAGGCCATGGCCATCCTCGCCGGGGACGCGCTCCTGACCCTCGCCTTCCGCCTGGTGGCCGGCAACGCGGGCGAGAGCAATGCGGGCGCCCTGCAGGCGGTCGTGGTGGACATCGCCGACGCGGCCGGCCACCAGGGTATGGTGGCGGGCCAGGTGGCCGATCTGGAGGCCGAGGGCCGCCGGGTGGGCGCCGACGTGGTGGACTACATTCATGCCCACAAGACGGGCGCGTTGATCCGCACCTCGCTCCGGATCGGCGCCGTGCTGTGCGGGGCCGACGCCGCCGAGTTGCGCGCGCTCAGCGTGGCGGGCGCCGACCTGGGGCTGGCCTTCCAGATCGTGGACGACATCCTCGACGTGGTCGCGAGCTCGGAAGAGCTGGGCAAGACGGCGGGCAAGGACCAGATCCAGCAGAAGGCGACCTATCCCGCCATCCACGGCCTCGAGGCCTCCCGGGCCCGCGCCGCGTTCCTGATCCGCGACGCGGAGGAGGCGCTCCGCGTCCTCGGCCCGCGTGCCGAGCCCATCCGCGCCCTCGGGCGCTTCATCCTCGAACGGAAGGCCTGAGCCATGTCCGACACGCTTACCCGTCCTCGCGCCATCCCCTCTCCCCTCTGGGGAGAGGGCCAGGGTGAGGGGCGTCGCCCGCAGAGCGACCGCCAAGCCGCCCCTCACCCCGACCCTCTCCCCAGAGGGGAGAGGGAGTAGAGCCCGCCATGTCCGAGATCCGCGCCACCCACGCCCGCGAGGTGCTCGACTCCCGCGGCAATCCCACCGTCGAGGTCGAGATCTGGCTCGAGTCCGGCGCCTTCGGCCGCGCCATCGTCCCGTCCGGCGCCTCCACCGGCAAGCGCGAGGCCGTCGAGCTGCGCGACGACGACGACAACCGCTACGGCGGCAAGGGCGTCCGCCGCGCGGTGCAGAACGTCAACGAGGTCATCGCCCCCGAGATCGAGGGCCTCGAGGCGGGGGAGCAGGCCGTGCTGGACCGCGCGCTGCTCGAGCTGGACGGCACCCCCAACAAGTCGGGCCTCGGCGCCAACGCGCTCCTCGGGGTGTCGCTCGCGGCGGCGCGGGCCTCCGCGGACGACGCGGGGCTGCCGCTCTACCAGTACCTGGGCGGCCCGGGCGCGCGCATCCTGCCGGTGCCGCTCATGAACGTGCTCAACGGCGGCGCCCACGCCGACAACGGCCTCGACGTCCAGGAGTTCATGCTGGTGCCCGCGGGCGCCGGCTCGTTCAGCGACGCGCTCCGCATGGGCGTGGAGATCTTCCACACGCTGAAGCGGCTGCTGAAGGACCAGGGCCTCTCCACCGGGGTGGGCGACGAGGGCGGCTTCGCGCCCGCGCTGGGCAGCACCGAGGCCGCGCTGGACTTCCTGCTGCGGGCCATCGAGCGTACCGCCTATCGGCCCGGGGAGGACGTGTGGCTCGCGCTCGACACCGCGGCCAGCGAGTTCGGCGAGCACGGCCGCTACCGGCTGCGCGCGGACAAGACCGAGAAGTCGAGCCAGGAGATGATCGCGTTCTACGAGACCTTGATGGCGCGCTACCCGATCTGCTCCATCGAGGACGGCCTGGCCGAGGACGACTGGGAGGGCTGGCACGCGCTGACCCGGCGCCTCGGCGACCGCTGCCAGCTCGTGGGCGACGACGTGTTCGTGACCAACCCGGCCATCCTCCAGGAGGGCATCCGCAAGGGTATCGCCAACGCGATCCTCATCAAGGTCAACCAGATCGGCACCCTCACCGAGACGCTCGAGGCCATCGAGCTGGCCAAGCGCGCGGGCTACGGCACCGTCATCTCCCACCGCTCCGGCGAAACCGAGGACGCGTTCGTCGCCGACCTCGCGGTCGGGGTGAACGCGGGCCAGATCAAGACCGGCTCGCTGGCCCGCGGCGAGCGCACCGCGAAGTACAACCAGCTCCTGCGCATCGAGGAGGAGCTGGGCCAGGCCGCGGTGTGGCCGGGGCGGGCCGTGTTCGGGAGCCGCATCCGGTGAAGGGCCGCGCCCTGATCTTCGCCGCGTTCGGCGCGGCCGCGCTGCTGACGCTCACCTACGGGGGCCAGAGCCTGGCCCGGGTGTGGCAGATGAAGCACGAGGTCGAGAGCCTCGAGCGCGAGATCGTCACCCTGCGCGCCGAGGCCGGGCGCCTCACCGCGACGGTGAACCGCCTCCGCACCGATCCCGACTTCATCGAGCAGGTGGCCCGCGAGGACCTGGGCCTGGTGAAGCCGGGCGAGCGGGTGCTCAAGCTGCCGCCCTCCCCCGGGCAGAGAGGGCGCTAGCCCGCGTGGACCTCATCCCGTTCCTGTTCTTCATCGCCCTCTTCTTCAATATCCGCGCCTCGATCAAGCTGGCGCTGGACTGGCGCGGCATGCTCGTCACCACGCGCTTCGTCCGCGACGCCTACGCGCGGCGGTCCGAGCTGCCCACCGAGGAGCAGCTCGAGCGGGAGCCGGGCGCGCCGGTGTTCCTGCACCTGGTGCCCGCCTATCAGGAGCCCGACATCGCGGTGACGGTGGGGGCGCTGACCGCCTCGCGCTACCCCCACGGCCGCCTGCACGTGGTGGTGATCACCCAGGAAGAGGAGGAGCGGGCCCCGCACCCGGCCATGCGGGTGAGCACCGGCGAGCTGGTGCGGCGCCTGCGCGAGACGCTGCCGCCCTACCAGCAGAAGCGCCTCTCGCACGTCGTGATGTCGGGCCCCGGGCGCAAGGCGCACCAGCTCAACTGGGCGCTGCGTCCCGAGGTGCTGCGCGAGATCCTGACCGAGGAGACCGACCCGCGCCGCGTCTTCGTGGGGGTGAGCGACGCCGACTCGATCCCGGACCCGGACACCTATCGCTGGATGGCCCAGCGTGAGCTCGGCGGGCAGGGGAGCCTCGCCTACCAGGGCATCCCGCTCTCGCTCGCCAACTACGACCGGCTGCCGATCCGCGGGAAGATCTGCGCCATCCAGCAGTCGTCGATCTTCATCCGGGTGTCGATCGCGCGCCTGCTCAACGAGGTCAAGCGCGTGCGGCTCCTCGCCCGCCTGACCGCGCGCGCCCCGCGCCTGGCCTGGCTGGTGCGCCCCGCGTTCGAGCTCTTCTTCCGCCGCTCCCAGATCTGCCTGGGGCACAACCAGTTCGTGCGGCTGGACCTGATGCAGGCGGTCGGCGGCTTTCCGACCTCGGGCGCCACCGAGGACTCCACGCTCGGCTACGAGCTCGGCCGCCGCGGCGTGCTGATCCAGGCGCTGCCCATGGTGGAGGTGACCGATCTCCCCGAGACCTCCGAGGGCGTCATCCGGCAGAACGCGCGCTGGTACCGGGGCGTGCTCGACGATATCCCGTTCCTCTGGCGCGTCTGGCGGACGGAGCCGACCGCCTTCAACCTGGCCCAGCTCGTGCGGCACATCGGTAACAAGGTGGTGGAGTGGCCGATCGCGGCCCTCGTCTATCCGGTCACCGGCTGGCTCGGCTGGTATCTGGCCTACCACCACGAGGGCCACCGCTTCTGGTTCTACATGGCCACCGGCGCGCCCACCGTCTCGCTGGCGCTCACGGTGTGGGTGGGCGGCATCATGACCCAGGCGCTCATCGAGGACCTCCACCCGTACCTGCCGCGCCCAGTGGACCTGCGCCGCAAGAGCATGAAGGAGAAGTTCCTCGGCACCTTCCGCTGCCAGACCTACTGGCTGCTCGCGACGCGCGGGGCCTGGCGCGTGATCTGGGCCCTGGCCCGCACCGGCCGCTTCGAGCCGGCCAAGACCGACCGCGTCACCGGCCGCCGCCTCCACACCCTCTCCCCTCTGGGGAGAGGGCAGGGTGAGGGGAGCTAGCAAGAGGGGCCGACGGCGGTTCGCGCCCGATAGCCGGCGACGAATCGTGGTGAGACTTGCGCCAGCCGCTCCACGTCCACGCGTCCGCTTCGCTGGATGTAGCTCCAGGCCAGGTCCCACGGCGGCAGGGCCATGTGCTCGGCGAAGCGCTCGTACCAGCCGGCGCTGGCGTCCGCGGCCGCGACGATCTTGTCGACGATCGGCCGGCGCGCGGCCTCGTACGCCTGCAGCGCCGCCGGCGGGTCGCCGGTCTGGTCGCGGAGGGCCCTGGCCAGGGCGATGGCGTCCTCGAAGGCCAGGTGCGTGCCGGAGCCGATGGAGAAGTGCGCGGTGTGGGCCGCGTCGCCGACCAGGACCCGGTTGCCGGCCGACCAGCGCGCGTTGGTGATCCGGGGGAACTGGCGCCAGATCGACCGGTTGGCGACCAAGGGGTGTCCGCCCAGCTCCCGCGCGAACACCCGCTCGCAGTAAGCCCGCGTCCCGGCCTCGTCCATGCGGGCGAAGCCCGCACGCTCCCACGTCGCAGCGTCGGTCTCGACGATGAAGGTGCTCATCCCGGGCGCGTAGCGGTAGTGGTGGGCGTTGAACGCGCCGGCCTCGTCGGTGACGAAGGTCTGGCTGAGGGTCTCGAAGCGCCGGGTCGTGCCGTACCAGACGAACCGGTTCGACATCAGGGTGCTCGCCGTGCCCAGCCGGCGCTCGAGGCCGCGCCGCACGAACGAGTTGGCGCCGTCGGCCGCCACCACGAGGTCGAAACCCTCCAGCTCGCGCTCCTCCGACACGGGATGGCGGTACTCCGGCGTGATCCCGACCGCTTCGAGGCGCCGGCCCAGCCGTTGTAGCAGCGCCAGCCGTCCAACCGCCGCGAAGCCGACGCCGTCGATGGTGATGCGCTCCCCGCGGTGGGTGATCGTGAGGTCGGCCCACCGCTCCATGGCCGGCGTGAGCATCTCGTAGGTCTCCGGATCGTCGTCGCCCAGGAACTCGAGCGCGCGGTCCGAGAAGACGACCCCTAACCCGAAGGTCGAGTCCGGCGGGTTCTGCTCGACGATCCGGATGCGGTCGTCCGGCCGCTGGCGGTGCAGCAGATAGGCCAGGTACAGGCCGGCCGGGCCGGCGCCGACGATCAGGGTGCGCATGCTGGCGCGCATCTTCGCACGGTCTGCGGCGTCCTCGGCGGTCCCGACCGAGGTTGACTCCGTCCCGGGCGTCGGTTACATTACGTCAGTCACCGCGGGGTGGAGCAGCCCGGTAGCTCGTTGGGCTCATAACCCAAAGGTCGCTGGTTCAAATCCAGCCCCCGCAACCACCGCAAGGCCTCGGAACAGCATCGGTTCCGGGGCCTTCGCGTTTCTGCCGGCCGGCCCGTAGACGCCCTGGCGTACCGGGAGCGTACCAATCGCCTCGCCGGGCCGCA
>WNFF01004360.1_pt1 | contig 21342 bp, 18 predicted proteins | sample 5400441 | NCBI WGS metagenome assembly WNFF01 (sample SAMN13153345, study PRJNA577476) | soil metagenome | isolation source: 120 cm saprolite under Douglas fir tree site 2 hole 3 replicate 1 | place: USA:California | collected 2015-04-18
AACCCAGAATCCGATAACGCGGATCGGCGACAATATCCGGTTCGGTCAGCTCATGCGTGCTCTTGCAGCCGTCGCAGAGGATGCGGACCAACCGCTGGGCAACGACGGCGCGCAACGTCGATCGCAGCAGAAATCCCTCGACGCCGAGATCCAAAAGGCGCGGCACAGCCGCAGCCGCGGTCTCGGTGTGGAGCGTTGACAGCACGAGATGGCCGGTCAATGCCGCGTGGATGGCGATCTTTGCGGTTTCGCTGTCGCGTATTTCACCGACCATAATGACATCAGGATCCTGGCGGACGAACGCGCGCATCGCCGTGGCGAAGGTCAGCCCGATCGCCGGCTTGACCTGCGACTGGTTGACGCCCGGAATTTCGTATTCGACGGGATCCTCGATGGTAAGTATCTTTCGCGTCGGCTCGTTCAGGATCGACAGCATGGTCGCGAGCGTCGTGGTCTTTCCGCTTCCGGTCGGGCCCGTGATCAGGATCAGCCCATGCGGCAGTGCCAGCAGACGGCGCAACGTAGCTTCGTCGCGGCCGAACAATCCGATCTTGCTCAAGTCGAGCAAGCCGCGATCGCGAGGCAGCAGGCGTATTACGACGCTCTCGCCGTGCTGCGTCGGCATGGTGGCGATGCGGATATCGATCTCAATTCGTCCGACCCGCGCCCGCGCGGCGCCGTCTTGAGGCAGCCGGCGTTCCGCGATGTTAAGTCCGGCCAGGATCTTGATGCGGGAGACGACGGCCTGCGGCGGCGCATCGCCTGGAAACGGCACGGCGCGGAGGATCCCGTCAACCCGCATTCGCACGACAAGCGCGGTGCGGAATGGCTCGATGTGGATGTCGCTCGCTCGCAGTTCCATGGCGCGCTCAAGCAAATCGTTGACGGCCCGGACCACTGGAGCCCCGCTCGCCAGATCGCGCAGGCTGTCGATGTCGTCGTCGCCGGAGCGGTGTTCCGGCTCATCAACGTCCACCACTCCCGTGGTGTGTTCATCGAGTCGCAGTTCCAGAACTGTGGCAATGTCGTCGAAGGACGCAACAGCGATCGCAACGGGACGTCCACAGACGATCTCCGCTGCTCTGATCGCGGCACCGTCGGCCGGGTCCGACACCGCCAAGCCGAAGCCTTCGCCCCCCACGCGAAACGGGAACACCGAAGATTCTCGCAAAAATCGCGGCGAGAAATGCTCAACCGCTCCGACAACATTCATCAATTCTTGAAGGCCGAGGCGCGGCAACCTCCAGAAGCTCGCCGCCTCATCAGCAAATTTTCCGGCCGGCAGATCCGATTTCTCCCATATTTCTCTGAGCCCGTTTCCGGCTGCCGTTTCGCCGGAACTGACACCCCGCAATTTCGCCCTCGCGGCGTCCGGAATCCGTTCGAGCAAATGCAGGCGAAATTGCTCTACCGAGCGCTTTGGCGTCGCAGCCGTCGCGCCCTCCACCGCCGCTGTCCTTGCACGGCTTGGCATCGACTTCGACATGTTCCTGCTTCGCTCCGCGACTTCACATATTTGTAGGTTTGAGATTAAACATCATGCCGGTCTCGACCTCGACCGGACGTCCTTGCTTGACATAGGATTTGAATTTCCATTGTCGCAAAGCTTCCTCGATGTTTCGCCGTTGCGCGGCGGAAGCACGAATCACGTGAACGTGCTTCACGCTGCCGTCCGTCGCTACGATCATGCGCACCGGAATCGATACGGCTTTCGCACCGACGCCGTCGGGCTCCACCCGATGCACGACATTCCCGGAAGCATAGTCCCTGACGCATTCCGGAACGGGATCGGGCGTTTTTTTCCGAACCGAATCGAGATCGTCCAGCGAAATCACCAGGTCCGCCAGCAATTCGGGATCCCGGCTGGTTAGATTGAAAGTCACGACGTGGCAGCGAATCTCGATCGCGAACATCGAGCGAGAAAGTCCGACCCCGCTGAAATCAACGCGGTAGCCGGGATGCCCTCCAACACTCACCGGCGCAGGCTCGCGGTCGATCGTCATGCCGTCGACCGCCGACATGACCTGACGAAATTCGGCAACGACGTTCTTCACGTCATCCGACGACTCTGGCGCGAAGAACATATCCTGCGCAACAACCAGAACCGTTGCGGCGAAGTCGCGTTTCGGAGCCCAGGTTCCGAGTACGTAGTAGCCGGACTGCGAGGGGTCCGGCCCCGCCAATCCTTCGGTCCACCCTTCGGGCAATCGATAGGACAGATCGAAATAGTCGCTGACAAAAATGCCGTCCGCGACTTTTACATCCTCTGGGTTGGCCGATTGGAAGACGCCGGCGCCGTGGGATGGGGGCATGGCACCGTGAAGCACCGCTCCCACCCCCGCGAGGCACGCCGCAACGCCCAGATATATCCAGATCCGCATTGTCGCACGACGTGGCTTAGAGCGAACGCAGATAGTTTATGAGCGCCTGCTTGTCGTCCCGCGCCAGCAGATTGTAGTTGTTGATGACCGTGTTGGCTTCCGAACCGCGGCTGGCGTGCTGCAGGATCGCTACGTTCAGATCCTTGGTCCGGCCGTCATGAAGGAAAAAGATGCGTTGGCCGACGCCCCACAACGGAGCCGTGCGGAATTCGTTGCCATTGGCGGTCCCTTGCGACACGCCGTCCGCCAATCCGGTTCCCATTTCGTGAACGGCAAAGTCGCTGAAAGGCTGGATCGTAACGTTGCTCTGGCCCGTCAGCGGCGATTTTTCTGTCGTGAGGGTCTTGGTGTGACACGCCTGACAGCCGACATTGGAAAAGACCTGGGTCCCGCGGGTGACCGAAGCGCCTGTCGAGGCGGATGACGACGGCTGGGCCGCCGCAGAGCCTGCAGCCGACGGCAACACGCTCGAAGCGTCCGCCGAGGCCGACGCCATCAAAGTCGATGTCGCGGTCGCAGCTCCCGTTGTTGTTGTTGTCCCGCTCGCTGCTCCCGTTGTCGCGGTCGCTGCGCCGGTTGTCGCCGTAGCTGCGCCGGTCGTCTGAGCGGCCGGCGCTGTCTGGGCGACCGGCGTAGCCGCCGCCGACGCCGGGGTTGGCGGCGCAGAAAAGCGCATGAATGCCGCGAACAGGTCGATGTCGTTCTGGAAGCTCGCAGCCGGGCTCGCGGTGTTCTCCGATACCAGCGGCGTACTATCGTTCGGAGTGACCTTGAACTGGCAGGCAGGATCGCTGTCGCGCTCATTCTGGAAGAGCTCGTTGGTTATGCCCATTTCCACGTTGTAGGCTTCGCCTGAGAACAGCAGCAACGATTTGTTCTGCGCCTTCCAGCCGAACCGCGCGATCGTGCCGTCATTTCCGTTGTGATTGAAATGTCCGGAAATGCCCAGCGCCCGCTTCTGCTGCGCATTCGCGGCCAGCGCCGCCTCAAGAGTGCCATCAGAGACGTTCTCCACCAATCCCAATCCGAAGACCGGGGTCGGGATCCTGAATACGACGTTATTGCGAGCGAGCTCGGCCGCAAAATTCGGCTGAGCGATGTTGCAGCCGGCCGCATCGGAACGCCCCGTGATCACAAACAGACTATGCACGCCGCCATCCGGTGATCCATCGCGATTGCGCACGAAACGCGCCTCACGGACCGGCCCGTTGGCCGTGACGAATGGCGGCACGACGTTCTTCGCGCCCATCAAGGTCGCGACCGTTACTTGTGGATTTGTGGCCGGACTCGTGCCTCCGATCGTAGGCTGGGAATGGCACCCCGAACAGCTATCGAGATTGAACCTCGGACCCAGGCCGTCCGGGCCAGCGTCGACTTCCTGGAAGACTTCCTTCGCCACATCGAAATACTGGCGCTCCACATCGTTGAGGCCCGTTAGTGCCCCTCCCGCTCCGGGATCTCCGCCTCTCACGCCCGGGTCGGTGGGCGCGCCGCGCGACGACGCGCCACCAGAGTTATTGTTCTGCGCGGCGGCTGCATTGACGGTCACCGCATTGGTCGTCGCCGCATCGGTGGTCGCCGCATTGGTAGTCGTGGTGCTAGTGGTCACCGCGGTCGGGTTCGTAGTCGAAACATTCTGGGCTAACGCCCCTCCCGACCATGCGACTGATCCCAACAACATGGCGGCTACGGCCGCGTGCGTGTGCGCGCGCGTCAACTTGATCGTTTCCATTTTTCGCTCCCCGAAGTTCTACGGTGCATCGAGGAAAGCCTTTGTTCCCGACATTTATTGGACGCGGGCCGCACGAAAATATGAAGTCATTATGTTTCTGCGGCGACGAAACACAGCAACCAAGCAAGGGTCTGTCGCTTCTCAGTAGGATTCTTCTTTCAATTTCTGAAATGCTCTTCGTCATGATAAGCTCTGCTGACGATATGTCGTGATGTCGTGGCTCATCACCACGCGCGTGTTTTAACGGCGCAAACGAAATCGCTGCGCCAATCCGATTTGGACGCTAGGACACAAATATCATCCGCAGTGGACGCGGAGCATCGTTTTCACTCGGCGTCGCGCTTATTTTTTCAGTGGTCGTCGATGAATTCAGATACCGCTCTGAATCTCCCTCTCTCTTGGTCCTGATTATCGCGTCACACTGTCCGCATAAAATACGATCCACAGCGCCGGACACAGAAACGCACCGAAGGGTATCTTCGTCGTCCGCATGACAGCTTGGCCGCTCAAGCGTGCCAACATCACCGTCACCAGCGCGCCACTCGTCGCAAGCCCGAAACACAATGGAATCGCCTCAACTGGCAGCCACGCCCCGATCGCCGCCGCCAGTTTGACATCGCCCAAGCCCAGACCCTCGGTTTGCCTGCTCCAGGCGTAGCCGCTGCGAAACAGCGCCAGCGCGCCTGCGACGCAGCTGGCGCGCGCGATCGCTTGCCCCGCGGCCGCCCACGGGTCCGCTGTATCCAGCAACGGCGCTGCAAGAATGCCGCAAAAGACGGCGCCAAACGTAATCAGATTTGGCAGCAGAAATGTTCTCGCATCGACGTCAGCTCCGGCGATCATCAAAGTTCCGAGCACGGTCGAAGCAATGGCGGCCGGCCACGGCAACGATAGCGTCGAGATCAGGCCGATGACACAGGCCCCGCCGATCAGTATCGCCAGGCTGGGACGAAGGTCATCCTCCGATCCAACTGTCTCGCCTGCTTCGACCTCGATCATCAATCCAGCTTCTGCACCCTGGTGCCGTCAATGACGCTGCGGCCGCCACGCATCGATTGCAGCCGTTCCCGGAATTCTTCGGTGACCGCGCCGGCATCGACACTGTTCCGAATGAGCCTTGTTTTGATGAAGACAATGATCTCGGACCGCGTCTTGGTGTTCGATGTGTTTCCAAACAGGTCGCCGAGAAACTTGATTTCGCGAAGCCCCGGAATGCCCGATTGTGTCTTCTGATTGCGTTCGCTGATGAGACCGGCGAGCAGCACGGTCTGACCGCTGATCACCGAAACAGTCGAGTGAACGCGGCGCTGGGCAATCGTCGGCGTCAGCGTCTGTTGATCTGGGTTGACGACGTTGGAAATTTCCTGATCGACTTCGAGCTGAACCGAGCCGTTACTGTGAACGTGGGGCAGCACTTTCAGGATGACGCCAGTATTCCGCATCTGGATCGTGTTGACGATCGGCGTGGCCGTATTGGAAAGAACCGCGGCGGAACTGGTCGTAATCGGAATTTCGTCGCCCACCTGGAGCAGAGCCGGCTGATTGTCGAGCGCAACGATCGATGGCGACGACAGCACCTTGACGTCCGTGATGTTGGATAGGGCATTGAGGATGAAGCGCGGCTGCGATTCCGATCCCAGCAGAAGATTCAAGCCGGGCGCCACACGCTGCAGCAGCGCCGATTGCGCCGCCGCCTGGCCCGCGCCCAACAGACCGACCGAGCCCTTGTCGTTGCCGAGCCCGACGTCCTTGCTGGTGAGGAAGGCCTGGACGCCGAACTGCAGAGCGTCCGTCAGCGTGACTTCGGCAACCGTCGCATCGATCGATACCTGCAGTTGCGGCCGGTCGAAGTCGCGTACCGCGCGCTCGACGACCCGATAGTCCTCCTGGTTGGAATAGACCACGATCGAATTATTGGCGGCATCTGCTGTAATCCGCATGTTCTGAAACGTTCCGCGCGGGACATTGCCGCCGGAGGCAGCGGACGAACTGCCGGAGGAGTCCGGCTCGCTGCTCTTGCGATCCGAGAACGATTCGAAAGCGGCCGCAATCGGACTGCCGCCGCGATTGTCGGAGCTGCCGCCTGCTGTTGTCGCCGTGCTCCCGCTTGACGAGCCGCGATCGAGAGAATCGAGGCGCGACTGGGCACTCTCGACCCCCGGTGCAATCTGCTTCGTCGCGGCATCGGCGCCCGCCCCGGATCGTTGACCGACGAAAATATCGTTCAATATCTTCGCCACCTGCGTTGCATTGCCGTTTTTCAAACGGAAGGTTCGCAGCGTTGTCCCCGTCGTATCGGACCTGTCGAGACGATGAACCCATTGCGTGGTCTGGGCCAGCAGCTTCGGATTTTTTGTTACCACCATCACCGCATTCATCCGCGAGATCGGCTGGAAGCGGACCACTCCCTGTCCCAATCCGCCCTCGTTCGTTTCGAATACCCGCTCAAGCTCTCCGATCATCGTTTCCGGCGAGGTCGATTTGAGCGGATAGACGCCAACCGACTGGTTTTGCAGCCATTCCACGTCGAAGGTCGCGACCACGTCGAGCGCGGCTTGACGCTCCGCGGTCGTACCCTGGATCAGCAACAGATTACGGGACTGGACCACACGAATGGCGCCCGGACGTGACAGAAAGCTCTCGGCCGTCTTCGCCACCGTTGAAGCCGAGGTGTAGCGCAGAGGCACCAGCGAAACGCCGAAGCCTGGCTCTCCTGCCCCGACGCTGATCGCACCACCGGCGCCAGCTTCGGGAATTGGAACGATCTTCACCAGATTGCCGGAGTGCACGATCGCGGCGTTCGACATTCGCAAGACGCTTTCGAATGCCGGCAGCACGTCCTTGCGAGGAATTGGACCGGCCGAGGCCAGCGTTACATTGCCCTGGACACGTGGATCGACGACGAAATTGAGCTGGAGAATGTCTCCGAGCAGGGTCTTCGCGACCGTCTGCACGTCGGCCCCGTCGAAATTCATCTCGACGCCGTCGCCCTTGAGAAATGCGGCAGGCTGCAGCGAGGCAGACCGCATATCCGGATCGCGATCGCGCTGCGGATCTGGTGCCACGTCCGAGCCCGGAAACAAGAATGGCTGAGAAGATCCCTTCGTCCCGCCGGAATCTCCCTCGTCCGCGATTGGAAAGCGCGCGCTGAAATCAGTGTTGCGAACAGAATCCATCGCATCGACCGGCGCAACGCCCGCCGTCGGAGTTACATTCGACGTTACACAGCCGCCCAATGCGAGGAAGATCGAGGCTGCGACGCAAGCCCGTGGAAACTTAACCAGACCCCACCCATGCAAGCTACTCACTACACTACTCCTCGCCGTGGCGCCCCATGACCACATCGACGGCGAACGCCCGCGTACTTCAGATAGCGAGTCAACAAAGCCGATCGGCAGGCGAGCCATCAGGTGCCTGCTGATCAAATCCAAAACGATTATCATCGACAACAAAGGGCATTCTGCGAGCATTGTGCGGCGAGCGCCGCGATATATGCGGCAAAGCAAAGACCATTTTGCGTACAGGCGCTAATTTTTTGGTGTAAGAAATACTCTGTGCAACCAGCATGAAGCCGAACTTACTCTCGGCTCCGTCGACGTTTTCTCGGCTGGCCGGGTTGCGGTGCACCGGCCTGCGGTGGAGTTTGCTGCGCCTGAATCCGTCGCTGCGAATCTTTCGGTTCGCCCGATGCGGCTGAAGCTGGCCCGCCGGCAGGCTCCGATCTCCCGCGATCATCGTTGAAAAGCTTGAAGGTGGCGAAGCGGCCGTCAAGCGACAACACCACCTTGCGTCCTTCGATCTGACTGACCTTCCATCCGTCGATGTCGTCGCCGATCTGCGCGCGCAAGATTTTCTTGTCCGCCCCGGCGCGAACGACGGCGCGGGCGCCCTCCCCGTCCATCACAACACCGAAAAGAACGAGGTCCGGCGGCGGAGGCGGCGGTGCGGGCGGCGGAGGCGCCTGCACGACCGGCGGAGGCGGCGGCGCAGGCGGACGACGACCCGGCGAAAACAGCGGGCGATCGAGGATCGTTGACAGCTGATCCAGGGGTTGCGCCGCAACGGGATTGGCGGGCGCAGCGGCGGACCGTTCCTGCTCTTCGGTCCTCGCGGCGGTGCTGAACGCCGAGGCTGACAGGAACAAGAGAAGAATAAATGCCGCCGGCGGCCGGGAATATCTCACGGCGCACCTCGCCGCCAAAACGCGCGCAAGCTTAAAGTAGTCCGCAACAGCGGATCTTCGGCGACACGACCCGCTGTTGCGCCGATCGGCTGCACCGCCAGCGCATCCACGAATACGTACGGCGTTCCGCTTTCCAGCTGATACAGCACCGCGCGCAACGACTGCAGGTTCATATCAAGCGTGGCCTGCAGCCTGATCGTATCAGGTGCGTCGTCGCGCTTGGCAGCTTCTCCGCCGGACGAAACAAGGCTCGCACGTTGATCGCCGGCCAGTTGCGCGAGATAGGACTGCAGTTGCGCGCTCGCCAGGCCCGGGGTCGACGCATCGAGGAATGCGGTGGGCGGCGCCGCTGCGGTCGGCCGACTTGCGTTTTCGTGCAGCTTGGCTTCGAGGCGCGAGAGTATCTCGCGACGTTCGAAACTTTCCTGCACCGCGTCGGCGCGCGTCTGAAACAACATCCCGACCACGGATACGGACACCAGAAGCAGCAGAACAAGAACCGCGACGGAAATTGCCTGCTCACGGTCGAGTCTCGGCATACCTCAATCCTCCCCAATCTTGATGCGCGGTTCGACGCGTGCCTCGATCGAAAACCTGAAAAGTTTGCCGTCCGGCCCTCGCGCCGTCGGAGCAAAGAAATGCACGTCGGTCATATGCTCGGATCGCTCCAATGGTGCGAGCAATCCCGGAGCGTCATCGGCCAGCCCAATAATCCGGAGGTTTTCCTTTTCCAGGCGAATTTCGGTGACATAGGCGGATTCGGGCAGAGCCCGAGACAGTGCCTCCATCACGATCACGCTGGATATGGACATCTCTTTTGAGAGCCACGCCCGCTCTGCCGGCGGCATTGATGCCATCGAAGATGCCGAACGGCCGGTTTGAACCTGTCGCTGCAAGACCTTGGAGCGGGCGGCCATGTCCTCACTCTCATTTCGAATCGAGGCGGCTGACGCCAACGCCCACAAACTCAGAACGACACTCGCCGTCACTGAGGCGGCAATCCCGATACCAATGGTCCGGGCCGCGTCGCCAAGGCTGTCACGCGACGTGTCGGCAAGCCGCGACCACAACGTTACCGAACCCGCGACCTCATCGGTGGCTTCGCTATCCGAGTCACGCGCCACGACCCGATCGACCGGTATGCCGAGCGCGGCCAGATCCTGCCGCGCTGCGTCGACGTCGCTGCGCGCCGCCATGAGAATTCGTACCTCGACCGCCGCGGCATCTGCTGCGCCCGCATCGGCCGCGAACCCATATACGACGTCATTGGCTGGCCAAGGCGACAGGCGCTCGATCTGGTTGCGGATGACTCCGGACAGGAACTTGCGCGCCTGCGCCGGCACCGTGATTCGCCGCACCACGACTTTGTCGGCGGGAAATTCGAGAACGACAAAATTGTTGTTAACCGCGCGCGACACATCCGCCGAAACTCCCGTTCCAAGGGTCAAGGTCGCGAGGATCTTTCCTGCCTGAGCGTCCCGCAGCATCGCATCCCGGTTCGGCTCCGCTCGCCGAACGAAGACATGCTGGTTCTCGCGCGTGACGATCAGCGAGCGATGTTCACGCCGGCTTTCACGCCAGGCCAGATACAACGTCGCAAGGGTTTCGATCCATCGTCTCAAGATAGCGCCGATACGCATGACTCTGCCTTTGCGCTTTCGGACGACCCTCTAAAGGAGCCTGGGGGACGGCACCGGGGTCCAGACAAGTATGCGATAAGGTTGGCTATCCTGAGGCAGGACAGCGATCACCGACCGAGCGGCAACGGCATAGCCGCTCGCGAGTTCGGCCACGAGCTCCACCGACGCGACGCGCGGCGGCTTGACCGCCAGATAACGTTGCGCCGGCCCGACAAGCCGCACGAGCCGATCGACATCCGCCGGAAAACTGCGGCGTGCCTTGAGAAACGCTGCGACCTGATCTCTCTCGACTCCAGGGAGTGCCGCGATGACGCCCGGTGGCGCGGTAAGCGGATTTACGGTTTCACCGCCGAATACAGTCGCAAGCGGCGCAATTGCAGCCACCCAGTCCGGGAGCATTCCGGGAATGAGCTGGAGCTGCCGCACGTCGGAAAATGGCTGCCCCGTTCCCGGCGTTCTGGTCGTGGCATTGGCCGAACGAGGCGTGGTGTTCGGACGAGCCGCATTGCCGGGATAGCGTCGTTCAACGATTCGCTGCGCGACATCGTTCGCCGCGGCCTCCGTAGCACCGACGGAGCGCAACAGCGCAGCGAGAACTGCGGCAGGCGCTTTTCCAACGTCGATGCGACCCCCCTCATCGCTGAGGCGCGAGCGTACCGAACCGGTGGCAAGGCTGACCTTCGCTTCGATATCCAGGAGCGGGGCATCGCCCAACGTGTCGATGATGCCGGCAGCCGTCTCGAGCCCCGCCGACAGCAGCGCGTCGCCCTGCACGCGATCGCGCTCGACCGCCATAACGCCCGCGAACCCGCGGAAGGTGACCGACGCCGCCATCGCAAGCGCCGACAGCAGCGCGATCGACCACAGCACGGTCACCAAAATCACTCCGCGGCGCGGATCGCTGCGTTTCATCGCACTTGCCTTTCCGGCTCGGATGCGTCGATCTGCACCGAAGGCGCGACGGACAGGCAAGCAACCGCCGCGTCGGATCGCCCGCAGGCTGCGGGAGCATTGGCGCGAATCACGAAATCGGCTTCGCCGAGCAGATCGGCGCCAGTGGCCCGGTCCCGCAGAATCAACCGCACATAGCGGGGCAACACCCATTCTCCAGCCCAGCTCGCGTACCACGCGAGGGCGCCATCCGGCGTGACGCGCCCGAACGCGAATGAAATGTCCAACTTGCCCTCGATCAGAACGACCGGATCTTGCGGCGTTACGTCCTCGAAGCGCGCGCGCGGTCCGGGCCAGGTCGCACGACGTCTGACCAGGCGCCTGACTTCACCGTCCTCCTCGACCATCAAACTGATGAGGTCGTCGTCGCGCGACCCCGACGCAGCGCGGCCGGCCCCGACAAAGATGATGCTCGCCGGCCGTTCACTGCTGGCTGGTTCGCCGGCGAAGGCAGCGGCGGCGGCACCGTCCTCCGTTCTTCGCGAAATGAAGCGGGCCGAGCTGAAATCGCCAGCCAGACGCTCGACAGCGAGCATCAGGCGCTCCGCTTCGGTCACACCCCGGGTTCCGCGGTCGAAAAAAAGCGCCACGTTGTGAATCAGCGCGGTGCTGGCCATGATGATCACGGAGGCGATCGCCAGCGCGGCGAGAACCTCCACCAAGGTGAAGGGTCCCGCTGCATTTTCATTGCTCCGGCGGCGGCCTGCCGAGCCGTATTGTTTCCGCCGTAATGGCCTGACCGGAGCCCCACGCCACACTTGCCATCACGCGAAACGCCAGCCAATTCGGTCGGTCCGGTGCACCGGGCGCGGCGGCGACAACCGGTTCGGCGACGATACGCCATCGCAGTCCGCCGGTTTCGCCGTCCCGCGAGGCCTTCACCAGGCCGGAACGGTCGAAAGGAGCATCGAGCAGCGAACGCAGCAGGACTTGCGCCGCGACCCGGCCGTCGGCCTGGGCCATGATGCGGCGCGCCTGAGACAGGTGCGGACCAAGCACGGCTGCAAAAGCGAGAACCAGCGCCAACGCAACGAGCGCCTCGAGCAGGGTGAAACCCGCCTGCCCGTTGCCGCCGCCGTCACGGTGCGATCGCGACGCCGCCGGTGTACCAATTGACGCGAATTTCATATTCGGCCTTTTCACGTGACAGTTTCAGCACCGCTCCGGTCGAGGCTCCGTCCGGATTAAAACGCACGACAGCCTGGCGCCCCGACCACAATGCGTCGACGCCGAGGATGTCGAGGACGACGTCGCGCGGGATTGCGACGACATCACCACCGTCGCCGACCAGAACACGACGCTCGCCATCGATAGACACCTGACGGTCTCGCCCCGTCAGAACCGCACCGAGACGCTCGCGCCGAAGCAGCGCGGCGGTTTCGAGCGTCAGGGCCTTGAGCCGGCCTCGTCCGGTGCCGGGCATCATCGTGACGGCAAGCGACGCGACCAACGCAATAATGAGCATCACGGCCACGACCTCGATGAGCGTGAAGCCGGCGCGGCGATCGGTGGTCCGCGTTCGAGGTTTCGACCGCGGAACCCGATCTATCCTCGCGACCCTGATCATTGCGCAAGCTCCGTGATGCTGAGGAGCGCGCTCATGATCGATACGATCAGCGTACCAATGACAATACTGACAACAACAATCGTGGCGGGACCGATCGCGCCCATCAGCCTGTCGAGGCCCATGCCGAGCTTGTGCTCATAGAAATGCGACGCCTGACGCACGATGGAGGCAAGATCCCCCACTTCGTCTCCGACCCTCAGCATCCTTACCGCAAGCGGCGGAAGCAGATTGGTTTCCGCCAGGGCGTCAGCGAAACGTCGACCATTTCGCACCTGCTCGTGCACACGGTCGACCGCGGCAACGTAGTCCGGCTCGGTCAGGACATCGCGTAGAATTTTCAGCGCGGTCGGAAGCGCCACGCCATTTTCGAGCAAAAGGCCGAGCGTTCCGACGATCCGCGCGGTACGTCGGTCGCCCATCGGCCCCGAAATTCCCGGAAGCTTTGCGATCGCGGCGACCATCCGTGCCCGCCATTCGCGCCTGCTCAATAATAGCCAGGCGCCGAGCACCAAAGACAAACACATCCCCAGAAACAGGTCGACATTGCTACGCAGCCAAATGGAAGCGGCCACGATCAACGCCGCCCCCGAATTAAGACGCCCTCCGAGGTCCTTGAACACCGGCTCGAACTGCGGGACGACGTAGATCAGAAAAAACAAGAGAATGATCGTGGCCGTGCCGATAAGAAACAAGGGATAGCGGATCGCCGAGTTGATCCTGTCAGTCATCAGCTCCCGGCGCGTTCGATCTTCGACGATCGCACGCAACACCGCTTCGAGCTTGCCCGACGCCTCCCCCACCCGCACCATGGCGACATAGGCGGGATCGATGATCGAGGAATGGTGTTCCAGGGCCTCCGCGAAGCTTTCGCCCGCCGAGATCGATGCGCGCAGCCCATTGGAGAAGCCGGCCAATGCCTTGCTGGTGTCTTCGCCGAGCGTTTGGAGCGCCGCCTCGAGCGTCAATCCGGCGCCGATCAGCAGTGCCAGCTGGCGTAAAAAAATGGAAACGTCGCGAGATCGCGGCGGCTTTCCGCCGCGTCGGTGGCTGCGGGTCAGGATTCCCGTTGCCGCGACCTCGGCATCAATCGTCAGGTGTCCCAGATACTCGATGCGCCGCACCACCTCCTCGCGCGACGACGCGTCGACTTCGCCGACGATGATTTCTCCTGCGTGCGTGACGGCTCGATAACGGAACTGTGGCATTGGACCGCCTGCAGGCTGCGGTTACGTCGACGACAGCCTCGAAACCGCCAGCGCCTCTCGATCATGTCGTCAGGATGTTTTGAATATCCCCGTCCCGTCATCGATGCGTGCCAATCGATGACGATGACGGAAGCGGTAGGCCGGGTGAGCGGCAAAAATCGGACCTGTCGCGCGGCAAACCTGTGTCGGTTTGACGCCTGAAATATGATGGCAGACCAGATTCCTGTTCGCCGCCGATGATCTTGCGCGAGTCGATTTTGTGATCTTCACAATCCGCACCTCGACAGAGACCGTCAATTGCTGCTCCATGCAACAAGTGGTCTACATTCGATTCATTTCTGGGCTTGCCGCAAACAATAACCGCAAAGCAGGATCGGAAACAAAAGCATGACCCAGGAAACACTATCCCAAATTCCGTCGCCGACGAGCGCGGATACCAGACCAATGGCGCTGAGAAGTGCCGTCAGAAGCGGGATGCCGAATATCTGCCCGATGGTTTTTCGTCGAACGCCAGGACGGGCGCTGGTCATAAGGTCAGCACCGGATCGTTCGACGCGGCCTGCGTCGCGGCCGGCATTCTTCCCACGCTCGAACCCGACCGACGACGGCGCAGCCACAGATAGAGGCCGGTTATCAAAACGACGATGGTGATGACGTCGAGCACCGCCCAGATGATTTTCAAGGGCATGCCGCCGTAATCGCCAAAGTGAAGCGGTTGCGAAATCAACAGCGCGGTGACGTACCAGGGCAGATTCCTTGTTTCGGTCAATTTCCCGGTGGCGGCATCGATGAGCGCGGGCTTCAGCAACTTCGCGGTCAACGACGTATTGCCGCGCATGAAGACGCCGTAGTGGCTCTTGCTGCTGAAGATGGAACCGGGAAACGCCACGAAGGCCGGTTTCATATCCGGTTGCGCGTGCTGTGCCGTTGCGACCGCAGCCGTCAGCGACGTCGGCTGAGTGACCGGAGGGCGGTCGGCATATTGCGACGTCATCTCCGCTAGCTGTCCGAATTGCCAGACCTTGATGACAAGGTCGGCCCAGGTATTGATGACGCCGGTGAACCCAACCGCCAGCATCCAGACGACGAGCAATATGCCGGCGAGGTTATGCAGATCGAGCCACCGGACGACGCGAGGCCGTTCGTGCCGGTAGGCGCCGAAGTTCAGCTTCCGCATCGACGGCGCGTAGACCACGATCCCCGATACGATCGCCGCGCAAAACAGCATACCCATCAGCCCCAGAAACAGCTTTCCCGATAGGCCGGCGAACATGTCGGTGTGGAGCTTGAGCATGATGTAAGTGAAGCGCCCGGTAACGTCGGGCGCGTCGAGGAAGGTGCCGGTATGTGCGTCAACCCGGATGATGCGATTATCAGTCGGGTTGACGTCGATCGATGGGCCGACGCTCAACAGCAGCGAATTGGCATCGCCGGGATCCCAGATCAGGAAGTGCGCGACCTGCTTTGGCGCGGCCGCAAGGCCGCTTGCTACCGCGCGGTCGAGGTCCACAAGCGGCGTACCCTCGGGCACCTGCCCCGCCTTCACCTGCTCATGAAGCAGATCGTCGATCTCCTCATGGAAGATCAGCGGCAGCCCCGTGATGCATAGCAGCAGCATAAAGATCGTGCAGACGATGCTGGACCATTTGTGGACCCAGGCCCACTTTCGCAGCGACGAACTTCCGGACGCCAAAACTCGTCTCCTAGTCCCAGGCGTATTTGACGGGACGCAGCTATTCGAAGTCGAAGCTGACGGTGGCATCGAACAAGGCATATTTCGGGATCAGAATCGTATTGGCGGCATCGCCAAAACTCTCGCCGACGTAATGCACGACGATACGGAACTGCTCGAACACGTGTTCGTAGATGTGCGGCATCATGGCTGGTCTAAAGTCATCATGCTGCAAGTATGCAATTCACGTCGATTTCGCTCAAGGCTCGGCCGCAGGTTCAGTTTAGAAGGGCTTGAAAAGTGCGATCGTGCCAATTGATCGGCGATGCGCGCCTTTCAGAATAAAACTGCGAGCTTCCATGAGATCGAAGTCGTGACTTAACCGGTTTCGATACCGTCTCGAAGTCTCAAGGACGCCGATCAAGTCCGCGGCATGGGCCACCGTTCATGACGTGAGGAGCGAATGTTGCGCTGTCTGTGCTTCATGGCGGCCGGATCTGGTCGAGGCATTGACCAGCGGCAGCTCGGTTGTCGATTTGATCTGTTCCATGGTGAACATCGACGACACCTCGTGGAGATCGCCGACCGCATGTGCACGCGTTGGAACGCGCTCCGCATCCAACGCAACCGCCCAACATCCAATATTCCATTGATATATCAATAACCACGGTCTTGCCCTAATTTCGACAATATTTCGACGTTATGACGTCAATTAATGGTTGTATTATACCTTAATGGCCCTCCAGCTCGAAATCTGAAGGTCATTTCCTCCGCCGTTCAAGGCGGACATTTGCCGAGGGGATGAGGCAATGGAAACGGCATGGGCGACGCGGTCGCGAGATATGTCTCGGCGACGAGCGCGGATTCAATCGTGCGGCGCTGATCCGGCGTCCAGCGTTTGGATTCAAATTTTCCAGCCAAACCTAGCATCCTGTTCAGACCGATCGCGCGTTCTTCCGCGCGACGTACTTCATCGCTTGGAACGCGGCTTCAGCAATTTGTGCGACGGCAACAGAACCCTACGCCGCCCTCAGCCCCCCATCGCAATCGATAGCCCGACGCGGAGAGAACAACGATGCCTGATGTGACCTTGGTCTTGCGGAGCCTGCGATGACCCCTCGTTGGATGTTAGTTCTATTCAGTGCGTTGCTCGCAGGCGTTACGGGCGCAGCGGCTGGTGACAAGACCGACGTTGTCCGCGATCTCGCCGGCCGCGTCGGACCGATCATCGGTTCGGCGTTGGCCTGCCGGGACATCGCGCGCCCCCGTATTCAGATCATCGTCGACAAGTTCACGGCGGTGATCACGGAAGCTTCGACCACCGAGGCCGAGCGCTCCGACCTTACGCAGGTGCTCGATCGCAACGTCGCGAACGGCCGTGGCACCGTGACGTCGGGACGGATTGATTGCGGAATGGCAGACCGCCAACTTGCTGATCTCGAACGGTCGATCGCCCGGCCGACGGCGCCAACCTTGCCGGCTGTTATCTCACCATCTTTGTCCGCCGCCGCCGCTACGGCGCCGACCGCGGCGGTCCCCACCGGTCCCGCGGTCCGCGGCGTAACTGATCGCGAAATCCGGTTTGGAATTGCGGCACCTTTTTCCGGCGCTTCAAAGGAACTTGGCCGCCAGATGAAGCTCGGGATCGAGATTGCTTTCAACCGGGTCAATGACGCGGGCGGCGTCGAAGGCCGGATGCTCAAGCTGATTGCCGCCGACGACGCCTTTACCCCGGCGCGCACTGCCGAGGCCATGAAGCAGCTCTACGACAAGGACCAGGTATTCGGTGTGATTGGGAATGTCGGAACGTCCACCGCAGCCGTCGCGGTACCGTACGCGCTCGAGCGGCGGATGCTGTTCTTCGGCGGCTTCACAGGCGCGAATGTCATCCGCAACGATCCTCCTGATCGCTACGTATTCAACTATCGGGCGAGCTACACCGAGGAGACCGACGCGGCCGTGCGCTATTTTGTTAAAATGCGCCGGATACTACCCAGACAGATCGCCGTATTCGCCCCCCAGCAGGATCCAGGCGGCGACGCGGGGTACGCAGGTGTCGCAAAGGCATTTCGTACGCTCGGCTTCAGCGACGCCGGCATTCTGCGGCTTGAGTACAAGCGAAACACCGTCGATGTCGACGATGCCGTCAATTTGTTGAAGGCGCAGAAGGTGCCCATCAAGGCGGTAGTCATGATTGCATCCTATCGGGCCGCGGCAAGATTCATCGAGAAAACGCGAGACCTCTATCCTGACATGCTCTACAGCAACGTATCATTCGTCGGCAGCACCGCGCTGGCCGAAGAATTGAAGCTGTTGGGACCGCGCTATTCGACCGGCGCAATCGTGACCCAGGTTGTGCCGGCGGTTTCCGGTTACTCATCCATCGTTCTCGAATACAAGAACGCCCTGACCAAGTATTTTCCCGGCGAAGCACCGGACTACGTGTCGCTCGAAGGCTACGTTTCGGCCAACGTCCTGATCCAGGCACTCAAGCGTGCCGGACCACAACTCGATACCGAAAGGCTCATCGACGTCCTGGAGAATATGCGCAATCTCGACCTCGGCCTTGGAGCTCAACTGAGTTTTGGCCGCGCCGAACACCAAGCTTCGCACAAGATCTGGGGAACGGCGCTTGATGAAACCGGAAAGTACCAGGCAATCGAGCTCGAATGATATCGGCGCCAACGCGCAACGGAGACTAGAGCGGGATGAGATTAGGTTGGGGCCATGACGACGGTGCATTTTTCTTCTCGCGCCCGGACGCAGCGCAGCAGGAGTGCTGCGAGCCGGGGTTCACTCTACTTTGCATGGGGTTGTTTTCGCGATTTTTTGTCCAGGCGCTGCCGTGCACCGCCGAAGGGACGGTATGCCGGGTCCGGGACACGAGATCGTTAGTGCCTCGCGCTTACGGGACGAATCGATCCAGTTCCAACACATCATGCTCTAGGCGCTCTTCTCGAGGCCCTGCGCGCCGTCGACGAGATCGGCGGCCTGATCGCGCAGTTCCCGCTTGAGCACCTTACCGAGCGAATTTCGCGGTAGCGCATCGACGATGAAGACGTATTTGGGCTTCTTGTAGCCGGCGACCAGATTGCGGACGTGCTCGACAACCGAGGCAGGCGTCGGAGTGCTTCCTTGCTCCCGCTCGATAAAGGCCGCGACCGCTTCTCCAAAGACAGCATCGGGCACCCCAACCACCGCGGCGTCGGCTATATCAGGGTTTTGCAGAAGGGCCTGCTCCACCTCTTTCGTGTAGATATTGAAGCCGCCGCTGAGCACCATGTCTTTCTTGCGATCGACAATATAGAGGTAGCCGTCTTCGTCGGCCCTAGCGACGTCACCGGTATGGATCCATCCGTCCTTGATGGTCTTAGCCGTCTCATCAGGTCGATTGTAGTAGCCGCGCATCACGGAATAACGGCCGGGCTGCCCCACGCGTACGAGCATTTCACCCGGCTCGCCCGTCTTCACTTCGACGCCGGCGTCATCGACGATCCGCACCTCCACACCGGGCGTCGGCCGACCGATCGACGAGGCGTGATCAAACTGCTCCTCGTGCGAAAGCGAGGTTACACCGCCTACTTCGGTCATCGCGAAGAACGATACCAGCCGCACGTCCGGGAGCAGCGCGAGAAACTGCTGCTTCAGCTCGACCGGGAAAGCCTCGCCCGTGACCACGATGCGGCGAAGCGAACCGCAGCGCGAGGGCGCGGCCTTGATCTCGGGAAGCAGCATGCGGCATACCGTCGGAACCATGCCGGCGACGGTAATTTTCTCCCTCCCGATCGTCTCAACGGTCTCGCGAGGATCGAACTTCTTCATGACAACGAGCGTGCCGCCCAGCGTCAATGAATTGGCGAGCCGGGCAAAGCCCGTCCGATGGGCAAGCGGTGTCGTGACCAGATAACGGTCGTCGCTCGATATTCCCCACTCGACGGCATTCATGAAGTAATGCTGGATGACGACATTGGAGTGGGTAATGATGGCGCCTTTGGGTTTGCCTGTCGTACCCGATGTGTACATGATAACGGCGTCGTCCGACTCGATGGACAGAGGCGGCAGCGGATCGGGATCCGCGTTCCGAAGCCCGGCGTATTCGACAGCGCCCGCAAACTCCCTCCCCGTCGTGATCCGGATGGCGTCCGGATTTGCCTGCAGGACATCGGAAATTGATGTCCCGTCTCCTTCGAAAACGATCGCGAAGGGCCGACTGTCCGAACAGATATGTTGCAGTTCGTGCGACGTGAGCCGCGTCGTGACAGGGATCACGATCGCGCCCACCGAGAACGCCGCGTAGAACAGTTCGATGATCTCGATTCCGTTCGAAAGAAATACGACGATCCGATCCCCCGGACCAACGCCATGTTTCCTGAGTCCATTCGCCACGCGCTGGATTCTCTGGTCGAAATCGCGATAGGCGAGTCGTTCGTCGCCGCAGATGAGTGCGATCTTGTCGGGGTGGCGCACGGCTTGCGCGCGAAGAATGGTTTCCAGCCGCATGTCGAATTCCTCAGACGACCTTGAAGGCCGGATATTGGACATCGTCCGACAGACGATCCCACGCCACGGCGACGCGCTGTCCGATCGCGACCGTGTCAGGATCCACGTCCAGGATGTTGCCAAGAATCCGCACGCCTTCGTCGAGTTCCACAGTTGCGACAGAAAGCGGCAACCTGCCCTCCAGGCCCGGGCCGGGAACGCGGATCACCGTGCAGGCGTAGACCGTGCCCTTGCCCGATACTTCGCGCCATTCGAGATTGCGGCTGCCGGTGAAGATGCTCACCGGGCGCGGATAGTGCTGAAACTTTCCGGTGTCCTTGCAGAACTGCAGCACCAGCTTGCCTGCCTTGGCGCCGTCCCAGAACGGTTGGGTGTCGACGTAAACCGATGGTTTTGGGACCGGACGTCCCGCCTTTTCGTCTGCCATCTTCAAGCCTCCAGGATCATAGCGGCGCTGGTACCCCAATTCCGCGCGTAAGGAATGACGCCGATGCCGGTAACCAGCGCGTTCTTCGGATTCGCCACTTGACGCCCGCCGCCTTCGCCAAACATCTGGCGTACCGCCTCGGCGAGATTGAGTCCGCCGCTGGCCAATCCGGGTTGACCGGCAGAAATCTGGCCGCCGCCCGTATTCAGCGGCAGCGTTCCTTTGTGCGAGAGATCGGTATCGAGGGTAAAGTCGCTGCCCTGCCCCCGCTTGCAGAAACCGAAATCCTCAAACTTCATCATCACCGCGATGGTGAAATCATCGTAGGGCTGGAACATGCGGATATCTTTAGGGGTAAGCCCGGATTGCTGGTAGACGCGGGGTGCAACCTTCGAGAAGCCGGTCTCGGTGATTTCCGCGAGCGGCTGATTGCCGTTGAAGTTGGTAACTTCGGCATAGGCCGTCGGAAAAACCATTTTGCTGATCCCGAGACTGCGCGCCTTCTGTTCGGTTGTTACGAGGAAGGCGTTGGCTCCGTCGCAGAACATCACGCAATCAAGAAGACGCAACGGATCGGCAATAACGCGCGACTTCTCGTAGTCCGCCATCGTGATCGGAGTCTTGAATTTGGCGTAGGCATTCTCGTTGTGCAGGGCATGCGCGCGTTGCGTGATGGCAATCTTCCCAAGCGCTTCCGACTTGATACCGAACAGATGATTATATCTGCTCATCAGCAACCCAAAGGTCGCCGGCGGCCCCTGCACGCCGGGCGGATCCTGGAATTCCGAACGGTAAGCCCCGTAGTTGGCGCGCCACGCGGTGCTTGGGGCGTCAGCCGACAGCACGACCGCGACCTCGCAATGGCCGTCGCGAATGGCGGAAGCAGCGCGTGCAACGCCTCCCGTTGCCGAACACCCGCCCGTGCCGCCATAGTTGAGCCAAGTCGGCGTGATCCCCAGGGCCTCGGTCATGTACACGGCAAAAAACGGATTGGGACATTCGCTGAGCGGCGTCGTCACCGACAGGCCGTCGATGGCATCCTTCGAAATTCCAGTCGCGGCAAGCAGCTTTGCCAGGGCCTCGC
>WNFF01004196.1_pt1 | contig 21337 bp, 20 predicted proteins | sample 5400441 | NCBI WGS metagenome assembly WNFF01 (sample SAMN13153345, study PRJNA577476) | soil metagenome | isolation source: 120 cm saprolite under Douglas fir tree site 2 hole 3 replicate 1 | place: USA:California | collected 2015-04-18
TGCATCAGGCGAGCGCAGTTCATTCAACATTTACGGCGACGACTATCCCACTCCCGACGGCACCTGCGTTCGCGACTACGTTCATGTGGTGGACATAGCGCGCACACATATTGCCGCCCTCAAGAGAATGAACCAGCCCGGCATGCGCGCCTACAACATTGGACTTGGCAATCCCTGCTCGGTCCGGCAGCTCTGGCAGATGGTGGAAAAGGTTGTCGGGCATCCGGTACCTGTGCGTGTCTCGCCCCGGCGTGACGGCGATCCGCCGTCTCTGTGCGCCAGCCCGCAGCGCATCATCACGGAGTTGGGCTGGAAGCCGGAGTACGCGCTCGAAGACATTGTCTCTTCGGCCTGGAAGTGGAAGCAGACCCAACGCAGCGGGCAAGCTGCCTGCGCGCGCTAGCCGGCATGAGAGCCGTCATTCTCGAAGTTGTGGCCAACCAGAGTAGCGGATTGCGAATCAAAGTGCTGGCGACATGAGCGCTTGCCCGATTCACGGGTTTGTCCTCGATGTTGGTACACTCGATATCCATACGGCGGCCCAGCGCTCGCGGAAGGGCCTGCAGCAACACAAACCGGTATAGGGGCACTGCGAAATGCTGCAAGGTCTGATCTTGGACTTGGATGGAGTCATTGTCGATAGTCATCCAGCGCACCTGCTGGCCTGGCAGACTCTCCTCTCATCTCTCGGTAAAGAAACATCCGATCATGAACTCGAATTCGTCCTCGAAGGTCACAAGCGGGAAGACATTCTCCGCCATTTTCTCGGCGATCTGACCGAAGAAGAACTGGAAGAATACGGCGCTCGGAAGGAAACTCTGTTCCGGGAGTCATTACGTGAAGTGCAAACGGTCAATGGACTTTGGGAGTTTCTCGAGCAAATCGACACTGAGGGTCTGCCTATGGCCCTTGCCAGTTCCGCCAGCCGCTCTCGCGTGACGTACACGCTTGAGCATCTGGATCTGACGGACCGCTTTCAGTGTGTCGTGACCGGCACGGATGTCGCCAAAGGCAAACCTGATCCCACGATTTTCAACGTAGCCGCCGAGGGAATGGGCGTGGAGCCCTCCCGGATACTGGTTTGCGAAGACGCGGTCAGCGGGGTGGAAGCCGCGAAGAGCGCAGGGATGAAGTGTCTGGCCATTGCGGCCAACGGACGTACGCCCCTCCTCAAAAAAGCCGGCGCGGACGTGATTGTGCCGGATTTCACCGCCACCGACTTGAAACAGCTGCGCGGACTATGGGACCACGAGTGAGTGCCTGATTTTTCAAGGAAGACAGCCAGACTGCGATCTCCTAGCAGCCGGGCTGTCTTCCAGGTTCGCGGGACGCGAAATCTAAACGGCGTTGGCCAGAGCTCTGGTTTCGCCGTTAATCACCAACTCAGAGAAGCGCTCCATCTCTTCCAGTTGCGGACTGAATTGCAGCAGAAGCAGGTCTGCTCCCGCTTTTTCGAACTCCGCAACCCGCTCCGCCACCTGCTCTGGCGTTCCCACCAGGCCAGAACGCAGTCCGCGGTTGGAAACGGAATAGTCTTCCAGTGACACGCGTTGCTCCAGCTGTGTGTTAGCCAGCCACTGTTGATAGTTGTCATACCCAGCGGCGTTTTGCTTCACATCGGTGATGCGCCGGACTTCATCCTGGGCCTCACGCTCCGTTTCCCGGACGATCGCGTAAGCCGCCACGCCAAACTGCATGGGTGGCAGTCCCCACTTTTCGCGGCGGGCGGAGAGGTCCTGCACCTTGGCGCGAATTTTTTCCGGCGGATCACCATGCATCACGTAGGCATCGCACTTTTGCGAAATCAGGTTTTTGGCCGCTTCCGACTCTCCACCGGCATAAATCACCGGCCGCGGACGAGAGATGGGCTTCGGCTGGATCACCAGATCGTCCACGCGGTAGTACTTTCCGTGATAGGAGAAATGGTCGTCCTTCCAGGCCTGGTCCACAATGTCCAGCCACTCGGATGTCCGTGCATAGCGGTCGTCGTGCTGATCGAACTGCACGCCGAACTTGCGCGCCTCTTCAGCCCACCAGGAGGAGACTACGTTCAGTGACAAACGTCCTCCGCTGATGTGGTCGATGTTCGCGGCTTGCTTGGCCAGCAGTGCGGGATTGTGAAAGGTGGGACGCACCGCCACCATGAGTTCCAGCCGCCGAGTAACCGCGGCCAGCGCGGCGGCCGTGGACCATGCATCCAGCGATGGCGCTTCTGCGCCTTTAATGTCATTCAGGTTGAGCTCGGCAATCAAGGTGAGGTCGAAGCCGATCTCTTCACTGCGGCGCGCCAGCCGGCTGACGTAGGCAAAGCTGGTTTCCATGCCTTCGTCTTCCACGTTGCGCAGCCAGCCGCCGAAAACGGGGAGCCAATATCCGTATCGCATTACGCGGCCTCCGTTTCCAGGAACTCGACCAGCCGCACGAATGGATCAAATCCAATCACGCGCGGGCCGTCGGCCACAAAGTTGGAGAGAGCGTTAATGTCATAGTAGTAGAGTTGGCCGTCACGATCGTCAATGATGTACTCCACGCCGCCGACCTCGATGCCGGCTTCGCGCATGATGCGCTCCACCTGGTGAATCACGTCGTCCGGCGGCGTGTAGCCTTCCACCTTCAGGCCGGACTTCGGAGCGTCAATCGGACAAGCCGCCCGCTGGAGATCCTGTCCCGTAGTGGTCTTGCAGATGTCCGCGGGGCACAAGTCGAAGGTCTCGCCGGTGAGATGGACTTTGATTCCGTAGAGGAACCGTCCGCCGACCACCTCCACCCGCACAATGTATCCGCCGCGGGCGGGGATGAACTCCTGAACCAGCGCCGTGGTGTCGAGTCCAAGATCCAGCTTGTTCTGTTGCGCGGCTTCTTCCAGTTGCTTGCGATTATCGAACTTGGTCACGCCGACGCCGCTGCCGCCAATGTTGGGCTTCACGACTACCGGAAAGCGCAGGCCTTTGACTGCCGCAATGGCGTCAATGGACCGGCTGATGACCCGCGCCTTGGGATAGGGAAGTCCCAGCGACTCCAGCAGCGAAAGCTGGAGGGCCTTCGACGTTTCAAAGCGAAAGGCGCGCTGCCCATTGACCACGCGCTTGCCCCGCTGTTCGAGATGCGCCAGGTAGTACTGCGTGTAGAAAATGGCCTGTCCGTGTCCGCGACGGTAGGCCGAGGGGCTCATTCGGTTGAAGAACAGCGAGTAACCGCCTTCGCCATTCAGGTGTGCGGGGTCGAAGTGGTGCTCAGCGGCATTGATGCGGGCAAAGGGCACGCCCCGGCGCTCCAGTTCGTTGAACAACGGGGTGAACCAGTGCGGATGCTCGTAGTAAATCGCGATCGGCTGCTTCACTTTGGACATGGTTTCCTCATTTTTCTGAGGCCATTCAGTCAGAGCAGCCGCAAACGAAAGGGCCGCTCTTTTAGAGCGGCCCGGGAATTATCAAACTTGATTGAGTCTAAGTAAGATTGCTCCTCGCCGGCCGCTCGCTCGTACACATACAACAACACATACACATGGCCATAGCCATAGAGGAGGCGGAAACCGGGTTGGTGTAGCAAGATTGCATTTACGCTATACATGCTACACGCCCATGAGGGGATCGTCAATATTGCTTTGTGCCACCCCCATAAGACAAGTTTAAGACGGATGCGAGATGGCAACTGACAAGCAGCATGCACATGACCTCCTCGACCAGCTGGATTCGCGACAGGTTGCCGCTGTCGTCCAACTGCTGGAGACGATGGTCAATCCCTTGGATCGCGCTCCGGTGGAAGAGCAGGAGATTACTCCGCAAACGGCGGCGGCTATGGATCGGGCCCGCACATCGCTCGCACGCGGAGAAGGCATTCCGCACGAAGATATCCGGCGTGAGTTCGGGCTGGAGAAGTGAGCGAAGAAGCAGCACCGGAACGAATCACGGTCGTTTGGTCGCCAGAAGCCCGTGCTGAACTGCGTGCCATCGACCGTGCCACCGCGCTGCAAATCCTTCGCTGCATCGACCAATATCTGGTTAGCCGCGGACACTAGCATTCCGGAACAAATCGGAGATTTCTAGAGGGCGTCAGTGCATGGCGCCCATTTTTTTGCAAGGCACTCACTTTTCGCTTTACTTCCTCTCGCGCGATCGGGTACCATGCGCGTCCGCAAAAGGACAGAAAATCGAACTTGAGCGGTTAGCAGCTGACCAAAACGGGGTTCCTGTACCACCTGTTCAGGGCCAATGGCTAAGCGATATTTGCAATTGCTCCTAAGTCCTTTAGAAATTGGGAGCTGGAAGGAAAAACCGTCAAACTGATATGGGCAAAGTCGCGGGAAGCCGCATGGATATTGGGTTTTGTGCAGGTCGAATCGCTCAAGTCCAATAAAAATTGTGATCCCATTGTGATACACCCCTCAAAAACCCAGTAAACATTGTGATCATTGTGATCAGGCCCGGAGGGGTACCGGGGGCGATTGTTGATTGAGATGCCGTCGTCCCCAAGTAATCCGACCAAAAAATGGGGACACATGGGGATATCGCCAGGCGACGAATTGGGACGAATGGCGATGAATGGCACCCCCGGGGGGGTACCCAGGCGAACTCGACCTGACAGCGTTTATATGAAAAATGAGATGTTCAACAAACGAAAGTTAGGAGAGGGCCACGAATGAATCAGGTACAAGTGCGTCGGCTGCTGCTGGCAATGCTTTTGGCGGCTGGTAGTCTCTGGGCCGCCACGCCAGAGGGAATCCCGCGGGAATTGGCCCGGGAACGGGCGCGACAGATTTCAGATGTCAGCTATCACCTCAGGTATGTCCTCACCTCGCACGCGCCCAGCGTCTCCGGCCACGAAGAGATAGGGTTTCGCCTGGCTGCAGCGGCCCCCGTTGTCCTCGATTTCCGCGAAGGAACTGCGGCACATTTGGTCATTAACGGCGCGGATACGGCGGTCAATGCAAGCAACGGCCACATCGAGTTGCCGGCCAGCGCTTTGCGCGCTGGAGAAAACAAAATAGCGCTCGACTTTACCGCACCAGTAGCGCCTGCCGGCAAAGCCATCACTCGCTTCGAAGACAAGGACGATGGCAGCGAGTACATCTACACGCTCTTTGTACCCATGGACGCGAGCATGGCGTTCCCCTGCGTTGACCAGCCGGACATTAAAGCCAGATTTCGCCTCTTCATCAGCGCACCGCCAGATTGGACTGTGGTTTCAAACACAATTGGCAAAGTGATTTCCGTTGAGTCTCTGGGCGGGGCGAGCCAGCGAACCATTGAATTCGAAGAAACGAAACCCATCAGCACGTATCTGTTCGCCTTCGCCGCCGGACCGTTTCAGAAAGTGCATGAAACAGCGGGACTGCCCGGACTCTACGTCCGCAAATCCAAGCTGCAAAAAGCGGAAGTGGAAGCCGCGGAAGTCCAGCAGGTCACAGCGGACGGCATCAAGTACCTCGCAGATTATTTCGCGCAGCCGTTTCCATTTCCCAAGTACGACATGGTTATGATCCCCGGATTCGCCTATGGCGGCATGGAGCACGCCGGCGCAACTTTTCTGCGGGAAGAATCAATCCTCTTCCGCACCGCGCCCACGCACAGCGACCGGCTGAATCGCGACATCCTTCTGCTGCATGAGCTTACGCATCAATGGTTCGGGGACCTGGTCACCATGCGTTGGTTTGACGATCTCTGGCTCAAAGAGGGCTTTGCGCAGTACATGGCGTACCACGCGCTGAACTCTCTCAAGCCGAAGGACGACATCTGGAAGCGCTTCTATCAGGCGATCAAGCCGGCGGCGTATGCGATTGACTCCACGCAGGGAACCACGCCGATTTATCAGGACATCCCTAATCTCAAGGACGCTAAGTCCGCGTATGGGGCTATCGTCTATTCCAAAGCGCCGGGAGTGATCAAGCAGCTCGCGTTTGTTCTGGGGGACGATAGATTTCGCGCGGGGCTGCGGTTGTACCTGAAAGAACACGCGTACGCGAATGCGGAGTGGGCCGATCTCGTCCATGCATTTGAAAGAGTCTCGGGCAAGCAGCTCGGTCCGTGGGCGGATGCGTACATCAAGAGACGCGGTATGCCGCAAGTGGATGTGGAATGGAGATGCGAACAAAAAGCCGTGCCCGCCGGCAGTTTCTCCAACGGACGTGATTCTCTTACTCATTTTTTTGTTACTCAGCATGATGTGCTTGGCGAGAAAGGAACATGGCCGGTTTCCATGCAAATGCTGATCAGCTCCAACGGCGGACAAACGGTCATGCCCTTGAATTTGCCATCCGCAACGGCCACGTTTTTCGGCGGTTGTCCGCAGTGGGTATTTGCAAATCACAATGACTACGCTTATGGCCGCTTTCTTCTCGACGAGCGCAGCCGTACAGCCGTGATGTCCAGTATGCGCAGTATCCCTGATGTCTTCGAACGCACGTTATTGTGGGGTTCGCTGTGGGACTCTTTGCGAGAGGCTGAGCTGGATCCGCAGCTCTATCTCGACATGTGGGTACGCGAGATTCCTTTAGAAACTGACGACTCGCTGGTCCAGAACGCTTTGGGTCACGTAGTCACCACGCTCCATCGCTATGTGAGTCCAGCAGTGCGTCAGAAGTATATTGGCAAGGCTGAAGATCTGGCGTACGACCAGATGCTTCATGCCCCCACGAAGGACAATAGAATTATTTGGTTTCGCGGATTCCGCGGCCTGGCACAGTCGGAAACGGCCCGAGGACATCTGAAAGAGATTCTTAGCGGCAAGCTCATAGTTCCTGACGTCGAGCTGCGTCCGCTGGACCGATGGACCATTGTATCGAGCTTGATCGCATTGAACGATCCTGAAGCCGACGCGTACCTCGCCGCCGAGCAAAAGCGCGATCCTTCAGGAGAAGGGCAGAAGTACGCGTATCTGGCGCAAGCGGGGCGTCCCGATAGCAAGAACAAGCAGCAATACTTCGATGACTACCTGCATAACGCTGCGCGACCGGAAGACTGGGTCGAACAAAGTCTGGGTGACTTTAACTACTGGAACCAGGCTGACCTGACCGCGCCGTACTTGAAGCCGGCGCTCGATGCGCTGCCCCAGGTGAAGCGTGAGCGCAAGATCTTCTTCATGCTGGCCTGGCTGAATGCTTTTATCGGCGGCCAGCAATCTCCGGCGGCTCAAGCCCAGGTACATGATTTCATCAAGACGGCTGCGCTCGATAAAGACCTGAGACTGAAGCTGCTTGAGGTCGCAGACGAGCTCGACCGGACGGTCAAGATCCGGAAGAAGTACGAATAACGTGAATGCCGTGTGCGCTTATTTCACGCTTGATAGCGGCTGGTAAACGGAGATACGATGCCTTGCACAAGCCCATCCGTCGGGAGGTGCGTCATGAAGCCTGCCCTAAGCATTTTCGTACTGCTCGCTGCCGCATTCGCCGGGGCGCAAGTACAGCAAATAACCATTGCCGCGGGAACGCCGGAAGACCAGTTCCTGCAAAGCGTGAGCGCGGAGCAAGACCAGCAGAAGCGTACGGCCCTGCTCCAGGAGTTCGTGCAGAAGTTTTCCTCGAACCCGCAGGCCGTGGCCTACGGCAATTCGCAACTGTCGCAGGTGTATCAGGACGCCGGCGATAATGCCAAAGCGCTCGAGTACGGCGACAAGGCCCTCGCTGCGCAGCCCAACAACCTGGATCTCGCCATCGCGCAAGTGGGCATCGCGCAAAAGATGAAGGCCGATGACAAGTTGCTGAACTACGCTGTCCGCGGCGGAGGCGCGTATCAGAGCATCGCCAAGCAGCCCAGGCCGGACGGCGTGTCGGACGAGCAATTCGCGGACCGAGTCCGCCAGGAGCAAGACCGGTTTCGTACTTCCTATGAGTATCTGGAAGCCTCGGCCCTTAACGTGGTGATGAATGAGGCGGACAACAAGCAGCGAATGAACGAGATTGAGCGTTACACCGGCGCGTTTCCAAATTCGCGCTTTCAGGAGAAGCTGTTGCAGCTTGCGGTCTACACGCTCGGGCAACTGAAGGACTCGGCCCGGCTCGGCAGCTTTGCCGACAAAGCGCTCGCTGCAAATCCGGACAGTCTCAGCACTCTGGTGGTGCTCGCCGCTGCTTTTGTGGACCTGCCGGATCCTGCAAGCGTCACGCGCGCAGAGAGCTATGCCCGCAAGGGAATGGACCTGGCAAAAGCCCAGGCCGCGTCTGATCCCGCCAGGTCGAAACAGTATGGCGGTCTGGCGCAGTCGGTCCTGGGATACGCCTTGCTCAAAGAGGAGAAGATTCCGGCTGCGATTGTGGAATTAAAAGCCGCAACCGCCAAACTCAAAGACAATCCGGAAGGATATGCGGCAGCGCTGTTCCGTCTGGGTTATGCCTACGGCAAAAGCAAGCGAATCCCCGAAGCCAAGGCAGCGTTGACTGAGGTGGCGGGCATCTCCGGCCCATACCAGCAGCCGGCGAAGGACATGCTGGCGCAGATTGAGAGGGGACCGGCCAAGCCGGCAGCGGCCAGAACGCGTAAGTAGCTTGCCCGAGTTGCATCTTAAGTAACGGTACAGTTCGCAACTCGCCGCGAATAGCAATTCGGGAGTTGGTATAATTTCAAGTGATGTTGAAGTATTCCATTGTCGTCCCCTTTCATAATGAACAGGAGAGTGTGACCGCGCTCTATGACCGCCTGAAAGGCGTCATGGAGACGACCGGCTCCAGCTTCGAGCTAGTGTTCGTGGACGATGGCAGCATTGATCGCACTTACAAGCTGCTGCGTGAGATTGTCGCTGTTGACAGCCGCGTGGTGGTGGTCAAGCTGCGACGCAATTTTGGTCAGACCTCCGCTCTGGCCGCGGGCTTTGCCCATTCACAAGGCGAATACATCATCGCCATGGACGGCGACTTGCAGCACGATCCCGACGACATTCCGAAATTCCTGGAAAAGCTGGAACAGGGATACGACTTGGTCAGCGGATGGCGCAAAGAGCGTGTCGACAATTTTGTGATGCGCCGCTTGCCTTCGCGCATGGCCAACTGGGCCATGTCAAAACTGAGCGGCGTGAAGATCCACGACTTTGGCACTACTTACAAAGCGTACCGGCGCGAGATCATCCAGCAGCTTCCGCTTTATGGCGAGATGCACCGCTTTATTCCGGCGCTGGCCTCGTGGTATGGCGCCAGCATCTGCGAAGTTCCCATCAAGAACATTGTGCGGCCGCAGGGAGAATCGCATTACGGCATCTCGCGCACGTTCCGCGTCTTCTTTGACCTCATCACCATCCGCTTTTTGCTCAAATACATGTACCGTCCGCTGCACTTGTTTGGTACGGCCGGCATGGCTTCCATGATGATCGGATCGGCCATTGCCCTGTGGCTGGTGGTAAGCAAGATTCTTTGGCACACTCCGGTCATGGACGAGCACGGCCCGCTGCTGATTTCCGCCGCGGTGCTGCTGGTTTCTGGTGTCCAGTTGCTGGCGCTTGGCCTGCTCGGCGATTTGCAGGTGCGTAATTTCCAGGAACCCACACGCCGCGTACCCTACACCGTGGCCCACGTATTAAAGTCCCAGAGTCAAGAGCACCCCGTTAACGAGTCTCAAGAATGAGTCAAGTCACAACTCCTACTCAGCTACGCCTGGCGAAACGTATGTCCAGGCTCGGTACCGAAACTGCCTTTGAAGTTTTGGCAAAAGCGCGCGCCCTGGAGGCCAAGGGCAAAGACATTATCCATCTCGAAATTGGCGAGCCCGATTTTGATACTCCGGCCAACATTATGGAAGCTGGAATCAGCGCCATCCGCAAAGGCTGGACCCATTACGGGCCATCAGCCGGACTGCCGGAGATGCGCCAGGCCGTCGCTGAATACGTAAGCCGCTCGCGGGGTGTGAAGGTTACGCCCGAAGAAGTGATTATTGTCCCCGGAGCTAAGCCTACTATTTTCTATACGATGATGGCATTTGTGGAAGAAGGGGACGAGGTTATCTATCCCGATCCGGGCTTCCCCGCGTATGCGTCTCTCACCAACTTTCTGGGCGCCACGCCGGTGCCGATTCGTCTTCGCGAAGAAAAGGATTTTCGCTTTGACGTGAACGAATTTGCCGACCTCATCACCAACCGCACGCGGCTTGTAATCCTGAACTCGCCCCATAACCCGACCGGCGGCGTTCTAAGCCAGCAGGATTTGCGCGACATCGCCAGCGCCATCGGCGATCGCGACATCATGGTGCTCTCAGACGAAATCTACAGTCGCCTGATTTTTGACGGCGAGCACCACTCGATCATGTCCCTCGACGGCTGGAAGGATCGGACTGTTTTGCTGGACGGCTTCTCCAAGACCTACGCCATGACCGGGTGGCGGCTGGGCTACGCCGTCGTGCGTGCCGATCTGGCCAAACATTTTTCAAAATTGATGACTAACTCTGTTTCCTGCACCGCCAGCTTTACCCAAATCGCCGGCGTGGAAGGACTACGCGGCGACCAGACGGCCGTCGAAAATATGCGCAAGGAATTCCAGCGGCGTCGTGATGTGGTCGTGGAACGCATCAACCGTATTCCAGGGTTCAGTTGCCGTCTTCCGCTGGGTGCTTTTTATGTTTTTCCGAACATTCAGAAAACGGGATGGAATTCGCAAAAGCTGGCCGACGTGCTGCTCGACCAGGCTGGGGTAGCGTGTCTTGCGGGAACGGCATTCGGCGAGTCTGGTGAGGGCTATTTGCGTTTCAGTATCGCCAATTCGCTCGAGAATCTGAACAAGGCGCTGGACCGTGTTGAATCCTGGGTGAAGAAGAGTATCTAGCCGCAGATTTGCGCAGATGGACGCAGATCAAGACCGCGAAAATAACGCGATCATATTCTTGGCTTGAATCTCTGTTCGATCTGACGTGAATTGTTTTAGTTTTGCTTTCGGATTCGCGCCTTTCGCGTCAATTCTCGCGGCCAAATGCCTTCATCAGCGTTGATCTGCGTAAATCAGCGGACAAGACACTTTCCATGACTAGCAAGAAATTCCGCATCTTCGCCACCTGCCACATCGGCGACGCTGGCTTTAACCGTCTGCGGGAAAAAGGCTATGAGCTGGAAGTTTATCCCGGTCCGGAAGCGCCTCCTAAATCCCTGATCGTCGAAAAAGTGCGCAGCGGTGTTGACGCGCTGATTACGACACTGCGCGATCCCATTGACGCGGAGGTCTTTGCCGCGGGCAAGGGAACTTTGAAAGTGGTCGCGCAGGACGCGGTTGGTTTCGACAACATCAACCGCAACGACGCCAACCGGTACAAGATTCCTTTCACCAACACCCCGAACGTGCTCACGGATGCGACGGCGGAGTTCGCGTTCTTCATCCTGGGCGCAGTTGCGCGCAAGCTATGGCCAAGCGAGAAGCTGGTGCGTGAGAACAAGTGGGGATCGTGGCATCCCTTTCTGCCGTTTCTCGGCGATGAAGTCGGCGGCAAGACGATTGCCGTGATCGGCACAGGAAGAATTGGCCAGGCGCTGATCAAGAAGTGCGTCGGCCTTGAGATGAACGTTCTCGCTTACGATCCGGCGTATCAGGACCATAAGTTTGTGGCGGCCATTCAGCAGCTCATGGACACGGCGCATAGCAGCGGCTTGTACGGCGAGAAACGCTGGATCAAGTATGTAAGTCTCGAAAGTGCCCTGAGTCAGGCGGACTTCGTAAGTCTGCACGTTCCACTAGTGCGGCCGGAAGAGCCGGGCATGCCGACTTACCATCTCATCAACGAGACCACGCTGAAGCTGATGCGCAAAGATGCGTACCTGATCAACACGTCGCGTGGGCCCGTGGCGGCGCTGCGCTCGACGTATTCGAAAAGGAGCCGCTTTCACCGGACTCTCCGTTGCGCGATCCTGAGATTGAAGACCGTTGCCGTCTGTTTCATCACTTTGCCAGCGGCGCGCGGATCACGCGCCTGTCCGCCGATCCTGACAAAGGCATGGCAGGAAGATGCGTCCAGGGTTTGCTTGATGTGCTGGAAGGGAATTACGACGGCGACATCACGAAGATGCCGTTCGTCGTGAACAAAGAAGCGTTTCAGTAGCCTATCTCGCGGCGACCAGAGCCGCGGCCATGGATCGGAAGACTTTCGCTCCGTCCGCCGAGCCGAGCAGAGCTTCGCTGCAGCGGTCGGGATGCGGCATCATCCCCAGGACATTGCCGCTGGCCGTTGGGATTGGCGTCAGGAGTAATGCGGCCGTCGGGAGTAGCGTAGCGGAAGACAATCTGATTGTTGCGCTGCAACGTTTCCAGCGCTTGCGGATCGCAATAGTAATTGCCTTCCATGTGTCCGATGGGAATTTGCAGAACCTCTCCCTTGCGGCACGCGTTGGTGAAAGGAGTGTTGGCATTCTCCACGCGAAGGTAGACCTGCTTGCAGACGTACTTGAGCCCGGCGTTGCGCAGCAGCGCGCCCGGCAGCAAGCCTGCTTCGCAGAGGATTTGAAAGCCATTGCAGATCCCGATCACGAGTCCACTGGAAACGGCGAATTTCTTGACCTCGTCCATGATCGGAGCGAATTTGGCAATCGCGCCGGTGCGGAGATAATCGCCGTAGGCGAACCCGCCGGGCACGATGATGGCATCACAATTCTCAAGGTCGCGTGATTCGTGCCAGAGAAATGCGGCTTGTTGACCGGTGGAGGTTGCGGCCGCGTGATAGCTGTCATAATCGCAGTTGGAGCCGGGAAAAATGATGACGCCGAATTTCATAAGTTTATTTAACCACAAGAAATTGAGTAATTGGGTAATTTGGTGATTGGGTAATTTGACAGACGCAGGGTTTCAATTTCTCAATTACTAAATTACCCACTTACCCAATTTTATTATTGGTTTAATCCATGGATTTAAGACAACACGCAGCCACCACAGGATCAGCGCTGAAGAACTGGTTCATCGCGCAGTGTTGTGACGCGGCTACGGTCGCCGCGCTTTGGTGGGCTGGGCTCACTATCATCGGGATTCCCTGGGCCCCGCTGTGGGCGCTGATGGGAGGCATGTTGCAGTTCGTTCCCAACTTCGGCGGCGCGATCGCCATGATTTTCCCGGCATTAGTCGGCGCCTTCAGTTCGAACCACATGAAGTTCTTTTACGTTCTGATTCTCTATGCGGTGATCATGCTGATCGAGGGCTTTTTCCTGCAGCCCTATTTCATGAAGCGAACGGCCCGAGTGCCGTTCTGGGCGTCACTGCTGGCGCCCATCGCGCTGGCATTGCTGATTCCGTTCTGGTGGGCCGTATTGATCGCGCCGCCGCTGCTCGCAATTGGTTACGCGTATTGGCACGTGCATCGGTCGAACCAGCAGCCGAGGATTGTCATTACACAGCATGACCTGGAGAGGCGGCAATGATTTTAGTGAAGTTGAGCCGCTGGGTGGTCGAGGAACATGGCGTCCGAGCGTGCTATAATCTACTTTGCTTTCATGCGTTTAACGCTCGCCGATTCTCCTCGGCCGCGAATCTAAGAGTTTGAGGTTCTCACCATGTCTGGCCACTCAAAATGGGCCACAATCAAGCACAAAAAGGGCGCGCTGGATGCCAAGCGCGGCAAGATATTCACCCGTCTGATCAAGGAAATCACCATGGCTGCGAAAAGCGGTGGCGGTGACCCTGATGGTAATCCGCGTCTGCGCACGGCCATTGCCGCGGCCAAGGCGGAGAACATGCCGCAGGACAACATCAAACGCGCGACCCAGCGTGGTACGGGCGAACTTCCCGGAACAACGTACGAGGAAATCACCTTTGAAGGTTACGGTCCCGGTGGAGTGGCGTTGCTGGTTGACGTCACAACCGACAACCGCAACCGAACCGTCAGCGAGATCCGTCATTGCTTCGGCAAGAATGGTGGGAACCTCGGCGAAGCCGGCTCAGTCGCATGGATGTTCCACAAGAAGGGCGAAGTCGTTGTTCCGAAAGCCGCGGCCAAGGAAGACGATTTGATGAACATTGTCCTGGAAAACGGCGGCGAAGACCTGAGCGACGGCGGCGATAACTGGGAGATCATTACGCCACCTGCGGCGTATGAAGCTGTCCTGGAAGCCGTGAAGAAGGCCGGAATTGAAGTTGTGCATTCGCAGGTTGGCATGGTGCCGCAGAATTACATCAAGCTCGAAGGGCCAGCGGCGAACCAGATGATCCGCCTGCTGGAAGCCATTGAAGAGCAGGATGACGTGCAGAACGTCTACTCCAATTTTGATTTCGACCAGAAACAGCTGGAAGAAGTCGCCGGATAATCTCTCAACCTTTACAAGCGATGGCGGTCCCGGCAGGCCGCCATTTGTTATCTAGAAGGTTTCCGCAGCGGGTGCGGTCCGCATTTTTTAGTCGCTACGTTTGTGCTCTGGCTGTTAGAGTTGACGAACAATTTGCATTCGTCAGGAGACAGAAATGAAACTCGTTTGCGCGCTTCTGTTGTTGTGTGGACTGGCTGCGGCACAGGACTCTGGTCCAATGGACGACAAGCCGTGGGACCTCGGAGTGTGGGCGGGTTCAGGCACCAGTGTTCCCGGCGGCACTAAGGACACCACGCCTATCGTGGTGGGCGTGCGTTTCGGCAAAGTGCTCACACCGAGTGTGGGCAGTAGCTTTGTGCGCGGCAACTTTGAGTGGTCCGCCGACGCCATGCCGGTTTATTACCTTGTCCAGCCGGTCAAGAATGCCTACGGCGCCGCGTTCAATCCTGTCAACTTGACATGGAATTTCACCAAGGGCCAGCACGCCGTACCCTATGTGGAGTTCGGCGGCGGTGTGCTGTTCACCAACAACAACGTGCCGGTCATCACGTCGAGTACCACAAACTTCCTCACCCACGCTGCTGTTGGTCTGCACTTTTTTACCAGCGACCGGGGCGCGATTACGCTGACCACGCGGTATGAGCATATTTCCAACGCCGGTCTGGCGACGCCAAACCCCGGCATCAACACGGTGCAGTTTACGGTTGGGTATAACTGGTTTAAGTAGAATTGCCATAAATCGCCGTAATTTGTAATTGCCAAAATTACCCGGCAGGCCCCAAAAAGTGGTAACCAATTATCAATTACGGCGATTTTGGCAATTTTGACAGTTTGCTATCCTTTTCTGTTATGTCCACGCTCGTCCAATGCGTTCCCAATTTCTCTGAAGGCCGCAAGAAATCGGTGGTTGACGCCATCGTTGACGCCATGAAAGTCCCCGGTGTCTATCTGCTGGACCGCGAGATGGATTCTGACCACAACCGGTCTGTGATCACGCTGGTTGGTGATCGCGAGTCGATTGCGGAGGCGGCGATTCGCGGCGTCGGTAAAGCCGCTGAGTTGATTGATCTGAGTCATCATCAGGGGGCGCATCCTCGGATGGGCGCAGCTGACGTGGTGCCGTTCATTCCCATTGAAGGCGTTACAGTCGAAGATTGCGTAGCCATTGCGCGCAAGGTCGGTGCAGAGATTTGGAAGCGCTACGCGATTCCGGTTTATCTGTACGAAGCGGCGGCGACTACGCCAGAGCGGCAGAACCTGGAAAATATTCGTCGCGGACAGTTTGAAGGATTGCGCGAAGCCATTGCTGCCGATCCCGCGCGGAAACCAGACTTCGGCGAAGCGCGGTTGCATCCTACCGCGGGCGCTACAGTGGTTGGCGCGCGCAAGGCGCTGATCGCTTATAACGTTTTTCTGAACACCACGGACGTTGATGTCGCTAAAAAGATCGCCAAGGCGGTGCGTTATTCTTCGGGCGGGCTGCGGCATGTGAAGGGTGCGGGATTTGAAGTCCGCGGGCTGGCCCAGGTCTCCATGAACTTAACGGACTTTGAACAGACGCCGATCGCGCGCGTGTTTGAATTCGTCAAGAGGGAAGCGGCGCGTTACGGCGTCATCCCGCTGAGCAGCGAAATTGTTGGACTCATTCCAAAAAAGGCGCTGGAACAGGCAGCAGAATGGTTTTTGCAGGTAGAGAATTTTGATTCGTCCATGATCCTGGAAAACCGGCTGGCGGCAGTGATGAGCGGGAAGGCGGCCGTCGGAGGATTTCGAGCCGGAGCCGAGCCCTTCATTGAACAGCTTGCCGCGCCTACAGCTACACCCGGAGGCGGCAGCGCCTCAGCCGCTGCGGGCGCCATGGCGGCGGCGCTCGGAAGCATGGTTGCGGCAATGTCGCGGGACAAGAAGGCCTATCAGCAATATGAACAGCAGTTGAGTCAGGTGATTGCGCAACTGGACCGCCTACGCGAGCAGCTCAAGTCCGGTATCGACGCCGATGCGGAGAGCTATAACCAGGTCATGTCGGCCTACCGCAAAGCGAAGACATCCCCGGATGGCGCAGGCTTAATCGAATCTGCTATGAAGACAGCCACTCTGGTTCCACTGGAGACGGCCAGGCAGGCGCGCGAAGTTGCGAGGATCATCGAATCCCTGCGTCCGGTCACCAATCCGAACATGGCTTCGGACCTGACGGTAGCTAGCGCGTTGGCCGAAGCGGCGGTGCGGGGCGCGCTATCCAACGTGGAGATCAATTTAGTCTCAATTAAGGACGCAGGATTTGTCGCGGAAACGCGTTCTACGGCTGAGGGTCTGCGACCAGCGAAAGCCTTAGTTCCCTCGGCCAATTGAACGTAGCCCGCAACAGATGCAGAGAATCCGGTTTAGAATAGGTTGTAATGCCAATGAAACGTTTTACTATCGCACTCGCTTTTATTCTGTCGGCGCTGCCCGTTTTCGCTTCATCGTTGGGCACGGCCGCGCGCACGGTGATCCCGGTAGATGTCCAGCAGATCATCAATGTGGACTACCGCCAGTTGAAGGGCTCCGACACGGCCATGGCCATGAAGGCCAAGCTGCTGCCTCCAAATATGAAGCAGTTTGAGGACGCGTTGAAGGGCGTCGGCGTGGTCCCTGACCGCGACCTGGAACAGATCACGCTCGCCTCGTTCCGGACAAAAAGTAAGGGCCTCGACATTATCGGTATCGCGCAAGGCCAGTTTCCGCTCAAGACCGTGAATCTGCGTTTGGCCAAGCAAAAGATCAAAGGGGAAAAAGAGGGGGCGATCACCATGTATCCGATGTCCGGAGGCATGACGATGACATTCCTGGACGATTTCACCATGTTGTTTGGCAGCAAGGCTGCGGTTGAGGCGGCGCTGGAAGCGCGCGACAACAGCGGCCAGAGCTTGAACGCGAACAGTGACGTCACCAGCATGATTGCGTCGGTGGACCACGGCACGGTATGGAGCGTCCTGGACGCCAACGGCACACAGGTGATGATGAAGTCTGTACTGGGTGCAGCCGCCAACCTGACCGAGTTCGATACCGTCAAGAGCAAGCTGATTGGCTCGCGCTACAGCATGGATTTCAATCACGGAGTGGACTTCAACTTGAATGTCGTCACTTCTGACAGCGTCACCGCGGCCACGCTTTCCAGCTTGCTTAAAGCCGGCATGATGTTCAAGAAAGCCAGTGCGACTCCGCTGGAGAAGACTGCGATGGACTCCACCACGGTCGATTCAGACGCTGGACGCCTGATCGTACACTTCAAAGCCGACGACAATAGTTTCAAATCGCTTCTGGACTCGCAAATGTTTGTCGCTGTGACCAAGTAAGCCGGGAAAATCCGAAAGCAAAACGGGACGAGCGAAGTGCTTGTCCCGTTGCTTTTTGGTACGTAGAAGCTGCTGCCATATTTCCTTTGTGTTCCTTTGTGCTTAAGCCTTGCTTGAGGCCGGCTGCGCTAAAATCAACTCATGGCCCTGTTCGATGGCACCGAGCGCAAGCAAAAAGAACGCGAGATGCTCGAAGCCGGACGCCTGCCTCCCGGCCAGTCGCTCACTCTGAAATGGCCTGTCCTGCACTACGGTTCGGTGCCTAGGTTCGATCCAGCCAAGTGGGACTTCAGGATTTGGGGAGAAGTTGAGAACCCGCTCCGTCTCACCTGGAACGAGTTCGGCCGCCTGCCCAGAACTTCAACTGTGAGTGACTTTCATTGCGTCACGCGCTGGAGCCGCTTCGACAATCAGTGGCAGGGCGTGCCGTTTCGCGAAGTGCTGAGGCTGGTGAGGCCGAAGTCGAATGCCAGCCATGTGCTGGTCCACGCTGAACAGGGATTCACGGCGAACGTTCCGCTGGCTGACCTCGATCGCGCTGATGTCCTATTGGCGACGCATCATGACGGTGAGCCGCTCACGCCCGACCATGGATATCCTGTGCGCCTAATCGTGCCTCACTTGTATGCCTGGAAGTCAGTGAAATGGCTGCGCGGTCTGGAGTTCCTGGACCACGATGTCGCGGGATTCTGGGAGCAAAATGGATACCACATGTACGGTGATCCGTTCAAAGAAGAGAGGTTTGGCGAGTAGCAATCAGAGTCAGCACTCAGGATTCAGCCATTGAATATTTTTCACTCGGGCCAGAGATATAACCGGCAGCCGGCTACAAATAAAACAGTTCTGTAATGGCGAGAATGTTGCAGGGGCTGATTGCTGAATGCTATTTCTTCACAATCGCATTGTAGCCATCGTTCACCAGCCGCGTACGCATAGCGTCGGCCTCTTTGGGATCGGTGAACGGTCCAACCCGAATATGGAAAAGCGGGTCTCCCGGAATGTTAGAGACAACGAATGCCGGATACTGCTTTCGGCGCAATGCCGCTACCAGGATTTCCGCGTCTTCCTGCTTTGAAACCGCGGCTACCTGGACCATGTAAGCTCCAGTCGGCGGGTTGGAAGCGGTCGGGCTCGCGCTGTTCGTAGCCGGCGGCGTCTTCGAAGCAGAGGCTGCCGGATGATCTGGCGGTTTCGCACTCGTCGCAGCAGAAGACGACGGATTACTCGAGGGCGCTGGATTCTGTGCTGACTGATTCGTGCCGGTTGCCGGTGCGCCGGCCGCTGGTGCACTGGCGCTCGGCGGACAGTTTGGCGTGCCGGCTACACAGGTCTGCGCTGGAGAATCGGAGTTTTTGTTTCCGGCCGAGGGCTTCGAACCGGAATTGCCGCTGGCCGGCGCGTTGGGAATAACGTCTGTCTTGGCGGTGGGAGCGCTGCCGTGACCGAAGACATATCCCAGGGAAAAGAAGATGGAGCAAATCACCACCAGGCCCACAAATATCCCCAGCAGTCTGCCCGTGCTCAATGTGACTTCAGTTTCAGGTGTTTCCCGCTCAGCCAATGCTACTTGCCTCCTGGGCCGTCGCCGAGCCTTTGCAGCGCCCTGGTCACAGCGGAGAGAATGTCAACGGGAAGTGGGAACACGATGGTCGTGTTCTTTTCCACACCGATTTCCGTTAGCGTCTGGAGATAGCGAAGCTGCATGGTGATAGGCTCGCCGGCGAGCACCTTGGCAGCATCGGTAAGACGCTGGGACGCGGCAAACTCGCCTTCCGCATGAATGATCTTGGCGCGCTTTTCGCGTTCGGCTTCAGCCTGCTTGGCCATGGCTCGAAGCATGGATTCGGGCAGGTCCACCTGCTTGACCTCCACGTTGGCTACTTTCACGCCGTAAGGCGAGGTGTGCTGGTCGAGAATGCCTTGAATGCGGGCATTGAGCTTGTCGCGATGGGCGAGGAGTTCGTCCAGTTCAACTTCGCCCAGGACGGAGCGCAGAGTGGTCTGGGCAAACTGTTGCGTCTGCCAGTAATAGTTTTGTACCTGGACCACGGCTTGCGGTGCATCGATGACGCGCCAGTACACCACGGCGTTGACCTTCAACGTTACGTTGTCGCGCGTAATGATGTCCTGGGGCGGAACTTCCAAGGCTTGCTGGCGCAGGTCAATACGCACCATTTTTTGAAAGGGGCCGAAAACCACGATAATGCCGGGGCCTTTGGCGTTCGGGGCCAGACGTCCCAGGTTAAAGATGACACCGCGCTCGTACTCCCTCAAAACCTTGATAGCGCTAAGGATATAGAGCACAAGAATGACGGTGAAAATCATAATCGGATAAGCCACGATGCCTCCGCAGTATTCAGTATTCGAGTCGATTCGGATTCTATGGTACAGCCTAATGACTGTGAACGGGAAAAAGGATTTCCGGTAATAGCGTACTGGTTGCTCTGGGAGCAGGTTCTCAATGGGCCGGAGCGCGCTCCACGTGCAGGGTCAGATTTTCCACGCTACGGATTACAACCGGTTCTCCAGCGTTAACCGACTCCGGCGCTACCGCGTCCCATAGTTCTCCTTGAACAAAGACCTTGCCTGCCGGGACAAGCGGCGAGCGCGCAATAGCGATTTGTCCAATTAGTCCCTGAATGCCAGTGACAATTTTGTTGCGCCGGGCGCGGATGGCGATGCTCATGAGAAAGACGGTTATGAGCCCCATGGGAAGACTGATAGCGAGTGCGGTGCTTAGTTTCACTCTCATTTCGGGTATTGGACCATCGACCAAAAGCAGCGATCCCAGCACCATAACGACGATTCCGCCCAAGGTCAGGGCTCCGTGCGTGTGCAACTTTGCTTCAAGCGCAAAAAACACAAACGCGGAAAGAATCAGCGCCAGCGCCATGTAGCGCACCGGTAGATACTCCAGGGCGAAAATAGCCACGAGAATAGCGATCGCACCGACCACGCCGGGCACAACTGCTCCAGGATGATTGAATTCAGCATACAGCGCCATCATGCCAATCGACATGAGCAGCAGAGCGAGATTCGGATTCATCAGCCAGGAGAGAATACGCAGTCTCAAAGTCATCTCGTACGGCCTGATCTGCTTGTCCGCGACGTGGAGCACGGTTTTGGAGCCGTTGAACTGCGTAATGGTCTTGCCATCGAGTTGCCGGAGAAGGTCGCTCTCGTTGGTGGCGAGGTATTCGATCAAGTGTTGTGCCAGTGCTTCCTCTGCGGTGAACGACTTGGATTGCCGTATCGCGCTTTCGGCAACCTCAACGTTCCGGCCTCGCTTGCCGGTGTAGGAGCGCAGCAACGCGGCGGCATAGTTCTCCCATTTTTCTTTTAGAACTGGATCCATGGTGATGCCGTCGCCTCGGATGGGATGAGCTGCTCCGGTATTGGTGCCAGGCGCCATCGCGGCCACGTCCGCTGATTCAAGGATATAAAAGCCCGCCGAAGACGCAGAGCTGCCTTGTGGAGTGACGTAGACAATCACGGGCACTGGCGACGCCAGAATCTTGTTGACGATTTCCTCCATCGAGGAGCCCAGCCCGCCGGGGGTCTTAAGGTCTATCAGCAAAGCGTCGGCATGGGTTCGCTGCGCTTCGTCAATGGCTCGGCCAATATATTCGGCAATCAGAGGATGAATCGTATCGTCTACAACGATCTTGACTACGTCGGCGGAACCGGCCACCGGAGCCAGACAGACTGCCATTGCAATTACGAGTGTTGAAAATGAGAAAAGACGCATAATGAATCCTTCAAGGACGAGACTGTGCCTTGCTGGCCGAAGCGGCCGTGATCTCGTTTTTCAG